>ERZ1034365.973-NODE-973-length-15209-cov-2.604481_pt1 | contig 15209 bp, 15 predicted proteins | sample MGYA00520615_ERZ1034365 | MGnify/ENA primary metagenome ERZ1034365 (study PRJEB33736, sample SAMEA104284505) | Azolla filiculoides | biome: Urban; feature: Water surface; material: Ditch water | place: Netherlands | collected 2015-10-28 | depth 0-0.1 m ... | reverse complement strand
ATTACTGTTAATATAAGCATCTTCTACGCGTTTTAATGCAAACATCGAATCGTTACCTGCGCTATCAGCAAAATTATACGTTTTTATATCTTTATGTATCATGTTCATGGGTTACAAAAATAGATATTATTTTATTCATGTATACTAAAACAATCACAAGTAGTAGAATTGTTTACAATATATATTAAATTATCATTTAAAAATAGTTCTTTTTTAAGATAAAATATATCTTTGCACGCAAAAAAAATAAAAATGAATTGTCAAGTTATTTTGCTGACAGGAGCTAGTGCAGGTATTGGAAAAGCAACAGCCGAACTGCTAATGGAAAAAGGAGCTAAAGTATATGGAGCTTCGCGTAGTGGTGGTGAAAATCAAAAAGCTAAAAACGGGCATGGTGAAATTATCCACGTAAAAATGGATGTCAATAATGAAAATGAAATTAAATCTGTTGTTGAGCAAATTATCAAAGAAAACGGACATCTCGATGTACTAATTTCAAATGCTGGAAATGGAATAGCCGGAGCTATTGGAGACACATCAGTTGAAGAAGCTCGTTATCAATTTGGTGTTTTAAAAACTATTCAGGCCTGTCTTCCTGTTTTTCGTTCGCAGGGTAATGGTAAAATTATTGCTATTTCGTCAATTGCAGGTATTGTTCCTATTCCTTATCAAGCTTTTTATTCTTCAGTAAAAGCAGCTTTACTCATTTTTATGAATGCCCTTTCGCTCGAAGTTAAACCTTTTGGAATACAATGTTGCACAATACTTCCGGGAGATACTAAAACCAACTTTACGGACTCCAGAAAATATACCCTTGCTTCGCAATCCGAAAAATCAGTTTATTATAAAAAAATGAAATCTTCGGTTAGTCGTATGGAAAAAGATGAACAAAATGGTATGGAACCATCTGTCATAGCTAAAGCCATTGTAAAGCAAGTTGTAAATAAACAAGTACATACTTTTTATGTACCCAGTTTACAATACCAATTTATATATCATTTATTTAATGTTCTACCTACCCACTTTAGGTTATGGATAATAAGTAAACTTTATGCTTAAAATCCATCCTTGATAAAATGAAATCCGGTAAATATTAATTTATCGGATTTTTTATTTTACCTATTCATACATTATCAACAACCTGTTGATAACTGTTGATAAAAGCATCAAAGAAATATTAAAACTAAATTTGGATTATCGGAAAACTTCTCCACATATTCATTGTTTTTATATCAACAAATTAGTTAGCACTTTTTTTAGAATTACTTTTTAACCCCTTTTATGGAGTTATGAGCATAGCCTTTAAAGAAAAGTTTCTAACTTTGCAGTTATAAACAGTGTGTTGATAAAGTCAGTATTTATTTGTTATTCAACTAAAATCTAAAATTATTTATGTTGATAGTAATATGCTCTACAATGAATAACTAATTGTACAAGTTTTTATCAATATTTTTATCAACCTTATCAACACCCTATTATTATCTTCATTAGTTTTTTGTTTGAAAAATAAAAAAAAGAATATAATAATGTTTTGTTTGAAAACTCCGTAAATATCAATTTTTGAAAAAATGAATAAAGCAGAACTTATATCGGAAATCAACCGACTGAAAAAAGAAAAGAACGCAGTGATAATGGCTCACTACTACCAAATGGGCGATATACAGGATATAGCCGATAATATTGGCGATAGTCTGGCACTGGCACAATGGGCAGCCAAAACAGATGCCGATATCATTGTACTTTGTGGCGTTCATTTTATGGGCGAAACTGCTAAAATTCTTTCTCCTTCTAAAAAAGTATTGGTTCCTGACCTCGAAGCCGGTTGCTCGTTAGCCGACAGCTGTCCTGCGGACGCGTTTGAGGCATTTACTAAGGCTCACCCTGATCATACTGTTATTTCGTACGTAAATACCACAGCAGCCGTAAAAGCGCTCACTGATGTAGTGGTTACTTCTACCAATGCCAAGAAAATTGTAGATCAGTTCCCCAAAGATGCGAAATTAATTTTTGGACCGGATAGAAATCTCGGAAATTATATCAACAGTGTAACCGGACGTGATATGTTACTATGGGACGGAGCATGCCATGTACACGAGCAATTCTCTGTTGAAAAGTTGGTGAAACTAAAATCTGAGCATCCAGAAGCAGAAGTATTGGCGCACCCGGAATGTAAACGTCCGTTGTTGTTAATTGCCGATTTTATTGGAAGTACACAAGCTTTGCTTAATTATACAATAAATTCGGATAAAAAGTCATTTTTAGTAGCAACCGAAAGTGGAATTATTCATGAAATGCAAAAGAAAAACCCTGATAAAGAGTTTATTCCAGTACCTCCGAATGATAGCACTTGTGCTTGTAACGAATGTAATTTTATGCGTTTAAATACACTCGAAAAACTCTATAAATGCTTACTTACCGAAACTCCTGAAATTTTAGTGGACGAAGAGGTGAGAGTTAAAGCAGTGAAACCTATTTTGAAAATGTTAGAAATGAGTTAGAAATTTCATTTATAGCACAAAAAAAAGCCTGAATTTTAATTTATTCAGGCTTTTTTAATTCACATCAACTCTATTAATACAGATTATCTAAAATCCATATTTTAAACTCATTATCATTTCTCACAGCCATATTTGCATCAATAATTTCACCATCCTTTAATTTTATTTTATAAGGAACTATTTCACCCACATAACCATCTTTTTTATAAGATTCGCCAATTTCTAAAATTTCCATACCCAGCATTTTTTCAAAATACTCTTTTCTATTTGGTACAAATTTGGTGGCAGTACTATCATTTTTAAATTTAATTAAAATTTTTTCTACTGCCTGTTTTGATGACATATTTACCAAATTGTTCTGCGAACTCAGTAATCGTTTTGGTAATCCCTGAGGTACATAAAGTAATTCAGCTTTATCAATTGCTACGTTATATTCAATTTTTTTAGATTTTAAAACTGTGACATACGTGTTATTGTAAAAGACTGAAACATAAAAGTTTTTTAATAGTTTGGTGTCTTTATTAAACACATATATTTGTTTGCAATTAGTTGTAAATGAGTATTTAAAATTACTATTATACCATCCAAACAAGTCACCGGTTGAAAAGCGATTTTTATCAGTGCTGCGAACTTTACAATCGATAGTCAGCGTAATAGAATCACCTTCGTTTTTCATATCGAATTTTGCTTTTTTTTCTTCAGCCATTTTTAGAACAGTTTCCATAAAAGTTGTGGGATTTAGAAATAATGCATTGAATTTTCCCAAATCACTTTTATCAAAATCACTTTCGCTGTTTTTAACGCCAACAAGGCAATAATCGTAAGCATTGGAATGCCAATACGAGTAATTTCCATCAAAAATATACCACTTATTTTTGCTTTCAAATCGCCAAATAGCGGGTTGTTCGAAAATAATTTGTGCTGTTATGTCATTCATTTTACTGTTCATTTCTATTACATCAGGATTGTATGTAAATGGATTTCGCATAGAGTAGGTGATGACCAATGTTTTTATTTCATCAGTTTTTAGAATAGATTCCTCTATTAAATCAATACTTTTTGCCTGAACATTATTACCCGAAAAAATAGGAATATAAATTAATATGGCAACAATTGCTGCGATTGCAGAATAGTTTCTGATATCTTTCATGATTTTTTTTCTTTTATTTATTTGACTTAATACATTACCTTTAAGCGATTGAGGTACGATAGGTCGAATTTTTGGACTCAGCTCATTCATAATTATCTAAATTTAAAAGATTTAAGTTTCTCAACTTATTTATAGCATATTTGTAACGCGATTTTATGGTGTTGATGTTGACATTGAGTATGTCAGATATTTCTACAAAATTGAGTGAATCTATGAATTTTAATTTCATAATTTCTGCCTGATCTATAGGAAGATTTTCTAAAATTTCTTCAATTCGTAAATATTCTGATAAACATTGTTTTTCTTCATTTTCAACCAAATCATTCACCAAATTTTCTATAGCTATAAACTGAATTTTAGCATTTTTACGCAAATAGTCGGTACAGGCATTTGAAATTGTTTTATATAGATATGCTTTCACGTTGTTTGCTGCAGACAAACGCCGTGAATTTTCGTAAAACCTAATAAAAACATCCTGCACAATGTCCTGCGCCGCTTCATATGAGCCAACTCTGAAAAATGCAAATGTGAACAACTGTTGCTGATGTTCATCAATAATGCGTTCAAGTTGGCGCATCTTGTTAAATTCAATTATCATACTTTTTCAATCGCCTTACTATTGCAAGACGTAAAAATAACCAAATCGGTTTATTTTATTCAAAAAAAAAAGGAATATAACTGTGATTTGTTATATTCCTTAAATTATGACTCAAATAATATCAATGCTTTTTGGCATGTTCCGTGGGAACTATTTTGAATAATTTATCATTTCTCCGTATTAACTCATTGGTTTTCATAGAGAAATATGTTCCTTTTTCTACTTTATCTATCGGTTCGAGTTTTACACGTATTTCTTTTACGGTGTCTTCGTATGCGCCTGTTGTTTCACCGGTTATCAGTATTTCATCGCCGACTTCAAGGTATTGCGCTTCCAATAAAAATTCAGCTACTCCTAGTTTTTGGAAAAAGTTGGTACATTTACCTACATACACTTTTTTGTGCGTTGCTTCAGAACCGTAATTACTGCTCCACTCACCAATACGCTGTCCAAGATAATATCCGTTCCAAAATCCGCGATTAAACACTTTGCTAAGGCGTTGATTCCAATCTTCTTTTTTCTCGTCTGTAAACGTCCCGTTTAGCACCGATTCGATGGCTTCTTTGTAACAACCTACCACAGTTTTTACATAATCGGCACCACGCGCACGACCTTCAATTTTGAAAACACGTACACCTGCTGTGAGCATTTCGTCAATAAAACCAATTGTTTTCAGGTCTTTAGGCGACATAATGTATTCATTGTCAATTTCCAGTTCAATTTCTGAATCTTTGTCTTTCACCGTATAACCACGGCGGCAAATTTGGTTGCAGGCGCCGCGATTGGCCGAAACGTTTTTTTCGTGTAAACTCAGGTAGCATTTGCCCGAAACAGCCATACAAAGTGCTCCATGACAGAACATTTCAATACGGATTAATTCGCCACTTTTACCACGAATGTTATCAGTAATAATTGCCTGATAAATTTCGGCAACCTGTTCCATATTCAATTCACGCGCCAACACAACCACATCCGCAAATTGAGCATAAAATTTCAAAGCTTCAACGTTCGAAATATTCAATTGAGTTGATAAATGTACTTCTACACCTATTGAATTGGCGTACATCAAAGCTGAAACATCTGCAGCAATAATGGCCGAAACCTGAACTTCTTTGGCTACATCAATAATTTCACGCATCAAAGTCAAGTCGTTATCGTAGAGAATAGTATTGACTGTGAGGTAGCTTTTTACATTATTCTCTTTACAGATTCGTACTATTTCGCGTAAATCTTCAGTCGTAAAATTACTGCTCGATTTACTGCGCATATTTAGTTTTTCAATTCCAAAATATACAGAATCAGCACCTGCATTAATGGCTGCTGATAAACTTTCCCATGATCCGGCCGGAGCCATTATTTCAATTTCTTGTCTTGTCATCATTTTAGTTTTGTGCTATAAGCACCTAAAAAATAGATAGCTATTTTGTTTTATTATTTTTGTTCTGCGATTAAATCAGTATATGATTTACGAACTATTTCTTTTCCCGAATCAGTTAAATGATATACATACATATTCCAAATAGAAAGGAAAAATTCTTCTTTGGTTATAGCGTATTTTGTGTCCTTAAATATCATTGAAAATCCATACCATCCTGATAAAATAAGCCAGGTATTCTTAACAAGTAAATCATAATTATGTTCACAACCGGCAGGATACAGGTATTTTTTTTTAATTAATATTTCCAAAGCTTCGCGCATGGTTTTCATACGACTAATAAAAAAATCTTCTTCAACAACTTTATACTTAGGAAATTGCTGAAAGAAAATATAAAAGTTTGAAAAAAGAAAAGCGTATCTAACCTGAATTTCGTATATGCGCTCAATATAAGTCACAACTTGTGAAATATCTTTTGGAAAATAATCGTATAAATGATTTATCTCCCCCTGAAACTGTGCGAAAATATCGTCAATTAAATTTTCCCATTTGGGATAATGATAGGTGAGATTACCAATGCTTATTTGTAAAGCCTGCGACACATCACGCAGTTTGACGTTGGATAAACCACGCTCATTCAGCATGGCGACTGCTGTGTCTAATATTTTATTTTTAGTTGTTAGAGGCTTTTGTTTCATGTTGCAAAGATAGCTAAATGTGTTATAAACACCATATTTTTAATTTTTTACAACTATTTATAAATTAATTAGTACATTTGTACTAATTAATGAAATATATTTATTATCATTGCAGCGTGAATCTAATTTTCAATACAATAACTAAAAAAATTAATAGTATGTTTTTCTTCGAATCAATTCCCTGGTACTCGGCACTTATGTGGTGTGGAGTTGTTGCCGGACTTATGTTAATCAATGAATTGACACGTTCGAGCAAGTGGTTTTCTTATGTTGTGTATATTTTGGTTCCTGTGATCCTTACTTTTGCAGTTTGGCCTAAAACCGCTGGACCTGAGTCAAGTGTTGGTACCTGGTTTCACTGGGTAAAAGTGTATTCTGCTTTGGCTGGTGTGCTAGGTTTTATGTATTTACGCCACAGTAAAAAAGGAATTACTTACAAATGGTTGTTGCTTTTTCCTCCACTTATTTTATCTATCAATATTCTGGAAGCTGTAATTCGTGATTTTCAGGTTTATGCCATGTATCACGGCGATTTGTTTGGTTCTGTTGTAAATGGTGTAATTATGCAGGGTGGAAGCTGGAATATTATGAATGGAATTGCCGGAATTATCAATATCATAACCATTTCGGGCTGGATGGGAATTTTTATTGGCAAGGATAAAAAGAAAGATATGCTTTGGCCTGATCAGCTTTGGTGGTGGATTATAGCGTATGATTTATGGAATTTTGCCTATGTGTATAACTGTGTTTATTCCCATTAATTCTACGCAGGAGCTGCTTTGCTGGTTTCGTGTACAATTCCTGCATTTTTTATGGGAAAAGGAGCGTGGCTGCAACATCGTGCTCAGACATTGGCTATTTGGATGATGTTTACCATGTGTTTCCCGGTTTTTGTTGATGAATCGATGTTTGCTGTAAAATCTTCGCACAATCCTGAAGCATTATGGGCTTTAAGCGCATTGGCTTTAGCATTTAATATTGGTGTTTTAATTTTTCATGTTTACAAAATAGCGAAATTCAAACGCAATCCTTGTAAAGAAGAAATTTACATTGACGAACCTAAATATGCAGAAATTGCTGCCAAGAAATAATCATTACATTGTGTAAAACAAAAAACGCAGGAATTCAAATAATTCCTGCGTTTTTTTATTCACCTTTGGTTACGTAAGCCTTTACCAAAACTTTTTCTTCTTCGGTAAGTTTGGCTTTAGGAGCCATTTTGTCAACCCATTTGTTCCATTCTGTTTTGTTGAATTTTTCTGGAGCATAAAGAGTGTGACAGCTTGCACATTTATTTATGTATAACTCACGACCTTTTTGCAAACTAGCTATGTCAGCATTTTTGGCAACATTAGCTTCCGAAGGAACATAAAGTACAGATTTGCAAGCAATAAAAACAACTGCTGCCATCAGTACTAATCCAATTTTTTTGTTTTTAGAATGCATAGGATATTAATAATCTGGTTTGTATTTTTTCAAATTCGTCTAAATTCAAACTTCGTGTTGTTGCTCCTTTAAATGATGTTAGTTGAGGTAATACTGTAAAATTCAAAAAGAAATTATCCTGAACAAACGATAAACCTAAACCGGCATAAAGTGAGCTGTGTTTCAGTTCGCTTTCCTGTATTACGTTTTTAAATGCACTTTCCATTGTCAAACTGAACTTTGGACTGAACGAATATGCAGCCGAGAAATTTAAATCAGCTTTGTGTTCTTCTGCTTTAAGTTCAAATTCAGAACCTACATATTCAGGTTCAAGTTCCATTTCGTATATTGCATTGGCGGCCAAAGTTACATCACCCAACCTTTTATCAACAATAACTTTAGCTTCTATTTCGTACTCATTTGCACCTATTCCATATTCACCATATAGCGCTAAACCCACAGGATTGGCAACAGGATCAAGAATTTTATATTTCCACTCGTTAGAGAAACTTATTTCATTTTGGTTGACAAATGATTTAATGCCCAATATATCAACCGTATTTGTTTTACTTGTAAGATTAAGATAAAATGCTGTTTGAAGGTTTTTACCTAAACCAATTTCAAACTCAGTTCTATTGTCAAGACGAGCAAAATAATCAGTTTTACCGGTTCTAAAGGTATTCCATACTTCTATTTCACGTTGTCCTTTATTTAAAACACCGCTTTGATAGGTATATGTAAATAGTCTGTCTTGAGCGTTTACCAAAGTTGTTACAGTTAATAAACAAATAATTGTTGCTATTGTTTTTGTAGTCTTTTTCATACTTTTTAATGTGTATTTTTTAATGAATAATTTATGTTGCAAAATAACTACCATAAATTATTAACCACAATCACCATTATTAGGTATAATGATGCTCATTTTCGATTAAATAATTAGTATTTTATTTCATCGATGTTATTATATTTAAACGAAATTCGTATGAACAATCCTTCTTGAAAATGAGTTTATTATATTCTTACGATTGTTGTTTATCAATAATATTTCTAACTTTGCAAGCATTTTGTATAAATATGAAAATTTCGAATATAGAATTTCCCGACAAACCTCTTTTTCTGGCTCCAATGGAGGATGTTACAGATCCGGCTTTTCGCCTGCTTTGTAAGCGTTTTGGAGCTGATATGCTGTACACTGAATTTGTTTCTTCGGAAGCATTGATTCGCGATGTAAATCGCACCAAGCAAAAACTTACAATTTATCCCGAAGAGCGGCCTATAGCTATTCAGATTTATGGACATGATCCGGCATCGATGGCTGAAGCTGCACGTATCGCAGAAGAAGCTAAACCTGATATTATTGATATCAATTTTGGTTGCCCGGTAAAGAAAGTTGCAGGCAAAGGGGCAGGAGCGGGGCTACTCAGAGATATTGAGCGTATGCTCAAAATTACTACTGATGTAGTTAATGCTGTGAAACTTCCCGTAACTGTAAAAACCCGTTTAGGCTGGGATGAAGACAATAAAATCATTGTAGATTTGGCCGAACAATTGCAGGATTGTGGCATTCAGGCTCTGACAATTCATGGTCGTACTCGTTCGCAAATGTATAAAGGTGATGCTGATTGGTCACTGATTGGTCAGGTTAAAAACAATCAACGCATGCGAATTCCAATTATTGGTAATGGTGATGTTACAACACCCGAACGTGCGCTGGAATGCTTCAATCGTTTTGGAGTAGATGCTGTTATGATTGGTCGTGGTTCAATTGGTCGTCCGTGGTTTTTTTCGGAGGTTAAACATTATTTCAATACTGGCGAGGTTAAGGAATTACTCTCTTTTGAAGAGCAAAAAGCCATTTTAAAAGAACATGTGATTGCTTCTGTTCGCTGGTTGGATATTGATGAAAATACAGCCATTGAGAGTGTGTATAATCAAAGACTGAAAGGCATTATTCACAGTCGTCGACATATAGCTGCAACGCCGGTTTTCAAAGGAATTCCCAATTTTAAAGATACACGTATAGCCATGCTTCGTGCCGAAACACTGAATGAACTTTTTACTATTATAGATTCCGTAATCATTTAAAAACCAATTGTATGAAAAAGCAATTATTAACAATTATTTCTATAGCTCTTATGACAACAGCTTGCCATAAAACTGATCTAACATCAGGAATTGATAAATCAAATCTTGATACAACTGCCATTCCCGGGACAGATTTTTACCAATATGCCTGTGGTGGTTGGATGAAAAATAATCCGTTAACCGGTGAGTATTCACGTTTCGGTAGTTTTGATAAACTCGCCGAAAATAACCGCAAACAACTGCGTGAACTCATTGAAGAAATTGCAGCTAAACCAGCTGACAAAGGAACTGTTGAGCAGAAAATAGGAGATTTGTATAATCTGGCTATGGACAGTGTAAAACTTAATAAAGATGGTATTAAACCCGTTGAATCTCAATTAAAAGCGATTGCTGAGCTTAAATCAACTCAGGAATTGACAAAGTTGTTACCAGGACTTTTGCAGTCGGATGTTGATGCGTATTTTACTGTTTATGTAGATGCTGATCCAATGAATAGTAATAGTTATTTAATTCAGACATATCAAAGCGGTATCAGCTTGGGCGAACGTGAGTATTATCTTGACAATGATGCTGAAACAGCCAATATCCGCAATAAATATAAAGAACATGTAGTAAAAATGTTCCAACTTTTCGGATTTACTGAGCCAGTTGCTAAGCAAAATATGGAATCAGTTCTTAAAATTGAAACCCGGTTAGCTAAAGCTGCTTACGATCAGGTGAAACTACGTGATCCACATACTAATTACAATAAAATGAGCATTGCTGATTTGCAAAAACTTGTTCCATCTATCAATTGGAATGAGTATCTAAAAGCGTTGGGAGTTGCTCAAATCAATGATATTAGTGTTTCACAAAAAGAATCGTTGATAGAAGCAGGAAATATAATCACTACAGAGCCATTAGCTGCTCAAATTGCCTATTTGCAATGGAAAGTGATAGACGGTGCTGCCGGTTATTTAAGTGATGAAATTTCAGCTCAAAACTTTGATTTTTATGGCAAAACTTTGTCAGGAAAAACAGAACAATCGCCACGTTGGAAGCGTGCAGTAAGTAATGTAGATGGCGTTCTGGGTGAAGCAGTAGGGCAGATGTATGTAAAAAAATATTTTCCTGTCGAAGCCAAAGAGCGTATGTTGAAACTCGTTCATAATTTGCAGGAATCATTAGGAGAACGTATCAATGGATTGCCTTGGATGGGCGATTCTACTAAAGTTAAGGCCATTGAGAAATTGAATACGTTCCACGTGAAAATCGGATATCCGGATAAATGGAGAGATTATTCAGATCTTGAAATCAGCAAAGATTCATATTATGCCAACATACAACGTGCTAATCGTTTCGAAAGTGCCTATATGTTTGCCAAAGCAGCGCGTAAACAAGTCGATAAAGATGAGTGGTTAATGACTCCACAAACAGTTAATGCCTATTATAATCCTTCTACCAACGAAATTTGTTTCCCTGCAGGAATTCTTCAATATCCATTTTTTGATATGAAAGCGGACGATGCCTTTAATTATGGAGCAATTGGAGTGGTTATTGGTCATGAAATGACCCACGGTTTTGATGATCAAGGTTGTCAGTTTGACAAAGATGGTAATCTGAAAAATTGGTGGACAGAAGACGATAAAAAGAAATTTGATTTACGTGCTAAAGTAATGGCTGATTTTTTTGATGCCATTGAAGTAGCTCCGGGTGTTCATGGTAATGGTAAATTTACTCTGGGTGAAAACATAGCTGATCATGGTGGACTACAAGTTTCTTTTCAGGCTTTTCAGAAAGCGATAAAAGATTCTCCGCTGGCTATTACTGATGGTTTTACTCCTGAGCAACGTTTCTTCCTTTCATACGCTAATGTTTGGGCTGGAAATATTCGTCCAGAGGAAGTTTTAGTACTTACTAAGTCAGATCCTCATTCATTGGGTAAATGGCGCGTAAATGGCGCTTTACCGCATATTCAGGCATGGTATGATGCATTTGGTATTAAAGCTACCGATGCGATGTATTTAAAACCAGAATCACGAGTTAGTATTTGGTAAAATCTAAGTTGTTTTCAATAAATAAGGCAGACCCTCATTAATGTCTGCCTTATTATTTTTGCGTTTATAGAGCTTTTTTGAAGCTATAATTTTTTTGTAGTTTATCGGTTTTCCGTGGGTTTTAATTTCCTCTTCTCGGCTTTGTTTTCGAGAGGCTTTTACCTGCTCCAGCACGTTGATTTTCTTTTTACTTTTCATCTTTCTTTTTTTCTTATTTAATTGTTATTTCTCTCTTTCCTTTTTCGTTTTCAATTATTTCAACAATAGTATAGGAATCGGGTAGGAGAGGAGCTATATTTTCTGACCATTCAATAAAGCATAAATTTCCGCTGTATAAATATTCTTCAATTCCGATTTCGAGCGCTTCCTCTATTTTGTTGATTCGGTAGCAATCGAAGTGATAAATAATCCGACCGCCTTCAGCTTCATATTCGTTAACTATTGAAAAAGTTGGCGAGTTCACAATTTCTTCAACACCCATTTCTTCACATATAGCTGTTATGAATGTAGTTTTTCCCTCGCCCATTTTTCCGTTCACCGCAAAAACTGTTTGATCACCAATTTGTGAAATAAATTGGCGGGCTGTTTCATGAATTTTATCAAGGGAGTGAATTGTTAGCATTTTTGTTTGTAGTTTGATTTCCTCTACCGTTCTGTTAAATATTATCCCGTCTGAAGGCTGTATTTGCCTGCAAAGATACAGATAAAATAAAATATTAAATTCTCAGGGCTTCTAATTTGCTTTTAGGTAGCTGTAAACTATTGATGCTCTGCTAGTTCCAATGACTTCAGATAACTCTTTGATTTCGGCGCTTCTAATTCTTTTTACGCTCTTGAAATGCTTTATCAGGTCGTTTTTGGTTTTTTCTCCAATTCCGGGTATATTGTCAAGTTCTGATGCTACTTGTGTCTTGCTTCGCTTATCGCGATGGAAAGTTATGGCAAAGCGATGAACTTCGTCTTGCATTCCGGCAAAGAATTTGAAAAGTTGGTCGGTTGGTTTAAGTCCAACTGCTTGCGGTGGAAATCCAATTAATACTTCATGAGTTCGGTGTTTACCATCTTTTGCAAGTCCGGCTATCGGAATTTGAAGTTTTAGTTCATCTACCACAACTTGTCTAATAACTTCCATTTGACCTATACCACCGTCAGCAACAATTAAATCAGGTAGGGTTAGTTCTTCATTCAGCATTCTGGTGTAGCGCCTTCTCACAACTTCTTTCATAGAAGCGTAATCATCAGGACCTTGCACTGTTTTTATGTTATATTTTCTATATTCTTTTTTAGCTGGTTTGCCCTTTATATAGACTACACATGCTGCTACAGCATCACTACCAGATATGTTTGAATTATCAAAACATTCAATTTGCATTGGTAGTTTAGGTAGCGCAAGTCTTTCTTTTATGGCATCAAGCAATTGAATTGCCCTTTGATCGGGGTTCAATTTTTCGGCTTGTTTAAGTTTATCCAATTTGTATTGTCGCACATTTTGCATTGCCAAATCAAGTAGTTTCTTTCTATCGCCACGTTGGGGAACAACTGTGCTTATGCCTTTTAAGTTGAAATCTAATTTAAAGGGTAAAACTATCTCTTTCGAACAACTTTTCAACCGTTCACGAAGTTCCACAACTGCCATTGCCAGAATTTCTTCTTTTTGTTCGTCAATGCGTTTTTTATATTCAATTGTGTAGCCTTGAATAATACTTCCTTTTGAAATACGCAAAATATTTACGAAAGCAGAACTATCATTTTCATCGTATGCAAACACATCTGTTTCTTCGAGAATAGTATTTGAGATTACAGATTTTGATTTATAATTCTCAATCAGTTCGTATTTTTGTTTTAGCTGATGTGCTTCTTCAAATTTATATTCTGTTGCTAATTGTTGCATCTGGCCTAAAAGCATTTTGCTTATTTCGTTGGCATCACCTTCAATAATTTGCTTTACGTGTTGGATGTGTTTTCTGTATTCATCAACTGATTCTTTTGCTTCGCAAGGGCCATTGCATTTATGTATGTGATATTGCAGACAGACTTTAAACTTACCACTTTTTATTCCATCTTCGAAAAGCGGAAGTCGGCAGGTTCGAATAGGATAGAGCTCATGAATTATTTCCAGCAATGAGTTTATTGTATAATTTGAGCTAAATGGCCCAAAATACTGTGAGCCGTTTTTAATTATATTTCTTGTTTTAAAAACACGTGGAAATGGTTCGTTAGTTATACAAATACTTGGGTATGTTTTTCCATCTTTTAGTAAGACATTGTATCTGGGTTGATACTCTTTTATCAGATTATTTTCTAATAGCAGTGCATCTTCCTCAGTTTCTACAACTATATATTTGAGTGAAACAATGTTCTTGACCAGTACATTTGTTTTACCCTGCTCGTGTATTTTGTTGAAATAAGAGTTAACTCTTTTCTTTAGATTCTTTGCTTTTCCTACATATATGATTTCATCGTTAGCATTAAAATACTGGTATACTCCCGGAACATCTGGGAGAGAACTTACCTGCTGATTTAATGTTTCAGATTGTTTCATGGCTATTTATTTGTTGTTTGTTTCACGTGGAACAGATCTATTCTTTTATTTTGCTTTCTCGGTTATTCAGGTTCTCTGTTTATGTGTTTCACGTGAAACATTCGCTGTCGATTTCGGGAAGAATTGCGAACTAAAGTTTATGAGTAGATTTTACCTCCCCAATAAAACAAGTAAAATGTTCACATCGCTTGGTGAAATACCCGGAATACGACTTGCCTGACCGATTGTTTCGGGATTAATTCTGGTGAGCTTTTGACGTGCTTCGGTAGAAAGGGATTGTATGGTGTTGTAGTCAATACGTCCCATGATATTGATGTGCTCTAATCGTTGCAGTTTGTCCGCAATGAGTTTTTCTCGTTCAATATAACCCTGATATTTCATCAATACTTCAACAGATTCAATGATTTCTTCACGACGAGACTTGATTTCATCGAGTTTCTTCTGCAGGGCAGGAACGGCTGTCGCCAATTCGTTTATGCCCATTTGTGGACGAAGAACAAGATCAGCAAGTTTACATCCGTGTTTTAATTCTGACGAACTAATGGTTGCAAGGAACTCATTTATGTATGCTGGTTTTATAGAATATTCGTTGATGAATTCGATTAGTTTGGTTTGTTCTTCTTTTTTAGAAAGCAATAAATCCATGCGATCTTTTTTTGCCAGACCGATATTATATCCTTTTTCGGTAAGTCGCATATCGGCATCATCTTGACGGAGAATTAAGCGGTATTCAGCGCGGGATGTAAACATACGGTATGGTTCATCAACTCCTTTTGTAACTAAATCGTCGATGAGAACGCCG
>ERZ1034365.972-NODE-972-length-15216-cov-7.690534_pt1 | contig 15216 bp, 13 predicted proteins | sample MGYA00520615_ERZ1034365 | MGnify/ENA primary metagenome ERZ1034365 (study PRJEB33736, sample SAMEA104284505) | Azolla filiculoides | biome: Urban; feature: Water surface; material: Ditch water | place: Netherlands | collected 2015-10-28 | depth 0-0.1 m ... | reverse complement strand
TAGTTTCGGCAATAAATTTTGCAGAATTATACGATGGCGTAATTATGGAAACTAAAGCATTCATTAATAGGCTTTTTCTTCTCCTTTAAAAATATTGATTATAGTCAGCGCAATAATTTTTATATCCATAAATAAAGACCAATTTTCAATGTAAAAAACATCATACTTAATTCTGTTCACCATATCATCATCCGTCTCAATTTCGCCTCTGAAACCTCTAACTTGTGCAAGTCCTGTCACTCCTGGCTTAACATGATGACGAATCATATATTTTTTCACTTTAGTACCATATACTTTATTTTGAGTCCATAAATGAGGCCTTGGTCCTACAACTGACATATCACCTAAAAGAACGTTAAAAAATTGTGGTAGTTCATCTATACTCGTTTTTCTAATGAACTTACCTATTTTGGTAACTCTTGGATCATTTCTAGTTGCCTCTTGTTCAGTAGTTTTGTTTATCATCATCGATCTGAACTTGTAACACAAGAAATCTTTCTCTTTAAGTCCCGGTCTATTTTGTTTGAAAAATATTGGTCCAGAAGACTCTAGTTTAATTAAAAGCCCTAAAAGTGGAGTCAACCAAGATAATAAAAATAAAATTACAGCTAAAGAAAAAAAGATATCGAACGTACGTTTCAGTTTATTATTAATATCAATTTCTAATGGTATTTTTCTAAGAACAATTATTGGAATAATTCCATAATATTCTAAAGCTAAGTTTCTATATAAAGTACTCTTGTTGTCTGGAATTAACCTTAGAGAAATATAATTATTTTCCGTAAACTCTATAAGTTTCTCAATTTCGTTTTTATCGAAATCGTCAAGAGCGGCATAAATCTCCTCTATTTTATTATCAATTGCATATGAATAGATTTCTTTTATTGCATTAGATTTATCATTTTTTAAATCAAATCTCCTATTGATATGATAGCCTAAATATTGGTTTTTTTCAAAATAGTCGGTCAATTCAGAAGTGTTTCTTTTAGAACCTATAAGTATGATTCTTCTTATATTTCCTCTATAATGTATTCTGTATTTCTTAAGGAGAAAAAACACTAAAAATTTAAAAAAACCAACAACTAAAAAGGAAACAAAAATATATTCAAATATTTCATTAGTGGTTACATACTTATACTTAAAACCTACATAAGCAAAAGTGATAATCCAAATAAAAAAAAACTGTTTTATTAACTTTATTAAAATTGATGTCTCTTTTGTAGTCCTATAAACTTCGTAAAAGCCAGAGTAATATGCCGTCAAAAGCCAAAAAACAGATAAAATTGCATGATAGCCAATATTGCTCATGGCTGTTCTAAGGCATACCAATACTAGTAAATTTATAATTAATAAATCTATCAGAATTACTATTGGTCTTAAATATTTGGAATACCTTCCTTTATGCATGAATTAGTAAATATACTTGGAGAAATCTTTGTGCTCTTCTTTTAACAACTCTTCTGAAGAAAGTGTTTTAAAATAATCATACGTAATTTTCATACCTTCAGATCTTGAAACCTTAGCTTCCCAACCTAAAATTTCTTTTGCTTTGGTTGTATCGGGTTGTCTTTGCATCGGATCATTAATAGGCAACGGATGATATACCACTTTTTGATTGGTTCCTGTTAGCTTGATGATTTCTTCGGCAAAATCTTTAATTGTGATTTCGTCTGGGTTACCAATATTTACGGGTAAATGGTAGTCTGAATGTAATAATCTGAATATTCCTTCCACTTGATCATCTACATAACAAAACGAACGTGTTTGACTACCGTCACCAAAAATAGTTAAATCTTCACCTCGAAGTGCTTGCCCAATAAAGGCTGGAATTACACGGCCGTCATTTAATCGCATTCTAGGTCCATAGGTGTTAAAAATACGCACAATTCTAGTTTCTACACCATGAAAAGTGTGATAAGCCATAGTGATAGATTCTTGAAAACGTTTAGCTTCGTCATAAACACCTCTTGGGCCAATAGTGTTTACATTTCCATAATATTCTTCTGTTTGAGGATGAATTAATGGATCGCCATATACTTCGGAAGTAGATGCAATTAAAATTCGAGCTTTTTTTACACGAGCTAAACCTAGTAAATTATGAGTTCCTAACGACCCCACTTTTAAGGTTTGAATTGGGATTTTTAAATAATCGATTGGGCTTGCAGGCGAAGCAAAATGCAAAATATAATCCAATTTACCTGGAACATGAACGAATTTAGTAATATCATGATGATAGAACTCGAAATTTTTATCTTTAAAAAGATGTTCGATGTTTTTTAAATCTCCTGTAATCAAGTTATCCATTCCGATAACAAAATATCCTTCTTTAATAAATCTATCGCAAAGATGCGAGCCAAGAAAACCCGCTGCGCCTGTAATTAATATTCTCTTCATAATTTTGATTTCAAATGTACAATTTCTCCCTTGTAATTAAATAAACAGTAAAATAAAGTAAAGAATACCAAACCCCTTTGTCTCCACAGGAAAGATTCTGTCAAAAATAAGCTTATCATTAGAATTGCAAAAGTAATATGTATAAAATCTTTGTTATTTAATGCGTTTTTTAAGTTTAGAAACAAAATTAAAACTAAGAGAACAAAACCTATCAATCCTAACTCTGCAAAAACCTGAATATATTGATTATGAAAATTTTTCTTTTGGTAACCTTCTAGTTCATCATTCCCTGTAAAAACGTTATAATATTTAGCTTTTTCTTCCAATTTTTTATATGAAGCATTTAATCCAAATCCATTCCAAAAAATGGGTTCATCATTTAAAAATTCGAAAAATATTCTAGCTTGATAAACTCTGAAAGCTGTTCCTGGAAAAAAATCATTAGGTGTAAATTTTTCATTATTCCAAGCTTCATAAATGCTTACATTATGGACCCCTTCAGGAATTCCAGTAACTACGTTATGCGAAATACTTTTCCCAGAATTAGACTGAAATTCTAAATAAAATCTCTCTTTGATTTTTCCAAAAGAAAAGACCAAAATGATTATTGAAAATAAAATTATGCTATTTCGCAATCGCATTTTATTTGCAATTTTTGAATAAAAGAATAGATATACAAAAATTAGTAAAAGAACTACAATAAAAATGTTTTTTGACGACAAAAGTGTTAAAAAAAGAAACAAAATGGCCGATATTAAATAGTTCCCTTTGCTATTATCTTTTTTTGTGAAAAAATAAAAAAAGGCAACTGCTACAAAAACAGAAACATGAATAGCATTTAGTAACTTTGGTACTAACCCATAATCGTTATCATATTCTCCATGATAAAAGAAAACATTAATGTTGTTGGTTAAAAAATATCGCAGAAAAGCTCTGGCTAAAAAATAAAGAGCTAAGAAAAAAATACTGAAACTATAAATGTGAATTGCGTCTTGTTTTTGCTTTCTTGTTAAGGGTAAAAATAAGAAAGAAAAAGGCAAAAGAAATAGCCCAATTTCTTTAGGGATTGCATTAGTTGTTTTGAATGGTTCTATAGACCAAAAATAAGACAATAACATCCACAAAAAAAGGAGTATAGGCAACACATAATCAAAAGAAAAAACAAATTTAATTTTGTTCTTATTAATTAAAATTGAAATCAAAAATATCGCCAAGAAAACATTGCTAATACCTAATTTTAATGGAATACTGACCATTAGTAATACTAAAGGTAAAAAAGAAATGTTAGATTTACTTTCTTTTAGAAGATTGCTCCATACATTTTTCAAAGAGTTGTAGATAATCGCCATTTATTTTTTCCCAATTAAAGTCGTTAGCAATTGCAATATAATTGTTTTTTATAAAGTGCAAGTTATCACTTTTTTTTATAGTATTTAAGATTTTTTTAACCTCTGTAGGGTTTGAAAAATAATACGCATTATCCTTTAGAACCCCTTTGTTAAAATCGTTATTATGAGCAATTACTAAAGCCTGAGATGCCATAGCTTCTAAAAGTGACGGATTGGTTCCACCTACACTATGTCCATGAAAATACAAATTACTATAATATCTTAAGTTGTTCAAATGTTCTAAATTATATACCCCGCCAATAAATCGGATATTGGAAGAATCTTTGAATTTGTTTTTTAGATATGCGCCATATTTTGTTTCATGTTTTCCAATAACTAAAATTGGTGTTTTATCCTCATTGTTTAGTGCAACGCCTTCTAAAACCATATCTAAGTTATTTTCTGGTTCAAATCGAGCCATAATCATGTTGTAATTTCTTTTTTCAACCAGGTATTCGTTTAAAATACTTTCATTTGGAGAATCAAATAAATGGGCACCATAAGCAATATAAGTAGAATCTTTTTTATAAGTTTTCTTTAAAAATGTTTGAATTCCTAGTGAATCTGCCACCAGATAATCTCCTGATTTTGCAGCAAGCCACTCGGCTAATTTTAAAAACTGTTGGACTGGCCATGAGTACTTAGAACGCTTCCATTCTAAACCATCCATATTAATAATGTTTATGGCTTTTTTAGGCATTAGAAAAAACCAAATGGAATTACTTGTGTAACCAAGTTGCAAAATGATATCAAAATCTCTTTTACGAGCATCCATTATACAATTGTAGTCATATATAAATTGACCAAAAGTACCATATTTATATTCTGGATCCTGTTGATGTAAAATATGTACACCACGGAACTTTTTTTCTTGATAAGGATGATTGTGTGAGTTATAGCAATAAACTTCGTGTTCATTTTCAACTAAATATGCAGAAAAGAATTCTGCAAACTGCTCAAAACCGCCGTAATAATTAGGTATTCCTCGAGTACCAAGAATTGCTATTTTCATTCAAATTAATTATCGAAAGTTGCAAAAGTATTGATTTAATTTGAATAAAAAGTTACTTTATTTTAAGATTCTTTTATAAAAAACCTCTGCAGATTCTCGCCAATCATAACTTTTTTTCATCTCTGAAAGAATACTCTCTTCTTTTGGATCGTGTAAAGCTTTTAGAATTTTTGAATTAAAATCATCTATATTGTAAGGATTAAACAAAAATTCTTTAATAAAATAAAAATCACACATTGCTGTAGTGTTTGAAGAAACGGTTGGAATACCACAAGCAATTGATTCTAAAGGAGGAATTCCAAATCCTTCAGCAAAAGAAGGATAAATTGAAAGTTTTGCTGCTCTAGTTATTTCAACCAAGTCATTGAATTCGATATTATTTAAAAATTTTATTTTTATTTTAATGCTATCATCAAGCGATTCGAAATAATTTTCAAACTCTTCATAGGGGATTGCTTTGTTACCTACGAAAACTAATTTATAATCTTGATAATGTTTTTTTTCTACAAAAACTTTTAATAATCCCAGATGGTTTTTTCTTGGTTCTATTCTACTTACAAATAAAAAATAATTTTCTATTGAGAACTTCTCTTTAACCCTTTTTGATGTTTCTACTTTATTAAATTCTTGAAGGAAAACTTCATCTACCGCATTCTTTGTTACCAGAATTTCTTTTATATTGAAGTGCTTTTTAATTCGCTCTGCCGAATAATCTGAAACCGAAAAAATTATATCTGATAATTTGGCACTTACAAAAAATAAAAACTTATTTTTTAACCTATAAGTTAAAGGAAAATACTCAGGAAAATCTAAAAATAAAACATCGTGAATGGTTAAAATGTATTTACATTTTTTTAATGGAGGTACAACATATTGAAAGTGTGCATATTGAATTTTATTTTTAGAAATAAGCTTGGGGATTTCGAATAATAATCGTAAAAACTTGTTTTTCGTAGAGTATTTTATATAGGTAATATTATCTTGGTAACCAAATATCTTTGACAGAGCATCAGTGTTATAACTTGCAAAATAAAAATGAATGTTTTTGAACTTAATGAGCTCAGAATAAATTCCTTTCAAGTAAGTTGTGGTTCCTTGATAATTTCCATCAAAAACATGACAATCCACAAATAGTTTTACTTTATTCATTTTTAATTTTTGATTAACAATTTGTTGGAATTTTTAATTAACATTTGTCTGTAACAAATTAAAAATCCAAAAAGAATTGACTTGTTATCTAATTTTAGGTAAACTCCCATAAAAACCCAATTTGAAACAATTAGAAAAATTGCTGAACCTAACATTAATAGATTCAATTTTTGTACTAAAGTAATTTCAGATTTCCTTGGTTTACCTATTAAAAAAATGGTGACAATAAGAAATGCTAAACCGACCAAACCTGATTTCAAATAAACTGTTGCAAAACCATTGTGTAAAATTGGAATATATTGAATGAACTCACCATCATTTGTCCAAACCTTTCTCCCTAAGTTAATAGTTGCTCCAAGCCCTTTTCCAAACAAAATACCGAAAAACCCTTCGTTGTTAACTTGCTTTACCGTTAAAATGTTTTCATAAGATCTATAATTATCATGAAAATCCTTCCAATCTTCTTTATTAATTTTTGTCTTAAATGGTTCAATAGGAGCAATTTTAACTTTGTATAAAAAAGCTTCAATTCCTTTTCCATTTCGATTAGGATTTGAATTATAAATTATGGTGTAACCAATTGTAGCTATCAATAAAATTGATGTGATAATTACAAGGGATCTTTTGTTTAAAAGAAAATAGCCCTTTAGTGCTAAAAACAAAATAATAAATTGGATAAAATTTGTTCTTGATAAATACAAAAAACTTGAAATAGCTACAATAGTAATGAAAAGGTATATCTTTTTTCGGTTCCAATCTAGTTCAAAACTTTTATAAAAAATCAAAAAAATCAGAGTGTATATCTCAAAATCACTGTGATATCCACAATATTCTCTTAACAAATTAACAGTAATAGTTTGGAATCGAATGAAAGTTATTAAAACAATCACTAAGTGAATAGTTGATAAAAATACACCTGTATAAATTACTGTTTTAAAAAAGTCTTTAGGAAATTTTTTATACAATTGATATCCTAATAAAAACCCTAAAATTGGTTTTAGTAAATAAGCGATATCTCTAAAAAAATTATAAGTACTCTCATCCTTAAAAAAACTTACTACAAAAGCAATAAATAAAATTAAACCAAAGCAAACTATATAATTTATTATCTCAAACGAATATCTCTTAACTATTGTAATTAAAAATGAAAAAAACCAAACAGCAAAAGTTAATTCATAATTATTTATGAATGGTATTAAAATGCAGATTGCAAATAATAGTTGATAGATATTTATTTCACGAATATTAAATTTCAACATTAGATTCTATTTTTAAAAAGAAAACATCTTTTAAAACTATTAGATAAAGGATTACGACAATTATTTCTGTAAATATTATGGTAAGAAAAGCACCTAATAGCCCAAAAGTAGATGTTAAAAGCCCAACTAGAAGTAAACTTAAAAAAGTTGTAATTATTGTAATGAATATATAAACATTGTTTTTACTAAATGCAAAAACCAATTGCTTTAAAGCAAAAGAAATTCCCATGAAAACAGGAATAAGTAATGCTATTTCAAAATTTATTTGAATTGCTTTAAAACTGTTATTTTCAATATTAAAAAACATTAATATATCGGTTGACTTCCAATAAAAAAGAATTATAATAAAAAGAATTAAAACATAATTAAGAATATTTTTTAGAAACCAATTTGAAACACCTTCTTTAGCGTTATTAAAAATTCTTAGACAAACATCTGGATAAATAAAATTAAAGAAAACTTGAAAGTAGGTTCTAAAAAGCATTACAATTTGATCTATAATTTTAAATTGGCCTGCCATTTGATTTCCTCCAAGTAACCCCACTATTATGATTGGCGAATACTGATAAAATGAAAAGAACAATTGTGAAATTGTCAAACTAAATTCTGACTTAATCAAATCTTTTGCCTTTACTATTGAAAAATTAGATAAGTTGAAGGAGAATTTTTTTCTTATCCAAAAAAACGCAATCAAACTAGAAAAAATCAGCCCTAAACCATAAAATAAGTTTATATAAATATAATCTTGTGGTTGCTTGATAAAAATAAAAATTAAAAGCAAGTAAAACACCTTAGAAAGTACGTTTATAATTGAAATCCACTTAAAATTTTGAATACCTTGCAGGAACCATGTAGGATTTACAAACTGCCCAACTATAATTGAAAAACTCAATAAAAATTGGATAAAATCCCGTCTAAAAAAGGGAATTATTAGACAAAATAGGGATAAAAAAAATAGAACAAGTATTAGTAAAATTGATTTTGATAGATAAACTTTTAAAAAAATTTCTTCTAAAACCACTTTGTTTGTAGTATTTATAGAAACATCCTTAGTTCCATTTATGTAAGAACCATAATCTACAAGTACAATGGCGATTAAAGCTAAGGAAAAACCAACACCTGATTTACCAAGTCCTTCTTCACCACAAATTGAAATTATGTAAGGTAAAACCAAAAGCGGACTGATAAGATTAACTGCCTGACCAATCCCGTAAATTCCAAATTTACTGATTAGATGACCACTTATGTTATTAAAAAATTTGTTAATAAACATTAAAATTTAACTAAATAATTAGTTCCCCAAATGTAATGATAAAAAACAAAAAAGCCACGGATTAAAATCTATGGCTTATAATTTATTGTTTTACTTGGTGATTTTTTCAATTTCCTCAATTAATATTTTTTCATGAGGGTAAAGTGAAGGATTTTGTCTTACTCCATCCTTAACTAAAGCTTTTATTACCCCAGAACCATTATCAAAGGTACATTTAGTTTCATCTGCTCTAAATATTAAACCTAAATTAGCACCTTTGATTTCGTTTTTTTTTCCATTATATTCTAGTGAAATACTCTCAAAAACAATGTCTTCTTGTTTAGGATTCATTCCAAAATCTAGTCTAAGTTGAGTAGGCGTTTTATCATTTTCAATTACAAAACTTACTTCTTGCGAGTTCTCACTTCCTTTCACATTCACCCATATTGGATCAATTTTAAAGTCGGTTGTGTTATCTGTTGTGTAATACAAACTCAAGTCGTCTGTTTGCTTTAAAACTAAACTTAATGTTACTTTAAAACTTTTTTCAACTAACTGTGGTCGCACAACCTCAAGACTTTCAATATCTTTCTCATTCTTACATGAAAAAGATAAAGCCAAAAAAGAAATCCAAAAAACTTTTCTTAAAATCATTTATAAATTAATATAATTTATCAATTTCAGACATTAACTTTGCTTCATGAGGATATATTGAAGGAAAATTTCTTTCTCCATTTGTAGACTCTTTAGCCTTAACTAACCCTGTTAGGTGATCAAATGTACAATAAGTATCATTAGCTCTGAAAAAATCTACTAATTCAGGACAACCAATTTCTCTAGATTTACCAATATATTTAAAAGTAACCTTTTTAAGGAAGATGTCACCCTGTTCTGGATTTCTTCCTAAGTCAAATCTAAATTGTGTTGGTTTAACATCTACAGGTAGTTTGTATACGATTTGTTGAACAGATTCGCTTCCTTTAACTCCTTGCCAAATAGGTGGAATCTTTGAAAAATCAACACTCCCATCTGTTGTATAAAACAAAGCAATATCATCATCTTTTTTAATAATTACATCTAAAACAACATTGAATGATTCATCGAATTCTTCTTGTTGTGCATTTTCTTTTCCTTCTGATGCAGTGCTCTCTTTTTTACAACTAAAAACTGTAAAGGAAAGTATTGAAACTAATAATAAAACTAATTTTTTCATCTTATCTATCTTTTAATTTTGATGCAAATATATACTTAAATTTATTTTCTTTTAAAATCACCTCTAGAAAAATATTTTTCTACAAAACAATAAACCAAAATAAAGAAGTAACGACTTCCCATTTCTTTAATTTTTAACTTGGAAACACCATACTTTCTATTGGTCCATGAATTAGGAACCACAGTGTAAGAATAACCTCTAATGATTGCCTTTAAAGGTAATTCGATGGTTAAATTAAAATGTGGAGATAAAATAGGCTTAACGCCTTCTATTACCTCCCTTTTATATAATTTAAACGCGTTTGTAGTGTCGTTGTATTTAATACCCATAACTAATCTTATTATCATATTGGCAATACGATTAACTATTTTTTTAACAACAGGATAATCAATTACTTTTCCTCCTTTCATAAAACGACTTCCAAAAACACAATCGTAATTTCCTTCAACCATTGTAGTGTAATAACGAATTAAATCGTATGGTGAGTCAGACAAATCAGCCATCATAACTGCTACACAATCACCTGAAAATCGCTCTAACCCAAAACGAACTGCATAACCAAATCCATTAGGTCCCAAATTAGTTTCATATTTCAAGTTAGGATATTTTTCAGATAACGTTTTTAAAACTTCTAGAGTGTTATCTTTAGAATTATCGTTAACTATAAAAATTTCGTGGTCAATATTAACTTTAGAAAAAGCCTCCTCAATTTGGTCAACTGTTTCTGTAATTGACTCCTCTTCGTTGTAGGCGGGTATAACTATGCTCAGTTTCATTATTAATTTGTTCGTTTAGACATATTTTCAAAAATCTGAGTTAGAATATCATGAATATTATATTTCCAATCCCATTCTGGATAGTGCGCTTTAAACTTTGATACATCGCTAATCCACCAAATATGATCACCAACTCTATTTGTTTCAGAATATTCATAGTTCATTGGTTTTCCGGTAATTTGCTCACACATTTCAATTGCTTCTGCCATTGAACAATTAGAATGTCTGCCACCACCTGCATTGTAAACCTCACCTTGTCTTGGATTTTGATAAAAATGCCAGAACATATTTACCAAATCCCAACTGTGAATGTTGTCTCGAACTTGTTTCCCTTTATATCCAAATACTGTATATTTATCACCAGTAATAGCGCATTTCATTAAATAAGATAAAAAACCATGAAGTTGGGTTCCAGAGTGATTAGGTCCAGTTAAACAACCACCTCTGAAAACTCCTGTGTTCATTCCAAAATATTTACCATACTCTTGAACCAACACATCAGCAGCTACTTTAGACGCTCCAAATAATGAATGTTTTGTGTGATCAATACTCATGTTCTCATCAATTCCTTCTTTAAAATAATGATGATTTTCATCTATCTCCCATCTTTTCTCAAGTTCTAAAAGTGGCAAATAATTTGGTGTATCTCCATACACTTTATTAGTTGATGTAAAAATAAACACTGCTTTATCGCAATGCTTTCTGGTCATCTCAAGTAAATTTAATGTTCCATTTGCATTTACTGTAAAATCAGTAATTGGTTCTCTAGCTGCCCAATCATGACTAGGTTGTGCAGCGGTATGAACAATTAGCTTAATGTCTTCGCCGTACTTGGAAAAAATCTGATCTAACTCATCAATGTTTCTGATATCTGCAGCATGATGTTCGAAATTTGGTATTGTATCTATCAATCTACTGGTATTCCATTCGGTTGATGCGTCCTCTCCAAAAAAACGGGCTCTCATGTTATTGTCTATACCAACAACTTTATCAAACTTTTCAGCAAAAAAAGCTACAGATTCACTTCCTATTAAGCCTGAAGAACCAGTAATTATACAAATTTTCATAGTTTTTATTTTAAAATATTTTTATCTGTTTTAATAAGTTTTTTTTGATTACCATTTACAACAATAAGTCCAATTTGATTGGTTCCTTGAACGATATCTTCATTTTTTATTCTTACTCTAAACCCACCGTTGTCTAAATTTTTTCTTTTAAAATAATTCGATAATCCTGGTTTTAACTCAGGAGTGGTTTTGAATACTTTTGAACTTGAATTATTGTATAAAACCATGTAAACTTCTTGATATTCTGTATCACTAGAATTGTCTAAAAAAGCAAACCCCTCTATGTAATAACTGTCTTTTAATTGTTTTATTTTTTCAATATTAGAACTTATCGTTATTGAACTGTTGTCTGGAAAATTGAAATCAAATTCTTCTTTATCTGCAAAGCTATAATATTTATTTATTTTTTCTTCACTTATTACAAATGTTTCGAAATCTTTAGACTCTTTCAATACTTTCTCGCTAAGGTTTTTATTTAAACTATTTATTTGAGAATTGTCTCCGGAAAAATAATACAACATTCCTAAAGATAAACTAGCTTGCCTATGATGCATCAACGATTTATTTTGATAATTGAAATTAAACAAAAACAAATAGGTTAACGACAAGAGAAAAACCACTGAATTGACAAGTTTAACATTTAACTTTTTTCTTTTTGCAAATTCGATTAAAAATATGAATAAAGAAACTAAAAATAATACACTCAATAATCTATATCGTGAAGATACTGCTGTGTGAATCCCTTGGTTTAATCTTGTTATCGCTGTTACAAATGAAATTATTATTACCAAAGTAAAAATTGAGAAATTGAATAAATTCTTCTTGAAATATCTTGAAACCAATAAATAGATATAAAAAACAAAAAATAAGAAGCCTAGAATACTACTTCTAAAAAATGCCTCATCAATATTATCTGGAAAAAAATGATAATTTGAAATTGCACTTCCTAAAAAAGCAATGAAAAACTTAAAATGTTCGAACAAATTAGCAAAAACCTGAGATAAACTTGGAGATGGATGCTTTTGATAATCAAGAAAATAAATAAAAATAATTAATGTGCCTGAAATAAAATACTTTAAAAAATCTATTTTGTTTTTTCTTAAAAAAAGAACCATTAATCCCACAGGAAAAACGAAAACACCTCCACCTTGAGACATTATTGAAAAAAAGAAGAACAACAATGAAAAACTCATTTTCTTATTATTTAAATTCTCTTGTGTAATAAAATGGATACTTAGAATTGCAAATAACAAAAAAGTGAAGTTTGAAAGACCAGCCATTGAAAAAGTAATATTTTCCCATAATGCTAAATTTATTATGAAAACTGAAACTGGAAATAATAGTATATAATCTGAATATTGCTTTCTTAATTTGAAGAAATAAAAAGCTACTATTCCAACTAGAGATAAAGTACCAATAAATGATAATATATTGAAATCTAATCCCTCAGGATTAAACCAATAAACAACATAAAACCACAGTTTATCATATAAGATTCTATGCTCGTTATGTTGTAAAAAAAACAATTTTACTTTTTCAACCGCTGAACTCTGATTGATTATATCATTAAAATTATTGATTACATCATAATCGTCATTAATTGGAATATTAACTGTATGCTTAAAAAAAATGACGAAAAAATAAACAACAACCGAAAATGCTAAAATTAAATCAAGATTCGAAAATAAAGATTTAAAAATGTTATTTTTATTCATTACCTAATACTTTTATTTGAAATTCTTTAACTCTAATTTTATCTTTAAAAAACCTTTTGTTTGCTTCAATTTTGTAATACTTTATTTCTCTGTCTGCCTTTTGCTCTGTAAGCAGTCTTTTAAAATCTTTAGTTTCAGAGATAAAATAATTTGAGAAAAAGCCCGATTCTAATAAATCTTTTGAAGTTCTGTAGGTTTGAGTTGAACCGTCTATCGTTTTAATGATTAATTTGATTTCTGGTGCATGCAATAAAAAGGTGTAAGCTTTTCCTGAAATATTTGGATAACATTGCAACTCGTAATACGTATCTTTTTTGGGAATAAATGGATCTCCTAAAATTATTGCATATTCTTTGGTTTGAACAAATTCAACTGAAGTCTTTTTTGATTTTCTTTTGAGTAACAATAATTTTCTATTTTTATAATCAAACTCGTCTTCAACTTCATATTTTTTTAACAAAATTAAATTCAATCTAGAATCATCAAAAAGCGAATATCTTTCATCAATTGCTGCAATATCATAAATAACATATTCTGGTGACTTATCAGAATTATAGAAATCAAAATTTAAGTCTTGTAATTCTTTTGTGTAAGTTGTATATGATTGGAATACTGGTCTTGGAATAAAATTTAATTTATTTTCTAATAATGAATAACTATTCCAAGGATAAGAATCAACTGTTGAAGTACCTATTTTTGATAAAATATGTGGAGGGAATGAATTATCATTAGGGATTATTTTAATACTCTCTGTTTTACTGTAATCTAAAAAAGAAGTTACATAATTTGCTTTGTTAATCTTATCAAAATAATTCATGCTTGATAGATTTTCGTTAAGGACATAAATGTTAACTAAAAAAATTACAGCTGTGAATAAAACCGAAATTTTAAAATACTTATTTAAGTAAAAGAATAGAATAACAATAGCAAAAAGGGTAGATGAAATGAAAAATTCTTTGATGTGAGAAAAATCACCTCTTACAAAGGATTGCTTGAATAAAATATACCAAATAGCACCATAATTCATGAAAATTAATAAAACTCTCAAAAGTTGTTTCTTAGTTTTATAATTTTCTTTAAGTTCTAAAAACATTAAGAGTAACAAATAGATTAGAAATGGCAAGGTGAAAAAATAGAAAATTTGATTTTCTTTTACATCTAAATACATCACTTGATTATAACCACTTATCAATTCTAATGAATTAATGAAATAATTAATCAAGTTTACATTAAGTAAATAAGCTAAATAAATTATTCCAATAAAAGGAACAAGGAGGCAAAGAATGAATTTTTTTAAATCTATTTGTTTGGAAATAAAATTATAAGAAACACCCGTTAAATAGAAAAAAATAGCAACAATACCAGTATTAACTTTAATGTAAAACAAAAGAGTTAATAAAACTATTTGCATAAAATAATTAAATATTGTTGGTTTATCAAAGCTTAAATGTATCCAAAACAACAAAATAATTAATAAAATCAATGCTACAGACGAACCTAAGTAATTAGGTAAAATAATTGATGTTATTAGAATTAAAACAATGGTTAGAATCTTTTTTTCTGAATTCTGAATCGTTTTTTTAAAAATTAGAAAAAGGTTAAATATTAGAAAAACATCAAAAAATAACACCAAATATTTGTTTACACCCCACAAAAACTTAGTACTTAAAAAACCTAAAGGTCCGAAAGTAAAAACAAAGTCTTTACCCCACTCCATATTGTTTAAATACGCGTAATTTAAAGTCAATTGCCACGAAGGGTCAAGAGACATCCAAACGTGATTTTCACTCTCTTGAAGTGGATACAAAAAATTGTATAGGTTGGATGGAAAAATTAAATACGATGCAATTAAGCTTAATAAAAAATATAGAATATTATTCCTCATATTATTTTAAAATGTTTTCTAAACTTTTCTCATTTTCTTTAATCCAAATATAAATATCTTTAAAAATATCTTCAACCGATTTTTTTGGTTGCCAACCTATTTCATT
>ERZ1034365.971-NODE-971-length-15223-cov-2.830516_pt1 | contig 15223 bp, 14 predicted proteins | sample MGYA00520615_ERZ1034365 | MGnify/ENA primary metagenome ERZ1034365 (study PRJEB33736, sample SAMEA104284505) | Azolla filiculoides | biome: Urban; feature: Water surface; material: Ditch water | place: Netherlands | collected 2015-10-28 | depth 0-0.1 m ... | reverse complement strand
GTCACCAGCACGTCGCCGATGTTGCGCTGCAGGAAGATCGTCGTGGCATCGCGCCCGCCCTTGGCCAGCACCGGCACGTTCTTGTAGAGCTTTCCGACAAATTCGGCCGCCTGCGCGTCGGTGCCGCCCTTTTTGCGCACATAGGCCCAGGCGGCCAGATAGGCCATGCGGCCGTTGCCACCGGTCTTGGGATTGACCACGATCACCTGCACACCGGGCTTGACCAGGTCATCCCAGTCCTTGATGCCCTTGGGGTTGCCATTGCGGGTGAGGAACAGCATGGTGGAGGATGTGGGCGAGGCGTTGTTCGGAAAACGCTTGGCCCAGTCCTTGGCCACGATGCCCGTGCCGGCCAGAAAGTCCACGTCGGTGGTGGTGTTCATGGTGACCACATCGGCGTCCAGCCCGTCGTTGACCGCCCGCGCCTGCGCGCTGGAGCCGCCGTGGGACTGGTCCATCTTCACGTCTTTGCCAGTGGTCTTCTTGGTGTGGGCAATGAAGGCGGCGTTGTAGTCCTTGTAGAACTCGCGCGCCACGTCGTACGAGGCGTTCAGCAGGGTTTGCGCCGGCGCGAGCGCGCTGGCGGACAGGGCGAGCGCGGCGAAAGTGAGGCGGAAGGTCTTTTTCATGCGATTTCCAGTGCGTCTGAGGAAGTTGAAACAGGTTGGCTGGCGGGCTTGAGGGCCAGTCCGCCCTCGCCTGCCAGCGATTGCAGCAAGGCCAGGCCCAGCGGCCATTCGCCGTGGCCGGATTCGATATTGATGTGCCCCCCGTCCTGGATGCGCACGAATTCACTGCCCCAGGCGCGGGCATAGGCGCCGGCCAGCCGGACCGGGCAGAACGGGTCGTTGCTGCTGGCGACCAGCACGTTGCGGTACGGCAGTTTGTGAAAGGGAACGGGCGCAAAGTCGGCCAGCGCCCCGCGCCGCTCGGGGTCTGCCGGCGCCACCAGCAAGGCCCCCTGAATACGGGCGGCCGCCTCGGGCGGCAGGTGCGTGGTGGCAATGCAGCCCAGGCTGTGGGCCGCGATCACCACCGGGCCAGGCTGGGAGAGGATCGTCTGGCTGATGGACTGCACCCAGGCCGAGCGCACCGGCGAGATCCAGTCGTCCTGCACGACGCGCACGGCGCCAGCCAGACGGTCAGCCCACAGGCTTTGCCAGTGGCCGGGACCAGAGTCTCGCCAACCGGGAACAATGATGATGCGCAGGCTGTTGGCCATGGGTCGCTTTGGGTGGGTTGCACAGATGCATGGCATTGTGCGGACCACCTCTTAAAACTCAAAAGACTGTATTTTTGTTTACTAAGACAAATTTTGAATAACAAAATACGGCACAACGTCTTCTCTCCCGGCATGCAATCCAAAGAATAGTCCTGAATCAGGAGCAAACTTTGACCACGCGACGACGGGAAGGTTCATTTTTCTATGATTTTCAGGCCTTGCGGCAGCTGGGTTGAAGCCATCGCCATGCCAGCGGGCCGGTGGCGGTCAGGTCGGCGCGATCACCGCCTCCAGACCCTGCCCCATCTGCGCGCCCAGAAAATCCAGAAAGCACCGCACCGCCGGCGCAAGCCCCCGACGCGACGCAAACACCGCGTGCACCCGGCCCGGCGCAGGGCTCCAGCCCGGCAGGATCGGCACCAGACGGCCGCCCAGAATGTCTTCGCGGCACATGTAGTCCGGCAGCACGCAGACGCCGACGCCGCCCAGCACCGCAAACCGCAACGTCAGCAGGTCGTCGGCCACGCAACGCGGCTGGTGCACCCAGTCGTGCACCGCCCCGGCCGGCCCCAGCAGGCGCCAGGTCGCGCGGCCATCGGTCGCGGACATGGCCACCGTGTCCAGCCGGCCCAGGTCCGACACGTCCGCGGGCAGTCCCTGGCGCTGCAACTGGGCCGGACTGCCGACCAGCAGCGTCTGGCTGGTGCCCAGCGGCTTGACCAGCAGGCTGCCGCTGTCCTCCAGCGTGGAGCGCACGCGCAGCGCCACGTCGATCCCCTCCTCCACCAGATTCACCACCCGGTTGCTCACCTGCATGTCCACGCGCACCTGCGGGTACCGGGCCATGAACGCTGGCAGCAGCTCGGCCAGCACGGTCTGCGCCAGCGTCACGGGACAGGTCACGCGCAGGGTGCCGCGCGGCTCGGCGTGGACCTGCGCGACCAGATCGGCCGCCGCATCCGATTCCTCCCGCACCGCCACGCAATGGCGCAGGAACTGGGCGCCCACGTCCGTGAGCGAGAGCCGGCGCGTGGTGCGCTGCAGCAGCCGCACGCCCAGGCGCGCCTCCAGCTCGGCCACGCGACGTGACAGGCGCGACTTGGGCAGGCCCAGCGCGCGCCCGGCTGCCGCAAAGCCGCCGCGCTCCACCACCTCGGCAAAGAAAAGCATGTCGTTGAGATCCTGCATGGCATCCTGGCTCGGTTGATTGTTCTATTTTCAGGACAATCTATCGCATATTCACCCACTTATCAAAGAATCGATCAACCAGGACAATCACAGGGCAAGCTGCTTCTCGCAGCATTTCCCGTTTAGACAAGGATGCTTCCATGAAACTTCTCCACATCGACTCCAGCGTATTGGCTGGCAATTCGGTTTCCCGCCAGCTCACCAAAGACATCGTCGCCCAATGGCTCGCCAGCCATCCGGACACCACGGTGGACTACCTGGACCTGGCCGCTGACGCCCCCAGCCACCTGTCGGCAGACTCCCTCGGTTTTCGTGCTGCGCCTGGCGCCGTGATGAGCGACGTGCAACAACGCGAAAACGCCGTGTCTGAAGCCCTGGTGTCGCAGCTGCTGGCCGCGGACGTGGTCGTGATCGGTGCGCCGCTGTACAACTTCTCGATCCCCAGCCAGCTCAAGGCCTGGATCGACCGCATCGCCCAGCCCGGCCGCACGTTCACCTACACCGCGACCGGCCCCAAGGGTCTGGCCACCGGCAAGACCGTGATCGTGGCGTCCACCCGGGGCGGCATGTACTCCACCAGCGAAGCAGGCCGCGCCATGGAACACCAGGAAAGCTACCTGCAGACCGTGTTCGGCTTCCTGGGCATCACGGACGTGCGCTTTGTGCGCGCCGAAGGTCTGGCCATGGGCGACGCCGCCAAGGCGCAAGCCCTGAGCGCCGCTGGTGCCGAAATCGCAGCGCTGAAGCCTGCAGCCAACCAGCCGGAAGCCTCGATCGCTGCCTGAGCGCCAGCGCCCCGCCCCTGAACGACCCGGCCTTGCGCCGGGTTTTTTGATTGTGGTCCGTCGCCCCGGGTGCGCACCCCGCCAGGCGCAAAAAAAGCGGCAGAAGCCGCTTGTTGAATCCAGACTCCGGCTTAACCGCGGCAGGAGCCTTGCACGATGCTCTGCGGTGTTCCGCTGCAGCGCCAGCCCGTGATGGTGTTCGAACCTCCGACGGTCGGGGCCAGGGTCAGCGTCACCGCATCGGGCACCACGCCCGTCACACTCACCACACCTGTCGTGGGATCGACAGACAGGCCTTTCGCGTACTGCGTCGGGACGAATCCCTCGCCGCAGGCACTCAGGTTGCTCCAGCCCATGGACTGCACCATGTCCGTCACACAAATACGCGCGCTGCTCGCAGCCAGCAGGAGCTCGGATGTTTTCGTGCGCCGGGAGTAATCCTGGTACGTCGGGATCGCCACCGCAGCCAGAACGCCGATGATCGCGACCACGATCATCAACTCAACCAGGGTAAAACCTTGCTGAAGAATGCCTTTTTTTGACAAAGTCATTTTTACTATAGATTTGATAAAAACTTAATTTTATTAAATTTAAAAAAAATGTGTCAAATTAATTCTGGTCCATCGTGATGCCATCCCGATGGCCGTTCATCGACGTGCCTGCGGTGCTGACGGGCCAGGCCGGATTTGGGCATCCCCGGAAATGAAAACGGCCGACGCGCGAAGCGTCGGCCGTTTTCATTCAATTGAAGGCACGCGCTGTTCAGGCCCGGCGGGCCGCATGCAGGCGGCGCACCACCGCCACCAGACGGTCCACTTCCTCGAAGGTGTTGTAGAACGCCAGCGACGGGCGCACGGTGGTCTCCAGCCCCATGCGCCGCAGGATGGGCTGGGCACAGTGGTGGCCGGTCCGCACCGCAATGCCTTCCTTGTTGAGGGCTTTGCCAACCTCGTCGGTGCTGTAGCCGGCCAGCACAAACGACATTACGCTGGCCTTGTCTGCGGCGGTGCCGACCAGCCGCACCCCGGGAATGGTGGCGAGCTGCTGCATGCCGTAGCAGAGCAGTTCGTGCTCGTAGCGGTCGATGTTGTGCATGCCGATGCGGGTCACATAGTCGATCGCCGCGCCCAGGCCCACGGCGTCCGCAATGTTGCCGGTGCCCGCCTCGAACTTGTTCGGGATGGGCTGGAACACGGTTTTCTCGAAGGTCACGTCGGCAATCATGTTGCCGCCGCCCTGCCAGGGCGGCATGTCTTCGAGCACCGCGCGTTTGCCCCACAGGGCGCCGATGCCGGTGGGCCCGAAGACCTTGTGCCCGGAGAACACAAAGAAATCGGCACCGATGTCCTGCACGTCAATCGGCATGTGCGACACCGACTGCGCGCCGTCCACCAGGGCGATGGCCCCGGCCCGGTGGGCCATTTCGACGATCTGCTTCACCGGCACCACGGTGCCCAGCGCGTTGGACACCTGGGTCACCGACACGATCTTGGTGCGGTCATTCAACAACCTGGCATATTCGTCCAGCAGCACCTGGCCCGAATCGTCCACCGGAATCACGCGCAGCCGGGCGCCTTTGCTGGATGCCAGCTGCTGCCAGGGCACGATGTTGGCGTGGTGCTCCAGGTTGGAGACGATGATCTCATCGCCTTCCTGGATGTGTTGCCCGCCCCAGCTCTTGGCCACCAGGTTGATGGCCTCGGTGGTACCGCGCACAAAGATCACCTCGTTCACGTCCGGCGCGTTGATGAAGGCGCGCACTTTTTCGCGTGCACCCTCGTAGGCGTCGGTGGCACGCGCCGCCAGTTCGTGCGCGGCGCGGTGGATGTTGGAATTTTCGTGGGCGTAAAAGTACGACAGTCGGTCGATCACTGACTGCGGCTTCTGCGTGGTCGCCGCGTTGTCAAACCACACGATCTGCCGTCCATTCACCCGCTCCTGCAGGACCGGAAAGTCCCGGCGGATGGCGTTGACGTCAAACGGCGGGTGCCGGCTGGCGTCCGCAACCGTCGGCGCGGCATGCGGCGCCGGCTTGGCTGGAGTGACATACCCGCTGGGCCGCACCACCGAGTCCACAAAATAGTACTTGGGCTCGGTCGAAATCACCCCGGCGGGCACGGGCGCCGTCGCGGGTGCAGCCGTCGCAGAAGTTGCGGCCGCAGGCGCCGTTCGTGGCGTGCCCTGCACCGACAGCGGCTGGGCAAAGCCGTCGCTGATGGGCTGGGCGATGGGCAGGCCGCCGGCCGAAGGATGCCCATAGCTGTCGCTCAGAAAGTAGAAAGGCGAGGCACTGGCCAGGGGCGCGCGGCTGGCTTCGGAAGCGGTCGCCCCTGAAGCCTCCGGCACACCCAGCACGCCGCTGCCAAAGCGCGGCGCGTAGGCCGGCAGCTGCGTCACGACAGTGTCGGGCTGGCCGTTGCCTGCCTGCGCGCGGGGCGCTAGGGCCGGGGCGCGGTGCGCCAGTGAGGCCAGTGGTGTGGGCGAGGCCGGGATCAGGTTGGTACCGGGCACCTGCCCCTGCGGAATCGGCGTGCCCGGCACGCCGGGGCCAAAGCCTGCGGGGCTGCCCAGCGGCGAGCCGGCCGGGGCGATGTTGACCGGCGCCTGCACGCCGGCCGTGCGGGCCTGCTCGCCAGGCAGCGCGCCAAACAGGGCGCTGGCCATGCTGGCGATCAGGGCCGGGTCAATCGGCGGTGCCAACGACGGCTGGGCCCCAGGGTTTGGGGTGAAAGCGGAAGTCATGACGGCCGCTTATTTGTAGGTGTCCGCGTAGTCGTGGTACTTGCCGATTTCCACGTCTTCCAGCACGGCCAGCGCATCGGGCGTCAGCACCGCCAGCGAGCAGTACAGGGAGATCAGGTAGCTGGAAATGGCCTGGTCGTTGATGCCCATGAAACGCACGGACAGGCCCGGGCTCTGTTCGCCAGGCAGCCCCGGCTGGAACAGGCCGACCACGCCCTGGCGCTTGTCGCCCACGCGCAGCAGCAGGATCTTGCTCTTGCCGTCGGCCACCGGCACCTTGTCACTGGGGATCAGCGGGATGCCGCGCCAGGTGATGAACTGGGAGCCAAACAGGCTCACGGTGGGCGGCGGCGTGCCACGGCGCGTGGCTTCACGGCCAAAAGCGGCAATCGCCAGCGGGTGCGCCAGGAAGAAAGCGGGCTCTTTCCAGACCTTGGTCAGCAGATCGTCCAGATCGTCGGGCGTGGGCGCGCCGGTGAGCGGGAAGATGCGCTGCGCGTCGGTGACTTGCGACAGCAGGCCGTAGTCCGGGTTATTGATAAGTTCGCTTTCCTGGTTTTCCTTGATCGTCTCGATCGTCAGGCGCAGCTGTTCCTTGATCTGGTCGTGCGGGCTGCTGTACAGGTCGGAGATGCGGGTGTGCACGTCCAGAATGGTGCTGACGGCGTTCAGAAAAAACTCGCGCGGCTTTTCGTCGTAGTTGACAAAGGTGCGCGGCAACTGGTTCTCCGACTGGCGCGCGGTACAGGTGACCTTGATGGACTCGGGGTCCTTGACCGTGTTCAGGCGGAAGATGCCCGCCTCGACCGGCAGCCATTGCAGCAAGTGCGTCAGCCAGCGGGGCGAAATGGTGGAGAGCTGCGCCGTGGTCTTGGTGGCGTTGGCCAGTTGGCGCGCGGCGCTGTCGCTCAGCGCCAGCCGGGATTGGGTGGTGTCAGACATGAAGAACTCCAGGTTGGGTTAGGAAAATGAAAGGCGGGGTGTGCGGACCGGGGTGCGGACGCTCAAGGCGCATCGGCTTCATCACGAAAGCGGGCCTGCGTGACATGGGCGCCCGGGGCCACGTCATGGGTCAGCCAGACGTTGCCGCCAATGGTGGCGCCCGCTCCCAGGGTGACACGGCCCAATACGGTGGCGCCGGCGTAGATCACCACGTCGTCCTGCACCACCGGATGGCGCGGCAGGCCCTTGCGCGGGTTGCCCAGCGCGTCGGTGGGGAAGCTCTTGGCGCCCAGGGTGACGGCCTGGTAGACCCGCACGCGCTCGCCGATGACAGCGGTCTCGCCAATCACGACCCCGGTGCCATGGTCAATGAAAAAGCCGGCGCCGATGGTGGCGCCCGGGTGGATGTCAATGCCGGTCTGCCCATGGGCCAGTTCGGCCACGATGCGCGCCAGCAGCGGCACGCCCAGTTCGTACAGGCGGTGCGCCACGCGGTGGTGGATCATCGCCAGGATGCCGGGGTAACACAGCAGCACCTCGTCCACGCTGCGCGCGGCCGGATCGCCCCTGAAGGCGGCCACCACGTCACTGTCGAGCAGCGCACGAATGCGCGGCAGCGAATGCGAGAACGTCCGCACGGTCTGCACGGCCTGCGCTTCCAGGGCGAACTCGTCAGGCACATCGAGGTGCCGCACGGCGTAGCGCAGCTCCAGCCGGACCTGCGCCAGCAAGGCGTGCAGCACCGTGTCCAGCGTGTGGCCAACGTAAAAATCTTCGCTCTCCTGGCGCAGGTCGGCCGGGCCCAGGCGCATCGGGAACAGCACGCCGCGCAGCCCGTCCAGGATCTGCGCCAGCGCATCACGTGACGGCAGTTCGCGCCCCCCCGGCTCGGTGGAGCGCTGCTGGGACGCGCGCCATTGCTGGCGCACGGCAGCCAGTTCCGTCACGACTTGCTGCAGGTCAAACAGCGGTGGTCTGGCTGGCGCAGCGGGCTGCCCGTGCAGAAGCGGGTCGCGTCCGGCTGCAGGTGTCAACCGCTCCCGGCCAGGCTGCCGAAAAAGTACGGGGTCTGTGTCGATGAGGGACATAAGAGAAAAAGAAGTCTTTGATTGAAGCGGCTGGTCCGGTCAGTCCTGGACCCACGGCAAGCCGTGAAAACGCCAGCCGTCAGAACCTCCGCGGTGCCGGTGCGTGTCGATCTCGCCTTCAAAGCCTTCCAGCACGTTGAAGACGCGGGTAAAGCCGGCTTTGGTCGCCGCTTCGGCGGCCAGGATCGAGCGCTTGCCGCTGCGGCACAGCAGCAGCAGGGGGGCCTCCTTGCCGGTCTTGCTTTCCAGCTCGCGCACAAAACGCGGATTGCGCGTCAGGCTGGTGCCCGTGGCCCAGGCCACGTGCAGGCCCGCGGGCACATGGCCCACAAACTTGCGCTCCTCGGTGCTGCGCACATCGACCAGCTGGGCCACGCCGGCCGAGGCCAGCGCCCAGGCCAGCTGGGGCGACACGCCGCCGGCGTAGGGCAAGCCCGTGGCCAGCGCCACGGCGCGGATGGACTCCAGCGCGTCGACCAGGTGGGAAGATTCCGATGCAACCGTCATGATGAAAACCTTTCGTGTCTCGTGGGGCAGCGCCCTGTTCCGTGTGCGGTTTGAAGGCGACGGAATTGACTTTATGGGTGGATCATCAAAACTCAAACGAATAAATATTTGATTTTTAATATCCAAATCATCTGATAAAGCCACACCAAAGACCAGCCACGGGGCATAAAGCGCGCTGAACAGGACCCACGAGAGTCCTGAATAAATAGCAAACTATGACCATTCCACGATGGGAAGTTCTAATTTTTGTCAATATTTCCATCCCCAGGACACGCCCAGCAGGTTTTCGCGCAAGCTGACGTTGGCATTGCCGCCCCCCAGGCCTGGCGGAATCGAGCCAGCGCCTTGGACGGTCTTGCCGAAGGCGTGGGCGAAGTAGCCGGTGAGTTCACCGCCGCCAGGGGTGGTCCAGGTGGCGCCCAGCGTCAGGTGGCGTTGCACCACACCGGGCGCCAGGATGTTGAAGAAGGTCTCGCCCGCCGGCACGGGCTGCGTGGCCACGCTGACGCCGGCGCGCACCGTCAGGTCCCGCCGCCAGCGCTGCTGCACGCCGACCTTGAGCACCGTGACATCCCGCCAGCCAAAGCCGGGGCCGTTTGCCGAGCCCAGCGGCCGGCCGGCAAACAGGCTGGCCGCCGAGTTGCCCACCGAGCCCACCTTGCTGTAGCGAATGCTTTGCACGTCGGCGGCCAGCGTCAGGTCCGGCGTGGCGGCGAACGCCAGGCCGACGCCGTAGTTCTCGGGCACATCAAAGCCGCCACCGTCGGCAAACAAGCCCTTGTACTTGTCAAAGCGACCGGAGATCTTTGACGCCCAGGTCGCGCCCAGCGTGAGCTGCGGCGTGAGCTTGCCCGACCAGCCCAGGCGGACACCCGCGCCGGTGCTGCTGTCGTTGCCCAGGTCGCTGACGTTGGCCGGCGCCGAGGAGAAGCCGCCAAACAAACCGATGCCCCGGGCGTTGAAGCGCTGGTAGGCCAGGTTCAATGCCGCGCCAAAAGTGTGGACATCACTCGCCTTCCAGGCGATGGACGGCGAGATGAACAACTGCTCCAGGTTGATGCCAGCGCCGCCTGTGCCACCGAAGCGGGCGTACGGGTTGGTCGCGTAGTCGGTGTTCATGCCGCCATTGCCATACACCGCGACGCCAAACGAGGTGGCAGCGCTGAGCTTGCGGGTGTAGCCGAAGTCGGGAATCAGGAAGGTCTTGCGGTCGTTGCCGCTGGCGCCCGCATCCGCCGCAAAGGCATTGCCCACGATCTCCGAGCCCCGCCGTGGTGCAAACACGCTGAGCCCCACATCCAGCCGGTCCCCCACATCCGCCGTGCCCGCCGGGTTGGTCGCTGCGGCCAGGCCGTCTTGTGGCAAGGCAATGCCAACGCCGGCGATACCCAGCGATTTGGCGCCATAGCCGTGCGAAAAATAGCCATTGGTGGCCTGGGCTAGCACAGGGGCCAGCAGGAGCGTGGCAAGCGCAACGGGGCGGAGGGGCAAAACGGGGAACTGCATGCTTGTCTTCAAGTTGTTGTTGAGGGAGAGGAAAAATTCAGGCGAGGGCCTCGAAGGTGGCGCGCACGTCCAGTCGCTGTTTGATCAGCCCGGCATCCAGATAGAAATCGGCTGTGCGCTGCTGTTCGGCCACCACCTGGGCGTCGATGGACTGCCAGCGGGTCGCGCGGCGCTCGAACTGCAGGCGCGCCGCATCGGCCGGAATGCCGATGATCCGCGCCAGGGCGGCGGCGAACTCCGCCGGATGCTGGTACGACCAGACCTGTGCGCGCGTCACGCGGGCCTTGAAGTCCTGAAGGATGCTGCGCTTATCACGCAGCGCGGATTCGGTCGCGGCCAGAAAGCTCAGCCCGCTCCAGAGCCCGCGCCCGTTGACAAGCACCCGGGCGTGGCCACCGGTCTCGGCCAGCGCGGTGTAGGGCTCCCAGGTGGCCCAGGCGTCCACCGACCCCTGTGTCAGCGCCAGCTTGGCGTCCGGCGGCGCCAGAAAGCGCAGGTTGATGTCGTCCGGCTTGAGCCCCACCGAGGCCAGCGCCTTCAGCGTGACGAAGTGGCCGATGGAGCCCCGGTTGGTCGCCACGCTCCTGCCCTTGAGGCTGCTTGCGTCCTTCAGCGGTGAATTGGGAGCCACCAGAACGGCCGTGCCATAGGCGTCCGACCGGCTGACAGCAAATGCCTTCACGCGGCTGCCCGAGGCCAGCGTGAACAGCAGCGGCGCATCGCCAATCGGGCCGAAGTCCACCGCGTCGGCGTTCAGCGCTTCGGCCAGCGGTGCGGCGGCCGGAAACTCGGTCCATTTGATGTCGTAAGGCAGATTCTTGAGTTCGCCGGCCGCATCCAGCAGGGCCTGCAGGCCGCCCTTCTGGTCTCCGGCGCGCAGCACGGTGCGCGTCTGGGCATGGTTGAGCACGGGCGACAGGAAGGATGCGGCCGCCACGGAGGCGGTCATGAAGCGATGGAAATGACGTCGTTGCATGGGTTTGGAACAGAAGTTGTGACGGAAAAGTCCATTGCATCACCCGGTGCCAGACCGCGACAAGCGACCATTTCAAGGATGCTTATGCGTTTTGTGTCAGGGCCGAACGCGGCCCGCCAGGTCGCCCCATCAGTAGCCCCGAACGGGGTCAAACACGTCGTCCAGCGCCTGGCTATCGAGAAAACGCGCCAGGTTGCCGAGGAACTTGCGCGTGCTAGTTCCCACCACATCGCCCGCCGCCCAGGCAATGTGCGGTGTCAGCCGCACGCGCGGGTGGGTGTACAGCGCATGCCCCGGCGGCAGCGGCTCGGGCTCGGTCACGTCCAGCGTCGCCGCGGAAAGCCGGCCCACGTCGAGTGCCGCCAGCAGGGCGTCATGATCCACCAGGGCGCCGCGCGCAATGTTGATGAGATGCAGGCCGGCACGCGCCTGCGCCAGCGCCGCCGCATCAATCATGTGGTGCGTGGCTGGCGTGATGGGTAGCGCGAGCACAACATGGTCTGATTCGGCCATCACCTCGTGCAGCGAGGCGGCGGCCTGCACGCCACCCACGTCGCTGGGCGCCTGTGAGCGCCGCAGCGCCAGCACCCGCATATCAAAGGCCAGCGCGCGCCGGGCCACGGCCTGGCCGATGGCGCCAAAGCCCACCAGCCCCAGCGTCTGCCCGGCCAACAGCGCGGGGGGCGCGGCACTGACGCGCCCGAACGTGCTGCGCCAGGGCGCAGGACCAGTCACCTGACAGTCCGACAGGGGACGACTGTGCGCCAGCAAGGCCGCAAACACGAACTCCGCAATCGGCACCGCCGCCACGCCGCGCGCACAGCTGACCTGGGGCACCTCAAAGAGCCAGGGCGGGAAATAGTCCATACCGACCGAGGCTGCATGCACCCAGCGCAGCCGGCCCGGCCAGCCAGCCGGGGCCGTGCGCGGCGCCTCGCGCCAGCCATGGCGCGGAGCGGTAAGCAGGATGTCCGCCTCGCGAGCACGGGTCCAGGGCAGGCTGTCGGGATCGTCCAGCACCTGCACGCGCGGGTCCAGGGCGGCAATGTCGCGCCCGGCTGCCGTGCCGAGCTGGTTCAGGACGACGACCGGTGCGCCGGCCACCGGCTCAGACACCCAGCGCGCGCCGGCCGGCGGCGACCAGCGCGCTGTCGTCCTGGGGCGTGTGGATGCGTCCGCACAGCACGTCGCGCAGGTGGCGCTCCAGCGGGTTTCTGCGCGAGATGCCGTGGTTGCTGCTGAGCGACAGTGCCGCCTCCACGGCCTCGACCGCGTGGTTGGTCACCACCGACTTGATCAGGCTGCTCTCCACCAGGGGCACCGACTGGCCGGCGTCGATGTCGCGCGCCAGGCTGTCCAGCAGTCGGTCGTTGGTCAGCAGCAGGGCCTCGATCCGGCCGACGATTTCCTGCGCGCGCGGCAGCGTCGCCAGCGAGGCCCCCAGGCTGGCCGGCTTGCGCTGCTGCAGGAAGGTGATCACCCAGTCGCGCGCCGCCCGGGCCACGCCGTGGTAGAGCGCACCCATCATCACCGTCATGTCGGCCTGCAGGCGCGGGTCGCCGCCCGCCCAGCCCTGTGGCAGGCGCAGGTCGATGGCGTGGTCCAGCGGCACCGGCACATCCTCAAAAATCACGTCGTGGCTGCCGCTGGCGCGCAGGCCCAGGTGGTCCCAGGTTTCCACCACGCGGGTACCCGGCAGGCCGGCCGGCACCAGCAGGGTGCCCACGCGCGACGCGGCCTCGTCGGTGCGGACCCAGACGGCATACCACTGGAGGATGGGCACGCCGGTGCAATACAGCTTGTGCCCGTCCAGCCGCCATCCTTCGGGCGTCCAGCGCGCCACCGTGGCCGGCAGGCCGCCCCGGGCGGGCGAGCCCAGCTCGGGTTCCACCCGCAGCGCGTTGACGAGCGACACGCCTTCCACGGCCTCGCGCACCAGCCGCCGCGCCAGATGCCCCGGCCAGACCTTGCCGGGCCGGCCCATGCTGCGGTGCTGGATGTACTGCATGCTCAGCACCAGCGCCGTGGCCGGGTCGCCGTAGCCGATGGCCCCGAGCACCTCGCCCAGCTGGGCAATGCTTGCGCCGTGCCCGCCCAGGTGCCTGGGCGCGGCCAGCGCCAGCAGGCCGGCACGGTGCAGGTCGTTGAAATTCTCGAACGGAAAACTTGCGTCCAGGTCGTGCTGCGGCGCACGCGCCGCGAACTCCACAGCCAGCGTGCGCGCGGCCTGGCCCCAGGTCAGGGGTGCGTTCATTGCAGCACCTCGGGCTGCTGGCGCACCAGGATGTCAAATAGGGCCTTGAAAGCAAAGTTGGCACCGCCCGGCCCGCCGATCTGCGAATGCGTCAGCTTCGCGATCTCGGGGCGGATCGGCTGCGGCGTGCCTGCCGCCTCGGCCAGCAGCTGCGTCTGGCAGACGTTCTCCAGCGCGATGTACCACCAGGCCGCTGCCGCCACGCTCGGCCCGGCGGTCAGGATGCCGTGGTTCTTCAGGATCACCGCCTTGCGCGGCCCCAGCACCTGGCCGATGCGAAACCCTTCATCCGTCTCCAGCACGACGCCGGTGTAGTCGTCAAACAGCGCGTGGTCCTCGTAGAACACGCAGGCGTCCTGCGACAAGGGGTCCAGCGTGCGGCCCAGCGCCGACCAGGCCTTGCCGTAGGTCGAATGGGTGTGCGCGGCGGCCACGATGTCGGGGCGGGTCTCGTGCAGCGCGGCGTGGATGGCAAAGGCGGCGCGGTTCAGCGGCCCCTCACCCACCACGATTTCGCCGTCCGAATTCACCAGCAGCAGGTCCGACACCTTGATCTGCGAGAAATGCACGCCCAGCGGGTTGACCCAGAAGTGGTCGCTCCACGCCGGGTCGCGCGCGGTGATGTGGCCGGCCAGCCCGTGCGCCAGCCCGAACTGCGCAAACAACCGGAAGGCGACCGCCAGCTGCTCGCGGCGATGGCGGCGCTCAGCCTCCACAGAAGGGCGCGCAGGCACCTCGTCAAACCAGTCCTTGCGGTGCGGCTTGGGGTTCACGAAGGGCGAGACATCAGGGGATTTCAGGACTGCGGACATGACTGGCTTTCAGTGGAAACGGTGGGACGTGCCCGGTGCATCAGGCGGCCTTGCGCGCCAGGGCAGCGGTCTGCTGGTCGCGCTCGGCCACCTTGCGGCGCACCAGCGGCAGCAGGTCGCGGCCGTAGGTGATGGCATCGACCAGCGGGTCAAAGCCGCGCACCAGGAAGGTGGTGATGCCCAGGTCGTAGTACTTCAGCAGCGCGTCGGCCACCTGCTCGGGCGTACCGACCAGGGAGGTGGAGTTGGAGCGCCCGCCGGTCTCGCGCGCAATGGCCGTCCACAAGTGCTGGTCCAAGCGGTCGCCTTTGGCCGCATCGGCCAGCAGGCGGCGCGCGCCTTCGCTCTGCTGGGGGCCACCACGGGCAAAGCCCTGCGTCACGCGCAGGCGCCGGGTGTCTTCGAGGACCCGGTCGGCGCGGGCCCAGGCTTCTTCTTCGGTAGCGCCCAGGATCGGGCGGAAGGAGATGCTGAATTCGATGCTGCGTCCGTGCTCGGCCGCCGCGGCGCGCACCCGCCGAACCAGGTCGCCCGCCTGCGCCAGCGACTCGCCCCACAGGGCGTAGACGTCGGCGTGCTTGCCGGCCACCTGCAGTGCCGGCGCCGAGGCGCCACCGAAGTAGATCGGTACATAAGGCGCCTGCAGCGGCTTGACCTCGGACCACGCGCCCTTGACGCGGTAGTGCTGGCCGGCATGGTCAAAGGGTTGCTCAGACGTCCAGGTCTGGCGCAGCAGGCCCAGGTATTCGTCGGCGCGGGCGTAGCGCTCGTCATGGCCCAGGAAGTCGCCGTCGCGCTGCTGGTCCTCGTCCGAGCCGCCGGTGATGTAGTGCACGGCCACGCGCCCGCCGGTGTACTGGTCCAGCGTGGCGAGCTGGCGCGCGGCCACCGTGGGCGCGACAAAACCGGGGCGGTGCGCCAACAGGAACTTGATCTTGTCGGTGACGGACGCCGCGTAGGTCACCGTCAGCAGGTTGTCGGGGCTGGTGGCGCTGGCGGGCACCAGGATGCGGTCGAACCCGGCATGCTCGTGCGCCTGGGCAAAGGCCCGCACATAGGCCGGGTCCACCGCCGGCCCCTTGCGGGCAAAGGTTTCGGATACTTCGTTCGGCTGGATCATGCCGATGAACTGGACACTCATGAAAACTCCCTGGATGGTGTGGATGGAAATGACAACGTCAACCAGACGATAGAAGTGATC
>ERZ1034365.966-NODE-966-length-15251-cov-3.112100_pt1 | contig 15251 bp, 15 predicted proteins | sample MGYA00520615_ERZ1034365 | MGnify/ENA primary metagenome ERZ1034365 (study PRJEB33736, sample SAMEA104284505) | Azolla filiculoides | biome: Urban; feature: Water surface; material: Ditch water | place: Netherlands | collected 2015-10-28 | depth 0-0.1 m ... | reverse complement strand
GTTCGCCCAGCAGCTGTCCGCCACTCGCGGCACGGTGCTGAGGGTCGGTTCCAATCGGCAAGCGCGCGAAACCGTGGTTGCTGAGGCGCAGCGCGCTGGCGTTCCTTATGTGGATCAGCGCTGGCTCGGCGGCATGTTGACCAATTTCAAGACGGTCAAGACCTCGATCAAGCGTCTCAAGGACATGAAGACCCAGCAGGAAGCCGGTCTGGACTCCCTGAGCAAGAAAGAGCAGTTGATGTTCAAGCGTGAGATTGACAAGCTCGAGCGCGACATCGGTGGCATTCAGGATATGGCAGCTTTGCCGGATGCGATTTTCGTGATCGACGTCGGCTACCACAAGATTGCCATCGCCGAAGCCAAGAAGCTTGGCATTCCATTGATCGGCGTGGTAGACACCAACCACTCGCCTGAAGGTATTGATTACGTGATTCCCGGCAACGATGACTCCGCCAAGGCCGTGATGCTGTATGCCCGTGGCATTGCTGATGCGATCATCGAAGGCCGCTCCAACGCGGCGGACGATGTGGTCAAGGCGGTTGCAGCGGAGAGCTCGGACGAATTCGTGGAAGTTGAGAACGCTTCCGCCTGATTCCCTTGTGCCGCAAAGAAAGGGGCTACTGTGCCCCTTTTTTTTAGTCCCATTTTCCATTGAACTGAACTGAATACGGAGTAACAAAATGGCTGCAATTACCGCAAGCATGGTCGCCGAACTGCGTGGCAAAACCGACGCCCCAATGATGGAGTGCAAGAAGGCGCTGACGGAGGCTGACGGCGATATGGTCAAGGCTGAAGAACTGCTGCGTGTCAAGTTGGGCACGAAAGCAGGCAAAGCTGCCTCACGCGTGACCGCTGAGGGTGTCGTCGTGAGCCGCATTGATGGCAACACCGGTGCATTGCTGGAAGTGAATTGTGAAACCGATTTCGTCACCAAGAACGACAGCTTCCTCGCGCTGGCCAATGCGGCTGTCTCGCTGATCGCCCAGCATAATCCGGTTGATGTCGCTGCCTTGGGTGCATTGCCTTACGAGCAGGATGGCTTCGGGCCTACGCTCGAAGATGTGCGCAAGGGCCTGATCGGCAAGATCGGTGAAAACATGGCTTTCCGTCGTTTCAAACGCTTTGATTCGGGTGCCAAGCTGGCGGGCTATCTGCACGGTACGCGTATCGGTGTGGTTGTTGAGTTTGACGGCGACGACACTGCGGCCAAAGATGTTGCCATGCATGTGGCTGCAATGAAGCCGGTGGCACTGTCAAGCGCGGACGTGCCTGCGGAACTGGTCGAGCGTGAGCGCTCGGTTGCTGCAGCCAAGGCCGCCGAAGCGGCCGCAGAGGCCACCGCAGCCGGCAAGCCGGTCCAGTCGGATGAAATCGTCGCCAAGCGGATTGAAGGCGGCGTGCAGAAGTACCTCAAGGAGGTGAGCCTGTTCAACCAGTCTTTTGTCAAGAATGACAAACAGACCGTGGAGCAGATGCTCAAGGCTGCAGGCACGACCGTCAAGGGCTTCACCCTGTACGTCGTGGGTGAAGGCATCGAGAAAAAGGTGGATGATTTCGCTGCTGAAGTCGCCGCCCAGGTGGCTGCGGCGCAAGGCGCCGCCTGATTTCTGCTGTCCAACCGGCCGCCAGACTTTTCCCCCATCGAAGGAGCCCCTCATGACCGCAGCCCAACCAGCCCACAAACGCATCCTGATCAAGCTGTCCGGCGAGGCGCTGATGGGCGATGATGCCTTTGGCATCAACCACGCCACCATCGTGCGCATGGTGGAGGAAATCGCTGAAGTGACTCGTCTGGGCGTTGAAGTTGCTGTTGTGATTGGTGGCGGCAATATTTTTCGCGGTGTTGCCGGCGGCTCGGTGGGGATGGACCGCGCCACGGCGGACTACATGGGCATGCTCGCGACGGTCATGAACGCGCTGGCCTTGGCTGACACCATGAACAAGGCGGGTCTCACGGCCCGTGTGATGTCCGCCATCGCTATTGAACAGGTGGTGGAGCCTTATGTCCGTCCCAAGGCGCTGCAGTACCTGGAGGAGGGGAAGGTGGTGGTCTTCGCGGCCGGTACCGGGAATCCTTTCTTTACGACCGATACGGCGGCTGCGCTGCGTGGCGCCGAGATTGGTGCCGAGGTGGTGCTCAAAGCCACCAAGGTCGATGGGGTCTACACCGCTGATCCCAAAAAAGACCCTGCGGCTACCCGGTATACCAAGATTACGTTTGACGAGGCCATGTCGCAGAATCTGGGCATCATGGATGCCACAGCGTTTGCGTTGTGCCGTGATCAGAAGCTCCCTGTCAAGGTGTTCTCAATCTTCAAGCATGGGGCGCTCAAGCGCGTGGTTATGGGCGAAGACGAGGGCACCTTGGTGTACGCCTGAAGAGCGATCGTTGCGCAGGAGAATTGCATATGACAACTGCTGATATCAAGAAGACGACCGAGGCCAAGATGGACCAATCCATTGCAGCCTTCATGAACAATCTGACCAAAATTCGCACTGGCCGGGCCAATCCTGCCTTGCTGGACTCCCTGCAGGTGGATTACTACGGTTCCATGGTCCCGTTGACCCAGGTGGCCAATGTGTCCTTGCTGGATGCGCGCACGATCAGTATTCAGCCTTGGGAAAAGGGCATGGGCGCCAAGATCGAGAAGGCCATTCGGGAAAGCGACCTGGGTTTGAATCCGGCTTCCATGGGCGACCTGATCCGGGTGCCGATGCCTCCCATGAGCGAAGAGCGTCGCAAGGAGATGACGAAGCTGGTTCGCAACGAAGGTGAGTCTGCGAAGATTGCCGTGCGCAACCTGCGCCGCGATGCGAACGAAGCTGTCAAGAAATTAGTAAAAGAAAAGCTGGCTTCGGAAGACGACCAAAAGCGCTCCGAATCCGATATTCAGAAAGTCACTGACAAGCACATCCTTGCGATCGACCAGTTGGTCGCTGGCAAAGAGCAGGAAATCATGGCCGTTTGACGGCTGATTGTTTTCCTTTCAGTGCACAACCATGACTGTCTCGTCCACGGTGCCGCATCACATTGCCATTGTCATGGACGGGAATGGCCGGTGGGCGACACGCAGGTTTCTACCTCGCGTTGCAGGGCATCGACAGGGTGTCGAGTCATTGCGCCGTTGTGTCAAGGCCTGTTCGGACCGTGGCGTTGCAGTGCTGACGGTGTTCGCGTTTTCGTCCGAAAACTGGAACCGGCCACCTGAAGAAGTTTCTGGCTTGATGGAGTTGCTGGCGCTGGCCTTGGGTCGTGAGGTACCTCAACTCAAAAAAGACGGGGTGCGGATTCACATTGTCGGTGACCGCTCCGGCTTGTCTGAAAAAATGCGCACAGGTCTGGCACAAGCCGAAGTCGCGACCGAGCAGAACGCGCGTCTGATTCTCAATGTTTGCTTCAATTACGGTGGACGCTGGGACATCGCCCAGGCGGCTGCCCGTCTGGCCGCAAAAGGTGAGGCAATTACAGAATGCAGCCTGGACCGTGCCATGGCGCTGGCACATGTGCCAGATCCGGATCTCCTGATCCGCACGGGCGGTGAGCAGCGCATCAGTAATTTTCTTCTTTGGCAGGCGGCCTACTCGGAGCTTTATTTCAGTGATCGTCTTTGGCCTGACTTCGACGAGCAGGCGCTGGACGAAGCGATCGTGGCGTACAACCGGCGGGAACGCCGGTTTGGACAGACCTCCGAGCAAGTCGCCCGTGCAACCGGCAGCAAGATCGCTGCCTGAAATATATTCATGCTGAAGCAGCGCATCATTACCGCCCTGATCCTGCTGGCTATTCTTCTGCCCGCACTTTTTTATCCTGCACCCGGACCGTTTGCGCTTGTTGCAATGGTCCTGATCGGGGCTGGCGCCTGGGAGTGGGGGCGTCTCAATGCCTGTGCGCAGGCCGGGTCGTTGCTGTTGGGATTGACCTGTGTTGTGCTGTGCATGGTGAGCTGGCGTCTGGACTGGCCAGACCGGCGCATGCCGCTGCTGTGGACGATTGCCGGTGGGGCCTGGGTGCTGGGCGGCGCGTTATTGTTGCGCAGGGGGGTGGCCGGTTGGCCCCTGATTCCGCGGTCTGTGCGATTGATGGGGGGGCTGGTTGCACTCTGGCTTGCATGGCTTGCTGTGGTGCAGGCGCGGGTTGTGGGTATCAATTTTTTGCTTTCCATCTTGGCGCTGGTCTGGGTGGCGGATATTTCTGCTTACTTTGCCGGTCGGGCTTTGGGCGGCAAGTTCACGCGCGGCAAGCTTGCGCCGGCGATCAGTCCGGGCAAGAGTTGGGAAGGCGTTTGGGGTGGCATGGCCGGCGTGCTTGCGCTGGCTTCCGTGTGGGTTTGGGCCGATGCCACGTCGCAGGCTGTGGTTCCCAGTTTTTACGGTCGGCTTTCGCTTCACGGCGGATGGCTTCTTCCGATCGCCGTCCTTTTCATGGCGGCCATGAGTGTCGTCGGCGATCTGGTGGAATCGTTGATCAAACGCAGCGCCGGCGTCAAGGACAGCAGCGGTCTGCTCCCGGGGCACGGCGGCATACTGGACCGAGTCGATGCCTTGCTTCCGACCCTGCCGCTGGCCATGATGCTGGTTTCACTGGGTCAATCATGAAACAACGCATCACCGTGCTGGGCTCCACGGGCTCGATCGGGACCAGCACACTGGACGTGGTGGCACGTCACCCGGAGAGGTTTGAGGTTTTTGCCCTCAGTGCTGCAACCCAGGTCGATTTGATGCTGGCGCAGTGTGCCCGCTTTCAGCCTCGTTATGCGGTGATGGCCAGTGAGCGCCACGGCCGGGCGTTGGCTGAAAAAGTCAAGTCAAATGGGCTGAATGTCAGCGTGCTTTGGTCTTCTTGTGCTCTTGAAATGATAGCATCCCATGCGGCCGTTGATGCCGTGATGGCGGCCATTGTCGGTGCGGCGGGACTAGGTCCGTGCTTGGCGGCGGCAGGTGCTGGCAAGCGCTTGTTGCTGGCTAACAAGGAGGCGCTCGTGGTTGGTGGGGAGGTCTTCCTCAACGCAGTCCGGAGCGGGGGGGCTACGCTCCTTCCGATTGACAGTGAACACTCCGCCATTTTTCAGTCCTTGCCCGAAGATCCGGCGACTTGGGCCCAGCGTATCGACAAGATCATCCTGACAGCGTCCGGCGGGCCGTTTCGTACGCGCGATGTCGGCTCGCTGCGTGATGTGACGCCCGAGGAGGCCTGCGCCCATCCGAATTGGGTCATGGGGCGCAAAATTTCGGTGGACTCCGCCACCATGATGAACAAGGCGCTTGAGGTGATCGAGGCCCACTACCTGTTTGGTGTTTCACCCGAGCAGCTTGAAGTGGTGATTCATCCCCAGAGCATCATCCACTCCATGGTGCAGTACCGCGATCACTCCGTCGTCGCCCAACTCGGGACGCCTGACATGCGTGGACCCATCGCCTATGGACTGTCCTGGCCAGAGCGAATTGCGTCAGGTGCTGCGGCGTTGAACTTCAGCGCTTTGCCGGCGATGACGTTTGAAGCGTTGGATGTCAATAGTCATGCCGATCGATTTCCCGGATTGCAACTGGCTTGGTCCGCGCTGCGCGGACCTTCCGGGACCTGCGCGGTTCTGAATGCAGCCAACGAAGTGGCTGTGGAGGCTTTTCTTAACCGGGAAATCCGCTTTGATCAGATTCACCACATCAATCTGGAAACTTTGTCGGCTTTGACTTTTCCTGCACCGGGAACGCTTGATGACTTGCTTGCGCTGGATGCGCGTGCCCGCTCCGCGTCCAGGGCTGCGGTCGCTCGTATGGCGGGTTAATACCGACCAAGGCCCATATGTTGACGGTCATTGCATTTCTGTTCGGACTGGGGCTTTTGATTGCCGTCCACGAGTACGGTCATTACCGTGTGGCCGTGGCCTGCGGCGTCAAGGTACTTCGGTTCTCCGTTGGGTTCGGATTTCCTCTGGTGCGCTGGCAGCCCAAGGCGCAGAAACATGGGCAGACCACCGAATTTGTTCTCGGCGCGTTTCCTTTGGGGGGCTATGTCCGCATGCTCGATGAGCGCGAGGGGCCTGTGGCACCTGAAGAGCGGCACCTGGCCTTCAACGCCAAACCCCTGCGCTTGCGTGCGGCGATTGTGGCTGCCGGTCCGCTTGCCAATCTGCTGCTCGCGGTTCTCTTGTATTCGGTGGTCAACTGGAGCGGTGTGCAGGAAGCCAAGGCTGTTCTTGCCAGTCCGATGTCCGGATCCCTTGCCGATCGTGCGGGAATTCGGGGCGGTGAGTGGGTCCAGAGGGCTGGATTTGCAGGCGAAGCCGCTGACGACATCCGCTCATTTGAATCGCTGCGCTGGCTGATGACGCGCGGCGCGCTGGACGGAAGGGATATCGTCCTGACGCTTTCGGCGCGATCCGACGGGGTGGGGCGCGAAGTGGTATTGCCGCTTGCGACCTTGCAGACCCGCGATGCGGACACGCAGATGTTTCGCAGGATTGGTTTGCCAGGCCCCTGGACCAAGCCGGAAATTGGTGATGTGCTCCCAGGCAGTCCCGCTGCACTGGCGGGTCTGAAGCAAGGTGACCTGGTGCTGCGTCTCGGCAACCAGACGGTTGTTGATGGGCAGCAACTTCGGGAGCTGATCCGGTCTTCCGTCCAGGCTGGCCAGGCGGTCGCCAGCAACTGGCGCATTGAGCGCCAGGGGCAAGTCCTGGATCTGGCAGTCCGGCCTGAGATCAAGATTGAGAATGGCCAGGGCGTGGGCCGCATTGGTGCCTATGTCGGTGCGATGCCCGCCATGGTGACGGTCCGTCATGGACCGCTGGAAGGTCTTTGGAACGGTGTGACAAGGACATGGGAGGTTTCCTTGCTGACGCTGCGCATGATGGGGCGCATGGTCGTCGGCGAGGCCTCATTGACGAATCTGAGCGGGCCTCTCACGATCGCCGACTACGCGGGCAAGTCAGCAAGTCTTGGATGGGTGCAGTACCTGATTTTTCTCTCGCTCATCAGTGTCAGTTTGGGCGTTCTTAACCTGCTGCCTTTGCCGGTCCTCGATGGGGGGCACCTGATGTATTATCTTTGGGAGGGTATCACTGGCAAGAGCGTGCCCGAGGTGTGGATGGAGCGCTTGCAGCGCGGTGGTGTCGCCTTGCTGATGATCATGATGTCCATCGCGCTTTTCAATGATGTCACACGCTTTTTTGGCTAAACCTTGTGCCTGCCGGCAGCGAGGTGCCTCCAACAGAATTTTTCATGACTAAGCAACACATTCGTTTTCGCCTGCGTTCTGTCTCGGCCGTGGTTGCCTTGGCATTCGCCGCCAACCTGGCTTGGGCCGTTGATCCGTTCACCGTACGCGATATCCGTGTCGAAGGCCTGCAACGGGTGGAGGCGGGCACTGTGTTCGCATCCTTGCCTTTTCGGGTTGGCGAGACCTACAACGACGAAAAAGGGACTTCTGCGATTCGAGCCTTGTTCGGACTTGGGTTGTTCAAGGATGTGCGGCTTGAGTTCATCGGCGATGTGTTGGTCGTGATCGTCGAGGAGCGGCCCACTGTCGGTGGGGTGGAGTTTGCGGGAACCAAAGAATTTGACAAGGAAACCCTGCAAAAATCGCTTCGTGATGTGGGGCTGGCAGAAGGCCGCCCTTATGACAAGGCCTTGACGGATCGCGCCGAGCAGGAACTCAAGCGTCAATATATCAACCGCAGCCTATACGGTGCCGAGGTTGTGACGACCGTCACGCCTATTGAGCGCAACCGCGTCAATTTGACCTTCACCGTCGCGGAGGGTGGGCCTGCGAGGATCAAGGAAATCAGGATTGTCGGCAACAAGGTATTCAGCGAGTCTTCGCTGCGTGGGTTGTTTGATCAGGATACGGGAGGCTGGCTGAGCTGGTACACCAAGTCGGATCGCTACTCGCGAACCAAACTCAATGCCGATCTTGAAACTTTGCGATCACATTACCTTTCCCGCGGGTATCTCGAGTTCAGAATTGATTCGACCCAGGTCGCGATTTCGCCTGACAAGCAGGATATTTCGATCACGGTCAATGTGACCGAGGGCGATCGTTTTGTGGTTTCCGGTATCAAACTCGAAGGCAACTATCTCGGCAAGGACGACGAGTTCAAGTCGCTGATCACCATCAAGGCCGGGCAGCCCTACAACGCCGATGACGTGGCTGAAACGCTCAAGTCGTTCACAGAGAATTTCGGCAATTTCGGTTTTGCGTTTGCCAGAGTTGAAGCGCGGCCTGAAATTGACCGGGCCAACAACCGCGTGGTGCTGGTTCTGCAGGGTGATCCCGCGCGGCGCGCGTATGTGCGGCGCATCAATATCGGCGGGAATGAGCGTACCCGGGATGAGGTGATTCGCCGGGAGTTTCGCCAGTTCGAGTCGTCGTGGTACGACGGTGGAAAAATCCGGCTTTCGCGTGATCGCGTGGATCGACTGGGGTATTTCACGGAAGTTGGTGTCGACACAACCGAAGTTCCGGGGGCTGCAGACCAGGTGGACTTGAACGTTGCGGTCACCGAGAAGCCCACGGGGAGTATCCAGCTTGGCGCAGGTTTTTCGAGCGCCGAGCGCTTGGCACTGAGTTTCAGCGTCAAGCAGGAGAATGCGTTTGGTTCGGGTAATTATCTGGGTGTTGACGTCAATACCAGCAAGTACAACAGGACGCTGGTCTTCAACACGGTGAATCCGTACTTCACGCAAGACGGTATTTCGCGCACGATTGATCTCTACCATCGCAGTTCCAAGCCGTATAACGACCAGGGTGGCAACTACGAACTCGTCACCACTGGCGCAGGACTGCGATTTGGTGTGCCTTTCAGCGAAACGGATACCGTTTACTTCGGGGGCAGCCTGGATCGGACAACAATCAAGCCAGGAACGAACATCCCTGCGGTCTACTTGGCGTATGCAGAATTGTTTGGTTATTCCAGCTCCTCGGTCCCCCTGACCGTGGGATGGTCGAGGGATGACCGTGATAGTGCGTTGGTCCCCACCAAGGGCAGGTACCAGCGATTCAATACCGAGTGGGGTGTTGGTGGTGATGCCCGCTACCTCAAGGCAAACTACCAGTTTCAGCAATACATCCCGATCAACAAGCAGTTCACACTGGCGTTCAATTCCGAGTTGGGCTGGGGCAAGGGATTGGGTGGACGCCCATTCCCTGTATTCAAGAGTTTCTACTCTGGCGGCTTGGGTTCAGTGCGCGGATTTGAGCAGTCAACCTTGGGTCCCAGGGACGTTACGGGCTCGTTTGTGGGTGGGCCCAAGAAAATCACCTTGAACGGGGAGTTGATTGCACCCTTCCCGGGTAGCGGGAACGATCGAACGCTGCGCATGTTCGCATTCACTGATATCGGCAACGTCTACGGCGAGATCGAAAAAGTTGATTTTGGTCAGCTTCGAGCGTCGGTCGGTGTTGGCATTAGCTGGATCTCTCCACTGGGTCCCCTGCGCTTTGCGATTGCCAATCCGGTTCGAAAATTCTCCGGGGATAGAATCCAGAAATTGCAATTCCAGATTGGAACGTCTTTCTAATGAAATTTATTCGAAATACCAAGCGGTTGGCCCTGGTTCTGGCCGCGTCTTCCTTCTTTGCGCTGGTGCATGCGCAGGAATTCAAGGCTGGGTTTGTGAACACGGATCGCATTTTCCGCGAGGCGAACAGCGCCAAGCTGGCTCAGAGCAAGCTAGAGCAGGAATTTTCCCGGCGTGAAAAAGAATTGGTTGATTTGGGGTCTTCCATCAAATCGCTGTCAGACAAGTTTGAACGGGAAGCACCCACCCTGTCCGAGAGTCAACGCAATGCACGCCAAAAGCAGCTTGTTGAGCAAGATCGTGACTTCCAGCGCAAGCGTCGTGAGTTTCAAGAAGATCTCAACGCGCGAAAGAACGAAGAACTACAGCAGGTTCTGGAGCGTGCCAACCGGGTGGTCAAGCAAGTCGCAGAGGCAGAGAAGTACGACGTCATCTTCCAGGAAGCCGTCTACATCAACCCCAAGCATGACATTACCGACAAGGTGCTGAAGGTTCTGAACGCTGGGAACGGCAAATAACAGTTCCTCTCCCGATCACGTGTGGCACTGCGTTTAGGATTTATCACTGAGCACTTGGGGGGCATGCTGCACGGAGACCCAAGCCTCATGATTAATGGCTTGGCACCTCTTGAGTCGGCAGATCCAGGCGATATCAGCTTTCTTAGTCACCCGAAATACCAAGCCTTGCTGGCTGGTTCGAAGGCTGGTTGTGTGATCGTAGGGCCCACTTTGGCGGATGCCGCTGCAGGCCGTGGTGCCTGTATTGTGGCTGACCAGCCCTATCTTTATTTCGCGCGGCTGACGCAGCTCTGGAAGCGGATGCACGCTCAGGCGTCGCCTGTCCGAATCCACCCCAGCGCAGTGATTGATCCCGGTGCTGAAGTCGACGCTTCCGCCGTGATTGGCGCGCTTTGTGTGATTGAGCGCGGAGCACGGATCGGTGCGGGGTCGATCGTCAAGTCGCGGGTGACGGTGGGTGAGAACTGTGTCGTCGGCGAGCGTTGCCTCCTTCATTCCGGGGTGGTGATTGGTGCCGACGGGTTCGGTTTTGCACCCGACCAGGGACGGTGGGAAAAAATCGAGCAGTTGGGTGCAGTGCGGATTGGCAACGATGTCGAAATTGGTGCGAACACCTGTATTGACCGTGGTGCCATGCGAGACACGATCATCGAAGATGGTGTCAAGCTGGACAACCTCATCCAGATTGGTCACAACGTGCATATTGGTGCGCACACGGCAATGGCCGGCTGCGTGGGCGTTGCCGGCAGCGCCACGATCGGCGCACATTGCACGGTCGGAGGCGGTGCCGTCGTTCTGGGGCATTTGACACTGTCGGATCATGTGCATGTGTCGGCAGCTTCCGTGGTGACGCGCTCCATTCTGCGACCTGGGCAGTACACCGGCCTGTTCCCCATCGACGACAATGCCGCGTGGGAAAAAAATGCGGCGACACTCAAGCAACTGCATCGCTTGCGCGACCGTCTCAAGGCACTGGAAAAAGCGCTTTCTGCAGATCAATAGAAACAGGCAACCGAATCATGATGGACATCCACCAAATCCTCAAACAGCTTCCCCATCGCTTCCCCTTTCTGTTGGTGGACCGGGTGCTGGAACTTGAGAAGGGCAAGCGCATCGTCGCCCTGAAGAACGTCACGATCAACGAGCCCTTTTTCGTCGGGCATTTTCCGCATCGTCCTGTCATGCCCGGGGTCTTGATGCTGGAGGCGCTCGCGCAGGCGGCTGCCCTGTTGGCATTTGATACGCTGGGCGTGACGCCTGACGACAAGACGGTGTATTACTTTGCTGGAATTGACGGGGCCCGTTTCAAGCGACCGGTGGAGCCCGGCGACCAACTGATTCTTGAGGCGGAGCTGGACCGCATGCGTGCCGGTATGTTCAAGTTCAAGGCGCGAGCCAAGGTCGGTGACGACATTGCCACCGAGGCTGAATTGATGTGCACGATGCGCACGATTGCCTGAACGGTTTCCCGATCCGAGTATGACGAATATTCACGCTACAGCGATTGTCGACCCTGCTGCGCAGATCGATGCGTCGGTCACAGTTGGGCCTTACACGGTCATTGGGCCACACGTGAAAATCGGTGCCGGAACAACGGTGGCCGCGCACTGCGTCATTGAAGGGCATACAACGATTGGGCGGGACAACCGGATTTTCCAGTTCAACTCCCTCGGGGCGATCCCGCAGGACAAGAAGTACGCGGGGGAGCCATGCGAGTTGGTGATCGGTGACCGGAACACCATTCGGGAGTTCTGTACCTTCAATATCGGCTCTCCCGGCGGCGGTGGGGTGACCCGCATTGGCAACGACAACTGGATCATGGCCTACGTGCATCTTGCACACGACTGTATTGTTGGCAGCCACACCATCTTTGCCAACAATTCGCAATTGGCGGGTCATGTCGAGGTGGGAGACTGGGTCATCTTGGGCGGTTTTACCGTGGTGCATCAGTTCGTACGGCTCGGTGCGCATGCGATGACGGCGATGTGCTCGATGCTGTTGGCCGATCTGCCGCCATTTGTCATGTGCCAGGGGCAACCCGCCAGTGCCCGCTCAATGAATTACGAAGGGCTGCGTCGCCGCGGTTTCTCTGCAGAGCGGATTTCTGCCGTCAAGGCCATGCACAAGGCCTTGTACAGGGATGATTTGACACTGGTGGCCGCACGTGCCGCCATCCTGGAACTCGTCGGGAGATTGCCGGAGGCGGCACCCGACGTCGCGATGATGGACACCTTCCTGGAAGATGTTACCTCACAGCGCGGGATTGTCAGATAGCACCCGTTCCCCGGCGCGGGCGAGTTTCAGTGGTGATCCCGCCCATCTGGCCGACCGATTCATGTTGACACCTTCATTCGCCATGGTCGCGGGGGAAACCTCCGGCGACCTGCTTGCCGGCCTGCTGCTGGATGGTTTTCGTGCGCGTTGGCCTTTGCTGACTGCTGCGGGGATTGGTGGGCCGCAGATGGTGCAGCGCGGCTTTGATGCCTGGTGGCCGAGTGAGAAACTGGCTGTGCGTGGCTACGTGGAGGTGCTGCGGCATTACCGGGGCATTGTTGCCATCAGGGAGCAACTCAAGACCCGGTTGCTGACGGACCGGCCAGACGTTTTCATTGGCGTGGACGCGCCCGATTTCAACCTGGATCTGGAGGCGACACTCAAGGGGCAGGGCGTCAAGACGGTTCACTTTGTCTGTCCTTCCATCTGGGCCTGGCGTGCCGGGCGGGTGGAAAAAATCCGGCGCAGTGCGGACCACGTCCTTTGCATTTTTCCTTTCGAGCCTGCCTTGCTGGCGCAACATGGCATCGCTGCGACTTACGTTGGGCACCCCCTGGCGAACGTGATTCCGCTGGTACCTGACCGGCTCGCTGCGCGAACGGCGCTGGGCCTGGTCGCCGATGACACGGTGGTCGCCATCCTCCCCGGAAGTCGAGAATCCGAGGTCCGCTACCTGATACAGCGGTTTCTAGCGGCGGCTGTCCTGGTGCGCAAGGAGAAGCCAGCCATACGTTTCGTGGTACCTGCGGTGGCGGCCTTGCGAGACACCATTGAGGCCGCTGCAGAGGCCAGCGGTTTGGGTGCCAGCCTGCAAGTGATAACGGGGCAGTCGCACACCGTGCTGGCGGCCTGTGATGTGACCTTGATTGCCAGTGGCACCGCCACCCTGGAGGCGGCCCTTTTCAAGCGGCCGATGGTGATCGCCTACAACATGAACTGGCTCTCGTGGCAGATCATGCGCCGCAAGCAGTTGCAGCCCTGGGTCGGTTTGCCCAACATTCTGTGTCAGGATTTTGTGGTGCCCGAGTTGCTGCAGGATGCCGCCACGCCTGCGGCCATGGCAAGCGCCGTTCTGGGCTGGCTGGACGCTCCCGGGAAAGTCCAGGCCTTGCAACAACGATTCACGGAGCTGCACCATGCACTGCGGCGTGACACGACCCAATTGGCCACCGATGCGATCGAAAAAATTCTTGAGAGCTGAACAAGCTCCTTTGGTCTGGGACGTCGTTGGCCTGGTTGCTGGCGTGGACGAGGCCGGGCGCGGACCTCTGGCTGGCCCCGTAGTGGCCGCTGCCGTGATTCTGGATGAGCTGCATCCGATCCAGGGGCTGGCCGACTCGAAGAAGCTGACGCCGCTCAAACGCGAGCGTCTTTACGACGAAATCCGCGCCAAGGCGCTCTGCTTTTCGATTGCCGAGGCCAGTGTCGAAGAAATTGACACCCTCAATATTCTGCAAGCCACCATGCTGGCGATGCAGCGTGCCGTGGAGGGGTTGCGGCTTAAACCGATCAAAGTGCTGGTGGACGGCAACCGGCTGCCCAAACTCGATGTGCTGGCCGAAGCCATCGTCAAGGGGGATGCCAAGGTCCAGGCTATTTCGGCAGCGTCGATTCTGGCCAAGGTACATCGGGACCGGTGGTGTGTCCAGTTCGACGCGCTGTACCCTTTGTACGGGTTTGCCGGCCACAAAGGCTACGGCACGGCGGCGCATCTGGCCGCGTTGCGCCTGCACGGTGCCTGCCCACAGCACCGGCGCACGTTTTCACCTGTGGCGGAGGTTCTGACATGAGCGTTACTGAGCCCGTCTTCATCACGTCGCGTGACAATGCTTTTGTCAAGGCGTTGCGTCGCCTGTCGCAGGAGAGTACGGCGTACCGCAAGCAAGGGCAGGTCTGGCTGGAAGGTGACCACCTGTGCCGTGCCGCCTTGACGCGGGGCCTGAAACCGGCAATAGCCGTTTTTTCAGCTTCTTTTTGGGCATATCCCAGCGCAGACTGGTCACAGTTTGCTATTAAAAACATAGTTTTGTCAGATGGGCTTTTCGCCGACATCAGCGGCCTGGAGTCGCCTGCCCCCATGGGTTTTGTGCTGGACTTGCCGGCGGCCAATGCGTTGGCGCCGGGCGCAGCCACCGTGGTGCTGGACCGGGTGCAGGACGCCGGCAATGTAGGCTCGATCCTGCGCAGTGCAGGGGCATTCGGATTTCGCCAGGTGGTTGCACTCAAGGGCACGGCCGCGCTGTGGAGCCCGAAGGTCTTGCGTGCCGGCATGGGGGCCCACTTCGGGCTGCAATTGATCGAGGGTGTCGCGCCCGATGTTCTGGAGGCGCTGACGGTTCCGCTGGTGGTGACCAGTTCGCATCACGGTGAATTTCTGCATCTGCAGGCGCCGCCTTTCCCCTGCGCCTGGGTTCTGGGCCATGAAGGGCAGGGCGTTGGTCAGGCACTTGCCGCGCGGGCGACCGTGTCGGTGCGCATTGCCCAGCCCGGAGGAGAGGAATCCCTGAATGTGGCTGCCGCTGCAGCCATCTGCCTGCACACCAGTGCGGTGATGGCCGCTGGTTCGCGCTGACCGGACGCGCACCAAGGGCGTGCTCCAACTGCCGCGCGGCCGTCAGCATGGGGTCAGTTCAGGGTTTCCCCGGCTATAATGAGCGGCTTTCCCGCATCAACCGTACGCTCAAGCCGCAGTCTTAGCCCATTCCCCACAGAAGCAGCCATCAAGAGTCATGTCTTGAATGCATTTGGGCGTACCCGCAACCATCCGGAGAACCCAGTGCTTTTGTCTCTCAAGGGAACCTTCCCGCCCGCCATCCTGGCGCTCGCAGACGGCACGGTCTTTATCGGCAATTCGATTGGAGCTACTGGCTCCACAGTCGGCGAAGTGGTGTTCAACACCTCACTCACCGGCTATCAGGAAATCCTCACTGACCCCAGCTACTG
>ERZ1034365.965-NODE-965-length-15255-cov-2.722625_pt1 | contig 15255 bp, 24 predicted proteins | sample MGYA00520615_ERZ1034365 | MGnify/ENA primary metagenome ERZ1034365 (study PRJEB33736, sample SAMEA104284505) | Azolla filiculoides | biome: Urban; feature: Water surface; material: Ditch water | place: Netherlands | collected 2015-10-28 | depth 0-0.1 m ... | reverse complement strand
CGTGCTAACGGTGTTAACGAACTTACAGACTTTACACCAGAGTTAGATTGGGAAACGCTACGCACTAACATGAAACAGTATGGTGTACGAAATGGCACATTAATGGCAGTGGCACCCGTTGAATCAAGTTCTGTTGTTATTAACTCTACCAACGGTATTGAAATGCCGATGGAGCTGATCTCGATCAAGGAATCAAAGGCTGGCAGCTTTATCCAAGTGGTACCTGAGTATGCAAAGCTGAAAAGCAAGTACCAGCTGCTGTGGGATCAAACTGACTGTATTGACTATTTGAAGACCGCCGCTGTGCTAGCTGCCTACGTTGATCAATCAATCAGCACCAACACCTTCTACAATCCGGCACACTATCAGGACCGCAAGGTTCCGGCTACCCTGATTGCAAAGAATGCGATGCTTGCTCATAAGTACGGTTTGAAGACTTTGTATTACAATCTGATCAACAAACGTGGATCAAAGATGGATGATGAAGTCGCACCCGCAATGTCAGCCTCACCAATTGATGAAGGTGAAGATGATTGCGAGGCCTGCAAGCTGTAAGACGAGGGAGGGGGCAACCCCTCCCATTCAAATAATTCGGAGCATATATGACATCAGCAATTACTAACCCGGCACTTCGCCAATACGACTTCTCCTTCAACCCGGACTATCAGCATCGTCGCATGATCCTTGACCCACAAGGCCCTGTAACCGTGCAACGGTTTGATGATGTGAAGTACCCGAAGCTTGAGAAGTACGAGCAAACAGCTCGTGGCTTCTTCTGGGTCCCTGAGGAAATTACCCTCACCAAAGACAAGCTTGACTTTAAAGAGTCATCTGATGCTGTGAAGCATATCTTCACAAGCAACCTACTTCGCCAAACCGCCCTTGACTCAATCCAAGGCCGGTCACCATCCCAGGTCTTCACGCCAGTTTGTTCGGTCCCTGAGCTTGAAGCATTGTGCTTCAACTGGGGCTTCTTTGAGACCAACATTCATAGCCGTTCTTATGCCCACATCATCAAGAACATCTACAATGTGTCCAAGGACCAGTTTGACAAGATTCATGACACCAAGGAAATTGTTGACATGGCCTCAAGCATTGGTAAGTACTACAATGACTTGTATGTGCTGAACTGTCGTCAAGCCCTTGGCCTACCGGTCGATGAACACGAACATTGCAAGGCTGTATGGCTTGCATTGAACGCCAGCTACGGCCTTGAGGCCATCCGCTTCATGGTATCCTTTGCTACAAGCTTGGGTATGGTCGAAAACAAAATCTTCATCGGCAATGGCAACATCATCAGCCTGATTCTGCAAGATGAGCTGCTGCATACCGAGTGGACAGCATACTTGATCAATCAGAATGCAAAGGACGATGAGCGCTTTGCACAGCTCAAGATTGAATGTCGTGATGAGGTCTATGCAATGTACATGGACGTGATTGCTGAAGAAAAGCGTTGGGCTGATTACTTGTTCCAAAAGGGACCTGTCATCGGTATGAATGCTGCAATCATGAAGGACTTCGTAGACTTCACCGCCGCGAACAAGCTCCGTGAAATTGGGGTTAAATACCAAACCAATGTGCGTTCTACACCACTACCCTGGTTTAACAAACACGTGAACACAAATAAGAAGCAAACAGCTCTGCAGGAAAATGAATCCGTCAACTATGTCATCGGCGTGATGTCTGATGCGATTGACTACGCAGAGCTGCCAGAGCTAACGTAACAATATAACGCGGGGCGGCTAAACCAGCCGCCCTTTTCTATTTTAGGATACATCATGAAGGAATTCACAGTCTATACAAAACCCAGTTGCGCCCAATGTGACATGGCAAAGAACTTTCTAAAGTCAAAGGGTCATACTTACAAGGAAGTTGAGCTCGATGTCGGCCAGCCAAAGGTTGCTGGTAAGGTCTACGAAGATGTTACAACATTCCGTACCTCATACCCAGAAGTTAAGTCAGCCCCACAAATTTTCGTCAACGGACAGCGCATTGGTGGTTTCAATGAGCTTCGTCAAATGCTGCAATAAGCCACAGCATAGGTAAATAGAACATCAAACAACGCGGAAACGCATTTAATAGTTAAGAGGTCCAACATGCCAATTGGTAAGACTTTTGAAATTTCACTAGACGTAGACGGTGGTGTTGCCAGCCTTGCCGGCATCAAGGTCTACGGTTACAGCCACGCTGATGACGCAACAGTAGGTAAGTCGGCATCACGCCGTCATGATCAATTCAAGGGTACACTGTACACAGCAAAGATTGCATATCCTGCTGGTCAAGTTCCTGGCGATGCCACCACCCTGGGTGATCTGACAGCTGTTGCAAAGGCAATCATCGTTGATGTTTTTGCAGATGCATTCCCACCAGTTGCAGCTCCTGCACCAGTGGTTGAAGCCCCAGCACCGGTAGCAGCACCGGCTGGTCGTGGTCGCGGTAAGAAGGTTGAAACACCTGTTGCAGCACCAGTAGTTGAAGCACCGGCTCCAGTAGTTGAAGCACCGGTTGCTGATCCTGACTTTGTTGACGGTGACTTAGGTGATGTTGAATCAACTGATGATCTGACAGGCGAAGCCGGTATCGTTGACAACGACTAATCAAATTTGCATGCTAAAAAGGCCGGTCATTGTACCGGCCTTTTTTATTATAGCAGTGCTAGTACATCATCAACCGCTTCATTGATAGTAAGCACAGCGGTGTTAATTGATAAAGCAGGGTTGGCCGGTTGCTCATACGGAGCAGAGATGCCGGTGAAGCTGGGAATCTCACCTGAGACAGCTTTTGCATATAGACCTTTTGGGTCACGAGCTTGACACACATCTAACGATGTGCTGATGAAAACTTCCACGAATGAAGTACCGATAATCTCGGCAGCCAATGCACGATCTGTTGCCATGGGTGAGATCATTGAAGCAATGACGGTGATACCGGCTTGGTTCAAAAGCTTTGCAAGCTCTGCAGCACGTCGAATGTTTTCTGTGCGTTCAGCTTGCGAAAAGCCCAACCCTTTGCATAGACCAGCGCGAAGCTGATCACCATCAACCATAAATGCCACGGTGCCGCTTGCCTTGAGGCGTTCAATTGCTGAAGTAGCAATCGTTGTCTTTCCCGCACCTGAAAGACCAGTGAGCCAAAGTGTTTTTGCTGTCATGGTAAGATATGTCCTATAGATACTATGTTCCAGTATTTACAAGCCAGTCAAGCTATGATATAATAGACAAACTCTAGGAGCTATTATGCGTAAAGTAGAAGTTGCACGTGAAGGCAGAAACATCAAGTTCTTGGTTGACAGCAAGCCATTGCATCTCAAGTGGGATGCATCTGTAGTTGAAGCTGCGTTGAGGAACAACATGCTTTATCCCAAGCTCAAAGATCAGCTGATGCTGACCCTGAAGAACAAGCTCGGTGATTGCACGCCGCGCCTTGAAGATAAAGAAATCGAAGCCTTCATCAAAGCTGTAAAGGCTGAACTCAATCTATAAGCTGCACTATGCAGGTTCTCGTGATCGGTCTTGGGTTTGTTGGCACTGCTTTGTGCCAACATTTGGCTGAGCATGGTCACACGGTCATCACAGTCAATCGTACAGACCTTGAATCCGAAACACATTATCAGCTTGATGCTAGATGTGCTGAGCTAAGGCGTGTATTTTACAATCATCGGTTTGATGTAGTAATTCACCTTGCAGCTGAAGTAATCGGTGTGCCGCCTGTAGAGGTAGATCATGATTATGCTATGACCCAAAATATGAGCTCGCTTATGAATGCTTATACTATGGCATTGGAATGTAAGGTAGCAAAGTTCATCTTTGCATCCACTACGGCTACCAAAGGTGAGACATTGTCAGCTTATGCATATTCCAAGTTAGTAGGCGAAAAGCTGCTTCGCATAACTGACCAGCGTATCATGCGCACAACCTCGGTAAGATTCGCAAATTTGTACGGTGCCGGTCAATCAGCAGCTTGCAAGCATGAGAGCCTGATCAACAAGGTTGTTCGCCTTGCACTCGGTGGTAATAAGATCACAATGTACAATGGTGCAGCAAAGCGAGACTATTTGTACATTACTGATGCAGTGCAAGCTTTAGCATTGATCGCAACAACCGATGATAACAAGCTGGTGTATGAGGTAGGTAGCGGTGTGCTAACCTCAACATTGTCGGCTATTCAGCTAATTAAAGCCAAAGCTGGTATGCTGGATTCAGAAGTGCTTGCTACACAAGGCCGCCCAGGTGATGTAGCTTCAACTTCATTGGATTTAACAAATCTTAAAGAGCTGTATTCTCACCTTGGGAAAAAATGGGTACCCATCCCGCTTGAACTGGGCATTGATAAGTTATTAGAGGCCACATAATGAGCATTCACTTTACATCAGACACCCATTACATGCATGGGAACATTATTCGTTATTGCAATCGGCCTTTTGCTGACAAGCAAGTAATGACCAAGACTCTCATTCAAAATTGGAATTCGGTTGTAAGACCTAATGATCTAGTGTATCATTTGGGTGATGTGTCATTCTGTGGTGACATTGAGACAAAGGACATCCTTGACCAGCTCAATGGCAAGATCATCTTAATGTTGGGGAATCATGATCGTAATATTCGCAAACATCGTGGTAGCTTGTACGGTGGTCGGTTTCTTGAAATGCATGACAAGCAGCTCATGCTTGAGCTGAACAGCGGTCAGAAGATTCTCATGTCACATTATCCAATCTACAATCAAGCCTTCATCAATGAAGGTGGTTGGATGCTGCATGGCCATTGTCATGGGAATGAAGAGCCTCGTAAGTTTAAGATGCTTGATGTGGGTGTTGATTCGCATAGCTTTATGCCGATCTCGCTTGAGCAAATTGCTCTTATCATGGCTGATCGTACTGAGCCTTGCTTGTAATAAATAGCTAATCAAATTGGAAGCTCTGGAGCACGCTATGGAAACATTCAAAAAGTATTTGGCAATCATCGAAGCAAAGCATACCCTATCTAGCAATCGTCTAGACTTCCCAGGTGATGAGGATGTTGTTGAGGTTATCCTGACACGCACTGACCCTCATGACCTTGCTAAGCTTATTGCAAGCTATGCTGTGCTGTGCACATACATAGACATGTCTAAGGAAAAGACAAAGCATGATGACTTCAATGATACGGCTGACCCTGAGGACAAGGAAGAGCCGTATGACTTTTCGATCAAGGAATTTGCAAGCCGTGCATCAGATGATGCATATGACATTGTCAAGCAAGTTCGGGAACGTGTGATTGATATGAGGGATTCTGACTTCGTTGATATTATCAAGCACTTCTTCCCTGATCATGGCAAGGATGCGGCATAAGTTACATCGTGAGAAGGTCGGGAAATTCGACCTTCTCAATTTTTGTGAACCTAAACTGTTCATTATAAAATAAATTCGATTTAGTTGTTTACTTTTGCTTGGCGGTATGTTACATTGTAATTGTAAATGCGTGATCCATCATCCCGGTGTTTCAGAGCGTTTACGATGTGAAATGTATTGGAGATCATCATGACCGCTACCGTTGCTACTGTTACCCGTGACATCGCCAACAACAAGTTTGTCTGCACTGTCAACGGAACTTCCATTGGTGCTTCGAAACATGAAGACTACTTCGAGTATCATTACCGTCGTGGCGATATTGCACGACTCAACAACCTGCAGATCGACCAGTTCGCTTACATGAACGAAGACGGTTCTGTCAAGGAAATCAAGGAAGCAAAACGCGCTGCACCGAAAGACCAGCCTGGTACTGCCGCACCTACTGCCATCACCGTCGAAGCAGCTCAAGCTGCACCTACAACGACAAGCAACGGTGATGAAGAACAAGCAACGCACCCCTCCCCTACCTCAGTTCAATGACCGTTGCCTGCGCAGCAGGCATAACTGTCAGCTGAAGGACTTCTTTCGAAGCCCTTCAGCTAAAAATAAAAGCCAAGCTTTTGTTAAAAAGCTTGGCTTTTTTCATCTTAGCCTGTTTACAATAGCCTGTACCAATGATACAATCATTCCATCAAATCAACAAACGTAAAGGCTGAAATCAAATGACTACCGCAATCGTTCGCAACAACAAGGAATCGGGCAAGTTCGAATTGGTTCTTGATGGTGAAGTAGTTGGCAAGTCCAAGCATCGTGACTACTTCGAGTACCACCTTGGCCGCCGCGATGTGCCGAAGCTCAATGAGCTGGGCATCACCAAAGTTGTGTATGCAGACGAAATGACGATGCCGATCACCCCGGCCGCCGGTGCAGTAGCAGAAGCCTTCCCCACGGAAGAGCCGATGTTCACGATCGATGAGCGTTTCGAAATGATGGATCAGCTGATCGAAATGACGGTCCACGGTTCCTCCAAGGCAATGCTGATTGCCGGCAAAGGTGGTATCGGTAAGTCCTTCGCAGTTATGAGCGTGTTGAACCGCTTGAACAAATCCGACATCGGTAAGATTCTTGCTGAAATGACTCCTCCGGAAATCAACATCGATGACGAAGAAGAAGACATCGAAGACAAGGTTGACACCATGGCAACCATGGATCAACTCGGTGACTACAAGGTCGTGAAAGGCTACGCTTCTGCTTCGGCCCTCTACCGCCTGCTGTACGAAAACCGTAAGCGTGTGATCATCTTCGATGATTGCGACTCTGTGCTCAAGGATGACAATGCAATCAACGTGCTGAAGTCCGCACTTGACACCTACGAAGAGCGTTGGGTATCGTGGAACGTGAACTCGGCCGGTGGCTCTGATCTGCCCCAGTGCTTCAAGTTCGAAGGTCAAATCATCTTCATCACGAACTTGCCGATGGACAAGGTTGATGAAGCTGTTCGTACCCGCTGCTTCAAAGTTGATGTGTCCATGAGCAAAGAGCAACGCGTGCAACGGATGGAAGCAGTGCTTGAAGGCGTGCTGCCGGAAGTTGACATTGAGTTCAAGCGTGATGCGCTGAACTTGCTCAAGGACAACCTCATGATTGCAGCCGATGTGAGCTTCCGCTCCTTGATGAACCTCATCAAGATTCGTATTGATCCGGCCGTTCGTGACTGGGTTAAGCTGGGCAAGTTCGCGCTCCTGCAAAACTAAGAGCTACGGGGCTTCGGCCCCTTCTTATCATAAGGAGAGCGTAATGAAACTCATTCGTCAAATCAAACGTGGATGTACCAACCTACCGTATGTAGGTGAACACCCTGGTAAGTTCATGATGATCATGTTCATGTTCATGGGTGGGATGGCAGGCGGGAGCAAAGGCGGTTCAGCTGGTATGTTCGGCGGGATGGCCATCGTTGGGTTGCTCATGCTGCCATTGTTCCTGTGGGGTGCGTATGACAGGGCTAACCTGTCTGACCGTCTTGTTGAAGAAGCAAAAGCAAAGGAAGTTGTATGATTCGCTATTGGATAAGCTGGTGGTCCGGTAACTATGCTGATGAAGGTTGTACCAAACCACCGTTCAAATTCTGGACCTCTGGCCAACGTGATCGCCCTAACCCTGGGCTGAATGAAGCACAGTGCAAGCTCGTGGCTCAAATGCATGACGAGGATGAATACGAGCAGTTCTTGAATGAGCATGCTCGTGATGATTGCTCCATCTGTGCAGTCATCGATGCTGAGTCTGAAGCAGCTGCATGGGCACTTGTAGCCATTCACTTCCCTGACTATGCTCAGCGTTTTTGTGAAGAGAAGGCTTCGGACTTCTCACCTGGCTCGCGCTTTCAGTAGGAGCATATGATGCATCGCAAAAAGACAATCCACTGGTCAATGCGTAGGACAAAAGCCTACATGTTGGCCACCGTGCCAACAATGACTTGTTGCCGTTGTGGGAAACCTGCTGCAACCCAGTGGAGGGTCTGTGCTGATGGACCGCCACGGTTGTTGTGTGTTGAATGTGACATTGGCCTGAATGCGGCTATCCTCAAGTGGATGGGTCATCCTAAAGCAAAACGCCTGATGGCTGACTATCCCAAAACACTGCTTGCCTCATTGCAAGGGAGCCGTCATGGCTGAAGAAACTGGAATTGCATGGACTGATTCTACATTTAACCCTTGGTGGGGTTGCCTGAAAGTTGGTCCCGAATGTCTGCATTGCTATGCAGAAACGCTTGACACAACGACCGGCGGGGATCACTGGGGAATTCACACAATTCCTCGAACCATGTCGAAGGACAACTGGCGTAAGCCAAGAGTCTGGAACCGTGACTTCGATGCTTTCTACAAACTGAACCAACGTAAGCGCAGGGTTTTCTGTGGGTCGATGTGTGACTGGGCGGATAAGAATGCACCCGAAGGTCAACGTGATCGCCTCATGACCTTGATCAAGGAAACACCCCACTTGACTTGGCAGCTGTTGACAAAGCGTGCACCGAACATTGAAAAATACCTGCCTGCAGATTGGGGTGAAGGCTATGACAATGTTTGGCTCGGTGTGTCAGTGGGTGACCGTAAGCATGGTTTGCCACGCATTGAGCACCTGCGCAAGGTTCCAGCAAAGCTGCGCTTCTTGTCTATCGAGCCATTGCTCGAAGACTTGGGTGAGCTTAACCTTAAAGGGATCGGGTGGGTCATTGTTGGCGGTGAGTCAGGCGAAGGATTCAGGCCTATGGAGCTTGAATGGGTTCTCAATATCAAACGCCAGTGTGAGGAGCAAAATGTAGCATTTTTCTTCAAGCAGACCGGCGGTTTAGATGGTGGAACTGGGCTGCTTGCCGGTATTGAATACAAACAATGGCCGATGCTGGTATCATAATCCATCAAATTGTGATACAATGAATCTTTAATCGGAGTTTCTAGTGATGCGTGAACGGATTGACCTTAACGAAGCATACATGCAAATGGCCGAGATTTGGGCTAAGCGTTCATATGCTGAACGTGCTCAAGTAGGTGCCCTGCTTGTCAAGGATAAGCAAATTATCTCTGATGGGTACAACGGTATGCCTTCGGGTTTCCCTCACGAGGAGCTTGAATACCTCGATGACCAAGGTACCTTGGTCACCAACCCGCTTGGGTTGCATGCAGAGAGCAATACTCTGATGAAGCTCATTCGCAACGGTGCTGGTGTCAGCAGTGAAGGTGCAGACCTTTATGTGACTATGTCACCATGCCCGGATTGCACAAAGCTGATCATCCAAGCAAAGATCAAGCGTGTGTACTATCGAATCAAGTACCGTCGGACCGAATCACTCGAGATTCTTGCTCGTGCAGGCATTGAGGTGATTCATCTGCCGGCTGATGAGACTGAAGCACAGGTTACTCAGCGCAAGGTTGCTAGCTTCAAGTGGAAGGTTAGTCAGTTTTTCACAAGCCTATTGTCAAAATAAGGAATCATCATGATCAACCCGCAAACAACTGGGGTCTTGAACAAAGTTCAACGCACCATGATCAACGAAGGCCGGACGGCCCACCTGGGAATCAATCCCCGGGGTGAATTCTTCAAGGGGCCGGATGGCAAACCCTGGATGGTAGCTCGTGAGGTTTTTGATCCTGCTGATCCTACCCACAAGAAGGCTTACGTGGACTTCTTGAAGACTGGTAAGTGGAATGACCGTATGTTCCATGTTGAATGGCCTGCAACATCCGTCGTACGCACTATCGAGCGTAAGCTGATCAATTTTGCTCTCGGTGAAGACGTATATGAATCAGTTCTCGCAGCTGACTAACCGTAAGCTGTGGTTTGATGGTATTTCGGAAGTAAGCCCGTCAGCCTTACCAAAGCTCATCATGCTCGGTGTTCCGCTGCAAAAGCTGGCGGTCACTGAGCTATCAAAAGACGTGCTTGAGCTCAACCGTGTCAATGACATTCAGCTAAAAACCAAAGAGCAAGCCTCATTTCACTTCCCTCCGGGGTGGTCTCTCCCAGACGGTTATAAATATCTCAACTTAGACGAGTACCTCATTAGCCTAGCTGATAGGATCGAACAAGATGAGCTTTACGACCGCCGATTGGAACGACTTGCTGAAGAGATTGAGCTCTTTGAGACAATGCGGCTAACAGAAGTTCTGCGAGCCCTGATCTTCATTGTTGAAGAGATGACACGGCAAGGGATTGTATGGGGAGTGGGTCGTGGTAGTTCTTGTTCTAGCTATCTCCTATATCTGATAGGATTGCATGAGGTCGACGTCGTGAAGTTTGACATACCTATTACTGACTTCATACATACATAGGACACAAGGAGATCTGATATGCCTAGAATTTACCTGTCAGCACGCGGCGAGCCTGTTGACTTCGATGCTGTTATCATCAAGCAAAAACTTGCTCAAGCCCCAATGGATATTGAGGTTGCACGGCGTAAGACCTTCATTGACTCGAAGGAAGAAAAGCCGGCACGTCGCCCATTGATGCCCGAGACAACTGAAGGCACGCTTGACAATGACGTATCGGTGACCAACGCCGCAACTTACAGGGTGATTGTACCAACCGACGCTGAAGCAGCTGAATCAGTGAAGCAAGTACCATCGGCCCCAATCGCGGCATCGGACTTTGAGATTGAAGGCGGTGTATCCGCTAAACCGGCCCCAGGTAACGACGGCCCGGTACCCAACTTACCTGTACGGAGCAAGAAATGAAAATGAAGACCACATTCAAACAAGTTCTGCTGGGTGAAGCCCGGCGCGAAGACCTTGATTACAAAGAAGAAAAGACCAAAGGCATTGTTGACAAGGTCGTGACCGAGCTGAAGGGCTCTGAGTCCGCTGTTGCAACAAAGCTGGCACGTCGGTTCTATAACCTGGGCAAAGCTGTCAAGGTTATGGAAGCAAAGCAGAAAGAGCTGAACCAACAGCTGACTGGCATGGTCGAAGGTGTGTTCGACGAAGTAACTGATCAAGTTGTAACTCGTGTCGTGAACACTGCATCCTTTGCACTGTCCGTTGCCAAGCAAGAAGCTGCCAAGGAAAAGACCGAAGTTAACTACGAAGCAATCTACAAGCAGCTGGTTGAGCTAGTATCACCAGAGCTCGAAGATCAAGTCAAGGCTATCATCGATGCCAACACCAAGCGTTGGACACCAGATGCTAAGAAGCCTGCACTTCGTGTCAAGCCGCTTGAAGAAGGTAAGTACACCGACATGGCTAAGGATGCATTGGCATCAGTTGTTGCCAACATCAAGGGCTTTGCAAAAGACCTGCTCAAGAATGTCAAGCTGTGGGGTCGTACATATGACGCTAAGCTGAAGGACCTGCAAAAGATGGCCGGCATCAAGAAGGTTGTTGCTGAAGGTCGTGTGAAGGAACTGGCTGAAGAGATGGATGCTGATGAGCTGCTCGACAAGTTCATGGACATGAATCGCATGCACAGCTTTGAAGGCTCACGTGGTGTTCAAAATCTTGAAAAGCTGATTCGTGTGCTTGGCTATCGTAGCCTGGATGACTTCTTCTCTGACAACTCTGGCGCAATCGAAGGTGTTGTTGAGTGGATCAAGGAATGGACCGATCGTAACGATGAGTGGAAAGAAGCTCTGCGTAACGAAGTTGGTGATGACGGTGAAGAAGTTCAAGAGTCCCGCAAGCTGAATGAAGCTCGCTATGGTGATTCAACCGACTTTGAAGCTGATGTCAGCAAAGTTGAGTCCAGCCTTAAGACTGCACTGAAGGTCACCAAGTCAGGCGAATGGAATGACTGGATGAAAGCTTCTGCTAGCAACTATGGCACCGGCTCAGTTGCAAAGTCAAAGGCATTAGTTGCAGCAATTGCCAAGGCCCAAAAGGAGCTTGACGATCTGTATGCTGAGCTCGAAGACGCATCGTAAAAGCCTGCATAAATAATGTAGCATGTGAAAGGATGGCATATGCCATCCTTTCTTTTTCTAACCATACTTATAGGACATCATCATGGCTATTCAACCTCTTACCGACGGCATCTTCTTCAAGTTTGTTGAGGACAACACTGGCGGTCGATTCATCAACAGCACACAGAGCGGCATCATTGTTAGCTCGCAAGCTTCCGATCAATCCAACCTTGCTCGTTGGGGCCATGTAACAGCAATCGGCCCGAACGTGACTGATGTACAAGTCGGTGATTACATCTTGATTGAGTCAGGCATGTGGACACAAGGGTTTAAAGCCAATGAAGAGTATCTGTGGAAGACAGATGAAAACAAGGTCTTGCTTGTTTCGGATAAGCCGACCGCAACCTACTAACTGAGGGACTATGAAATTCATCATCTTGATTTTTGCCACGGCTTTCTTAATGGAGGCTATCGGCTCTTACATCTCTGTCGTAGGTCTGTCCGACTTCTTCAGCGGTGATAAGGTAATCTTGCTGATGGGTGTCATCCTCGACATCGCAAAGCTGGTGTCAGTTTCATTCCTCTATCAATCTTGGGATAAGCTGACTCGCTTCATGCGATACTATATGACAACAGCCGTTGTTGTCCTGATGCTGATCACATCGTCAGGTGCCTTCGGCTATTTGTCGGCTGCATTTCAACAAGCATTGCAGCCCAATAAAGAGCTTGCTGTACAGGTTGACTCAGTTAAGCGTGAGCTTGCAATTTTACAGCCTGAAAAACAATCGCTTACGGCTTCGAAAGAACGCATCGATGTGCAAATTGCAAACTTGCCCAATGAGTCAGTGCGCGGTCGTCAACGGCTAATGGCCTCATTTAAGCCAGAGCAAGATCGTATCAACTCTCGGATGCAGGTCATTGATAAGCGTGTGGCTGAGCTAACCACACAACAGCTTACCCTCGAGACCGATACACTCAAGCGCAATGTACATACCGGTCCAATCACCTATGTAGCTGAAACCTTTGGTGTCACCCAAGAGCAAGCTAGCAAGTATGTGATCCTGTTGATTATCTTTGTATTTGACCCATTGGCTGTGATGCTTGTCATTGCAGGAAACTTTTTATTGATGCATAAGGAATTGCAACCTAAAGAGCCAGTCAAGACTATCGAAGAAGTAAAAAGCGCACCACCACTTACACCGGATTGGCCTGAGATTGATGATGCTCAACGAGAAGATTTAGCAACGGTAGGTGATCCCGTACCATTGCTTGAAAAGATTGCTCTCAAGGCTATCCGTAGGCCTACTCAGCCAGAGCCGCAACGTGGACCAAAAGTCAAGGGTGTCAGCTACAAGCTACAAGACGAGCCGATATTGTTTGAGCCAGACAATGAGATTCCAATCGAAGAGGTTGACTTCAGCACACCGACATTCACCGATGTGAGCATCCCAGAGGTTGATGTCTTCATTGATCAGCCTACACCGATTCAAGCTTCTGAGCTCATCCCTGAAAAACCAATGTTGCATTCAATGCTGGATGACATCAACCTTGGGTTAGACTCAGCATTGTTCAGCTCACGCAACCGTGAGTCCAAAGCGGTAGCCTCTTACCGCTAAGCCAAAATATCAAAGTTCACGGCCATGTGATAAAATGGTTTGGTTAATAACCACACCATAGGAATCAACATGGCCGTTAAGCAATTATGGGTTGAGAAATACCGCCCAAAGAACCTTGATGAGTATGTCTTTCAAGACAGCAATCAACGCTCACAAATCGAACGCATGATCAAAGACGGTGACATTCCCCACCTTCTGCTCTGCGGCATCCAAGGCTCTGGCAAGACCACTCTTGCTCGCATCCTCATCAATGAGCTCGGTATCGATGACATGGACATCCTCGAAATCAATGCATCGGATAAGACCGGTGTTGATTACATCCGTGACACCATCCTGGGCTTTGCTGAATCATTCCCGATTGGACGCTACAAGGTTATCCACCTTGAAGAGTTTGACCACATGTCTCAGGCTGCACAAGCTATGCTGCGTGTTGTGCTTGAAGAAGCCGCTGACACCTGCCGCTTCATCTGTACCTGCAACTATGTCAACAAGATCATCCCAGCTATCCGTAGCCGGATGCAAGACATTCACTTCAAAGCTCCGAAGGATGATGAAGTTGTTGTCAAGATGATCGAGATGCTGGATGCTGAAAAGGTTGACTTTGACCCTGATGCACTCTTCTCCTACATCAAGCAGGCTTACCCTGACATTCGCAAGATCATCAACAACCTGCAGCTGAACACGGTTGATGGCAAGCTGTTGTCACCCAAGGACTCAGGTGGTGGCGGTGACTTCAAGTTCCAGCTGATTGACCTGCTGAAAGCATGCGACATTCGTGGCATTCGTAAGCTGCTGGCTTCATCGGTCCCACAAGATGAGATCGAAGGCATGTATGAGTTCCTCTACCAGAACCTGACCCTGCTTGAGCCTTGCAAGAAAAACTCTGCAATTGCTGATCGGGTCATCCTGTCAATTGCTGATGGCCTGCGTGCACATGCAACTACGGCATTCCCGTATATCACCATGGAAGCCACGCTGATCAAGATGATGTTGGTGCTGGCGGAGGCTTAATCATGGCCGCTGAAAAGAAGCTTGACATCTTTTGGTTGCTCGGTCAGATTGACCGTAAGAACTATGACTTGTGGAGCCAGCTATCTGATGATCAACGCAAGGAGGTAGCTCCTTATGTACTGACCATGTGGATGGCTGGTGCCGATGAGTTCGAACAGCTGGTTAAGCTTGGCACTATTGCTGCTCCTTGTGTGTTTGACTTTGGCAGCAAGCCAGAGCTGATGCTCAAGGTGCTTACAGCGTGCAGCACAGGTGGGTCAAAACGGTATGAGTGGTGTGCCCCAAAGAACACCAAGAAGAAACGCCTGGCTGTGGAGCTGATTGCCAAGCACTATCGTATGCCGTTGCGCCATGCTGAGGAGATGCTACCAATGTTTGCTAATGATGAGCTCGAAGAGCTTGCCAAAGAGCAAGGTTGGCAAGCTGATGAGATCAAAGACTTGAAGAAGAGCCTATGATGAAGCACCTTGGTAAAACCCCACAACGCCGTGCATCTGATCGTGTTCCTAAGACCTTAGAACGGCACACTCCGTTGATTGAAATTCATGGGCCTGTGATTGTACATGATGTATGCTGCCCTGTTTACTTTCATCAGTCGGCCGTATATGATAAGGAGACTGGGATATTTTTCCCTTCGCTAGAAGCCCAACGTGATGGCTATATCTTGCTACGTGTGCGTAACAAGTGGTGGCGTGCTATCTCATTATGGCTGTTCGGAATAAGGTAACTCATTATGGCACTTGATACGAAATATCTGTATCAATGTAAGTACTGCAAGAAGCAGTTCATGAAGGAGAAGCATTTCATGGCTCACGAATGCAAAGAAATGCTTCGTAGCCGTGAAATTCAAACGGTGGCTGGTCAACGTGCTTACATTAGCTACAAGCTGTGGCTGGAGAAGCAACGTCGGAAGC
>ERZ1034365.963-NODE-963-length-15266-cov-3.522154_pt1 | contig 15266 bp, 13 predicted proteins | sample MGYA00520615_ERZ1034365 | MGnify/ENA primary metagenome ERZ1034365 (study PRJEB33736, sample SAMEA104284505) | Azolla filiculoides | biome: Urban; feature: Water surface; material: Ditch water | place: Netherlands | collected 2015-10-28 | depth 0-0.1 m ... | reverse complement strand
GCAGAAAAGACCAGCAAGCCGGCTGCGAAAGCACCAAAACTTGCGGCCAAGGCAAAAGCCGTGGCACCCAAGCCAGAGAAGGTTGCCAAGGTCAAAAAACCCAAGATGATCCGCGACAGTTTCACGATCCCGAAGGATGAAATGGCGGTGATCGATGTCCTGAAGACGCGCGCCCTCAAGCTGGCGCATCCGATCAAGAAGAGCGAGCTGATTCGTGCCGGCATCAAGGCGCTGGCAGCGCTGTCGGACAGCGCGTTCCTGTCGGCCATGAAAGCCGTGCCGGTGATCAAGACCGGTCGTCCCGGGAAATGACTTGCAGGCCGGCCGGTGGGTCGTAAGGCCTGGTGCGCCTGATCGGTGCGCGCTCGGCCCGTCTCAGCCTCTGGTGAGCTGCAGCGACCAGGGCGTTTTCTGCCAGGCCACGGATTCCTCGTTCAGCAGGTGCGCCGACTGCGGAAAGCCCTGTGACCAGCTGACCGAATAGCTCAGGTTGAATTGGCGCGGATTCCTGCCGTCGAGGCTCAGGGCCAGTCCGCTCAGGTCAGGGTCGCGTCGGGCGTGGCACAGGGCAACTGCCAGACGCAGCACCATCAGTTGCTGAACGAAGTCCTCGTCGTCGAAATCGGCATCGAGCTTGCGCAGCTTGCCTCGGTGGCCCAGAACCAGCAGGCCAAGTTGGTGCAACTCCGTCAGGTCAAAACCCAAGGTATCGGTGTTGTCCAGAATGTAGGCGCCGTGCTTGTGGTAGTCGCTGTGCGAGATGCGCATGCCCACTTCGTGCAGTTGGGCGGCCCAATGCACTTTGCGCAAATGGCGCGCAGTTTCCGTGTCATCGTTGTCTTGGCCCAGCATGTGTGTCAGCAATGTTTGAGCTGTGCGTGATACGCGTTCAGCCTGCAACAGATCGGATCCAAAACGTTGTGTGAGCCAGTCCACCATGTGTGTTCGCACATCGTCTTGCGGGCTTTCACGGTCCAGCAGGTCGTACAAGGCACCATGGCGCAGGGCCCCTTGTGCGGCCACCATCTCGTCAATTTGAAGCAGATCAAAAACGGCACGCAAGACGGCCAAGCCGCCGCCGATGACCGGACGGCGGTCCTCTTTGATGCCTTCGATTTTGAGATACTCAGGTTTTTGTGCCTTGAGCAGTTTGTCTTTGAGCCAGTCCAGCCCGTCGCGTGTGATCAGGCCTTCAGGCCAACCCGCCAGAGCCAGCACATCGGCCACCGCGCCCACGGTGCCGGATGAACCGTAGCAGGTGTCCCAGCTTGAACGCGGGTAGAGCATTTGCGCCTCGTCCAAAATGGCTTTGGCCGCAATCTCTGCCGCCTTGAATGCCGACGAGGTCCATTGCCCGTCGGGAAAGTATTTCATCGACCAGGCTACGCTGCCCACGCGGTAAGACTCCAGCGTCTGGGCTTGGACGTTTTGGCCCAGGATCAATTCGGTCGAGCGCCCGCCAATGTCCACCACCAGTCGGCGCTCTGTGGATTGGGGCAAGAGGTGTGAAACGCCCAGGTAAATCAGGCGTGCTTCTTCGCGTCCCGCGATGACCTCGATCGGAAAACCCAGAATGTCTTTGGCTTTGGCCAAGAAAACCTCGCGGTTGCGGGCTTCGCGCATGGTCTGTGTGGCCACGGCGCGCACTTGGTGGGGCTGGAAGCCCGCAATCCGTTCTGCAAATCGGGCCAGACAGTCCCAGCCGCGTTGCATGGCGGCGTCACTCAAATGGCGCTCTGCATCCAGGCCATTGCCTTGGCGCACTGTTTCTTTGAGGTATTCCACACGCCGCAGGTGCCCCGCCTCCAGTTGACCGATTTCAAGACGAAAACTGTTGGATCCCAGATCAATGGCGGCGAAGAGGGATTGGGTTTGCATGGTGGAGTCGGTGGCAGCAGTGGCCCGGATTATGTGACGGATATTTGAAAAATTGATGACAAGCCTTTTCACGCTTGAAATTCAAAGGGTCACATCGATGCACGCCAAGCCTTTGTCAATTCAGGGCAGTGACCCAGCCCTTCGATCAGCTCCAGCGCCGTTTGCATGTCTTGGTCGTGGCCCCACGCGATTTGTTTTTTTCTGTTGCGCTTGAGCCGCGCACGGCGTTTTTTGTCGGGGTGGTTCGCCAGCAGGCTCTCCAGGGCATGCCGCTCTTGCTTGAGGAGGATGCGGCATCGGTGCTGTCGCTCAGGCGTGAAGGGATGCTGTTGGGACTTGATCTTTTGATGCAAACGCCGCAGCCTGTGTTGGGCCCATTGCTGGAAGGATTTGCGCCGAACCTTCAGGGTGACGCTGTCCAAGCGTTTCATCCAGGTGCGCAGTTGCTGGAACCTGGCCGTGGTGCGGGGTCTTGCTATTTCCTTGGCCAAGGCATGCCGCGCCAGTTGACGATCTTGGTGCAGTTGCTGCACCAGGCCTGCCCACTCGTGGGTGCCCGCATCCGGGTGGGCTTGGCGCCAGGCGGGCAGGGTGCATTCCAGCGCCACATCCAGATTGCGCAGCTGCCCCGTCAGGCGCCACAAAGTTTGCAGCGCATCGTTGTGGCGCTGAGGCGGTTCAGGCAGCAGGGGCCTGTAAAACTTCAAAAGGGATTTTTGACGCCGCCACGCCACCCGTGCCTGGTGCAAGGTTTCTGTTTGCCGGGTGTGCGTCCAGGTCAGGAGCAAAGACCGGGTGTCTTGCAGCGAGGTCCGCAGCAGGTGTTTCACAAACCACCAGGCTTGTTGTTCTGGGTTGGGCAGCAGGTTCTGAACGGCCCTGCTTTTGGCCCGTGTGCTGTGCGGCATGGGTCACCTCATTTTGAAATCGGCCAGATCCAGCTTCGGTCTGGGCATCACCAAGGACATGCCCTGCAAGGTGTGCACCAGCAGTTCGGCCACCAACAGATCGCGGTAAGGCTTCGAATCGGCGGGCACCACATACCAAGGCGCTTCGTCGCTGCAGGTCGCTTGCATGGCGTTTTCGTACGCGTGCATGTAGGCCCGCCAGTGCCGGCGGTCTTCAAAGTCAGAGGCTTGGACTTTCCAGTGTTTCAAAGGGTCGTCCAGTCGGGCTTGCAGGCGCTTTTTCTGTTCCTGTTTGGAGATGTGCAAATAGCATTTGACGACCGCAACGCCACTGTCGTGGAGCAAGGCTTCAAAGTGCCGGATGTGGTGGTGTCTTTTTTCACACAGGGCACGCTGCAGGGTGCCCTGCACAACGGGCACCAGCACATCTTCGTAATGGCTGCGGTTGAAAATCACCATCTCCCCCAGTGCCGGGGTTTTGGCATGGATGCGCCAAAGGAAATCGTGCTGTTGTTCCAGCGCCTGGGGCACGCCAAAAGCCTCGGCCCGCACGCCCAAGGGGCTGATGTGTGCAAAGACACTGCGGATACAGCCGTCTTTGCCTGCGGTGTCCATGCCTTGCAGCACCAAGAGCAATGCGCGTGTTTTGCTGGCATGAAGCGTGGCTTGCAGCCGGTTGAGCTGGTCTGCCAGTTCGGCCATGCGTGCGGGCCACAGTGGCTTTTCGGCCTCCGTGTGCGCGGCGGGCCAAGTGGGTCTGTCGGACAAATTCACAGGGTGCCCGGCGGACACGCGCCAGTCGGACCAGTCGATGTGGCTCATGCGTTTTCTCCTTGTCAAAGTGGTCCGATGGTGCTGGCGAGCCACAGCTTGGCCCATGCGCCCAGCCACACTGCTGCGATCACCAGCAGCAGACCGGGCAGGATCAAGACTGCAAAGGCTTTGCCACCAGCACCGATGGCGACGGCGGACTTGCTCAGGCTGTTGGTGCTGACGGCCAACAAAATGGCCAGCTGTGCTTGGGACAGTGAGGCGTGCCCTTGGTGGACCAAGCTGCTCATGGAGGCCACGCTGGAGTGCGCGTCCACCAGGCCTGCGAGCATGCTGGCGATGAGCACGCCGGGTTCGCCCAGCCAGTGGTTCAAGGCGGCGGTCATGACGGTGATGCTGAGCACCGCCAGGCTGAGGATCAAGGTGGTCTTGTGCTCAAAGGCATGCCCCCTCAGGTCCAGATTCGGTGGCATGCATTCCGGTTCATGGGCTTTGTACAGCCACAGCGCATAAAGACCCGCCGTGCAGCAGCCCAGGCCGATGGGCAAAAGCATGTGTGGCAGCAGGCTGGGCAAAAAGAGGGCCAGCAACAAGCCCAGCTGCACCATGGTCGAGACCGTGGACAGCACCGCGCCCATGGCGGCGGCATGCAGCACCTGTGGCTCGCGTTGGGCGGCCTGGCCCATGGCCAAGATGGTGGCCGTGCTGGAGATGAAACCACCGGCAAAACCGGTCAGGGCCATGCCAGCCCGCATGCCCAGTATGCGTTTGGCCATGTAGCCCAAGGCGCTGATGCTCATGACCGCGACCACAAAGCGCGCCAGGTCATGCGGGTTGATGGCTTGAAAAGGGCCCGTGTCATGGTCTGGGCTCAGCGGCAGCAAGATCATGGCCGCTGCCAGGAAAATGATCACGTCTTTGAGCTCTTGTTCGGTGATGACCTGGTGCACAAAGCGGTGCATTTCCTCACGCGCGGCCAAGATGGCCGCCAGGGCGATGCCCATGATGGCCGCCAATTCGGGGGATGCGCCCGACAGTGCGCCCAACAGACAGGTCAGCAAAATGGCGACTTCCGAGGTCAGGCCCGGATCGTGTTGCCTCGATTGCTGGTAAGCGCTCATGATCAGGGCGCCCAGGGCCAGCAAAACCGCGCTCACCAACCACGGCGCGTTCAGACTTTGCGCTGCAAAGCCCAGCATCGCCGCCCCTGTGAAGGTCCGGATGCCTGCGGAACGGCGGTGGGGACCGCTGCCTTTGTGGCGCTCTCTTTCCGTGCCGACCAGCAGACCGATGCCCAATGCCACAGAAAGTGGGATGAGTGCTGCAGGGTCGACGAGCGTCAGCATGACATGTTTTGAATCCAAAAATACGCAATGGCTTGGGCCGTGGACCGGGGTGCTCGGCTGATAAGGCCATCATGGCGATGACCGCCCTTGGCTTCCGTGCGCTGAAACACAGCCGTTTTTTGTTTGACACATTCTTGTCACAATCGACCGTTAAATTCGATTCCATGAATGAAAGGGCGGTCAAATTCCTGACCTCCTGTCTTTTGATGACCCTGAACCAGGAGTTGAAATGTTGAAAATGAAATCCGTGATTGCCGCCGTGGGCTTGAGCGTTCTGGCCGCCACCAGCTGGGCTGCCGACATCACTGGCGCTGGCGCCACTTTCCCCTACCCCATGTATGCCAAGTGGGCCGAAGCCTACAAAGCCGCTACCGGCACAGGCCTGAACTACCAGTCCATCGGTTCTTCGGGTGGTTTGAAGCAAATCCGTGCCAAAACCGTGACCTTTGGTGCGTCTGACGCCCCCGTGTCGGGTGCCGATCTGGACAAAGACGGCATGGTGCAGTTCCCCGCCATCATCGGCGGCACAGTGCCTGTGGTGAACCTGCAAGGTTTCAAGCCCGGCGAGCTGCGCATCAGCGGCCCCGTGTTGGCCGACATTTACCTGGGTGCCATCACCAAATGGAACGATGCCAAACTGGCTGCCTTGAACCCTGGCAAGAACTTGCCTGACCAAGCCATCACCGTGGTGCATCGCGCCGACGGCTCGGGCACCACCTTCAACTTCACCGACTACCTGACAGCCGTCAGCAAAGACTGGGCCGACAAGGTGGGCAAGGGTGCAGCGGTCAAGTGGCCTGCGGATTCGTCCGTGGGTGGCAAGGGCAACGAAGGCGTGGCCGCCAACGTCAACCGCGTCAAAGGCGCCGTGGGTTACGTGGAATACGCCTACGTCAAGAAAAACAACATGAACTTTTTGCAGCTGCTCAATGCTTCTGGCAAGTACGTCAGCCCCGATGACCTGACCTTTGCCGCTGCGGCAGCCGGTGCCGACTGGTTCAGCGTGCCGGGCATGGGTGTGTCGATGGTCAACGCCAAAGGCAATGACAGCTGGCCCATCAGCACCGCATCGTTCATCTTGATGTACAAAAAGCCTGCCGACAAAGCTTCTTCGGACGAAGTCCTGAAGTTCTTTGACTGGGCTTTCAAGAACGGCAAGAAAATGGCTTCTGACCTGGACTATGTGCCGCTGCCAGACAGCCTCACTGCCCAGATCCGCAGCAAGGTCTGGACCGAGATCAAGTGATGTGTTTCGGAAGTCGGGTGTCCGGCTTCCTGACCCCTCACCTCTTGGGGTGAGGGGTTTTTGTTCAAAGTGGTAAACACCATGAAGTTGTCACAAGGAATTCAAATGGACCCGATCGAACAGGCCAGCCATGCGCCCGATCAAAACATGCTGTCCGTCGTGAAGCGTCAGCGCATCCAGGATTTCTTTTTCCACAAGATCACGCTGAGCTTTTCTCTGCTGGTATTGCTTGCCCTTTTGGGCATCATCATTTCTTTGTTGATCAATGCCTGGCCGGCCTTGGCCAAGTTTGGTTTTCAGTTCATTTGGCGGGTCGAGTGGGACATCGTCAACGAAGAATTCGGTGCGGCCATCGCCATCTTTGGCACCTTGGTCAGCGCGTTGATCGCCTTGCTGATTGCGGTGCCCCTGTCGTTTGGCATTGCCCTGTTTTTGACCGAGACCTGCCCGACCGCTTTGCGCCGCCCGCTGGGCACGGCCATCGAGCTGTTGGCTGCGGTGCCTTCCATCATTTACGGCATGTTCGGTCTGTTCATCTTTGCGCCCCTGTTTGCCGAATATGGCCAGCCCGCTTTGCAGTCGACCTTGGGCCAGATGCCTCTGATTGGCAAGCTGTTTGGCGGCGCCATGAACGGCGTGGGCATTTTGGCGGCGGGCATTGTGTTGGCGTTCATGATCGTGCCCTTCATTGCAGCGGTCATGCGTGACGTGTTCGAGATCGTGCCCCCCATCTTGCGCGAGTCGGCCTATGGCCTGGGGTGCACCACCTGGGAGGTGGTGCGCAGCATCGTCTTGCCTTACACCCAAAAGGGCGTCATCGGTGGGGTCATGCTGGGCTTGGGCCGTGCGCTGGGCGAGACCATGGCGGTGACTTTTGTGATCGGCAACTCGCAGCGCCTGAGCGCTTCGCTGTTTTCCCCCGGCACCACCATCGCCTCGACTTTGGCCAACGAATTTGGCGAAGCGGCGGACTTTCACTTGTCCACCTTGTTCGCATTGGGCTTCTTGCTGTTCGTGATCACCTTCATCGTCTTGAGCGCTGCCAAGATCATGTTGATCCGCGCAGAAAAAGCCAAGGGCACCAAGACTTGATGCCCCGCACCGGAGAAATACGATGGATCTGAAAATTTACAAACGCCGTCAACTGGCCAACCGCATTGGCTTGACTTTGTCCATGTCGGCCATGGGCCTGGGCCTGTTCGTCTTGCTGTGGATCTTGTTTGTGCTGCTGTCCAACGGCTTGGCGGCATTGGACTGGGCCATGTTCACCCAATCGACCCCAGCCCCCGGCTCTGAAGGCGGCGGCTTGGCCAACGCCATTGTGGGCAGCTTGATGATGGTGCTGGTGACGGCTTTCGTCAGCACGCCCATCGGCATCTTTGCGGGCGTGTACCTGGCCGAATACGGTGACCAAAGCAAAACCGCTGAGCTGACCCGATTTGTGACCGACATCATGCTGTCGGCGCCTTCCATCGTGCTGGGGCTGTTTGTGTACGCGGTCTTGGTGGCGCAGGTGCAGCACTTCTCGGGCTGGGCAGGTTCTTTGGCCTTGTCATTGATTGCCGTGCCTGTGGTCGTGCGCACCACCGAAAACATGCTGCGCTTGGTGCCTGGCAGCTTGCGTGAGGCGGCTTTTGCCTTGGGTGCGCCGCGCTGGAAAGTGGCCACCTTCATCACCTTGCGCGCCGCCAAGTCGGGCGTGATGACCGGCTTGCTGCTGGCGCTGGCCCGCATCAGCGGCGAGACAGCGCCACTGCTGTTCACCGCTTTGAACAACCAGTTCTTCTCGACCAATATGAACGCGCCCATGGCCAATTTGCCGGTGGTGATCTTCCAGTTCGCCATGAGCCCTTACGACAACTGGGTGCGCTTGGCCTGGGGCGGCGCTTTGCTGATCACCTTGACGGTGTTGATCCTGAACATCTTGGCCCGCGTGTTTTTCCGCGAAAAAGCCCAAGGCTAATCTTTTGAATGGATGGAATTCCCAATGCCTGCAACGCAAAACCTGCCATTGAAAAACGCGATTGAAATTCGCAATCTGAACTTTTTTTATGGCTCCTTCAAAGGCCTGAAGAATGTCAACCTGGACATCGCTGAAAACAAGGTCACCGCTTTCATCGGCCCCTCGGGCTGCGGCAAGTCCACCTTGCTGCGCACGCTCAACCGCATGTACAGCCTGTACCCCGGTCAACGTGCCGAAGGCGAGATCAACTTTTATGGCCAGAACATCTTGGACAGCAAGCAAGACCTGAACTTGCTGCGCGCCCGTGTGGGCATGGTGTTCCAAAAGCCCACGCCTTTCCCGATGTCGATCTACGACAACATCGCTTTTGGTATCCGCTTGTATGAAAACCTGAGCCGCTCCGACATGGACGAGCGCGTGGAATGGGCTCTGACCAAGGCGGCGATCTGGACCGAAGTCAAAGACAAATTGGGCCAAAGCGGTTTGTCGCTCTCGGGCGGTCAGCAGCAGCGCTTGTGCATTGCACGCACCGTGGCGGTCAAACCCAAGGTCATCTTGCTGGACGAACCCACTTCGGCTCTGGACCCCATCTCGACCGCCAAGGTGGAAGAGCTGGTGAGCGAATTGAAGAAAGACCACACCGTGGCCATCGTGACCCACAACATGCAGCAAGCCGCGCGTGTGTCCGACTTCACGGCCTACATGTACCTGGGCGAGTTGATGGAGTTTGGTCAGACCGAACAAATCTTCATGAAACCCGCCCGCCAGGAAACCGAAGACTACATCACAGGCCGTTTCGGCTGATCAGGAGCACAAGATGGATAAGCACATTTCAAGTCAATTCGATGCCGACCTGACCAACGTGTCTTCGCGCGTTCTGGAGTTGGGTGGTTTGGTCGAGTCGCAAACCCGCCACGCGGTCTACGCGTTGGCCCAGTTCAGCGCCGAAGTGGCCGATCAGGTGATTGCGACCGAAAAACAAGTCAACACCATGGAAGTGGAGATCGATGCCGAGCTGGCTTCGATCATCGCCCGACGCCAGCCCACCGCTCGCGATCTGCGCCTGCTGATGGCGATCTCCAAGATCACCGGCAACCTGGAGCGCGCTGGTGACGAAGCCGAGCGCATTGCCCGCATGGTCAAGCAGATCCTGGATCAGGGCAGCCCACGCAATTTGCCATCGTCCGAGTTGCGCATTGCCTCTGACTTGGCATCGGGCTTGCTGCGCAAGTCTTTGGACGCCTTTGCGCGTCTGGACGTGAACACCGCTTTGGTGATCCTGAAAGAGGACGATTTGATCGATGCCGAGTTCAACGGCTTTTTGCGCAAACTGGTCACCTACATGATGGAAGACCCCCGCACCATTTCGGCCAGCCTGGACTTGCTGTTTGTCGCCAAAGCCATCGAGCGCATCGGTGACCACGCCAAGAACATCGCCGAATTCGTGATCTATGTGGTCAAGGGTGCCGATGTGCGCCACACCGCCTTGTCGGACATTGAACAAGCCGTCAAATGAGAAGCCTGCCCCGGATTTTGATCGTCGAAGACGAGTCGGCCATTGCGGAACTCATCTCGGTGAACTTGCGACACAACGGCTTTCAGCCGGTGTGGGCCATGGATGCCGAATCGGCCCAGCGTGAGCTGGACGAGGTGTTGCCCGATGTGATCTTGCTGGACTGGATGCTGCCCGGTGAAAGCGGTTTGACGCTGGCACGCCGTTGGCGCTCTGCCGCACGCACCAAGGCCGTGCCCATCTTGATGCTCACGGCCCGTGGTGACGAAGCCGACCGCGTGGCCGGGCTGGATGCGGGCGCGGACGATTACATCGTCAAGCCGTTTTCGCCGCGCGAGTTGTTGGCCCGCATCCGTGCGGTTTTGCGCCGCCGTGTGCCAGAGTCGGGCGGTGGTCTGGTCAAGATTGCCGAGTTGCAACTGGATGCGGACACCTACCGTGTCAGCTGGCAAGACAAGCCGCTGAAGGTGGGGCCCACCGAATTCAAGCTCTTGCAGTACCTGATGCGTCACCCCGAGCGCGTGCACTCGCGCGGCATGTTGCTCGACAAGGTGTGGGGCGATCACGTCTACATCGAAGAGCGCACGGTCGATGTGCATGTCAAACGCTTGCGTGAGTCTTTGGGCGAGGCGGGCAGCATGATTGAAACCGTGCGCGGTGCGGGTTACCGCCTGACCGCGTCGCCTGCGGTCTGATTGGAAGCTTTCGCCATGTTCATGCCGGTTCTTTCTTTGCTGGGCTGGGCAGCGCTGGCCGCGGGCCTGGGTTGGTGGCTGTCGGGTCCATGGGCTGCAGCCATCGGGGCCCTGGTGGCCACCTTCCTGTGCTTTGCCGCGATGGTCTGGAAGCTGCATCGGCTGGAGCGCTGGTTGTCGGGCGCCGATCTGCACAGCGATGTCGCGTGGCACGGCCTGTGGCGGGAGATTGCTCAACGCATTCAGCGTCTGGTCAAACAACGCGACAAGCAAGTGGCGGTTCACGAACAAAGGCTGCAGCATTTTCTGCAGGCCATTCAGGCTTCACCCAACGGGGTGACCTTGCTGGATGAACAGGGCCGGATTGAATGGTTCAACGACACGGCCGCAGCGCACCTGGGGCTGGACATTCGGCGCGATTTGATGCAGCACGTGGTGCACCTGGTTCGTGATCCTGTTTTCTCGCGGTATTTCGCCCAGGATCGGCATGATGCAGAGGTGGTCATCGAAGGCCGATCCTTGTCGGTGGCGCAGAGTGTCAAGCTGTCGGTGCAGTTGCACACCTATGGTGAAGGCCGTCAATTGCTGCTCACGCGAGACATCACCTCGATCGCTCTGGCCGACGCCATGCGGCGTGACTTTGTGGCCAATGTGTCCCATGAGATTCGCACACCGCTGACGGTGTTGAGCGGTTTTGTGGAAACCTTGCAGCTGATCCCTTTGTCTGAAAACGAGCAAAAGCGTTACCTGGACTTGATGGCCGTGCAGGCTTCCCGCATGCAAAGTTTGGTGGCCGATTTGCTGACCTTGTCGCAGTTGGAGGGCAGTTTGCCGCCAGGCATGAACGAGAAAGTGGCGGTGCAGGAACTGATGACCCAGGTGGCCTCTGATGCACAGTCTTTGTCGGCGGTGTTGTCAGGGCTAGACGGTGACCAGCGCCATGGTGTGCATGTACTTTTGTTTGAACCCGCCCCCGCATGGGTGGTGTTGGGGGTGCGTTCGGAGTTGCTCAGCGCCATCTCTAATTTGGTGAGCAATGCCGTGCGCTACACGCCAGCGGGCGGCACGATCCGGGTGGTTTGGTCACGCGACGCGGAGCAAGTCACCTTGTCGGTGAGCGACACAGGGCCGGGCATTGCGCCAGAGCATTTGCCGCGTTTGTCCGAGCGTTTTTACCGGGTGGACCGCAGCCGCTCGCGCGAGACGGGGGGCACGGGCCTGGGCCTGGCCATCACCAAACATGTGGCGCAGCGGCATGGCGGCGAATTGCGCATTGAAAGCCAGGTGGGCAAGGGCTCGACTTTCACACTGGTCTTGCCGATCAGCCGACTGGAGCCGCAGTCGTGATGCGCAAGCCAGCGGGAAGGTCTATTTCTGCGGGCAGATGAATACGCGGGGATTACCCGGATGGTCGGTTGGGCTTGAAGTGGGTATCTTTGGGTACCGGTTGCCAAAAATCTAGGCCACCGAACCGATACCCAAAGGAGACAGTCGATGACCGCTGCGCAAATTCAGAATGCCTTGGTGGTGTGCACCATCCTGGGCTTTGCGACGATGGAGTTCGTGAGTCGGCGCTACAAACACAATGTGAACGCCACCAGCAATGACACCAAACTCGAAGTGCTCATGTTCCTGAGTGTTCTGGCGGTCACGCAGCCGCTGGCGATTTTGGTGACGTCCAAGTTGGGCCATGCGTTTTTCCCGGAGTACAAAGGCGTTTTGGCCGACTTGCCTTGGTGGGGCATGGTGGGCGTGCTTTTGATCTTTGACGACATGACGCAGTACTGGTGGCACCGCCTGTCGCATTCGCACTTGCTGTGGCCTTTGCACCGCGCGCACCACTCGGCCGAGTACATGAGCATCCGGGTGACCTTCCGCAACAACTTCTTTTATTACCTGATGATGCCTGGCCTGTGGTTTGCCGGTGCCTTGCTGTTCCTGGGCTTTGGCGGCATGGTGTATGCGCTGTACATCGCGGTCAAGCTGTTCGTGATTTTGGGCGCCCACTGCGCCTGGCGTTGGGACGAGCCCTTGTACCGCATCCGTGCCTTGCACCCGCTCATGTGGGTGCTCGAGCGCACCATCTCGACACCCGCCACGCACTGGGCGCACCACGCCATCACCAACAACGATGGTGTGGGCCACTACAAAGGCAACTTTGGCAACTTGCTGTTCTTTTGGGACATCCTGTTTGGCAGCGCCCACATCACGCGCCAATACCCGGCCAAGGTGGGTCTGATCGATGACAAGCTGTTTGGCCAAGAGCGTTGGTACCACCAGATGTTCTATCCGCTGCTGCAGTCGCGCCGTGAACATTCGGCCTTGAAGTTTGGTGGCACCATCTACGCCGACCCCGAAGAGGCGGTCAAAAGCCACTGAAAGATCCCTCGGGATGGCGCCCTGATCTGACGCCGGATCAGGGCTTTTTCATTTCAGGCCATGGGGTTTGGCGTTTGGCGAGCAGCCACTGCAGGCCCGTCATCGCCAAGAGGCTGAGCGCGCCGCTGGCCAGTGCCACGGTCCATGGCCCATTTTGCAGCGGTGCAAATTTCAGAATCATGGCCAACCACGGCCAGTACATGCCCGCCACCACACAACTCCAGGCCAGCAAGATCACCCCCCAAGCCGACAGATTGGGCACGCGCAGGCTGGCCAGAAATTGTCCAGGTGCTGCACGGTTGACCGCAATCAACGCGGCATAGCCCAGAACCAGGGTGACAAAAACCATGGATCGGGTTTCTTCTTCGCTCAGTGCGGGCGTGGCCTCTGTGTTCACCCATCCCTTGGCCCAGGCGTAGCTCAGGCCCACGCAGGCCAACACCAGCAAACCTTGCACCAGCGCCAAGGTGATGTCCCTGGCGCCAAACAGCGCGGCGCGGGTGTCACGCGGCGGGCGTTGCATCACGTCGGCATCGGCGGGTTCGTTTTCAAAAGCAATTGAGCAGGCCGGGTCGATGACCAATTCCAGCAAGGCCACATGCAGCGGCAGCATCAAGGCGGGCCAGTTCATCACCATGGGGGTGAGGGCGATACCGGCGATGGGGATGTGGATGGCAAAGATGTAGCGCATCGACTTTTGCAGGTTGCCAAAGATGCGTCGCCCCACGCGGATGCCGCGCACGATCGAGGCGAAGTTGTCGTCCACCAGCACCAGGTCGGCGGCTTCGCGGGCCACATCGGTGCCGCGCAGGCCCATGGCCACGCCCACATGCGCTGCTTGCAATGCCGGGGCATCGTTCACGCCGTCGCCCGTCATGGTCACCACTTCGCCACCGGCTTGCAGGGCTTGCACGATGCGCAACTTCTGGTGCGGCGAGATGCGGGCGCACACACGCACTTGTGGCAACAAGGCTTGCAAGGCGGTGTCGTCGAGCTGGTCGAGGGCATTGCCGGTGAGGGTCTGGCCGGGTGGCAATCCGGCTTGATCGGCGATCACCTGGGCGGTGGCCGGGTAGTCGCCGGTGATCATGATCACGCGGATGCCGGCCGATCGGCATTCGGCCATCGCCTGTGGAATTTCCGCACGCAAGGGGTCGGTCAGGCCAATCAGGCCGAGCCATTCAAACGCAAAGGCATGGGGGGTTTCGGGCCAGTCATCACCCGTGAAGCGGCTTTGTGCCACGGCCAAGACGCGCAGGCCCTGTGCCGCCATGCTTTCCACGGTGCGTGACCAAGCTTGGCGTTCGGGCTCGCTCAGGTGGCACAGGTCCATCATGGCTTCGGGTGCGCCTTTGGCCGACACCACGCGGTCCAGGCTGTCGTCGAATTGCCAGACGTGGGACATGGCCTTGAGCTCGGGACTGAGGGCGTAGCTGTGCACCAGCTGCCAATCGCCATGCAGGTGGTCTGTGTGCGCCAGATGCGTTTGGCCCGAGGTGTGAAAGGCCGTCTCCATGGGGTCAAAAGGCTCGGGCGCACTGGCCAGGATGGCGTGCTCCAAAAGCGGGTGAAATGCTTGGGGCAGCACAGACAAGGGCGCAAGCAATGAGGTGATCTGCGGTGCATCCGGCGGGCCGACCGCCAGGGCCGTCACGGTCATGCGGTTTTCCGTCAGGGTGCCGGTCTTGTCCGTGCACAGCACGGTGGTGGCGCCCAATGTTTCGATGGCGTTGATGCGCCGGGTCAGCACGCCTTCGCGCGTCAGGCGGTGAGCGCCCAGCGCCGGGAAGATGGTCAGCACCACCGGGTATTCCTCGGGCAAGATGGCCATGGCCAAGGCAATGGCGGAGAGCAAGGCCGGTATCCACTGGCCTGAGCGCAAGCCTAGCGTTAGCACCATAGCGATGCACAAGAGGAACACGATGACCGCCAGCCTTTGCACCAGTTGTGCGGTTTGCGCCTGCAGGGGTGTGGTGCCCGATGTGAGCTGACTCAGCGACTGGCCGATGCGCCCGATCTGGCTGCGCTGGCCCGTGGCGCTGACCTGGGCCATGCCTTGACCGCGCACGACGAAGCTGCCCGCATGGACCGCGTTGTCCTGTTCGTCGGTGGACTTGTTGACGGGCACCGATTCGCCGGTTAACAGAGACTCGTCGATTTGCAGGTTGTTGGCGGTGCGCAGTTGCCCATCGGCGGCCACGCGGTCGCCTTCGGACAAGACCAACAAGTCGCCCGTGACCACCTCGCGCGCAGCCACTTGCAGTTTTTGACCCGAGCGGATCACTTGGGCCTGCGCTTGCGTCAAGTTACGCAGTGCCTGAATGGAGGCTTCGGATTTGCCTTCCTGGTAGAAAGTCAGTACCAGCACTGCGAGCACAAACACAGCCAGTGTGAGGCCCTCTGTCAAGTCGCCCAGCACCATGTAGAGCGAGGCGGCGGCCAGGCCGGTGGGGCCGTAGGCATTGACGAGCGTGTAAGGCTGGGGCGTGACCACCTTTAACCGGTCTCCGCCGATCAGTAACAGCCGCAGCGACCGGTTCCGGGTCAACTGCATGAACTGCTCGCCG
>ERZ1034365.957-NODE-957-length-15332-cov-7.431727_pt1 | contig 15332 bp, 33 predicted proteins | sample MGYA00520615_ERZ1034365 | MGnify/ENA primary metagenome ERZ1034365 (study PRJEB33736, sample SAMEA104284505) | Azolla filiculoides | biome: Urban; feature: Water surface; material: Ditch water | place: Netherlands | collected 2015-10-28 | depth 0-0.1 m ... | reverse complement strand
TAACTGATATAAAAAACCATCGTTTAAACATACTATAAAATCATAAATTTTAAAAGTAGTTGTAATTGTTTTATTTTTAGGTATTTGCATAATTTAGTTGCGCTAATAAGTTGTTATGCAACAGTTAACTCACTTCCTGTTAAAACGAAATATAAGTTTTGAAGTTGATGAACGTATTCTGGAATATTAAATTCTAATTCTCTTTTGCATTTAGTGGTAATCCACATTAATTCACGCTTAGTATTTATGTGAATATTATCTAATTCATAACAATAATGTTCTATATTTTTTAAATCAAGTTTTAATAACCATTCTTCTGTTAGTGGTATTGGTTTAAAATGAAAGTTTTTTGATTCTATTTTAGGTTCAAATGTTTTAATAAAAAAAATACCATCTTCTCTGATTTCTGTTATGTTTTTAAAAGTAACTACATCGCCTAAAAACAATAATTTATTTCCTATTCTTAAATCAGATGCTTTTAAAACCGATTGCATAACATCGGTTTGCACGCATTGTGTCATTTCTGTATTTTTGTTTTTATTTGGCATAATTTAATGATTTTGTTTATTTGTTAATATTTGTAATAATTCTACACAACGACGAGCAAGCCGAATTGCGTTATCGGCAAGTGTAAGCTCACGTTACTTTAGAACATTTGCAGTTGTGCCTGATGTTGTTGTAATCTATTTAAAGCGTTGTTGTAATACTCTGTATCAAGTTCACAAGCGGTTAAATCAAAGCCTAAATTATGGCAAGCAATCGCAATACTTCCACTTCCTAAATGAGTGTCTAAAATCTTATCGCCTTGTTTTGCGTAATTCATTAAAATCCATTCGTATAGTTTTACTGGTTTTTGCGTTGGGTGTATTCTAATTTCTTTGTTTTTCATATCGCCTTGAATCATACCATTCCACGTATATTCAAAAACCTTTACACTTTTGTGAGTTGAACAAATAGCAACTTCTGCTTCACCAAATGCAGTTCCGTTTTTTTGCCAAACAATTACACCACCACATAAACCTAAAAAGTTTCCGCCCCAAATTATTTGATTTTTAGAAATTCTTTCAAGTTCTATGTAATATTCATTTTCAGGTGCAATATTTTCAAATAATTTATAACCTTTTCTTTTAGTGGCTTGTTTACCATTTTTTTTATTATCAGTTAACCCTATTGCATCAATATTTCCATAAGGCGGGTCAACTATTGCTAAATCGAAATACTTATCAGGGTATCTTTTCATCAGCTCCATATTATCTTCATTTGTTATTGTTATCATATTTTTATTTTTAAATTAAACACCAGCCTATAACAAGTGTTTGGCAAAAAAGCGGGTTTGGTTATTAATTTAATGCTTGTTTTTTATTTGTGTACCATTTTGCTGACGTCGGGAATATGGTCTTATTTAACCGCTTCTTCGCCAAGCACTCGAACGTTATATGATAGCTTCTGAAACCTCTTGAACTTGACTATTTTTTAAAATATGAAAAGTATTAGTTCTTATACTAAAACCTTTTTCTGTAATAAAAGCTTCGGCAATTCCAGATAAATATTTACTCGCATAAGGAACTCCCATAACTATTTTACCATTTTCTTTTTTAAACCAATAAGGTTTATTTATTTCTAATTTTAAAGTTCCTATATCTACCCATTTATCAGGGTCAATTATTAAATCATACATAGTTTTTTATTTAAAAAGCCATCATATAACAAGTGTTTTGCGATGATTTTCGGCTTTAGGTTAATATTAAATTTGTTTTGTACTTGTAATGTTTGTTTTTAATCTGAAAGGCTTGCGTTCCTCGTTCCGAAAAACCTCGCAAAGCACTCAAACGTTATGCGTAAGTTTTTACCTCACGAATAACTCTTGGTTCGTCTTGCAATTTATATTTTCTTTGAATAAAATGTTTTGCTTTTGACCAATTTTCACAATCTACTTCCTCCCGTTCAACTTTACCATTTAACATAAATTCCATAAGAAACCTACGCATAACAACAGTTTGTTGCAATTGCAAGGCTTGGTCTTGTTTGAATGCTTCTGTAATTTGGTTTTTTAAAGTTTCTATTCTTTCTAAACGGTATGTTTCGTCAATTTTTACATTAGGTTTTGATGAATAATGAGTTTCGGCAATTTTTAATGCTATTTCTTCTAATTTCATAATTTTTGTTATTTTTAGTTAATAATTTTGCAACTGCAACAAGCTGGATAACGTTATGGTAAATGCTATTGACGTAATTCATTAAATTCACGTTTAGTAATTTCAATAATATCTTTGTCGTTTAAATCATATTGGTCGTCAACGTATAGAATAATTTTTTCTCCAATAATTTCAACAAAAGGAAAAGTAAATCTTCTTAAATGCTCTAAACCTAAAATATCATTTATAATATCATACCTACTTCCTTCTAAACCATTGTTTAAAAATTCTTGCATTTCTCTACCTAATTTTGTTCTTGTATTAGGAACAAATATTTCAGTATGTTCTTTGTCACGTTTCCATACTTTTAAATCTACTTTTTCAGGTTCTGTAAACTCAAAACCACTATAAGAAGTAACTCTTCTAAAATTCTGTTGTCCTCTTCTACCAAAAAAGTTAATAAAATTTAAACCTGTTTTTTCAATAATAGAATTTGTGTTTTTTAATTCCATTTGCTCTTCTTTTGTTCTTTGTTCGTGTAATTTTTTATAAACTTCACTTTCTTTGTTTTCAATTTTATAATACATAATTTTTGATTTTAAAGCACTTACCATAACACTGCATTGTAGCAATTGTGGGTTAAGGCTTAATTAATAATTTGTTTATAATCGGTTAGTTTTAGTCTTAAATTGAAACATTGTGCAAGTCTAACCACAACTGACTACAATGCTTTAACGTTATGGTAAATGCTAAGAACGAACTCTGTCAATAGTCATTTTTACCAATTCATCACATTCTTTAATTAACATCTCTTCATCTGCTGAAATCTCAAATCGATTTTCTAATTCTTTAAAAAAATGATTATTTGAAACAGATTGCTCTATACAATCAACATTTAATGGATTATAATGTGAAATTGCTAAATGTGCAATATCATCTACTTTATATAAAGCAAGTATGAATTTATCTCGTTTGTCTAAAATAAAAACCTTTCCATTTTTTAACCAACCCGAATAAATTTCACACATTTTAGCATATTCAGAAATAAATGTTCTTAATGCGTTTTCTTCACATTCTTCAATGGTTGGATTATCTTTACCGCTATAAAATTGTTTCATCATTTCTTGATAATTTTCTTCACGTCTTAAATTATCTAATTTTGTTTCAGCAAATGAAAAAGCTGTGTAATCTCTTAATGTTTTGATAATTCTTTTTAATTCTGTCATTTTAATTTAGTTTTAAAAGCACTTACCATAACACTGCATTGTAGCAATTGTGGGTTAAGGCTTAATTAATAATTTGTTTATAATCGGTTAGTTTTGGTCTTAAATCGAAGCATTGTGCAAGTCTAACCACAACTGACTACAATGCTTTAACGTTACTTAATTATCAATTCAAAGTAAACTCCACTTTCATAACCTTTAATTTTGTTTACTCCTAAAATTCTACCATATTCAAAAGCATATTTAATATGATTTTTTTTGCTATATAATTGCTTTTCAAATGTAGTTTTTTTTACTTCTATTTTATCGGCAAATTCTTTAATACTTAATCCACTTTCAAAAAGTAGATTTTCTAAACTTGTTCTTTTGTTCATAATTAATCGTTTTAATTTTTTACAAAGTTAAACAAATAAATTTAATACGCAATACTTTTACATAAAAAAATAAAAAAAATAAAAATTATTGTAAAATACTTGCGTATGTAAAATTAATTACTTTACTTTGCTACATCAAAATAATATAATTATGACACGTTTACAAGTTTTAAATAATCGTTACGAAAAAATTATAGCTTTAAATTCTATAAATATGTATGTATGTAGCGGAACGCCTGAAAGAAAAATAAAACAATATTATAGACTTCTTTTAGAAATTAAAAAACAGCGTTATGAGTGGATTAAAAACAACACTAACTGCGAAGAAATTAAACAAGGAGTATCAAACTTAATACTAACAAATAAAAACTATTAAAATGAATAACATAGTAATGCCACAGGAAAAACTAACTAACTTAAAAGAGTTGGTTAGTAGAGTTGAAAAAATAGACATAGATTTAAAAAGATACGATGTAATATATGTTGAAAATGGTTTTAGATTTACAAAAAATCAAAGTGTTGAAATGCAACGCTACAAAAAAGTAAAAAAAGAGTATCAAAAAAAAATTAACGAAATTATTAAAACATTATGAAACTAACAATCGAAGTTATAAACGGGAAATGGCACGTTAACGGAAAATTACTACATGAGTTATCGCCAAACGAAAAAAATGCACTGGACCAATTTATTAAAAGCGTAGATTATGAAAATAGAAACTAAAGAAAAAGACCTGCTAGATTTATTAGACATCATAATTTTAAAAATGATGCTTATAGAAAAAATAGAGAATTTCCAGATAGAAAATCACTATAACAAAATGCAAATAAAAAACGTTCTTAAAAAAGCATTGCAAACAATTACACCAGCAGCCGAAAGAGATTATGCAATAGTCTTTAATAACGGAGAAACTGAAACTTTGCAAATAATATCAGAGTACGAAAATTTCATTGCTCAAATAAGAGATTTTAACGTTCCGCAAAAAGTAATATTAACCCAAATGATAACGGCTTTTAATTTAGATAAAGACACAATAGAAGCAACTACTCATAGAATACTTAAAAAATATGCACGCACAACCGATACACATAATTAGAAATATCAATGAATCACTTAATATTGATATACTTCAAGAAACACGAAAAAGGGAAGTAGTAGAAGGTAGGGTTATTTTTGCTAAATTAATGCATTTACAAAATAGACATAGCCTTGCAAAAATTGGTAGTTTTATAAACAAAGACCATTGTACTATTATTCACTATTTAAAAGTTCACGATAATTTATTTGCAACAGACAAAAACTATCAAAAAACTTTTAGATTAATTTCAGAAACTTGCAAACCTACTTTCTTTGTGAGTCAGAATTTACAAGAACTTAAAACATGTTATTTAAAAATTAGAAGATATGAAACCAGCACCAACAAAAAACAGCACCGCTAAATTTTCAACTAATCAAAGAATTGGTAATAATTTAAGCGAAAAACAAGAACAACGACAGCAAGCAATTGAAACAGCTAAACTATTTGATACTTTGCCACATTTGAAATACGGAACTATTAAATACGATTTGAAAAGATGAAAAGCAAAGAACAACGATTTGAGCAATTAAAAAGAATTATGCGTAAATTATAAAAAAGAGGTCAGAATAACGAAAAAATTAATAGCAAATATAAAAAACTTTTGAAAAATGTTTCATAACGAATTTTACCCTACACCACTAGAAGCAATTGAATTAATGCAATTAGATTGCAAAGACAAAATTATATTAGAACCTTCTGCAGGTTTTGGACATATAGTTGAATATTGCAAAAATAACGGAGCAAAAGAAGTTTTAGCAATTGAAATAAACGATAATTGTAGAGCTATTTTAAAAAATAAGTGTTCTATTATCGGAGGGGATTTTTTCGAGTGTAAACCCGAAGAAATAAGCCATATAAACGCAATTTATATGAACCCCCCTTTTAGTAATGCAGACCGCCACATAATGCACGCATGGGATATTGCTCCAGAAGGTTGTGAAATTGTTGCACTTTGCAATTACGCTACAATTGAAAAAAATTATGCACATAGACAATTAAGTAATTTAATTCGTGACTATGGTAGTGGTACCAATATTGGTTATTGCTTTTCAACTGCTGAAAGAAAAACAGGTATTGATATTGGATTAATTAGATTGTTTAAACCGATATCTTCAACTGATTTTGAATTTGAAGGCTTTTTTATGGAAGAGGAAGAAGAAGAAATGCAAGGCGATGGAATTATGCAATATAATGAAGTTCGTGCTTTAGTTAATAGATATGTAGGCACAATGAAACTATTTGATGCAATGCGTCAAAGTATTGATTCTGTTAATGCAATGACTAACCAAATTGGAATGAGTAGTATATCTTTAAGTATTGGTTATGATAAAACAATAACAGATAAAAAATCTTTTGGAAAGTTGATTCAAAAACAATCGTGGAACCATATATTCCGAAAAATGAATATGGAAAAATATGTTACTTCTGGAGTAATGAAGGACATTAACAAGTTTGTTGAAACGCAAGAGAAAGTTCCGTTTACAATGCGTAATATTTACAAAATGTTTGAAATAATTGTAGGAACACGTCAAGAAACTTTTAACAGAGCATTAGAAGAAGCCGTTGATAATTTTACAAAATACACACATGAGAACAGATTTGGAGTTGAAGGATGGAAAACTAATAGTGGTTACATGCTTAATAAAAAATTTATTGTTGATGGTATAGCTAAATTTGAATACAACAGACTCGATATAAGATATGATTCATTTGGAGGGCGTAAAATTGATGATTTAACGAAAGTACTATGTAATATTACAGCTACTAATTATAGTACAATTGGTGGACTATATGGATTCAATCGTGATAAGTTTGCATTAATTGCTAATACTTGGTATGAATTTGGTTTCTTTGAAGTAAAATTTTTCAAAAAAGGAACGGCACACTTTAAATTTAAAAACGATAATGATTGGTATTTACTTAATAAAGCTTACGGAGAACTCAAAGGATTTTCACTTCCAGAAACTTATAAATAAGAAACTAATTTAATTTCATTCTTAATTAAAAAAATTTTATATTTGTTTAACTAAAATTAATAATTATGAGTACTGAAAAAAAACACCATTACAGAAATGTATTTAAATCTGACCATTTAGGGAGTGCAGATTTAGAAGATTTAATTGAGCAAGGACATAACTTATGTTTTACAATTAAAGAAGTTAGACAAGAATTTGGCGCTAAAGTGGCTGGGAAAAAAGGCGATTTTAATATTGCTTATTTTAACGAAAACATTAAGCCTTTAGTGTTAAACGCTACAAATTCAAAAGTAATTAAGTCGTTTGCTGGAAATAATCCATTTGTAGAAAATTGGAAAAATATTCCTATTGAATTATACATTGATGAAAATGTAAGAGCTGTTAGCGGTGGAACTACACAAGGCGTAAGAATAAGACCTATACAACCGCAAATTAAGACTAAAAAAGATTTTACTGCTGATATGTTTGAGCGTGCAAAAAATGCTGGTGCTACTATCGAAAAAATCAAAGGCACTTACAATGTTAATGCTGAAATAGAAAAACAATACAACGAATATGTTACAGCGAAGTAGTGACTGGTTCGACGCTCGTAAAGGTAGGTTTACAGCGTCGGATATTCACAAACTTTTAGGAGTTCGTGGATTAGGGCAAACAGGAGAAAGTTACATATTTGAAAAAGCAGTTGAGGAAGTTTTCGGATTAGATGAAGAAGATACTTTTGTTTCAAACGATATGCAAAGAGGTATTACTTTAGAACCTTTAGCATTTAGAAAATTTAAAGAATTAAAAGAGTTTGAATTTTTAGACGTTCAAGAAACCACATTTTTTTCTTATGGCTCGCACGCTGGAGCTTCTCCAGATGGTTTAGTTGGTAACGATGCAATTTTAGAAATAAAATGCCCAAGACCGACAAAGTTTTTTAATTTAGTCGCTAAAGGAATTGATGCAATAGACAAAGAATATATTGCTCAAATGCAAATGCAAATGTTATGCACAAATTCAGTTAAGGCTTATTTTTTTAATTATATTATTTTTAATGGTAAAGAAATGTGGCACGAAATAGAAGTAGAGCGTGACGAAAAAATGATTGATTTAATTAAAGAACGTATTGAACAAGCGATAAAAATAAAACAAGAATTTGTAGAATATTTAATAACAAATAAACAATTTTAAAAATGGAATTAAACGTAAAAATTCATTCAATTAGTCAAACGCAAAATGTAAGCGATACATTTTCAAAAAGGGAGTTTGTAGTAGAAACACAAGAAGAGTATAAACAATACTTATTACTTCAAGTTGTAAAAGATAAATGCAGTGTTTTAGATAGCTATAAAAAAGGCGACGAAGTAAAAGTTAGTTTAAATTTGAAAGGTAGATTGTGGACAAACCCACAGGGAGAAGAAAAATGCTTTAATACTTTAGAGTGCTGGAAAATTTCTAAAGCAGAGCAATCTGCGAATAATATTGAAGTTAAAGAACCTGTTTCAGTAAGTGCTGAACCTGACGATTTACCATTTTAACTTACGATTACTAATTAACACTTTTTATTTAGAAACACCTGAAAATTTTTAGGTGTTTTTTTTATATGTTAAAAGATATAAAATATACCATTAATAAAAAATTATATTTAAAAACGTATAAAATAGTTGGTAATTAAAAATAAATTACTATATTTGTATTCGTCGAAGCATCACCGACAAGGAAAGTTTAACGTTAATATTTTTAACGTAACCGAGAAACCCTTAAATGTAGTGATGCACATTTAGGGGTTTTCTCTTTTTATAATATTATGACAGGAATTTATTGTATTTTTTCAAATATAGATAAAGATAAAATCTATATTGGAAGTGCCAAAAACATTACTTCAAGAATAAAAAGGCACTTAAGTGAATTAAAAAATAATAAGCATAATAATAAAAAAATGCAAAATTATTTTAACAAACACTCTTTAGATAATTTTAATTATAGAGTTTTAGTTTTATGTTCAGAACAAGAACTTATTGTTAAAGAACAATTTTATTTAGACTTTTTAAATCCGTATTTTAATGTTTTAAAAAAAGCTTATTCATTGGAAGGATACAAACATACCGAAGATTCTAAAATTAGAATTAGCAATAGAAATAAAGGCAGAAAGATGACAGAAGAGCAAGTTAAAAAAGGTGTATTGTCAAGAAAAGGTCAAAAAACATCGAAAGGGTGTAAAAGAACTGAAGAAATGAAAAAACATTTATCTAAAATTAAAAAGAAGAAAGTAATTTATAATAATGTTATTTATGATTCTTTAATTGAAGTTTCTGAAGCAACTAAAATACCATATAGCAGTTTATATGCTATGATAACAAATAAATATAATAACAAATTAAATCTTAAATATTATGCGTGACCCAGCTGTATTATTCTACATAAATGATTGGTTAACTTCTACTGCTGAAATGGATGCAGATATTAGAGGTTGGTATCTAAATCTGTTATTACACAACTACGACAAAACAGATTTACCAAATGACGTTGAAAAATTAGCAGTTCTATGTAATGTTAAGTTTTCAGAATACGAAAGATTTAAACAAGTGTTTGAACAAGTGCTTAAACAAAAGTTTGAACAAACAGAAAATAATCGTTTAACAAATTCAAGAACAAACGATATTTTAAAGAATAGAGAGATATTTAAAGATAAACGTTCCAGTGCTGGAAAAGTATCTTATGTAATGAAATATTTAGCTAAAAACTATAATAAAGAGTACAAAATAAAAGCATTAAAAGAGTTTGTAAAAGATAATTTTGATTATGATATTGATTTAAAAAATGAACAAGTGCTTAAACAAGTGTTTGAACAAGTGTTTGAACTATATAGAAATGAAAATGAAAGTAATAATAAAGTTAAATTATCTTTAGAAGAAAGAAGTCAAAATTTCAAAATTGAGATTAAAAAGTTTACAAACTACGACATTGAATTATTAAAATCATTTTACAATTATTGGAGCGAACCTAATAATCAAAAAACAAAAATGAAATTTGAGTTACAAGAAACTTTTGATATAAGTAGAAGATTAGCAACTTGGAAAAATAATGATAAGACTTTTAAAAAAGAAGATAAGCCTAAAAATTTACTAATATGAGTTGGGAAAATAAAAGAAACGTAACAAAGATATTTAACGCTTTTAAACGCAATAAAGAAAGAATTTACAAAGAAGATATTGAAGCACTTAAAAACCTTGATGAATTTATAAATGAATCATCAAAGCAATTAACAAAAGATAATCTTTTATATGCTAAATTACTTTGTGTATTTTTACGCCAAAATATACACTATTACAAAGACATTAAATTTGCAATTAAAGAGTTAAAGTTTCAGTTAAATATTCCATTAGATAAGCAAATTGAATTACTAACTTATGATTTGAATTTAATTGAATTACAAAAGCAAGAAACACCTGAACAGGTTTTAGACAAATTAAATAAACCTTGGAGCAAAGAAGTTGTAGAAAAATCATTTTACAATTCCGCAAATGACTTATTAAAAGAAATTGAAAACTATACTTAATTATGAATTTAAACTTTGACGAATTAGATAAAAATGCACAAAGCCTTGAGAATATAGATTATCTTTCAATGTTAGATGAATGTTTAGTTGATTTAGATTTAGAAATTGAACAGCCTAAAATGTTGTTATCTATAGGCACACACGATTATAAAGGTTTTCAATATCCTACTTCAATAATGACAGAGGGTGAGTTTAGCGCTATTATAGCTCAATCAAAAGCAAAGAAATCATTTTTAAAATCTGCATTAGTTGGCGCATATATCGGAGGTGATTCAAATTTATTGTTTCCAAACATTACAACGCATAGAAAGGAAGATTACGGAATTGCAGACTTTGATACAGAGCAAGGGCGTTACTATACACAAAGAACATTTAGACGTATTCAAGAAATAACTGGATGCAGATATGATAATTACAAAGGATTTGCAACAAGACATAAATCAAGCTCTGAACGTTTATTTATGATAGATGCGTGTTTAAAAAATCAAAAACGTTATTTTACTGAAGATATAAAACTATTATCAATTGATGGTATAGCTGATTTAGTAGAAAATACAAATGATATTTTAATGAGTAAAGAAGCGTCTGATTATGTTTTAAAATGGACTTATGACTATAATTTACATATAACTACAATTATACATAAAAGCGGACTCACAAATAAACCTTTGGGACATTTAGGAACTTATGTTTTAAAGAAAGCTGAAACTGTTATAGATTTAGAAATACAAGAAGATAAAAGTATAAAAGTTACAAACCCATATTCAAGAGGCTATAGATTTGACGACTTTGTGTTTGATGTTAATAAAGATGCTTTGCCTTACTTAATCGATAATGGTTTTTAACTATGTACTATAATCTACTTAAAAAACAATACGACATACAATGCGAACTATTTATAAATGGTAAAATAAGCTGGATTGTCTTTACAAAATTAGAAATTGATTACTATAAAAGAAAACACTTATTTATAGTAAATTTAAACTGAAATGTTAAAATTTAGTGCATTTCATCGATTTTATTTGATTTGTTGTTATAATTAAAAATGAATTATTATATTTGTGTATCAAAATTAAATAAATAGAAATTATGACAACTCAAAAATTTACATTCGACACTATTAAAGAACTTCAAGAAAAACAAAATGAATTAAAAAATATTTATGGTGAAGAAAATTTAGTTTTTAATTATGGTACTTTTGAAGAATTTAATTATAATCTTTCAGTACATATTTTTAATTAATAAAAACAGGGGGGCGACTGTAACGCACTTTTAATATGAATAAATTAGAAAATGTTTTAGAAGAAAATTGTAATCACAGATTTACTTATGAATCAAAGTATAAAAATTATTGTAGAAAATGTAAAGCAGATTTTTATAAATATGAAGATTTTGAAGTTAAAATTGTAGCTGGTATATTTAATTTTAGACCAGAAGTTTTTGAAGATGAAACACAAACTATCAAATATCTTTTTGAAGGTTTTTTAATGGAATTTGCAGATTGGTATAAATTTATGAGCGAACAAAATGATGATTTTGAAAGCAGAAATTATGAAGAAATAATACTTCAATGGAAACTTGACAGAAAAGAAAGATTAAACCCAAAGCGTAGAAGAAAATAATTAAAACTATGGAAAAACAAAAAAGAGGAGGCTTTAGAGAAAACGCTGGAAGAAAAAAAGGAGATAAAGAAACTTTTCCAGTTCGATGTAAAAAAGAAAACATAACAAAGATTAGAGAGTGGATAAAAACTAAAGATTATTAAAACTAAAACTATGAGCTATTTTAACACAACAAACGAAAGCGGAACAACTTTAAAAAATAACGTTGCAAAGGCTAAAAGTCAGGAGGTTAATTTGTACAACTTAATAAAAAGATACGATTGTTTTATTGAGTGTGGAATAACACCAAGTCAAGCTTATAACATACAAGTTAATTACCCTATAACCTCAATCCGCAGAGCATTAACAAACTTAACCAAACAAGGTAAGTTAATTAAAACAAATGAAAAGCGAATAGGTATGTATGGGCGTAGTGAGTATGTATGGAAGTTAAACGAAAAAACTTGCACAAGTAACTAAAAATTAGTAAATTAGCTAAACTAAAATAAATGATTTACGAAATTAGAAGCGAAGTTAAAAACGGAATAGTTACAAGAAATAGAAATCTTTTAACCGATGCAATACAATCTTTTGAAGGTAAGCAAATCACGATAAGAATTGAAAGAACAAAAAAGAAACGTTCAAATCCGCAAAATGCTTATCTTTGGGGTGTAGTTATTCCGATAGTTAGAAACTGCTTAAAAGAAGCAGGACACGTTATGTCAAATGAACAAACTCACGAACTGTTAAAACTTAAATTCTTAAAAGAAAATATTTTAGTAAACGAAGAAACAGGAGAAACTATTGAGCGTATAAAGTCAAGTACGGAATTAAGCACTTCACAAATGATGGATTACTTCGCAGAAATAAGAGAATGGATTTTTGATTTTTTCGGAGTGCATATACCAGAGCCAAACGAAAATATAACTTTAGAGTTAGATTAAAAGAAACAATTTGCAAATGGATAGGAGTTACTAATGAAATGGTAGAAGAACAAATTGAACAATATTATTAACGTTCCAACGCTTGGCATAGTTGCCTAACGGAATGTTCAAACGAATTAATAACAAACAAATAATGTCAAACGAAACACTAAAGGCAATTGTGCCAAACGTGTGTTATAACCAGTGCTTTTTACTAATTATAAATTTAAAAATTAAACACAATGTCAAAATTAAACAAAGAATTTGATTACAAAACCTACAAATTCAATACTTCAATTGAATTAAATACCAAAGTCGAAAAAAGATTAAATGGTAAAAGGTGGCACACAATTATAACTAATTGTATGGGTGGAAATAATTACTACCACAAAGACGAAATAGAAACATTCCAAATCGAGGAATATGTTGAAAAACACAAACAGTTAGCAATTGAATACATAGACAAATTAACCCATAAACCACAAAGTTTTGAAGAGCAATTATTGTCAGGACTTGGTTTCTCGTAGCATTGGTTATAACGTTTGAGTGCTTGCCGTTCGGTGGCAATTTAAATACCGAAGTAAAAAAGTAAACAACAAACATTAAATAAGCCGAAATATTTCGGACACAACCCAAGCCTGCCACTGACGGCAAAAACTTGTTAACAGCAGGCTTTTATACTTAAAATTATGATTTCAACAAGTTTAAAAATTTATTTAGATGTGCCTTCTGAATATGAATTAAAAGATGAAAAGAGTTTCATTTACAGATATGGTCAAATTAATTGCAAATATTTAAAATTTAAAGATGCAAATTCTATAATTAAAATAATGAATGATTTTTATAAAGACGCTTTAACAAAAGAAGATAAAGAATTTATATTAAAAAATTCAAATAAAAAAGTATTAGTTCACATCAGTATAGGGTATGGCGAATATTATAACTGTTTTGTTTATGGAAATGATAATATAGCATTTCGTTTGTCTTGCTTTGTGTAAGCTTGCTGTTAACTATTGGATAACCGAAACTAAATTATGCAACTTATTAAAAATGAACAGACTCCCTAAATGCAAACATCATAAAAAAAAGTTTATACCAAAATATAAATTTCAAACACATTGCTTATCCGACGACGAATGCATAAAAGCATTTAACGAGTTTGTAAAATCTGAAAAGGAAAAGCAAAGAGTTAAGCAATGGCAAAAGGAAAAGAAAGCAATCAAAGAAAGCCTTAAAACTAAAAGCGATTTTGAAAAGGAATTACAAATATTAATCAATACAATAGTAAGGTTAATAGATAAAGGAAGTTTTTGCCACTCAACAAAAAAGCCTTTAAATGATAAATTTGATGCTGGTCACGTATTCAGCGTAGGCGGTAATCCGACTATAAGGTTTAACCTTTTTAATATTTATGCTCAAAGCGTATATGCAAATCAATACTTATCAGGCGACCAAATAAACTTTTTAGCCGTTTTAAGCGAGGTTTACGGAATAGAGCATAAAGAATATGTATTAAGTTTAAAAAGTCGATATAATCTAATTAAATTAAGCCAAGAAGATTTAAAAGATAAAATTAAAATAGCAAGGCAAATAGTAAAAGAATTACAAAAAGCAGATTTAACTTATTCAGCAAAGATAAGATTAGAGTTAAGAAAAAAATATAACGAACGATTAGGAATATATGGCTGAACAAAAACTAAACTTCAAAGAATTAGAAGCCGAAAGAGATAAACTATACGTTTCTAAAAATAACCCTAAACGATTGAAAGAGATAATAGAATTACTCGATTATATTTATTTCGGTATAAAAATGTAAAACATATCAATTAATTTACTAAATTTGTATTTATGAAAAAATTAGAAAATAACGGAATCTTTTTAAATAAAGATGATTATTTCGATAAAGACGATTTATTAAACTTAAACAGGCTTCAAAAAGTTTTGATTGAAGAAGAAAATATTTATTCAACTATTGAAGAATGTGCAAATATGTGGCAAAGATATTCAAATGACTTATGCGCAAGTTGGTTATTTTTTCCAGATAATGATAAAGATATTTTAAAACATATTTCAAGTAGTGATTTTTTCACAACATATGAAGATTATTTAATAAATTAATATTATGAAAAAACTATTATTAATAATAGCAATAGCAATTTTATTTTTAAGTTGCTCGAATGATGATGAAGAACCTTGTACTTATATCTGTAATTCATGGGTTAAGCCTGATGGACAAATAAGAACAGTTATTCCAGTTGAATTAAATTGTGATACAAACGAACCTATTAACTTACCTCAAGGTTATGTTTTTTTAGGTTGTGATAATAATGATGCGCCATAATGAAAAAAGGGTTTAAACAATTCGGACAAAGTAAAAGCAAAAAGCAAGCTCTAAAAGATATTTCAGAGAGCGAAAGAAACTATGTCAATGAAGAGTTCAAAATACTAAAAGGTAAAGAAGTAAAAGAAAGTATAATTTCAAT
>ERZ1034365.953-NODE-953-length-15358-cov-2.452130_pt1 | contig 15358 bp, 15 predicted proteins | sample MGYA00520615_ERZ1034365 | MGnify/ENA primary metagenome ERZ1034365 (study PRJEB33736, sample SAMEA104284505) | Azolla filiculoides | biome: Urban; feature: Water surface; material: Ditch water | place: Netherlands | collected 2015-10-28 | depth 0-0.1 m ... | reverse complement strand
TTGATTGAGCAAGAAATCAATCAATCATGATGCTTTTGATATTTATTTGTTAATTTGAGGACATCAACATGAATGCAGAAGTAAAAACAATTCAGTTTCAAAAAAACATCCGCTTCCCCAAGTGAATGGCGTTGTTGGAACAATCTCATTATTTCTAATGTTGTCTGCTCCGTCTCTAACGTACCTAATGGACCTCATAGTCGTTCCTCCAATAGCAACATTAGTTCCATAAAAAATAGCACCGTTGTAATAGTTAGCTTGGCCCATTGAGGCTAATCCACCATACCTACTAGAGGGAATGATGGGAAGCGACCAGTCGAGCAAAGTGCCTATGGCGGACGTAGTCCCCAATGCAAAACGCCCGCGAATATGCACTATTTTTCCTATTTTTTTGTAATAAAAAGCTACAGTTCCATTACCTATGGTCGCGTTGTAAAAAGTTGGCGTGTAAGTAACCCAGGCTGTATCTACAGTAGTTTCTAATGCCGTTAGGCGAGTATTCTGGGCCGTGTTTGTCGTTTCCGCAGCGACCATGCGGGTAGCTAATTCGCTATCTCCCGCAGTCCACCCGACAGAAGTCTTGATGATGTAGTTAGTTACGAGATAAGGCTGAAGGTTACTGTGAGCCTCGCCACCACCTGTGTTTTGGTTTATAGCCGTAGAATCGTATGTTTGAATCGAGTGGCTGTGGTTACCGTTTCCGGCAAGCATGCCACCACGCTCAATACGTGTACCAGCTCCGGGCTGAGCAGGCTGAATCTGTCGGTTGTTGTAAGGGTTGAAGTAACCTTCACCCGAAGCACCATACTCAGAATAGATGTTGTGGTCGTGGTTACCGTTAGTGCTTGTGTAACCAGTGTGGCTGTGGGCGTTCTGCGTGTGGCTGTGAGAAGGCATCTGAGCAGTTGTAAGCGTTACAGTCTCAGCACCGCCCGTAGCACCCAGCGTCCCGAAAGAGCCGCCATTCTTACCTACGGGGATACGTCCGCGCAGGTCTGGAAGATTGAATGTAGTAGAGCCGTCACCTGCACCGTAGGTTGTTCCAACTACAGCAAAAAGTGATGGGTAGACAGACCTAGATACGGCACTACCGTCACAGATGAGCCAGTTTGCTGGCGCTGTTGAGCCAGACCATTGAATGATAGAACCAGCAGGTAGGCCTCCGACAGGGAGGGGTGTTGAGCGCCAACCACCAGCAGTGCCTACTGAGGAGTCAAAGTAGTAGCGTCCGTCGCTTGTTTGTTGGTTGTTTGTGGGGCTAGACGGGAAATCCATTGCAGACATTATTTAGCCTCCAGTGATGCAAGGTATTCTCGGTAGTCAAAGTTTGCTTCGTCCGTGGGGATAAGCCACACTTTTCCAGTCTCGGAATCTTCACTACGAATAACGTAAGTTTCTGTCTCTACGTAATCCACTGGAATAATTTCATATGTTTTCATCATAGCTCCGCGTTAACAGCTAGTTCTGGGTATAGGACGCTTGGGTAGTTAGTAGTCTGACCACCCGGCGTATTGAAAGTGACTAAGGTTCCCTTTGTTCCAGTGTATAAATCTTGAAGGCTACTTAGAGACAAAGCACCTCCTGGACCGTAGTTAATTCCTCCACCCAAGAGAGATACTGAGGGGGTTACTCGTTTTTCTGTAGAAAAAGTTATGGCGGTACGTACTTGTGTAGTATTCAAGCCCCATCCAGTTCCGTAGAAAGTTCCTCGCTCGTAGTATCTTTGACACGCTGCGAGTTCTCCATGTACCGAGTTTGCGTTGCGGCGGAAAGTTGTGGCAATAGCCCCCTCTTCCAGTTGAACTCCCGCCAAGTAAAAAGCAGCCCCAGCAGTAAGGTTATTTACAACAAACTCTACGCGAATGGTTTTAGCATTACTTGGAATGTTAACCGTCAAAGTCTGCCTTGAGTAAATTGAAGTGTTTGCAATAGAAGCCGTTTTCGTCGGACTTAACTGAGTCCACGTGCCACTAACGCCGTTATTCGATGTTGTAGAGTACGAAATAAACATGTCGGCCGTCATAGCAATACTTGATGCCATGTAAGCAGATAGCGTAACTGTTTTTCCCGCTAAAGAAATCGCATTTGCTGTTTCTATTACTTGGTAAATTACAGCTGATGCAGTAGTTGTGGCCTGAGATAATTTCATCGCCTGCGCTAACCCCGCTGGTACAACAGAACCTTCAAGAGAAAAAGTCGTCGTACCAGCATTGTAGTAAACCCACCAACGGTCGGCTGAGTTGTAAGTACCATTAGCAGTAGATGAAGTGCTACGTTGCCAAATATCCATACCACCGTTGATGACATAGTTTGGAGAGTAGTAGCGCTGCTCAATTTGAGAAGCCAATACAGCGTTTGGCTGAACCCACTGAGTCGAGTTGCCATCGTTGTAGCGAACAAACATCGTGCCATCTGCTGAATAAAACAGTGCGTCGCCATCAGAAGCCCCTGAAGGAGTTGTGTCGGATACGCTGACTCCACCCGTAGCGGCTTTATTCTTCCACTGTGAAGTAGCTGCCTCGTACTGAAGTACTTGCTTGTCAGCAGGTGACGTTAACGTCACATCAGTAAGTGAGTCTAAAGTGGATGCGGGGGTGGCGTTAACCCACAGCCCTGAAGCGTCGTCATAAGTTAACGCCTGTCCGTCAGTAGGTGAGGTAATCAGAACATTGTGAAGTTCCTCAAGCTCGTAACCGTTTTGAACTTTGATGAAGATTTCACCATTGTTGCTCTGTACGCGAGTGACAACACCCAAGTACACGCTGTGAGCTGGCTTGGCGGGGGCTGTACCAAACACGAACTGGCCAGCGGTTGACGACAGCCACACAGACTGGCCCGCTGTAGCCGCGCTAGTGTTCAAGCCCGCAAGCAGACCTTCAGTGACAACATAACCAGTGCCATTAACAGCAATAGAAGACTCAGTTAATCCCATTGTCTTAGATGACGTAGCCTCGCTATCGGCATCTGCGAGCGAAACCAGCATGTTCGTGCCGTTTGCGCCAGACACGTACACAACAGAACCAGCAGGAATTACCGAGCCAGTGCTGTTCTTAACAATGTGCTTAACCTGAGGGACAACGTTATCAATCCAGGTAGTGTCAAAGTCTGTAGCGCTGGCTTTAGCAAGAATCTGACCAGCAGCACCGCCAGCAATAACGCCTTCGCCAGTTTCGCCCTGGATTCCTTGGATTCCTTGGATTCCTTGCAGGCCAGTCTCGCCTTGGATTCCCTGAGCTCCAGTAGCTCCAGTGTCACCAGTGTCACCCTTAATGCCTTGAATGCCATGAGGACCAGTGTCACCAGTAAGACCATTAAAGCCATGAGTGACAGGGGGACCTTGAGGGCCCTGAAGACCCTGGTCGCCAGTGTCGCCCTTAATGCCCTGAATACCTTGAGGGCCAGTGTCGCCAGTAAGACCAGTGTCACCCTTGTCGCCTTTAGCTCCAGTAGCACCAGTAGCACCCTGGGGGCCAGTAAGACCAGTAAGACCCTGAATACCTTGCGCACCAGTGTCGCCCTTGTCGCCCTTGATACCAGACGAGTAAGGCAGGTCAACCCAGTGGTGAACACCATCACCCATCTTGAACTTGCCAGTATCGGTCTCAACACCAGGCTCAGCCAGCGCAAGAAGAGGGTTAACTGAAGTCCATTCGGAGGCTAAGCCACGACGAAGTTGAATCTGAATCGTCAAGCGACACCTCCACAATCGATAGGGTTCACTCCACCAAATGTGGAATTAGGGAAACCATTATCTAGATTAGCAAAAGAAAGGCCCTGAATGCCTTGAATACCTTGAGGGCCAGTCGGACCAGCCACACCAGCAGGGCCCGTAGGGCCTGCAACACCTTGTAAACCTTGTGGACCAGTCGGACCCACGGCACCTGTAGAACCAGCAGGAATCGTAAAGTTGAGAACTACGTTGGTACCTGTACCCGAATTAGTCACATTAGCGCTTGAACCAGCTGCGCCTGTAGTAGTGGTACCAACTGCTATTGTCGCGCCTGAGGCTGCGATGATTGTGGCGACCCATTGGGTGCCGCTCCATGTTAAAGCTTTGCCTGTTGCCAAGCTTCCGAGATTAACGTCGGAAAGGTCTGAGAGTGCGTGCTTGTGGTCACCCGCAGCAGCATCATAAGAGTTGTTTCCGATTTTGTGATGAAGTGAGTCTTTGCTTTGGTATGGCGCTTGCGAGTGCAGCCATTCGATATAGCGTGAGGAAGGAGCTTTCTCAGTAGTACCACCGGTAAGACCCTTCCAAAGTAAGTCTGTCTGCTCTTTCTGGCGCTCAGCAATATCACCTTGGACCTTTTGAGCAATAGTCTTCGGTGATTGGTCATCGTTGCTGAACCTACTTACCACACTCCTATTGTACTTGGTACTAGGGTAGTAAGCATGGTAAAGGTACTAGGAATCGACCCATCACTTACAGCAACAGGTGTAGCTCTGCTGAATGTCACTAAACAGAACGAACACGAATGGCTTATCGTCGACGTGTTTGCCAACAAACTCACAGGACATTCACGCATCAACTACATCATCAACGAAATCCGTGAGATGCTCGGATACCTTGGCGAAGGCGACCTTGTCGTCATGGAAGGTCCGTCCTACGGCTCTCACGGCTCACGTACGCATGAGCTGGCTGGAATCTGGTGGCTAATCCGTCACGAAATCTATCTCAGCCAGGCGCGTACAGGGCAAAAGCATGTCGCTATTGTTCCTCCACGCACCCGCGCAAAGTACGCAACAGGTAACGGCAACGCCAGCAAGTCTGAAGTTTTGAAGTCTGTAGGGGAGATGTTTCCCAACCAGCCCATCATTGACGACAACGCAGCCGACGCGATGACTTTCGCCGCTATGGGCGCAAGATGGCTTAATATGCCAGTAGACGAACGTACCCCTGAACAGATTGAGTCGTTTATGAAAGTAGAGTGGCCCGACGATGGCCTATAGGGCTGCACGGGGAAGCACGGCTAAACAAGAGCCTTTAGATGTTCTTGCCATTGCGCAAGAACTAGAGCAGGCGATGCTGACACAGGCACGCCAGCCCAACATCTACGCATACAAGCCGCACCCTAAGCAGGTCGAATTTCATTCACTCCAGAATCACGAGCGGCTCTTCGTGGCTGGTAACCGTTCAGGTAAATCAGTCGCGTCAGTGATTGAAGGTATCTGGTATCTGACCAAGACGCATCCTTACCGCAAGACCCCACAGGGTCAGGTTCGTGGGCGTGTGGTCTGCGTTGACTTCCTCAACGGTGTCGACAAGATTATCTTGCCCCTATATAAGCAGTGGCTTCCTGGCGAGTACCTGATTGATGGCTCATGGGATAAGTCCTACTCAGCGCAGCAGCACACGCTGACGTTGAAAGATGGCTCCTACGTAGAGTTCATGTCGCAAGACCAAGACCTCGCCAAGTTCGAGGGAACTAGCCGACACTTCGTCCACTTCGATGAGGAGTGCCCTAAGGTCATCTTTGACGAGTGCAAGATGCGTCTACTTGATACGGATGGTGACTGGTGGATTTCTGAAACACCAGTTGCAGGTATGGAATGGATTTACGATGAGTTGTACCAGCCCTACATGGAAGCCCTCGAAAAGGGCGAAGAGCCACGTATCGGACTTGTCCAGATGCGCACAGACGAAAACCCTTACCTCAACAGGGAAGCGCTCGAACGCGTCTTCGGCACGATGGACCAAGAGAACAAAGCTGTCCGTTTTGGTGGCGAGTATCTCGCTATTTCTGGTGCTATGTATCGTGAGTTTAAGGAGATTACTCATGCCAATCAGAGTTTCGAGGACTTCGAGTTCAATCCTGGAGAAATGCGTGTTTATCTCACGGGCGACCACGGAATCAACAACCCTACCGCCTGGCTATGGATTGCAGCCGATATCAAAGGTGGCCTTACCGTCATCAAGGAGTACTACCAAGCGAACGCTACTGTTGCTGACCATGCTGCTGCTATTCATCGTATTAATGATGAGCTTAACTGCACTCCCTACATGGTGACTGGTGACCCTGCTATGAAGCAGCGGTCAGGCATCACGGGCGAAAGCATCATCTCTGAGTACGCTAAGCACGGCATCTACATCAACGTTGATGGCATCCCGCGTCAGAAAGAAGTGGGTATCAACAAAATCATGCAATACCTGAAGGTCAACCCCAAGACGGGTAAACCCTTCCTGATGATTCTGCGCGAATGTCACAACACGATTCGCGAACTGAAAGCTGCCAAGCAGAACAGGTTTGTGAACAAAAAGATTGCTGCGCAAAAGAACCAGCCAGAGGGTCAGCGTGAAAAAGATGACCACACAACAGACGCTCTCAGATACCTGATGACGTTTATGCCAGACCTCACCCCAGAGGATTATGCTGGCGTTTCTGAAGACAAGTACGAGTACGCCGAGGAGCTTTTCGACGTTACTTATACTTGGCGCACCGAGCTAGAACGCCGCAACTCCAGGGCACTTGGAGGTTGGACAAAAGTCAATCAGGGCGGTTCAAGCGCGGACTTCACCGGAATGGAGTAGCATTTTGGTGTATCATAAGTCTCAACTTACTAAGGAGTTCTAATGCCCAGTGGCAAAGCACATCTCGTAGAGATGATGACCCTGTTCCCTCAGCGATGCATCATCACCAACTACCCCAACGAGCGCAACCAGAAGCCAGCTCTTGACCTTGGCTTCGACATTGAAGGCTTCGGACACGCCTACGTATCGAACCTCGGTATGGAATGGCTTGCACGTCAGTTCGGATTCATCACTGAAGACGACGCAAACACCCAGCTCGCTGAACTAGCTTCAGAGAACGACCAGCTCAAAATCCGTATCAAGGAACTCGAAGCCAGCGTGGCTCGTATCCCCGAAACTGTTGAAGGAATTCTCGATGGACTCAAATCTCTCTCTGTTGGCGCTGTCAACGATTTGCTTGGCATTGTTGGGGAGCCTACTGTTCCTGCTGCTGAGATTGCAGAAGATGGTGCAGGAAGCGACAGCTCCACTGCTGAAGCAGCTGGACGAAACAACAAGACTTCTCGCAAGTAAAGACGCGCTAGCGTACAGCGAATTAGCCTTCGCTAAACAACGTGAGACTCAAATATCTGCATACGAGGGCGCGACACGGTACTATACAGGTGACGCACTTGCACAAGAAGAGGCCCGAATCACGGGTGAACTCTCCGAAGAAATTCAGTTAGACGAGGAAGACTTAGATGCCATCACAGCAGTCTTTGGATAAGCAGGTCAGCTCTTCGCTGGCTGAAACCCAGTCAATGCTTGAGCCATCCCCAGCCACTGGGGCAAAGCTTGCCGACCCACAAACAGCCAAAATCACACCAGAGGGCGACATGAACCCCCTGATGCTGAACGCTGCACAGGTTAAGAAGCTGGCTGACAGTGACGACGGGCGCAAGCTCGCTGACTGGATTATGCGTCAGTACAACACTATGCGTTCTGTACGTCGCCCCTACGAGCGCCAGTGGTACACCAACCTGTCGTTCTACATGGGCAAGCAGTACGTTGAATGGTCCAAGCATGAAGAGCGTCTTGTTCCCATGCCTAAGCTGGACAAGTACACTCCCCGCATCACTGTAAACAAGGTGCGTCCTATTGTGCGTACCGAGATTTCTAAGATGACTTCTCAGCGCCCCACAGCATCGGTTATGCCTGCAAGCAACGACGATGATGATGTCTTTGCCGCACGCGCTGGTGAGCAGGTTTGGGCTTCGCTGTACGACCGACTGAAGTTCGACAAGACTCTCAACACTGCTGCTTTCTGGGCAAGCATCGCTGGTAACTCCTACATCAAGACCTACTGGGACGACCAGGCGTTTGACTACACCTCAGGACTCTACGGCGACATTCGCTGGGCAGCTCTAAGCCCCTTTAACATTCTCGTACCTGACCTCATTGAGGAAGACATTCAGGCGCAGCAGTTTGTTCTCTGCGTGTACGCAAAGCCAATCGAATGGATTGAGCTGGCATACGCAGACGTTATTCCTCCAGGAACTAACATCGCATCCTCTGGTGACGTAGAAGACCTACTGTCTCCTATGAAGATGGGTATCACCCCTAACAGCAACGCACGTCCACCAAGCGCCCTGCTCATTGAAGCATGGATTAAGCCTGGTGCTACCAAGTTGCTACCACAGGGTGGCTTCGTAACTATCGTTAACAACCGCATCATCCAGGCTGGCCTCAAGGGCCTGCCTTACTCGCACGGCGAATACCCTTTCGCAAAGGTTGACCACATTCCTACTGGTCGCTTCTACACCGAGTCCGTTATTACTGACTTGATTCCTTTGCAGATTGAGTACAACCGTACGCAGTCACAGATTATTGAAGCTAAGAACCGTACCTCAAAGCCTCAGGTTATGTACGACGAAGGTTCTGTAGCGCCCCAGAAGATTACGACTGAGCCTGGCTTGTGGATTCCTATCCGCCCCAACGCTCAGCGCCCTTCTCCTCTTCCTGTTCAGGACTTGCCTGCGTACGTTGTTCAGTTCAACGAACGTCAGCAGATGAACTTTGAAGACATCTCTGGTCAGCACGAGGCTACTCGTGGTCAGGCTCCTGGTGGCGTAAGCGCAGCTACTGCTATTGCTTACCTGCAAGAGCGTGACGACACGTACCTTGCGCCAACTATCCGCAGTATTGAAGCTGCTGTGCAGACCGTAGCACGCCAGAGCTTAACTCTCGCATCTAGCTACTGGGATGTTCCTCGTCTGGTCAAATCGACTGGTGAAGATGGTGGCTACGAAGCTTCCCTCTTTAAGGGTTCTGACGTTGCACGCGGTACTGACTTGCGTGTCGAGGCTGGCTCAGCGCTACCTTCGTCCAAGTCTGCTCGTATGGCAAACGTTATGGACTTCATGAAGTTTGGCTACATGAGCCCACAGGAAGGCTTCGAGCTTCTCGACATGCCTATGCTTCAGCAGTGGACTACTCGCCGCGGCATCGACAAGCGTGCTGCGCAGCAGGAGAACATCGACTTCAAGCGTATTCCTGCTGAGCAGATTCAGGTCGCTGAGCAGATGTACATGATGATGGGTGGCGGTCAGCCTGACCCAATGACTGGTGAGGTTCCTCCACGCCCAAGTGTTATTCCTATCAACGAGTGGGACAACGACGACGTGCACATCGAGATTCACGAACTTATGCAGAAGGGTTCCAGCTACAAGCTGCTACCTCAGCACGTTCGTGACGAGCTTGAAAACCACGTTGCTCAGCACAAGGCTCGTCGTATGGCGCGCATGATGGGTGCTATGCCTCCTAGTGGCCCTCAGCCTGGTGGCGCTTATGAGCCTGGAAACTCTGGAAGTATTAACCCTCCAGCAGGTTCTGAGCCTATGCCTCCAATGCCTACGTCTACGGACATGGCACCAGGTTCTGCAACGGGACAGTAATTTGAGGGTTCTCGTGTATAGTTAGTCTTATGGCTAACCAAAACGATAACCCCACTGTTGCAGACCTTGATTTAAGCGGCATTGAAGGGTTTGGTGATGGGACTCTCGTAGATGAGACTCCAATTACTGTCCCCGTAGATGACACTCCAGTCGAGGCTCCTGAAGCAGAAGCTCCCGTAGCTGACGCTTCACCCGTCGATGACGGTCCCATCTCCTGGTCCAGTATGGAAAAGCTCATCCCAGAGCCACTCCACGAAGACCTCAAGCCAGTTGTTGAAGAATGGCGTCGCCAGTACGAGCGTGTACTAGACGAGACTCAGCCCTACCGCGCATACTCCGACCAAGGTGTATCTGCGAAGGACATTGAGCTTGCCATCAGCATTCAGCAGGCGCTCATCTCTGACCCCAAGAAGTTCTACGAAGGTCTGGGCGAGACATACGGTTGGAACCAGCAGGCTCAGGCAGCAGCTCCGACTCTTGCGCAGCAGTACGCTGCAATGGGTCAGGCTCAGCCCAAGCCAGCAGCACCAGCTTCTGAATGGGACAGCTTCTTCGGTGAAGAGGCTACGCCAGAACAGCAAGCCGCTATGGCAGCTGACCCACGACTACTTGCAGCTATTGAAGCTCAGCAGGCTCGACTTGACCAGCTGGAGCAGATGCAGCAGCAGGCAATTCAGACTCAGCAGCAAGAGCAGGCTATGGCAGCTGGTCGTGCGCAGCTTGAAGGTGAGCTTGCAAACCTTGAATCTAAGTACGGACAGTTCGACCGTGCAGAAGTTGTTAAGCGCGCAATCGCTAACGCATCTGCTGGTCAGGACCCTAGCGTTGCTAAGGCGTTCCACGAGCTGAAGGACTACGAAGACCGTCTGCGTAAGCAGTTTGTCTCCAGCCGTCCACCTAAGGTTATGGGCTCAGGTACAGGAATTCAGCCTCCAGTTCCTGCCGACTTGAGCACTGACGACCTTAAGCGCGAAGCCGCTCTGGCACTGGCAATTCGTCTCGGTGCCGACTCTCCAACGAGCTACCAGCGCTAACCTCGCCACGCCCAATGTTGTTGGTTAGGTGACAAAGTAACCTGAGACTCTGATAATCTTTTATTGAATGGCCGTCCTTACGGCTAGGATATGAAACATCAAGACTCAGGTAACACACCTAGCCAACAACTAAGGAGCACAAAATGGCTGATGGAGTTTCACTTGCCGTCGGAACTGCGATTCTTAAGCAGATTTATTCCGATGGTGTAAACGACCAGATTAACAACGAAACAATCGCTCTTGGTCACATCAAGAGCACCTCGAAGAACATCACTAACGTCGGTGGTGCCGGTGTAGCTTTCGTAGCTCACTTCGGCCGTAACCACGGTATTGGTGCTCGTAACGAGCTTGAGCGCCTTCCTGCTGCTGGTCAGCAAGTTTACGCTCGTGGTACCACTGGGCTGAAGAGCCTCTACGGTGCTATCCAGGCTACCGGTCAGGTTATGAACCAGGCTAAGAGCAACCCACAGTCGTTCATCGACTACGTGGGAGAGGAAATGTCACGTCTCAAGACTGACCTTGCCAAGGACCAGAACCGCCAGGTTTACGGTGATGGTACTGGTACTCTTGCGACCGTTAAGACCGCAGGTACTTCTGTAACCACCATCGAGATTGATGACACCATCTACCTCGGTATCGGTGCACGTATCGACGTTCTGACCGCATCCACCCTCGCAAACGTAACCCCAACCCCACGCAACACCGCTGCGTACGTAACCGTAACCAACATTGACGAAGACGCAAAGACCATCACGGTTGATGCAGCTGTCACTGTTGGCGTAGGCGACGCACTGGTTCGCTCGGGTCGTACTTCTTCTACCTCGGGTACCAACTCGTGGAACAAGGAGTGGGCTGGTTTCAAGAAGATTATTTCTGACACCGGTTCTCTGTACGGCATTGACCCCACTCAGTACTCTGACTGGAAAGCAACTGTCAACACCCCCGCAGACTCTGGTGGAGTTCTCACCGAGCTTGACCTCGACCAGGTCATCCTCGACGTTCGCCGCAAGGGTTCACGTCCAACGCGTATCATCACCACTCACGGTGTTTACCGCGCATACTGGAACGCTCTTCAGGGACTGCGTCAGTACGTCAACAAGACCGACCTTAACGGTGGTATTGGCGGCGGACTTTCGTTCACCACTCCTTACGGAGACATCCCAATGATGACCGACTTCGATGCTCCAAAGGGTACCGCTTGGTTCCCCAACGACAAGGAAATCGCTCTCAACACCAACGTTGGTTGGGAATGGATTGACGAGCAGGGTGCAACCTGGCAGAAGATTCCTGGTTACGATGGCTTCATTGCTGAAATGCGTAACTACTCGGAACTCACCACTTACCGTCGCAACGCGCATGGTAAGCTGCACGGTATCAAGGAAGTTTAATAACTCCCTTGTAACCTAGTTCGGTTACCAGAAGAACCCCCCGTGTTCCTTTCCGCGGGGGGTTCTTCATGTATCCTGAGTCTCATGGTAATGACATTTGAACACTTGGACCTCCCTGAGAAGGGGCGTCACATTGCGAAGATTCTTTCGGACTACGACCACGAGCTTCACCTAGTGAAGCTTCCTCCTGGCCACCCGTTCATTGCGGAACAGCCAGACAAGCCTTACGCCGTAATTCACAGGCCCATAGGTTTGCCCGAGTACATCATCAAAGTTTTTCCCGAATCTATGCTGGATGAACGTATCCTGGCGCAGGTTTTTGAATGGGATACTAGCCGCTTTGGTGGCAAGCTAGACAAGTTTGATGCACTAGGTCATGCGAGGTTCATTCTCGACGAGCGCAAACGCGCTGACGAACAAGAGGAACTTCGTGAGAAAATGAAATACACACTTAACAAACGCCGCTGGGAGTAGCACATGCCTGCTGAGATTTACACCAAAACGGGAACAAACGTCGCTGACGTAGTCAAGCGTCAGTTCGGTGACCCCGATGGCCGCCAGATTACTGACGCTGACATTCTGCGCTGGATTAACACCGCTCAGCAGGAGATTGTCTCTCAGAACCCAATCCTCAAAGAAACTATCGTCACCGGAGTAGTTGCAGGGCAAGACGTGTACACGTACCCCTCTCAGGAAGTTCAGTACATTGAAGCCCTGCACTACAACGGCGTACCACTGGAGCCTTACACGTTCCAGGAAGCACAGAACTACATTCTTCAGCGCAAGGTTGAGACAACTGTAGATAACGCACGCCCTGTCATCTGGTACGAGCGCAATGGTGAAGTTTGGCTGTACCCCAAGCCCGACAAGACTATTGCTGACATCCTTAAGATGTTCTACATCAAGCGCCCAGCAGACCTGCTGTCGCTAGTTGACCCTATTCAGCTTCCTGACCGCTACTACCAGCGCATCATTGACCTTGTACTCTCACGTGCCTACCAGCTCGACGAGAACTGGGAAGCTGCAAAGTACAAGCAGGCTGAATACATCACTGGTATGGACATGCTGGCAAACCAGGAAAACGTTACTCAGGTAAGCACTTACCCCAGCGTTTCAGTAAGGGTTGAAGACCTCTAATGGCATTTAATGAGAACTCCGGGGTCCGTAACGATATCGTTATCAAAGGGTTTCCCCGTGGATATAACAACGTAAACGACATCACCACCATCGATGATGAAGAGATGGCTGTTGTTGAGAACCTTGAGATTGACTCTAACGGTGGTCTCGTGTCGCGCCCCCCTATTGTGAAGGTTGCTGACTCGCCAGCTACTGGTGAAGCTGTCGACATGCTCGGCTACTACACCAACACGTCTGGAGTTCTTTTCGTTGTGGTTTCTTGCGCAAGCGGAACCTACTTGTACAACACGAACACTGACTTGTACACGAAGATTACTACTGTCGTCGGCTCTGGCTGCGCACAGTGGGGTGGCAAGCTGTACGTTTGCAGCTCCACTACTTCTGGTGGCTACTGGGACGGCTCTGCTTGGACTTCACTCTCTACGGGTAACTACAAAATGCCCAAGGGCGAGCAGATGGTTCTCCACAAGTCTCGCCTGTTCATGATTTCACGCGAAACGGGCACAGACCGTAGCCGTATCTTCTACTCACGCCTCACCAGTGCAGGTCCCGTAGTGACCAGCATTAACGAATGGAATGTATGGCTAGCTGACGGCAATGATTTCTTTGACGTTTCGCCGGGTGATGGCCAGCAGATTACCAAGCTCATTTCTGGTCACGAAGAAATCTTCATCTTCCGCAGCCGCAGCACATACTTCTTCAAGTACGACACCAGCATCACAGATTCTGCCGTTTTGCAGATGGTTGACGCTACCGTCGGCGCTGACAACTCCCACTCTGTGACGCAGTACGAATTCTCGTACATTGTTATGAGTAACGGTCGCCTGTACCGATTTGTGTCGTACCAGTTCTACCCACTTAACGACCCTATGCGTGTGGAGATTCGCCCAGGTGGCGGTAGCTCGACCCTGCATGTTAAGTCGGCACTGTCTACACTAGGTCGTCGCGCCATCCTTTGGTACGGCGGAATTACGTACGTCCTTAACCTTGACGATGGTACATGGACAACCTGGAATAGCCCTACTACCGAGCTGGCTTACTGCATTATTGCGCCACGTACTCAGGGTGACCTCAGCCCTGATACTGCATACGGCGTTAGCGGCGCTGTGGGTAACGGCTTCTACGGGATATACCGCATCTCGGACACGTACAACGCTCTCGATTCGGAAGAAATTGTGTGCACCATGCAGACAAAAGCTTTTGACTTCGGTTCTCCCGATAGCTGGAAGCGCATGTTCTACTGGGACGCTGACGTATACACAGCACGCGACGTTGTGGGTACTGCCACTCCTCTCCAACTATCAAACATCGTTCCATCATGGGATGACATCGAAATTGCTGGAAAAACTTGGGACGCTCTCGAAGAGGCAACTTGGGACAACATCCTGGAAAAGAATCCAGACATTGTCAGCACGATTACGTACCCCGCAAACGGCCCATTCCGCGTAAACGTAGCGTTCCAACGCGACATGCGGTTCCGTCGTGCAGCATACAAAATCCAGCTCAGTACTGATGGCACTAACGCAACAGGTCCTGTACGTATTGTGAGTCTCAGCGTACATGCTGTGCTCAAGAAGGTTATTCCGACAATTATCCAGTAACATTGGGTATCATTGGATAAACAAAGTCTCAGCTTGTAAGGAGCAGAACATGGAGCGAAACCCACTACTGGGCACCTACGCGTTTAACCCTTACGCTGCGGGCGCTAAGCACTACGGAGCAAACGCAAGTTCTGCCCCCACTGTTGGCCCCGTTGACAAGGCTGGATATATCGAACGTGAAGCAAACAATCGACTGAAGCGCAACGTAATGCTTCAGTGGATGCAAAACAACTCAATCGGCGCTCATGGTAACGCCGACGCTATGAGACGAGGAAACTAATGGACCCCAAGGCACTACTGGTTGCACAGCTTCAGGCTATGCAGGGAGGTCAGGGCGCACCCGCACCTGCTGGTCCCCCCATGCCACCTCAAGCTATGGGAGCTGCGCCTATGGGGCCAGGTGAGCCTCTTGGCGACCCAATGTCTCCAGACAATACTCCAGCACACGAGAATGCTGAATCACCTGAGCTTGAAAAGGCCGAAGGTTCAGAAGAGGACATGGGCGGCGAGGCATACAGCCACGCGGACATGATTGCTCACCACGACTCCATCGCCGGGCTTATCCAGGTGCTGGTTAACATGACCAACTCCGGCGCTCCAAAGGCTCCAAAGATGGGCATTCCTTCAGAGATTGAGAAGCAAAGCGCTTCATCAGCTGGGTACTAATCATGGCCGACGACAAAGACTACTTCAGAAGCGACGCGATTTTCCGCAACCAAGCGGGACGCGAACAGCAGAACCTGTACGACACTCTCGCACAGCACCTTTACGACCGTACGAACAAGTACCAGGGTAT
>ERZ1034365.952-NODE-952-length-15394-cov-3.214337_pt1 | contig 15394 bp, 15 predicted proteins | sample MGYA00520615_ERZ1034365 | MGnify/ENA primary metagenome ERZ1034365 (study PRJEB33736, sample SAMEA104284505) | Azolla filiculoides | biome: Urban; feature: Water surface; material: Ditch water | place: Netherlands | collected 2015-10-28 | depth 0-0.1 m ... | reverse complement strand
AATACTTAATAAAGTAAAATAAACGTTTTATCAACTCAATTTAGATTACTTACTTATATAGAAAAACCCATTCGTTCTGCGAATGGGTTTTCTGCTTTATAATAACCTTTATCATCAAAAAATCATTTATTTACAATGTACTTTTTTATAATATAAGGACTTATTTTCTTTAATGTTTTTCCAGTTATAGGATGAAGTCCTGGTTGGGAAAAATATTCATATTTCCCTGTTATTGGTTCTTTCCCATACCAAACCATTGGTAAATCATGCGATCCATTTTTAAAAAAAGTAGTGGTATCACAAACCGATATCTTCCTGAAATGATCTAATTCAAATTGATTAATAGTTTTTACATCTTCCTTATTCTTAACCTCATCATAACCTACTACTTCATAATGATTCTCAACCCATATCATTCCGTTTTTATTTGGAAAACAAATACTCTTTAAGCTATACCCCAGCGAAGTAAATACCAAAAGAACTAAAAAACCAATTATTACCTTTCCCCTTAAAGAAAACCTTTTTACAGGTTCAAGACCTTGAATGAAATCTGTTACATTCAATTTATTCTTATCCGCACTTATTTTTACACTTACAATTCCTTTATTATCATCATAATCTCCGTTTCGAAACTTGACGTAAGGTCTTGGACTAAAATCAACCAAAACAGCTATCAAATTCAAACTTTCAATCTGAGTAATATCAGTATTTTTAATCAAGAAATTTACAAAAGGCCTGAACTTATCAGTATCAAACTTTTCTATTTGTTTGATTTTATTTTCCTTTTCTTCAAAATTGAAAAAACGATCAAAAATTCCCTTATCAACAAAGTCCATATTTATTTCAAAAAGCAAAGCACACAATTTTTTAATTTTTGCAGGAGAAGGATTTATTAAATAATCCGAAAATTTTCCTGCTTTTGCCGTTTCGTATTTTGTTTTTACAGCCTTCTTGTATGCATTGATCGTATTCATATTTAATTAATTTTTTAGAATTATTTGGAACCTATCGGAATTATATGGAATAATCGGAACGATTGGAATTCCATACCATTTTCCTTTCATAATCAGCATTCCTTTGCCTTAGAATTAGTTTTTGTCTTAGCCTGCAATTAAGACAAATGTACGAAACTAGTTTCAAAAAAGGTGTCGCTAAACAGTACAGAAAATTTATCCGGGAAGTATAAATCATTCTATTCTGTTTTAGCACACTCACTTCCCAAAAAAGAATAAAAGAGCAGTCCCAAAAAAAGGATTTCCAGCTCAGCTAAACTTCGATTTCAATATCGAACAGCACAACTTATGTCTAATTTTTAATTCCTAAAAAATGAAAAAAGTATTTTTAGCCTCAATGTTTCTTTTAGTAAGCACAATAATGGCATCCTGCACTAATGACGAAGTAGAAACTAGTCCAAACAATTCTAAAACACAAATAACCGCGGAAACCGGAGGAGACTCCAGTGGACAAACCCCAATAAGTCCACCAAAAAGATAATATAAATATTGTTAATTAGAAAAGTGCACTATTTTAATTAATTTCAGTAATTTCGGGAAATGATTCTCAAAAAGTTCCATTTCCTGATTTTTCTATTAGTACCAATTATACTAATGACTTTGCAATCCTGCAAAAAAGAACAACAAATTAGTCCGGAGTCAAAATCTAATTTTGATTATGATAAAACTTTAGATCTGGCAGAAAAAAACTTAGGAAGCCAAAATTTTGACAGTGCCTTTTATTACTACAATAAAATTAAATCAAATTGCGTCCCAAATAAAGAACAAGATGAAATTATCTATGCTTTATTGCGAATGGCTTACATCCAACAAACGCAAGGCGACTACTCCAGTAGCGAAACCAGTGCGACAGAAGCAATCTCTTATTTCAAAAAAAACACAGACTCTTATTATAAAGTAGCCAGTTATAATCTACTTGCTATAAATTACAAACAGTTATTTGATTTTGACAATAGTATTTATTACTACAAGCAAGCTTTAAATCTAGCCGAAGATAATTTGCAAAAAGCAATTATTCTAAACAATATTGCTGTTGTATATATGGATAAGAATAAATATTCCCAAGCTATAAAAATTCTTATGCCTTTATCCTTAAAAAAGGAGGTTATTAATAATTCAGATAATCATGCCAGGGTTTTAGACAACTTAGGTCGTTGCTATTATAAAATTGGAAATCACAAAAGCATTGATTATCTAAAACAATCTTTAGCCATTAGAAGCAAATTCAAAAATGACTACGGAATGACCACCAGTTATCTTAATATTTCTGAATTTTATGAAAAAACTCAACCCTACCTCGCGACTAAATATGCTAAATTAGCTTATGAAAAAGCAACTACAATTAATAATGTTGATGATCGTCTGAAAGCATTAGCTTCATTAATCAGAAACAGCGACGGAAATCAATCTAAAACCTATTCTGCAGCCTACCTTCTCCTTAATGACAGTATCCATAAAGTCAGACAGAAGGCGAAAAATCAATTTGCTAAAATTAAATATGACTCTAAGAAAGAACGAGATGAAAATTTAAAACTCAAAACTCAAAGAGCAGAAAATGCACTTCAAATAGAACAACAAAAAAACAGCAACCTCTTTTTATCTTTTGTTATTGTTCTTGGTATTATTGCTACTCTTTTTCTAATTTATTTTTTTAAAGAAAGAAGTAAAAAAGAAAAAATTAAAGCATCTTATGATACGGAAACACGGATTTCAAAAAAATTACATGATGAGCTTGCCAATGATGTTTTCCACGCAATGGCTTTTGCCGAAACCCAAGATTTATCTACAACTGAAAATAAAGAATTATTACTTACGAACCTTGACACTATTTATTCGAGAACACGGAATATTTCTAAAGAGAATAGTATCATAGAGACCGGAATTCATTTTGTGGGAAACCTAAAAGAAATGATGGCTGCTTTCAATACCCAAGAAGTAAATATATTAGTCACCGGATGGGAAACTTGTCCTTGGAACATTTTAAAAGATGAAACAAAAATAACACTCTATCGCGTGTTGCAAGAATTATTAGTTAACATGAAAAAACACAGTAAATGTAGTTTAGTCGTAATAACTTTCAAAAAAAATAAAAATAAATTAGAAATTGATTACAGTGATAACGGGCATGGAGCAACATCCGAAGAAATTAATATGAAGAATGGACTCCAAAATGTGGAAAACCGTATTCTTGGTATAAAAGGAACTATTACTTTTGACACAATATCCAAAAAAGGATTCAAAGTAAATTTCACATTACCCATTTAATCATTTAATTCTATGTTCAACAAAGTTTTAGTTGCAGAAGATTTAGACACCATCAATTTCTCGGTGGTTCAAGCGCTCAAAGATCTCAATGTTAACGAAATTCACCATGCTAAATACTGCGACGAAGCCTATCTAAAAATCAAGAGAGCCTTACATGACAAGACTCCATATGATTTATTAATCAGCGATTTATCATTTAAAACAGACCATCGGGAAAGCAAAATAAATTCAGGAGACGAACTTATTGAAGCAGCAAAAAAAGCCCAAGCTGACTTAAAAACTATCGTTTTCTCTATTGAAGATAAATCCTTCAAAATAAAATCCCTTTTTAATACATTGGGAATTAATGCATATGTATGTAAAGGCCGCAATAGCATTCCTGAACTAAAAAAAGCAATCCAACGCATTTATGACAACGACGAAAAAACTATTTCTTTTGAATTATCACATGCTCTAAGGGACAAATCACTTTTTGAGATTGAAGCCTTTGATATTGCACTACTAAAATCATTATCTAAAGGGCTTACTATTGAAGATATTTCATTAGAATTTAAAGATTCAGGGGCATTCCCTTCTAGCTATAGCAGTCTGGAAAAGCGCATCAATAAGCTGAAAATATATTTTAAAGCAAACAACAAAGTACATCTGATTGCACTTGCCAAAGATTTTGGATTAGTGTAATCGCTGTAAAAAAAAAACATACTCGATTAATAATAAAATAAGTTAATTTTAATAAATCAATTAAAATATTACATTCTTAAAAAAAACAGATCCCAAAACTGTATTATAACGAATAAAAACACAGATTAACGATTTAATACTTGTTTTAGAGTTATTTTATCTTACTTTATATATGAGTTTTTTCATATGCAAGAAAAACAAATGTAAAATTGATTTTTTAGGAAATATAAAACATGCTTACAAAAGTACAACTATCATTTTAAGTCATTTTTTTCTTTGATAAACGTAATTTTTTTGCCTTGAGTTTGTAATAAAAATTACATTCTTTAATCTAAAACTTAAAAAGAATGAAAAATTTCACTCTAAAACTGCCTCTGTTTTTATTGATTCTGTCAACATCTTGTTCACAAAAAACGGAGAGTGTACAGCTAGAAAGTTCTTTTTATATCCCCTCTCAGAATAAAACCTGTACACTAAAAAACGGAATTCATACTGGCTCTATGTATTACTATGATAAAAGAACAGCTTATTCCAAAACCTACACTTCAGAAATTGAAATCCTTGATTGCGAAATAAATAAAATAATTCTTGAAGACGGAACTTCTCTAAACAAAAACCAAATCTATTCTACACCCATAGACAAAAAAGGAAAAGTTACTATCACTACTGATGAAGGTATAATCTATGAAGTTTCCATAAAAAAATAAAGAAACACGTTTATTTTGTTCAAATGAGGAAAACCGTAAACTAATGCTTTTTTATCATGGTAAGTTTGTTACACTAATAAACCACCCCATGGAAATCTTAAATTTTTCTAGTACAGATTATTTATTAATGCTCGAATTAGTTGTACTTTTTTTGAGTGTATTCGTTATAATCTATTTGTTGTGCAAAATTCGAAAAAAATAATAGTCAAAATTAAAAGCTAAAAGACATTCTTACCTATTTCTCCGTTTTTAAATAGATACTCCGTATAAAATTTCAGAAATTTTATACAAAAGCTATAAGATAAAATCAAAACTATCAAATAAAAACAATATTTTAGCTTTATTATAACATCCCAAATTTTAAAAATTGAAACTTCTTTATTGCTTACTACTGTTCCTAATTTCCTTTACTGTTTTCTCCCAAACGAAAATCTTATCTTGGAATTTAGAGAATTTTGGACAATCAAAATCAGAAAAAACAATACTTTATATTGCCAACTTGCTTCGTGATTATGACCTCATCGCTATTCAGGAAGTAGTTGCAGGTTATGGTGGTGCACAAGCTGTAGCAAAACTAGCCGATGAACTCAATCGAAAAGGTGCCAAATGGGATTATGTAATTAGTGACCCAACCAGCAGCAGCGCATACAAAACAGAACGTTATGCTTTCATCTGGAAGACCAATAAACTTAAGAAAATAGGCCGCCCTTGGCTAGAAAAAAAATACCATCTTGAAATTGACAGAGAACCTTTCTATTGCACCTTTCAATATGAAAATAAACAATTTACGGTCGTTAATTTTCATGCCATAACCAAAAGCAAACAACCCGAAACTGAGATTAAATATTTTAAGTTTTTACCGGACCAATACCCAACCCTAAATTTAATTTTTACTGGAGATTTTAATTGTCCGCAATCGCATACCGTGTTTAATCCTTTGAAGAAAATAGGATATACCTCAACTTTGATTAATCAAAAAACATCTTTAAAGCAAGAATGCAAAAACGAGAATTGCCTTGCTTCAGAATTCGATAATATCTATTTCAAAACTTCAAAATTCAATACTATTCAATCCGGTTATATTCCTTTTTATAAAAATTTTAATTCATTGAAAGAAGCAAGAACAATTTCTGATCATATTCCAGTTTGGTTTGAATTTTCTTTAAATTAATATTTTAGCAAACCTCAAAAAAAAATAGAACTACGTTTTCATTTTTTTCTTTTTGGCTGCAGGAAACAATACATTATTTAAAATCAAGCGATAACCCGGAGAATTGGGATGCAAATCTAAAACGGTAGCAGGATCTCCTACCTGATGCTGAAAATCTTCGGGATCATGTCCGGAATAATATGTGAACATACCTTTTCCTTTTTGTCCATGAATATATCGGGCTTCTCCGTTGAGTTCACAAGTTCCCATAATCAACACATTCGATTTGACAAGTCCCGCATCAAATGCTGTAGTTTGCCCCATAAACCCTTTTACTAATTGTGTATGATTTTGGCATAACATACTGGGAATAGGATCCCATTTTGCTGAAAATTCCATTAAAGTAAAATAATCTTTCTCCATCGGAATTCTGCGTTTCATAGTCATATCAATATCGGAGAACTCATATTGTTCCGGTCTTCTTTCTAATGTAAAATCTTTGAAAGCAAAAGAATTCTCATAATTCATTTTTGATTGATAGTTTGCTGTACTGGCATCACCATCAAACATTGATTCACAAATATCAACCTCATCTGCCGCCAAAGCAATATCAAAACTATCTGTTGCAGAACACATTGCAAACATAAAACCTCCACCTATAACAAAATCCCTGATTTTTTTGGCGACAGCACCTTTCTCTTGAGAAACTTTAGAATATCCTAATTGGGATGCTAAAACTTCGGCCTCTTTCTTTTGTTCTATATACCAAGGTGTGTTTTTGTATGCACCATAAAATTTCCCGTATTGCCCCGTAAAGTCTTCATGATGCAAATGCAACCAGTCATAAAGCAATAATTGATCGGCAAGCACTTCTTCGTCGTAAATGGGTGTGAACGGAATTTCTGCATAAGTTAAGACCAAAGTAACTGCATCGTCCCAAGGTTGCTTTCCTTTTGGTGTATAAACCGCAATTTTAGGCGCTTTTTCTAACACAACCGATTCCATGTTCTGGGAAGGACTTGAGATCTCATTCAAAATAGTTGTTTCTTCACTGTCTGACAAAACTTCAAAACTCACGCCGCGGATTTGACATTCTTTACGAATTTCTGCAGCATCTGGTAACAAAAATGAGCCTCCACGATAATTGAGTAACCAACTGGCTTTGTAATTTTTGTCTAAACACCAATAGGTAATTCCATAAGCTTTAAGATGATTTTGTTGTGAAGTTTCATCCATTGGCAACAAAATAAAGGATGCTTTTACTGTTATGGACAGCATGAAAACAAGAAAATATATGAATCGTTTAGACACCATTTTTAAAACTTTTATGTACCAAAGATAGAAAAGGTAGCGCTCTGAATTACTAAGATTTAACTTTTAAATCTATTATTCAAAAAAACACGTAAATATACCTATACCCAAAATAATCTCAATATATACTTTAGCAAATACTTTTTAATCAATAATATTAATGAAAGATTTGGAAATGAATTCAAATGAAAGTAACAGTCCGTTATACAACGGAATGCGTATTTTAAAAAAAATTGGATTGTGTATATTAATAGTCTGTATTATTATTTTTTACATTTTATCCTTTTGTTTTTTAAATGAGTAATCTCAAATTACAGAATCTATGCCCCCAAAAATTAGTTTGAAAAATTATTACATTGCTATATCAAAAGAAATTCCAACTATTGCAAAATTAAATCACTGAATACTATTTACTTTGAGATGTATTCGTTTAAAATTTGACAAATCCACACAAATACTCGAAAGAATAAAAATAAAAAACAACTTAATCAAGCTACTGAAAATAAACTAGAAGCTACTTTAAAACAAACGTGAAAGAATATAAATTTAAATTTTATGAGCTAAACTGATTTAATTGAAATTAGTACTCATTAAGCATTACAATTTCATTTTGAATGGCGTAAACCACTAAACCTGCTATATTTCTGGACTCCGTTTTAAGCAACAAATTATTTCGATGTCCTTCGACTGTTCTTGGGCTGATAAAGAGTTGTTCTGCTATTTCTACAGCATTTTTTTGGAGGCAAATGAGTTGCAATATTTCAATTTCACGAGTAGTCAAAAAAGTGGTATCAAAACTGCTTTTTGCTTTTTTATTGGTCAAAAAATCATCCTGAATAATTTTCAAAACATAAGCCGAATAATAAAATCCATTAACGGCTACTTCATTTATAGTCGTTAACAACTGCTGTGGAGTCGAGTTTTTTATAAGGTAGGAAACGGCACCAACGGCAATCATATTAGCTACAAAAGATTTTGAATCATAACTAGTCAAGGCAATAATCTTAATTTCAGGAAAATCTTTATGGAGAATTTTGGTTGCTTCAACACCATTTATTCCTGGCATTTTCAAATCCATCATTACAATATCTGGCAAGATTGTACTTTCTTTTAAAAATGAAATAAGTTCACTTCCGCCCGATGCTTCATATATAATATCTATATTTTTTTCTCGTTCCAATAAAAAAGAAATCCCTTTTCTGAACAGAATTTCATCATCAACTAAAACTATTTTAATGTTATCATTCATTATTTAAAAATTAAAAACTGCTCTGATTCCTTTATTCAATGCAGAATCTATAGTAAACGCCCCGTTTAAAAAAGCAATCCTACTTTCTATATTTTTCATACCAAGTCCTTTTTGATTTTTGTTGTTTGTCTGATCAAAACCTATCCCGTTATCCGAATAACTACACATTTTTCGATTATTAGTTTCTTCAAAGAGAATGGTTATAACCGTCGCTTTTCCATGACGCAATGAATTATTCATTAACTCCTGAAGAATTCTGAAAACATGCAAATGTCTGTCATTTTCGGCAATGTCAAACGCTGTTTTATTTTCATAATTTACCTGTACAGCTTTGGAACTGCTATATTCTATACACAATTCCTCGACACCGGCATGAAGTCCGAATTTATCTAAAACTGGTGGTAACAAACCATGTGCAATTTTTCGGGAATTATCTAATGCTTTAGTGGTAAGATTGATAATATTCCCTGTGATTTCAACAATATCATTTTCGGATAAATTGGGAGAATTAAGCAAATGACTGTTTAAAGAAACAATATTAAGTTTTGAACTGATATCGTCATGTAAATCTTGAGCAATGCGTTTGCGCTCCTCTTCTTGAGTTATAATTACTGCACTTAAAAGTTCTTTTTGATACTGAATTTCTAAATCTTTTTTTTCTAATTCCTTCTGAATAATTTTCTTTCTCGAAAAATAAAAAAACAAGATTAACACTAATCCCATTAAAACAAAAGCGACGCAAGAATAAATGACTATTTCAATTACATCACTTTCATATATTGCTTTTGCTTTCATAAATTAGTTTCTAATTCCTTTTTAGAAAAACTTTTCTTCCATTCGTACAGAACAAATAACTGGTAAAAAACATAAAAAAGTGCATTTAAAATCCAAGGAATTTTTGTGAATTCCCGACTTAAAGTTACTGTTAAATTACCAACGAGAAAAAGGATAGTACTCCCGAATAAATAAAGTAAAATTCCCATATTTATATAATAAAATTCCTTTTTTTCATTTAACATATTGTAAAAATGAAAAGCCGAAAAAATAATTATCGAAAAAGAGGTAATAAATATTTCGAATAAATTAAACTCAAAAAACAATTTAGGGTAAATTGTATATTGAATTCCCAAAAAAGACAAAACCAAAATTAAAGTCAATTTAATTATCTTTCTTTGATATTTTTCTTTTAATAATTCCAGATAAAAAAAACTTAAAATTATAAATTGGACAATAAAATAAAAATGGGATAAAAATAGATTTCCCATTCCAAGAGAAGACAAAACTCTTGATGCTATTTGTATGACACCAATAACAGCAATGTAAACCGTAAAAATCCTGAATGCTTTTCCTTGATTAGAAAAACACATTGCAAAGACTACAAAATTTAATCCTAAAACTAAATATCCTATTTTAATAAATAAATCCAGCATCTATTTAAACATTGGGCTTTGAGGATCACAAACAGACGGACAAGGAGATGTAAAATCATAGATATTCTCTTTTGTTGTTGCAGTATCACCTACTCCAACCGTAATCATATCTACATAAATTCCTGTTTCCGAATCGTATTTTGTGCCTACAATCATTAATTTTTCAACACCTTCATCATCCACACCAATGTAAGCTCTTACGGCATCAACTCCTTCTGTTAAAACCTCCAGTAAATCTACTTTTGGAATCAAAAAAGCATTCAAATGATGGTGTTTATTGTAATTGCCCTCTCGTTTAGACCATCGTTTAGCCCACTTTTGAGCTGTTTTTAAAGGAATTGCATTTACTGTTTTTGATTGCTCATTGTTTTGTGAAGTAGTTTCTTGTGGCATATTTTCAAGATTTGGGAGTTATCAATTTTTAGAAATTAGAAACATTAGCTAAACTACCATTTTTTATTGTTTTAACAAAACTCAAATTTATAGATTCGAAAATAAAAAAGCCTAAATTATTAATCTAGGCTTTAATTTTTTAAATACAATAAACAGACTATCAGTATTTATTTCTAAAAAGGAACATCACTATCATCATCAAGATCATTCAAATTACTTCCGAAAGCTTCATTAGCAGAAGGCAGGTTTTTAGTAATAAATGAATTCTCATCTTGGTTCATACTTGAAGGCAAGTCATCATATCCGCCGCTATAATCTTCGAGATTATCAAATTTACCCAAATTACCAATAAATTTCAATCGAACATTTTCTATACTACCATTACGGTGTTTTGCTATCATTATCTCTGCCTGACCTGCAGTTGGTGAAGCCTCATCATCATCCCATTCGTCAATTTTATAATATTCAGGACGATATAAAAACGAAACAATATCAGCATCTTGCTCAATCGCTCCCGATTCACGAAGGTCAGAAAGCAACGGTCTTTTACTGGAACCACGGGTTTCAACCGCACGAGATAATTGAGAAAGTGCAATAACAGGAACATTTAATTCCTTTGCCAATGCTTTTAAGTTTCGGGAAATAGTTGAAATCTCCTGCTCTCTATTTCCTCCGCCTTTTCCGTTTCCACCAGCAGTCATCAATTGCAAATAATCCACAATAATAATTCTGATACCATGTTGGGAAACCAAACGTCTGGCTTTTGCTCTCAAATCAAAAATAGATAATGAAGGCGTATCATCTATAAAAAGTGGCGCTTTTTCCAGGTTTTTCACTTTGGTGCTCAATTGTTCCCACTCGTGTTTTTCTAATTTTCCAGTACGTAATTTTTCTGATGACAAACCTGTTTCCGAAGAAATTAAACGGGTAATTAACTGAACTGATGCCATTTCTAAAGAAAACAAGGCAACAGGCATACCAAAATCTATAGCCATATTTCTGGCCATCGATAATACAAATGCAGTTTTCCCCATCGCTGGTCTGGCTGCAATAATAATTAAATCACTTGGCTGCCAACCAGATGTAATCTTATCTAATTTATCAAAACCAGTCGCAACACCACTCAATCCTTCCTGACCGGCAATTTCTTCAATTCGTTTTTTGGCTTGTAATACTAAACTTTGTGCCGTTTCGGAACTACGTTTAATGTTTCCTTGCGTTACTTCATATAATTTTGATTCGGCTCTATCTAATAAATCAAAAACATCTGTTGTTTCATCATAAGATTCTTCGATAATTTCGGATGAAATACGAATCAGACTGCGTTGAATAAATTTTTGAAGAATAATTCTGGAGTGAAATTCAATGTGTGCAGAAGAAGATATTTTCTGAGTCAATTGAATTAAGTAAAAATCACCTCCAGCCAACTCTAATTTTGCATTTTTCTTGAGTTGAGCAGAAACGGTTAATAAGTCGATAGGCTGCGTTTCTGTAAACAGTTGAACGATAGCCTCAAAAATATGTTTGTGAGCGTCTTTATAAAAAGCATCAGGTTGTAAAATGTCAATTACATCATCTACTCCTTTTTTGTCAATCATCATCGCACCAAGCACAGCTTCTTCTAGCTCTAACACTTGGGGAGGTAACTTTCCTTTTTCAAGACTTATGATAGTCGATTTATCTACCTTCACAGGGTTTATATTTCTGAAATTTTCCATGGAGCGAAAGTAACAAAAATTAAAAAATTATGACCACTGAGTTATTACAAAAATTTGTTGATAAGTAACTATTTTTTGTTTATAACCCAAAAAAAATCCGAAACCACAAGGCTTCGGATTACATATAATTTTGTAAGATTTTATTCTTTAAAATCACCCATTTTACAGTATTTATCCATTCTTTGAGCAACTAATTCTGTTGTTGATAAGTCTTTTAATTCATTAAATCCTTTCATGATATATTGCTCCACTGTTTTGAATGTACTGGCTCTGTCATAATGAGCTCCACCAAGTGGTTCAGGTATAATATCATCTATCAATTTTTGTTTTTTCATGTCAGTGGAAGTTAATTTCAAAGCTTCGGCAGCTTGTTCTTTATACTCCCAACTTTTCCATAAAATAGAAGAGCAAGATTCCGGAGAAATTACTGAATACCATGTATTTTCAAGCATATAAACGCGATCTCCAACACCTATTCCCAAAGCTCCTCCCGATGCACCTTCACCAACAATAACGGTTATAATAGGCACTTTTAAACGAACCATTTCAAAAATATTTCTTGCAATGGCTTCTCCTTGTCCGCGTTCTTCGGCTTCAAGTCCAGGATAAGCTCCCGGAGTATCAACCAAAGTCAATACCGGAATTCCGAATTTCTCGGCCATTTTCATTAAACGCAATGCCTTTCTATATCCTTCAGGATTTGCCATCCCAAAGTTTCTGTATTGACGGGTTTTAGTGTTGAATCCTTTTTGTTGACCTACAATCATAAAAGATTGTCCATCTATTTTACCTAAACCACCAATCATGGCTTTGTCATCTTTAAACCCTCTGTCTCCGTGAAGTTCTAGAAAAGTATCTCCGCAAAGTGCTTTGATATGATCTAAGGTATAAGGTCTGCTTGGATGTCTTGATAATTGTACACGTTGCCAAGCCGTCAGGTTTTTATAGATATGTCGTTTGGTTTCTTCTAGTTTCTTGTTGATTTGTTTACACGTATTCGTCACATCAACATCTGATTCTGGACCAAAAACAACACATTTTTCTAACTGTTCTTCCAGTTCTTTTATAGGAAGCTCAAAATCTAAATATTCCATAGGATTTTTGCTTTATTTTTTTCTGATTTGGAAATGCAAATATAAAATTTAAAATCGTTTGACGAGGGATATTTTCCATTTAAGTGCAAATATTACCTCTTAACTACATAAACTTCTTATTACTCTTTGTCTTTTTGGTAATGTTTAATAACGCCATTGAGAATTACAGTAATTACAATTATCAGGGCTCCAATGTAAAATTCCTTACTCATTTTTTCTTTTCCTCCAAGGATAAAATAAGCTAAAATAATCCCATAAACCGGCTCTAAATTTGTCGTTAACATAACGGTATATGGTGACAATTTCTGCATGACTTTCACAGAAGCGGTAAATGCATAAGCTGTACAAACAGAAGGTATTGTCACATAAACAAAAAAAAAATTTAAAATAAACAAAAAAATCAAAAGAGAATTTTTGTTGCAACAAAAAGTAGAACGTTATAAAAACAAAACCGGCTAAAAATTCATAAAAAGAAATTACCGACGGATCATGACGCTCGATTAATTTACCATTCATCAACGTGAATAAAACGCCTAAAATAATAGAAGTTAAAGCATAAAGCATCCCATCCAAATAATTAATTTCAACTTGCATAATGAGTGCCAATCCTGCAATAATAATTAATCCGAAGAAAACTTCATACCATAGCACCTTTCTACCATAAAAAATAGGTTCCAACAAAGAGGCAAAAAAAGCTCCCAATGAAAAAACCGATAGTGTAATGGATACATTCGAAACATGAATGGCTTTAAAGAAAAAGATCCAATGTAGTGCAATCAGCAAACCTACAAACACTAATTTCAACAATGAGCGTAGCGGAATCTGGAAGGATTTTTTTTTGAAAACAATAAATACAGCCAGAAAAAAACCAGCAAAAAGCATTCGATACCAAACCAAAGCATCTGCAGTAATTGTGATCAAGGCTCCCAAAATAGCAGTAAAACCCCAAATAAATACTATTAAATGAAGATTTAAGTAACTCTTTAAATTATCGTTTCGCATTGCGCAATAAGTAAATGGCTAAAATTCCGAAGGCAATATTAGGTAACCAAACGGCCAACATTGGTGGAATACTTGATTTTTCAGCTAATACTCCGAAGATTTTATCAAAAAAGACAAAAGCAAAAGCAAGAGCAATTCCTATTGCTAAATTAGTTCCCATTCCTCCTCTTCGTTTCATAGAAGAAACTGCAACAGCAATAATTGTAAGTATAAATGCAGAAACCGGAATACTATATTTTTTGTATAAAACAACTAAATACACATTGATATTTGAAGAACCACGACTCTTTTCTTTTTCAATAAAAGCATTTAATTTACCTAGACTTAAAGTCTCCGCAATGTAAACTACAGGTGTTAAATCTTCTAAATCAAAACTAAATTTAGCCTTTTTTTCAGGTACTTTTTCTATTTTGTCACCCAGTTTCCCTACGGTTCTTTTGGAATAATCATATAGTGTGTAAGTACTATCTTTTGGATTCCATTTAATTCTGCTTGCCGTTATTTTATGTACCAGTTTCTCTTCTTTAAACTTTTCTAACGAAAAATTAAAAGCAGTTTTGGATTCGGTATTAAAACTATTTACATAAATAAATTCATCATCACTAATTTGTCTGTAAACATCTGTATTATCGCCCATCATAGCTTGCTTTCCATCATTCCTCAGATAAGTGTATCTAAAGTTATTGAACCCTTCACTGGAAGCAGGAACAATAAAAAACCCCATTAACAACACAAAAACAGATATAATAGACGCACCAATAATATAGGGCCTTAAAAAACGAGTAAAAGATATTCCAGAACTTAGAATCGCTATAATTTCGGTATTATTTGCCAATTTAGAAGTAAACCATATCACCGATAAAAACAGAAATATCGGAAATAGCATGTTAGCGAAATAAACTGTAAAATGATAATAATAGATAGCAATTTCAAGGAATGGAACTTTATTTTCCAACATTTTATTGATCTTCTCCGAAACATCAATAACAATTCCTATTGGGATAAACAATAACAACATAACCGCAAAAGTGGCTAAATATCGTTTTAGAATGTATTTATCTATAATTGTTAACATGATTTTGGGGGTGTTGGGTTTTAGTTGTCAGGTTTTAAAATCTAATAACAAAACCTAATATTTATAATCTCTGACTCATATTTTTCACCATCATTTCTTTCCAAGGTCTGAAATCTCCTGCTAAGATATGTTTTCTGGCTTCACGAACCAACCACATATAAAACCCAAGATTATGAATCGTGGCAATTTGTTTCCCCAAATATTCATTGGCAGCAAACAAGTGACGTAGATATGCTTTGGTATATTCCGTGTCCACGAAAGTGATTCCCATTTCGTCTATTGGCGAAAAATCAGCTTCCCACTTTT
>ERZ1034365.950-NODE-950-length-15419-cov-19.190262_pt1 | contig 15419 bp, 19 predicted proteins | sample MGYA00520615_ERZ1034365 | MGnify/ENA primary metagenome ERZ1034365 (study PRJEB33736, sample SAMEA104284505) | Azolla filiculoides | biome: Urban; feature: Water surface; material: Ditch water | place: Netherlands | collected 2015-10-28 | depth 0-0.1 m ... | reverse complement strand
GATGATAGTGTGGCAGTTTGCCATGTGAAAGTAGGGAATTGCCAAGCTCTTAAATCTAAAACCCGATTGCAGAAATGTAATCGGGTTTTTTTATGCCTGAAAATCAGTGTTCAGAATGAAAAGTTTCAATTCCGTTGCTGGATAATAACAAATATGTTATCTTTTAATCCATGAACTACATCATTGATTTTTATAACGAAAAAGTCCAAGCTGACATAATGAGTTTGCCAGACACATTGGCAGCTCGTTTTCTTAACTTGGCAGACCGTATGAGAATTGTAGGTGCTAACTTGGGCGAGCCGCATACTAAAGCGTTAAGTGATGGGCTTTTTGAGTTACGATTAAAAGGTTCTGAAGGCATCGCACGGGTGTTTTACTGCACCTTAGTGAATCGCCGTATTGTGATGTTACATAGTTTTGTAAAAAAGGCTCAAAAAATACCGACCCGTGAGTTGCGAATTGCTGAAAACCGTTTGAAGGAGATAAAAAATGCTGAGTTATGATGAAATGAAGGCAAAAATGCTTGAGAATCCCGCTGTACGCGCTGAATATGAGCGCATTGAGCGGGATGAAATGCCGATGTTGGATACTATTTTAGCGGCTAGAAAAGAGGCGGGATTAACGCAAGCGCAAGTGGCTGAACGCATGGGGACAAAAGCCACCGCTGTGGCTCGGTTGGAGTCCGCGCTATTGTCGGGCAAGCATTCTCCTAGTATTTCAACTTTGCAGAAATATGCTAAAGCATTGGGTAAGCGGTTGGATGTTAGGGTGGTGTAGGCGAGAATTTGAAAGTTTTGTTGGGGATTTTTGCATTTATTTTATCGCGCTAGATTGTGCCAAGTTTTTACACAAAAACCGATTGCAGAAATGTAATCGGTTTTTTTATGCCTGAAATATTTACACAAGCCTATTTTAAATTGAATGATTTATAATGCTAAGGTTTTCAACTAAACAAAAAATAAGGACATGACAACACCAATACAAAAAATCTTATTTGGCAGTCCAGGAACTGGCAAGAGCCACAAAATTGACGCTGAAATTATTCCTTATGAGTTAGGAATAGATATAAGCAAAACCCCAGAAAATGTGATTAAAACAGTATTTCATCCTGAATATACTTACGGTGATTTTGTCGGTAAATTAATGCCGATTACTCGCTCAGGAAAAGTGGAATACAACTTTTATGAAGGACATTTTTTAAGAGCATTAGCGCAAGCTTATAAAAATATTTTGAAAGTTCATGATAAACACGGCAATCAAATTGAAGGCAGTGAAATAGAAAATGCCGTATTAGTCATTGATGAAATTAATAGAGGAAATTCTGCGGCAATATTTGGCTCTGTATTTCAGCTATTAGATAGAGATGATTCCGGTTGGTCTAGCTATTATGTAAGCATAAATGAAATTGCTTTTATAAAAATATTAGAACTTATCGGAGTTACATTTTCTTATGACAATAGAGGTGATATTGATGAGTATAAACTCAAGCCGCATGATGGTGTAAAAAGGCTAGAAACATTACAGGAGAAGCTTAAGTTTTTAAACTTCGATTTAATTAATCGGACAGTTAAAATTCCTAATAATCTTTCTATTATTGCCACAATGAATACTTCTGATAGCTCTATTTATTATATGGATAGTGCTTTCAAACGGCGATGGGAATGGGAATTTATTGATATTGATTCTAAATCAATATGCGCTGAAGGCATTGCTTTTAATAACAGAGAGCAGTGGATAAACTTTATAGGGAAATTAAATAGGTTTATCAAAAGCAATCATAAATACATTCGTGGTATAGAAGATAAACAAATTGGTCATTTCTTTATCAAAGATGAACAGATAAAAAAATCCACTGTTCAAAATAAACTCATGTTCTTTTTATGGGATAGCGTTTTCAATCGCGATAAAAAACCTTTGATTAGTTTACTTTACGGTGAAGACAAAAAGAATCATGCCGACCTGACTACTTTTGGTGATTTTGCCAAACAGGTTGATAACTTCATTGAGAAAATAAGCAATTTCAATCATGTTTAATTTTAAAGAATTAAAACTAGACAAGCGAGAAGACTCAGAAAATACTAGCTCATTTGTCGGTATTCGTCGGAATAAAAACAATGAGCTAGAGTTTCGTTTACCCAAAGGATTTGAGAATTTTCCAGAAGGCGATTTTGACGCGACAAAACAATTGTTTTTTAAAATGTATCGCACGTTTAAGAAGTTTGAAAACGACAAAACTCGTTTGCCAATAGACGAAAGACCTGCGGGAAAAGACAATATTGAAACAATGGGCAATGCTTATCGTTTTATGGATAAAGAGGATAATGAGGTTTTACTTTATAGCAAAATTTCAGTGATAGAAAATTTGCTTGAAGCTTATCAAGATTTGGCTCTCGATGTAATAGAGCGGCGTGTAGGACGTAATGAAAAAATTGATTATTCCAAAATAGACCAGTATTTACACAAAGCAATTTATTTGGATAAAGATGTGATTTATCTGGATGAAATGGAATTGCCGCGCCATGTTTTGCGTTATGAATCAGCCACGATTATTGATTTGTTTTGCTTTATTTTGCATGAGTTAGAAAATGAATTAGAGCAAGAATTAGACGAACGTGTTAAAGATTTAGCGAATCGTTTTAAAGAACAACATTTGAGTTATGACCAGTCTTTATTTAATGAAGAAACTTTTGACGGTACTATTGCCACGTTAAAAGATGTTCTTGATGATATTGATAAAATGACTGCTTATAAGGATGAAAATTATTGGCAGCTTTATGAAGCGATAGAGTGTTTTCTTTATGGTGAATTAGATATGCAAAATACCCATGACGATGGAATTTTCTGGGGAATACAAGATTTTTGGTCAATTTGGGAGGATATGTGCAACACCTATGCTTTTGATAAATGGGATTCTGAGATTGTTTATGCCGATACAAATATTATTTTTAACAGTAAACGTATTAAATCAGGTAGTCAAAAAAATAGTTTCAAAAATCCATTTTTTATGGAGTTTCGAGGTGAAAAAAGATGGATGCGCCCTGATTTAATTTATTTTATTGGAAAAAATAAAGTCTTATTTGATGATAACTCAATAGAAATTGAAATTAAGCGTTCTCATAGCAATGGCAGAATTGATTTTAGAATTAACTTAAAAGATAAAAATACACCTTTAATCAAAAAAATTTACGAATCTTTTTGCGAAAACTTAAAAGCGACATTAAATATAAATAATGGAAAGACTTTTGGGGCGCGGGCATCAGAATCTAATAGTTTTAGAAATTATCCAAAGAACATATTGGAAAAAGAGAAATTACATATAATTGAAACACATAAAAAATTAAATCCTACACAATTTGTTATACTGGATTGGAAGTACATGGATGAAAAAAAATTTAAAACTAAAGATAATAAAATTGATATAGATATTAGTAAACAACTTTGCTATGATTTTTGTTTAAAAGAGTCAGTTATAGATAAGGTAATTGAAAGTCAGTTTGTAATTCCTTCGTATGAAAAACCTAAAGATTCGTATGAAAAACGTAAAGATATTGGTGATTTTATTGAAGATGAAGAACTATATTCACGCCTTCAAGAAAATGACATAAAGGTTTTCAAAGCTAATTTTCAATTAATACAGGAAGTTTATTTAAACCATGATTAGCCAAAAACAAAAGGTACAAAGTCATTTTGTTACTTATATCAGCGTTAAAGATAATTCTCGAATTAATGATGAATTAATTTTTCCAAAAGTAAAAAGTTTTTTTGCGGCAAAAGGAATAACGAATTATAAATCCATTGCTGAAAACTCTGAAATTTCAGATGTGGATTTTAAAAAAGTTGATTTTTCTTATTTTTACGATGTCATTTTCTACGATATTGCAAAAAATAAAGAAGGACAAATTGAAATTCCTGTTAAATATTGCATTACGATAGATAAACAAAATTGCCATCAAGAAATTATTGTAGATTGGTATATGTACAGCGAAGTTCCTGTAAAGCCTATATATATATTCTATGACGAAATTTTGCTTTATAACCAACCTGTTTTTTATTTTATCTATGTTGATATTGAAGAAATATTTTCATTTTTGAGAACAAATAGCTAATAGAGAAAACATCATGCAAATCCTCATCAACGTTCCCGACACTTTGCCAAAATCCCTGATTCAAAAAGGCATCAAACAACTGGAAGAAAGCTTAAAAAAAGAAGCGGAAAAATCCAAACAAAAATCCTCTAAATGGGCATTGCTGGCTGAAAGAGTTGTTAATAATCCGGTTCATTTAGCAGGTTATTCAGAGCAATTAAAGAAAGACATGCAGGAATTTAGAGAAAACGCCGAGTTTTAAGTTAGAAAATTGGACAGTATAAAAATGACCGATAAATCACTAGCCACATTCATTAATCCTTTCACCGATTTTGGCTTTAAGAAAATCTTTTGTAGAGAATAAATAAGGGGATAAACATCCTGCAAATCCTCATCAACGTCCCCGACACTTTGCCAACACACCCATTAAAAAAGGAATAAAAATGAAAAAACTCACTTTTAAAGACTGTTCATTAACTCAATTAGATAAAGCTTTCGGGTTAACTCAAATTTGGCAATGTGAATTATTAAAAAAATGGGAAAATAACAGTTGTGAAATTACGGCGTTTGAAAAAGAAAGCTTGTTAAACTTTCAAGAAGCATTAATTCGCGGTGGTCGAGCGTGGAATGAAGTGGAATTAGAAAATAAATTCATTAGCCCATTAATAATGACCGCTAAAATTGACGATGGCAAAATCGGGTATTTTTTAGAACGCCCACTCTTAGGTATTGTCGGGGATTATGAATTATCCGGTACGGTTGATGGCATGATTGCAAGCGGTTTTCGTGAACCTGGCGAACCTTATTTTTGCTTTCATGAATATAAACGCAGTATTGAAAATCAAGGATCGCCGGATGCACAAGTATTAGCAGCAATGTTAGTCGCAAGGGAAATGAATCAAAATACCATGCCGATTTATGGTTTATTTGTAGTGGGATTGGTATGGAATTTTGTGCTATTAAATGGACAAGAATATTGCATTAGTGCGGAATATACAGCGGCAAATGAAGATATTTTTGCTATTTTCAAAATGCTAAAAGCGTTAAAACAAATCATTAAATCAGAGTTATCCGCAAACACAGCAGCACCACTAAAATAAATGGCTTTTCCTGTGTTTTAACCGTTTTGCCAAAATAGCTCAGAGAAAACATCATGCAACCCAACATTCTTGACCTATCGCCTTTAACCTTGCCATTGCAACAAGAGCTTATTGATTTTTATGAGTTTCTACTTGAAAAACAAGCCAAAAACAAACCAGTTGCAAAAACTGATGCAAAAATGGTTCATTCCTCTCAATCTACGAAAGGCTTTGCGATGCTCAAAACCAACCGCTCCGCTGTTCCCGCCGATTTTGACCCAGCCAGCTTATTAAACCATGATAATAGGAAACATCTTAGCGCGTTACTACATTCAGGACGAAGCCGACGGAGAAGCACAAAAACAGCACGAGTTAGCATGACAACTGATTGAGTCGGAACAACCTTTGCTGGTTTGTAAAACCGTGCTGTTAGAACTGGAATGGGTGATGCGCGGATATTACCATTTTACAGTGGCTGAAATCGTCAGCGTTTTTAAGCACTTGTTATCACTTGAGCATGTCAGCTTAGAAGACAGAGTCAGCATTGAACAAGCGGTTGCTAACTTTGAACTGGGTTTTGATTTTGCTGATGCGTTACATCATGCCAGTTATAAAAGCTGTGACAGCGTGGCTTCGTTTGATGATAAAAAATTCGCTAATAATCCCGTTCACTTAGCGGGTTATTCAGAACAATTAAAAAAGGAGATACAGGAATTCAGAGAAAACGCATAACAATTCAACTGGTATTGAATAATCTCAGCAGGAAAACATTAAAACCCTGAAATTTTTCAAGACGAGCAGTCGTCTTAAAAAATTCTACGCTTACGGTAATGATAGAAAGGTTGCAATACAACCTCTCTACCTCAGAAAATTAAAAGCCACGAAAATCAAAAAAATTATTGATCTCTTTTAATCTCAAAACTTGAAAACGGCTCTGTCTCAGACAACTCCGTGACCTGCACTTGTTTCACTTTCGCAAAAGTTGAGCCTTTATGACTCCAATGAATCAACTCTTCTATTGCAGAAGACGTGCCTTGCGCATGAATCTCAACCTCGCCGGTCGCCAAATTTCTCACCCAACCTGTTACGCCTAATTTTTCCGCTTGTTTTTGTGTGGCGGCACGAAACCAAACCCCTTGCACTTTGCCACTGACCACAATATTTACGCTGCGTGTCACTGCGAAATCCTCCAACAATAATGAATTTTGGCATCGCGGGCAAAATCATGCGGAATCGTTTTCGCACTCATATCTTCAATCACAAAATCCGCCAACGTTGCTTTATCGAGTTTAAATTTTCTAAAATTGGTGGAAAAATACAGCACACCATTTGGCGCAAGCAATTCCACTGCGTTTGTAATTAACGCCACATGATCGGCTTGCACATCAAACACCTCTTCCATGCGTTTAGAATTGGAAAACGTCGGCGGGTCTAAAAAAATCACATCAAACTGACGCGGAATTTTTTGCTTTGCTTCCTCCGTCAACCATTCCACGCAATTGGCTTGAATCAGTTGATTATCACCAGACAATTTATTCAAACTGAAATTGCGCTTTGCCCAATCCAAATAGGTTTTTGACATATCCACAGTCACGGTAGATTTTGCCCCGCCCATTGCCGCGTGAACCGTGGCTGTGCCTGTGTAAGCAAATAAGTTTAAAAAGCGTTTGCCTTTCGCTTGTTCACCAATCAACAACCGCATCGGGCGATGATCTAAAAACAAACCGGTGTCTAAATAATCTTCAAAATTGACCCAAAACTGACAGCCGCCTTCGCTGACAACGTGAAAATTCCCTAACTCGTTATGCTTTTCATATTGGTCGGTATTTTTTTGTTTCTTCCGTACTTTTAAAAATAGCTGCTCTTTCGGAATGTTCAGCACTTTGGGAATTTCCGCCAATACCGCCGCTAATCGAGCAATCGCTTTGTGTGGTTCAATGCTTTTCGGCGGGTCATATTCCTGCACGTTCACCCACAGTTTCTCGCCCTGATAAACATCAATTGCCACTGCGTATTCGGGTAAGTCAGCATCATATAAACGATAACAAGAAATGTTTTGCTGTTTCGCCCATTTGCTTAAGATTTTCAAATTCTTGCGCAAACGATTGGCAAACATTTCACCGCCGCTATCTGGCATTTCTGAGGCAATAATATGATTGATTTGCGCGAGTCGCTGGTCTTGATTTTGCGCTTTTGGAATGAAAAATTCGCTTTCTTCAATGTCAAACCGCAATAACTTACACTCTAACGCGCCGTTGAATAAGGTAATCGGTTTTTGTGAACGAATCCCTAAGCGAAAGCCTAGCTCAGGATTGCTGATAATCATAATCGCCTTCCAGCCTTGGAAATGCGCTTTTAAACTGTCGCCAAACCGTTGATATAAAAACGCGGTTTCTGCTTCTTCACCTAACCGCTCGCCATAGGGAGGATTACACACCACGAGACCTTTTTGCCAACTTGCAGCGGGGGCGGCATCCGCAATATCACGGCGTTCTAAATGGATTTTGTCTGAAAATCCTGCATTTTCAACGTGTTGCAACGCCACATTAATGTTTTGCCGACTTAAATCAAAGCCGACAATGGTTGGCATAGAGGTTAAACCGACTTTTTTACGCTGTTGCGCTTCATTGATTAAGGCTTGCCAGATTTTCGCGTCGTGTTTTTTCCAGCCAAAAAAACCAAAATAGCCACGCAATAACCCCGGCGCACAATCGCTGGCAATCATGGCGGCTTCTAACAATAAAGTTCCTGAGCCGCACATCGGGTCAATTAACGAGCCGCCTGCAAATGCGATTTTTTCCCAACCACCGCGTAATAACATGGCGGCGGCGAGATTTTCTTTCATTGGAGCTTCAATGCTGACTTCGCGAAAGCCACGTTTATGCAAACTTTCACCGGATAAATCTAAACTGAGTTGTGCAGTGTCGCCATTTAAATAAACATTGATGCGAATATCGGGCTGGTCGGTATTAATATTCGGACGCTCGCCAAATTTATCACGCATTTGATCGACAATGGCATCTTTCACTTTTAACGCGCCGAAGTGACTGTTATCAATCGCTTTAGAATTTTTCGCACTGAAAGAAACGGCAAAACTATCTGTCGCATTCAAATGCTCTGACCAGTCGATTTTTTGAATATGATTGTAAAGTTGCTGCTGCGATTTGACTTCAAACTCAGATAATGCCAATAAAATCCGATTCGCGGTGCGCGACCATAAGCAAATTCGATAAGCGGTTTCTAATGTGCCGGTAAACGCCACCCCTGCGAGCGTCGGTTTAATATTTTCCGCGCCTAGGCTTTTTAGCTCATCGGCTAAAATCATTTCCACCGCTTTCGGCGTGGTGGCGAACAGTTGGTAATGTGTCATAAAAGTTTTATAAATAAAAAAGCCCTGACTGAGCAGGGCTTTAGATTTTGTTCTATTTGTAGAGATGCAAAGTGTGCATTTCTAAGCTGTCTCTTCGATTCAGTATCGACTTAATTAACTTTAAGTAACTCAATTTCAAAAATCAAAGCTGCATTAGGTGGAATAATTCTTCCTGCACCTTCTTCACCATAAGCAAGATTTGAAGGAATAAAAAAGCGGTATTTTGCACCTGGTTTCATCAGTTGCACGCCCTCTGTCCAGCCTTTAATCACATGATTTAACGGGAAAGAAGCAGAACCGCCATGCTTTTCTGAATTATCAAATTCCGTATTATCAATCAAAGTTCCTTTGTACTTCACAGTAACGTTATCAGTGGCAATTGGAGCAGAGCCTTTGCCTTCAGCTAATATTTGATACTGTAATCCACTTGCAGTGGTGATAACTTTATCTTTTTTTGCATTTTTAGCTAAAAATTCTACACCAGCTTTTTTGTTATCTTCTGGTGTGGTCGCATTAGCGATCGAAAACATAGTAAAGCCTATAAGAAGCGCGGTAAAAATTGAAATAATGCGTTTTTGATTATTTTTCACGGTGATCCTCTTTGTTATCAATTGAAGGGTTATTTTATCAGAAAACTGAGGGATTGCGATTTAATTAGTTACGACAATTATCTAACTGTTGCCGATATTGCTGTGCGTTGCTAGAAACTTTTTTGGCAACTTCCAATAACCAAGGTTTATTTAAGTAACTTTTACGTTTATAAGCCGTATTGCCTTCATGGTAGGCAAGGTATAAATTATAAGTGTCTTGTTTTGAAATGCCTAAGCCTTGATAGCTTAAGTGACAATACCAGCCTATAAAATCACAAGCATCTGCAAAATCATCACGGACGGCATCGCTGAGTTTATTATTTTTTAAATATTCACTCCAAGTGCCGTCTAATGCTTGTGCGTAGCCGTATGCACTGGTGGGTCTTGCCGTTGGAATGATACCTAAAAACGCGCCTCTAGGAGGTCTGGCATCTGCCACAAAACTGGATTCTTGCCGCATAATTGCCATCTGTATGTAAATTGGCAAATCCCATTGTTCAAACGCAGTTTGGCTGTAAGAGAGCCATTTGGTTTTTTCTGCAAAAATAGCGCAAATATTTGCTGTATTTTTGGGTGTTGTTTCAATTGTGGTGCAAGCATCCAACAAAATCAGTAAAAAAATGAGTATTGTATTTTTCATTAATCTATAATTCATAGTTATAGCCACTTTAAACATCTGGGAACGAATATGTCAGAAGGTAAACGTTATTATCGGAAAAAGCTAACTTCACAAGGACTTATCTATATTGCCGGTGAAGAAATTGAGATGTCTGTGAGAAATCTCTCGATTACTGGGTTGTTAGCTGAATTATCAAGTAATCCCGCAATTAGTAGTATTGCTGATATTTTTGCGGCAATTAAAGTAACGACTAAAGTTGACATTTATCTGCCTGAAATGCGCTTAATGGGCGAGGCGGAAGTTGTGAGGGCTGATTTAATTGAAGGGCACATTTATCTTGCCTTGGAGTTTTGCCAACTTTCCCATGATGTTGATAATACACTTTATACGCGTAAAGCTTATCGAAAAGAAATGGTTGCGCCCGGCCTGATTGTTTTTAATCGCGAAAAATACACGTTTACTACCCGCAATGTTTCAGTGACCGGATTAATGGTTCACTTAGAGGAAAAGCTTGAAGTCGCGGATGGCACAATGACTGTCTTTGACTTCAAACGGTTAAATCTGCGCGGTGAAATTAAAGTGGTTTGGTCAGAACCGGCAGAAGATGGCGGCACTTACATCGGTTTAGAATATTTGCACATGGAAAAAACCGACATTAAAGGGATTCCCGCTTTTGAATTTAAAAGCTAAAGCGTTGTTTTTGTCGGTTCAACCAATAATCCGTCGCCAGTTGCTGCGCTTGTTGTTGAGTTCTGTTGCTATCTAATAACTTTAACGCAATTGCAGCTGTACCAATAATAGAAGCCGTTGCAAATTCATCCTCACTATCACCGCGCCAATGCGCCAATAATTGCTGTGGATCTAAGCTTTCGGCTTTCATGTGACGGCGACTAAATAACGCTGGCCATTCTTCATCGTGTAATTCTCCATTCACCACGCTTTGCACCAAGCAATCCATATCAGGATTGCGCTCAGTTTCACCGCCTTCTCCTTTTAGCACCGCCATGTTTTGTTGACCTAACAGCAAGGCTGCTTGTTGATGCACAGCCCGATAACTAGGGTGAAAAATCCCTTGAATGGTATGTGTGGCATTCAGTGGGTTGAGTAATCTAACTAAAGTATGCACGGGGGAGCGCAATCCCATCAGCCAACGTAATTCAATAATTTCATACAGGCGTGGGCAAAAGTTTTGCAGAGGCAAATAGCTAAAATTAACCTGTGCAATTTGTTGTGTTGCTTCTGCAAATGAAGTAGCAACTGGAATCCCTAACACTTTTAGCACATCTTCTGTGTAAAGCCTGCCTTCGGTGTGTCCTGCCGCACCGTGCATAAAAATTTTGATGCCATTTTCGGCTAATAATAAATTCGTCAAAATAAACCAAGGCAAATGCCGACGTTTTCCTGCATAAGATGACCAGTCTAAATCTACTTGCATATTGCTTTGCGGCACTTGCAAAGAATCACGCGCTGCTTGCACAAATCCAACTAATTCTTCAGAAGTTTCTTCTTTAATCCGCATTAACATTAAAAACGCGCCAAGCTGAGTCGGTTCAACTTGATTCGCCATAATCATTTGCATAGCGCGGTAAGCTTCATCTTGCGTTAAAGGACGCGAGCCTTTTTTGCCTTTGCCTAAAATTTTAATAAATTCAGCAAAGGGATGTTCGGTGTTTTCCATGATATGTGTCTGAGTAGAAAGTAAAAACAGTCGCAATTCAGTGTCTGAATCAAGATTTGCAAGCGTAAAGGATGAACAGGATTATGTCATGCAGATTATTTTGAATACGCTAAAGTTTTGCAAAATCTTGCTTCAGATTTGTTTTTTCGATTTACCAAGGTTGTATTTGACCTTTAAAGTTTAAAAATGTGCCGCTGTTTTCCAAGGTGAATTCATCAATCACTTTGCGCATTCCGCTGATGCTTTCTTCAGGCAGGGTAGGGGCTTCATTGCCGCCCATATCTGTTTTTACCCAGCCCGGATGCAAAATGAGGACGGAAATTTTTTCTGCTTGTAAATCAATTGCTAAGCTTTTCATGGCGGCATTTAAGCCGGCTTTGCTGGAGCGATAGAAAATACTGCCACCGCTGCCATTATCTGCCATGCTTGCCATTAACGTGCTGATTGCCACCAGTTGCCGCCGCTCAGATTTGAGTAGATGTGGCAAAAACGCTTCGGCTAATTTTACGGGGGCAATGGTGTTAATTTGCAAAGTATGTTGCCAAGTTTGATAATCAATTTGACCAAAACCATTGCCATTTTTATCGCCGTACACACCCGCATTGCTGAGTAATACATCAATAGGTTCTAAACTAAGTTGCGCGGCTAGTTGGTCAATTTGTTGAAAATCAGCGACATCTAGTTTGTGAATACTCAAGTTTGGATATTGCGCGGCAAGGGTTTGTAAAGCGGTGGCTGTGGCAGGTTGACGGCAACAGGCAAAGATTCGCCAGCCTTGTTCGCCATATTGTTTGCAAAATTCTAATCCTAAGCCGCGATTGGCTCCGGTGATTAATACGCTAGGCATTGTCATTTCCTCTGGTTAAAATAATTTTTCGGACATTGGTTTTTTTGTAGATGCTAAGTTGTCCAGATAGTTCGGATAAGTCCAAATCTAACATAGATGACTGAACAAGAGTTATCAGATATTACAACTTGTAGGGTAAGTTTATTCGCGACTAAAGTCGTCCCTACATAATGAAAAGCTTATTCTAGGTTAATTACATTACTTTTAGCTATAAGCTTTTGTGCTATTTTTAAAATGTAGTGAGTTGAATCCGCTAACACAAGCAAAGAGAATTTTTATGAATACTAAATTATCACAGCAACTTATTTTGGGATTGTTTATTTTTGGAACCGGCATAGCAACAGGATTAGTTGCAGAAACGCTCACGGATTCGCCACAACGGATAGAACAAAAACGCGCCGATTTGTCCGGCGCATCAGGCATGGAAGTGATTACTTCAACCGCAGAATATAAACCGGGCGAAAGCATTGATATACATTTTCATCACGGCATTGAAGCCGCCTATGTGATTCAAGGGGCAATGATAGAAATGGCAGGGAAAGAACCAAGGATGTTGGCAACAGGTGCGAACATCCTGAATCTGCGAGATGTAAAGCACGGTGGTTTTAAAGTGGTTGGGCAAACATCACTCAAACTATTTACCGTGCATATTGTTGATAAAGATGAGCCTTTATATGACTACTCAAAATAAAAACGGCTCATTTTTGTGTTTATAGATAACGCATAACACACTAACAAATCACATATTCCGCACCAGCCGAATCGCAAACGAATGATTTTTATGATTGTAACGTTCTTTACCATTAGAAAAGTCAACCACCCACGCACCATCAACATTGTCGCTATCCATTGAAGAAGACCAAAAAGGCGTATTTTTAGGCGTATTAGGAAATGCTTTACTAATCACTGCGGGTTTAACAGACTTGCCTTTACAAGCACGATTCTTTTTTGACGGCTTGCCTTGACAATCAAGCAGCGATTTTAATTCTTCAGACGATGGTAGTCGCCAATCGTTGTAGCCTGCGAAATCAAAATGTTTAGTTGCAATTTGATGCCATGAATACTTTGTAGGTTCACCTTTGCAAGTTGAACCATTCCATGTTTGTCCAATGCTACAACGTGTCCAGATTAATCGAGTGGTTACATCTGTCACCAAACCATCATTCAGCTCATAACGACTTGCTGTTTGTGAGTTTTTACCAACAAAGCCAGCTGTGTTATGTTTTTTTCCCATAGCACTTAATTGTAAAGATTTTGTCCAGCCAGCACGAATTGCCCGCAAACGTCTTTCTTTAGGCGGGTGGGTGGTTGAGCCTTCATCAGAACCAAAAATATTAATAACGGCTTGTGCTTCCTCTAAAGACGCGCCCATTTTTTGCAAAATAAAGCCAGAATACTCATCGGCTTCAATTTCTTTTTCAGGGCGACTTCCTGAACCATCGAGCGTATGTCCCTGCAAATGATGTCCTATTTCATGCGCCATAATGCTGATTGCTGCCCAATAAGTATGCGTTTTTTGGGTGGCTGTTGACATAAACTCTTGGTTGTAGAGCAAATAACGCTCGCCAGAGCGCGTGATAGCTGCTGCGTTAGGAACATTTGATGCAACAACATTAAAGTTTTGCCGCAATCCTGAATAGGCAACAATACGATTAATAATATTTTCGGTTTTATAATCGGGTGCAAAGGTATGTACCAGATGCGGCAAGGGTTCACCATAATAGCTGCATAACTCGGCAGAATTAATTGCAAGAGCTTTATTATCCGAATAAACAGCGTAACTATAAAAACTTAACAGCAAAACCAACAAAAAACGATAGCTCATATTTTACCCTCTACGCTTAACTTTAGCAGTGACAGCGTATTTTAATTGCATGATTGAAAGTATTACTAATACTACACGAAGGGAAGGGTGTTCCAAACGCGTAAGGGGAGGGGATATTATATAATTATTTTATAAGCTTTTGCTTACAAAATTTAAAAATAGTTTTAGCTGATGCTATAAATTAAGTAGTTAAACAAAACGCAGCTGTGTATTTGTTTAAGATGTTTGAAAAACAATTTCTAATCTTATTAATACCATACGCTTTGCTTATTATCTAGTGCAACAGATAGATAACTATTGTAGATAAACAATAGATTTATTTACTAACAGTATATTTAGTTAGCGGAAGCTTGATTAGTTTTTGCGCTGAGTTGATATTTAAAAAACAACTAAATGTCGAACTTGCACAGCATAAGTATCTACACATCTTGAAATCATAAAGTTATTTTATATCAATATGATACATTGATATGTAGGCTGGGTTAGCTGCTTTTTTCGATAGAAAAAAGAGCGTAACCCAGCAGCGGGTGTTTTAAAACGCTGAATGCTGGGTTACGATTATTTCGCTGTCGCTCAATAATCTAACCCAGCCTACAAATAATTCTTTATTATCAATAAGTTTTAATAACATTGATGTTAAAAACTTGTGTAGATACTTATGCTTGCACAGTTCGACATTTGTGTTTGCAAGCTTAAAAAGTGAACAGTTAATAAACGAGAATATCACCTGTGCTTCTAGCGTTTAAAACCGGTGTTTTTAATGTGTCTGGAGCTTCTTCAAGAACAGGTGGATGCGGAACAGAGGAGGAAGATGCTAAATGTGGAGTGGGAGTTGCGTTTGTTATTTTGCTCCACCTAGGCTGACTGTTTGAGTTTTGTTTTAACAAACTTATCACCGTTTTTTTTACTCTTTTATTGGCTTTTTTATGGCTGCCATAAACTGTAACTGTCGTTGTTTCTTTGATGATCCTAATATCTGTTCCTGTTGCTTTAGCAATTTTTGCTATCCTTAATATTTGAGCATCTGAGATTTGATTATCAGCAATAGCCCAACAATTAACGCTTAACCCGACTAGGAAAATTGGTATTTGTATTAAACTTAAAGGGATTTTAAAAAAATCAGGTTTTTTCATGTTGTTATGATATTTCAAAAGGGAAACAAAAATTCATAGGCTTTATGTTCAATCTTCGTGTCATCGCTATGATTGGCTATCGAAGATTATTTGCAATGACGCAGAGAGTGTAAACTCTTAAGAGACTGTGAAAGTATTATCAAAAACCACTAAAAACAGCAAAAAATACGCTGTAAGTCATTGATTCTTCGTT
>ERZ1034365.949-NODE-949-length-15423-cov-3.932751_pt1 | contig 15423 bp, 1 predicted proteins | sample MGYA00520615_ERZ1034365 | MGnify/ENA primary metagenome ERZ1034365 (study PRJEB33736, sample SAMEA104284505) | Azolla filiculoides | biome: Urban; feature: Water surface; material: Ditch water | place: Netherlands | collected 2015-10-28 | depth 0-0.1 m ... | reverse complement strand
TAATGGCAACGGCCAGAATTACGCGAGCATCGGCTTTAAAGTGCAAGACAACGGCGGAACCTCAAACGGTGGTAGCGATACCAGTGCCGCAAGTATGCTGACAATTAACGTCACGCCAGTGAATGACGCGCCAACCTTAGTGAATCAAATTCCCAATCAAATGGCGGTTTTCAATTCGCCTTTCGAGTACACAATCCCTGCGAATACCTTTGCTGACGTTGACAGTTCCACATTGACATACAGCGCCACGCGCGATGATGGCAGTGCTTTACCTGCATGGTTAAGTTTTGATGCGGCTACGGGGAAGTTTAGCGGCACACCTAAATCAACGGCGACGGTGAATGTGAAAGTGACCGCAAGTGATGGCGCATTGAATGCGAGCAATACCTTTCAAATTGACCTTGCGCCTGTGGTGAATAGTGTCGCGCTTACGAGTGCGGTGGGCATTCAAAATAATCGATTAAACGCGGGCGATGTGCTGAGTGCTAGTGTGACCTTTAGCGAATTGGTCAATGTCACCGGCACGCCTCAATTAGCGCTCACTATTGGCGGAAACATGGTTAAAGCTAATTACGTGAGTGGTTCGGGTACAACTGTTTTAACGTTTAACTACACCATTCTCGCTAATCAAAATGATGCAGACGGTATTTGTATTGATGCCAATGCGTTGAGCCTCAATGCGGGCACAATTAAAGACGTAACCGGTAATAACGCTATTCTTGCTACAACATCTGCAATGGATAACACGAGTTACATGGTAGATAACGTGATGCCACTTTGGGTTGCCAGTAATCCCAGTGACAATGGTTATTTGATGGATGTAACGAAAAACTTGACGTTGACATTCAATGAAGGTGTTAGCAAAGGCACGGGCACGATTCAACTTTTTAACGCAGCCAATACGTTGATTGAAAGTTTTGACGTGGCGACAAGTTCACGTATTACAGGGTGGAACGGTAAGACCTTAACCATTGATCCAACGGCTAATTTAACCGCTAATACAGGGTATTACGTCAAAATTGCATCTACCGCCATTAAAGACACTGCGGGCAATGCCTATGCAGGTATCACGGATGCGACGACACTCAATTTCACCACCGCAGACGCGAGTGGCAGTATTTCTGCGCCGGCTTCTAGCGGTTCGGCAAGCACTGTGAAAATGGGGCAAGCGCTATCGAGTATTGGCGATTTCAACGGAGATGGCTATGACGACATTCTCGTGGGCGATCCGGGTGAGTATTCTTCTTACGGAACGATTAACTCTGGTGCATTTTATGTCGTTTATGGCAATTCTACCGGCACGCTGCCAAATTTAATGCGTGGGACTATTGCGGCTAGTCAAGGTTTCAAGGTTGTAGGGGGCGTTTGTCATGGATTGGGTATTAGCGTATCGGGTGCGGGTGATACCAACGGTGATGGCTACATGGATATTTTGGTGGGAACACAGAATTACGGCACTTTGTATCCAGCAGAAAATGCGTTTGTACTTTATGGTTCGAGTAAATCGCAATCTATCTATGGATCGGGATTGGATTTGAACAACGCCTACGTCGCGAGCAGTATGGGATTTAAAATTACGCACCCAGGTCCACCGAGTTCAAGTTCAGGTTATGTAGGGGGTATCTTTGGCCGCAGTGTTAGCCAATTAGGGGATGTCAACGGTGACGGTTTATCCGATTTAGCGGTGACTCAAAACACCCCAGGTGGTCAGACCATCGGGACTTACGTCATGTATGGTAAAACGAGTGGCGCGAATTATTATGTGGACATGGGTTCTATTTCACCAAACGAAGGTTTTTTGGTTGGAGAGGCCGGAACACGGGTGTCTGGCGCTGGTGATGTTAACGGCGATGGCCTTGCTGACATGGTTGTTGGCACCGACGCGAATTCCGCATTTGTGGTGTATGGTAACAGCATCAATAGCGGTGTTTCGCTATCATCAGGCACCATTGCAAGCAGTTTGGGCTTTAAAATTGTGGGGCCAACTTACAGTCAAATAGGTTTGGCTGTGTCGAGCGCCGGTGACGTTAACGGTGATGGTTTAGCGGATGTGGTCGTGGGTGGTAAGTCTACGGGCTCAGCGAGTTACTACGGTTCCAATGGGACGGTTTATGTGGTCTATGGTAACAGTACGGGAAATACAGTTGATTTCAAAACGGGTACTATTGCGGCTAGTCAGGGCTATAAAATTACTGCGAGTAACGCATCGACGTATTTGGGTTATTCGGTGTCGAGTGCAGGCGATATGAATGGAGATGGCCTCACTGACTTGATTGTCAGCGCCTCAGGAACGAACAGTGTTTACGTGGTTTATGGCAATGCCACAGGTACTAACATGACACTGGGTGCATCAATTTCGCCCAGCCAAGGTTTCATGGTGAAAGGTCCTGTGGGCACCGCAGTGTCTTGCGCAGGTGATGTTAATGGCGATGGTTTAGCGGATTTACTGTTGGGGCCGGCTAGTGGCACCATTGGTTACAGTCTTATTTTGGGCGGTACACAGTGGACGACATCGGCGGTCAACGGTATTGGCTTAATTGACGGGACGTCTGCGGATGAAGCGATAATTGGTTCGGCTGGAAACGATACGTTGACCGGTGGCGGCGGTGTTGATCGCTTTTTTGCCGGAAAAGGGGATGACACGGTGGTGTTAACGGCGAGTGATATTAAAAATTTGGCGAGCAATGCAGTGGGGCAAACCGTCAAAGCCGTCGTCAATGGTGGTAATGGATTTGATACGCTTCAGTTGAGCGGGGGCGCGAATTTAGATTTAACAACCATTAGCAATGCAGCGTCGATGAGCGCAGAAGAAACCAGTCGTATTGACAATGTTGAGCGTGTGGATCTGGCAACTGACACAGCGGCGAATATGCTTAAACTACATACTAAAGATGTCAATGACATGGCTGGTATGAATGTGTTTCATACAGGCACGGTCAGCGCAGACGGCAAAATGTGGACGAATGTCACGGGCACGCCATTAAGCGCCATCACAACCAAACATCAGATGCTTGTTGACGGTGGCTTCAATGACAGTGTGTCACTGAATGCCAGTAACGGTGCATGGCGCACTGTGGGCGCCGTCAATAATGGTGCAAGTAATTACACCGTGTATGAAGATAGCAATACCGCATCGCAGGTGCTGGTGAAATCTGGCGTTGCAGTGCAGAACACCGGTGCGCCTTTGTTGATTTCAAGTAACCCAACTGACAGTGGTTATTTGATGGGACTGGGTAATAATATCACGCTCACCTTTGACCAAGTTATCCAGCAAGGTATCGGCACCATTCAGTTGTGGAACGGCACGACGGGAGCTTTTGTTGAGAGTTTTGATGTGACGTCAAGTGCTTTGGTGACAGGGTGGTCTGGCACGACATTGACTATTAATCCTACAGCGGATTTAGCGCCTAATAACAATTATTTCGTTAAAGTGGGTGATGCGGCGCTCAAAAACGCAGCAGGCGCGGCGTTTACAGGGGTGAATCTAAGTACGACGGTGGATTTTACGACGGTGGATGCGGCAGGCAGTATTGTGGTGAGGGCCCCTGGATCTACATCGCCCAAGGCGCTGGGCAGTGATGTTGCTGGCATTGGGGATGTCAATGGTGATGGCTACGACGACATAGTCATCGGTGCTTATGCTGAGGTCACGCCCGGTTATTTCACGCCCGAAGGTGCGGCTTATGTGGTGTACGGCAATGCAAGTGGCACGGTACCTTCATTGACTGGAGCCACTATTGCTGCGAATTTGGGCTTTAAATTGATGGGTGGTCAATCAAGCAGTTTGGGCTATTCAGTGTCTGGTGTGGGTGATGTCAACGGTGATGGTTTAGCTGATATCTTAGTTGGTGCTAGCACGAACGGCACTACGAATACGGGTTATTCAGCTTATGTAATTTACGGTCGAACTGCTTTGGGTGGTACTTATTTGGGCTTGGGAATCGACGCCAGTACGGGGTTCAAGATCAGTGGTTCTTACTATTTGGGCCAGTCAGTTTCGGGTGCAGGCGATGTTAATAGTGATGGTCTGGCCGATATGCTGGTGACCGAATACAAATCGGATGGCTATGGTGCTTATGCTGGTGCTGCCTATGTGATTTATGGCAATAGCATAGGTACTAATTACAACTTAAACTCAGGTACAGTTGCTGCCAGTCAGGGCTTTAAGATCACAGCCGGCAGTGTGTCGAGTCTGGGTTATGCTGGATCGGGCGCAGGCGACTTCAACGGGGATGGTCTTGCAGACGTGATTGTGAGTGCTCGCACTTATGGCGCACAGAATCAAGGGGCAGCGTATGTTGTTTACGGCAACAGCACTGGCGCGGGGGTGTCGTTGGATGTAACAAACGGTATTGCCGCGAGTCAAGGATTTAGAATAAGTGGACAGGTTAATACCAATCTAGGCGAATCTGTATCGAGCGCAGGCGATGTTAATGGTGACGGGTTAGCCGATGTGATGGTCAGCAGCAAAACAGCAGGCACAGGCGGTACGGTGTACGTTCTCTATGGTACCAATACAAGCGGGAATCTGGATGTTGATTTGAATGTTGCTGGCGGCACGATAGCCGCTAGCCGTGGCTTTAAAATCAGTGATGCGCAGGTAGCTGGAAACTTAGGTTATCACATCAGTAGCGCGGGTGATGTCAATGGGGATGGTTTGTCTGACATAATTGTGAGCGCTCTTAATGGATACAATAGCAGTACCTATATTGTGTATGGCAACGCGAGTGGCACAGGCGTGGTCATTGATAGCAATGGCTTAATTTCTGCGAGCCAAGGCTTTAGGCTCACCGGTTCAGTAGGGACAGGTGTGTCGGGGGCGGGCGATATTAACGGTGATGGTTTAGCGGATCTTGTGGTGGGGGCAAATCCAGCGGCGAATGATTACCGTTACGGTGTGATTTTGGGAGGAACCCAATGGCTAACATCTGTTGTTGATGGTATTGGCATCGTCAATGGGACAGCGGGATCAGAAGCGCTTATCGGATCAACCGGTAATGACACGCTAACAGGCGCTGGTGGCGTTGATCGTTTCTTTGCCGGCATGGGCAACGACACGATTGTGTTGACGGCAAGTGACATCACTAACTTAGCAAACAATACCGCAGGTCAAACAGCGAAAGAAAATGTGAACGGTGGCAATGGGTTTGACACGATTCGCTTGAGTGGTGGCGCGAATTTGAATTTAACAAATATTAGCAACGCTGGCGCCATGGGATTTGAAGAAAACAGCCGTATAGAAAGCATTGAACGTATTGATTTAGGAACGGATATAGCGGCAAATACACTCGCGGTAGCAGCGAAAGATGTCAAAGACATGGCTGGTTTTAATGTAATTCATACGGGCAGTGCAAGTTTGGATGGTAAAACATGGACAAACGTCACGGGCAGCGCCTTGAGCGCAACGACTAAATACCACCAATTAGTGCTGGATGGCACGTCAGCAGATGGCGTGACGTTAGCGGCCGATTTAGGATTTTGGGCAAACGCTGGCACGGCAAGCAACGGCGCAGCAATCTACACGATTTACCAAAATGCAGGTACCAACGCACAAGTATTAGTAAGTGCAGATATCGTAGTGACTAATAATGATGCGACGCTTGATATCGTGTTGACGGGTTTAGTGATTTAACAAAACAAAACGCAGTTAATTGACAAAAACACCGCCACTACGCAGAAATATTTTTGCGTGATAGCGGTGTTTTTTTTTGCGCATGAAAAAGCGTGTCAAGTCATTCAATATCCTGAAAAAATAAAGTGTGAACTGCGTCACAAATTTGACTTAAAGTCAAAAAAAATCATTTTAGAGCTTGTAAACTATCGTATAAGGACAAAAACGAGAGAGAAATTGAGATTAAGAATATTTCTCCCACTATAAAAATTAACTGAAATTATAACGATAAGATTTACGCTTAGGAGCAGGCAAATGAGCAACCACGCACCCATACAAACAAGCATTACCTCATTCATTGATAATAATGAAGGTACAGTCATTCCCGTTGGCGCAAGTAATAAGAATTATTCAGTGGCCGATTTGAGGTTTGCCGATGGATATAGCGATGTAGATGGTGATGTCGGGGGTATTGCGATTACGTCAGTGGATAGCAGTAAAGGCATTCTTTGGTACAGTACAGATACAGGCAGCACTTGGTCGAAAGTACTTGGAGTGAGTGCATCACACGCCTTGTTGCTTGGCGCGACAACCAACAATCTTTTGTATTATCAAGCGGTACAAACGTTAACAAACGCAAATTATAACGGTACGAATAACGCGGTGTTTACGTATCGCGCATGGGATCAAACCACTGGTGTAAATGGTGGATTTGCAGATACAAGCGTTAACGGTGGCGCGAGTGCCTTTTCAGTAACTGAGCGTGTGGTAGGTGGTGTTATTTTAGATGTTAACGATGAGCCTACGCTTACACTCGCAACCACAGAAAGTCACATTAATCACAGCTTACCTGTCAAATTGTTCAACAATATCAACGCAGGGGCGGGGGCAGATGATAGTGGTGCCAATGCGCTTATCAAGCAAATCGTGTTAAATGTGATGGGTATTAAAAATGGCAGCGCTGAAATAATAACGATTAGTGGGGTGGATATCCCATTAGTCCAGACTGGTGCAGGTTTTATTGCCTTGCCAAACAATGCGAAATGTAAAGTGGCAGGTACCGCGACGACGTTGACATTGACGTTAATTAATGATGCTGGTTGGACCGCGACGGGGATTAATAATCAAGTTAATCAAATGCTTGATAGTGTCACGTATAAAAATGTTTATGTTACTTCCAGTGTTGTGGGTATTGAAGGAGAGCGTGCTATCACTGTGCGCTCAATGACGGATTTAGGTGTCCAAAGTACGAGCAATAATGTATATGCACCTAAAAACTCGGCAACATTTTCGAATTTAATCAGTAAAGTGATCATTGATAAGACAGCACCTAATGCGCCGATAACCGTGACCGTACCGGAAAATGATGGCGTGGGAATTACCCCAATAGAGGCACAAAACGGCACAGAAGTGGTGGTGTCGTTAGTTGGCACCAATGCACTTGAGGGGGATGTGATTCGCGTAGTGGTGCAAAATTTAGCCCCTATCCAATATACATTGTTAGGTACTGATATTCTCAACAATAGTGCAAGTGTGACCATTCCACAGGCAACATTGCAAGCAGCAGGACAAGGAACAGCGCCCGTGGCTGTCACCATCACGGACGCGGCAAATAATACAAGCGTTCCTAGTACGGTGACTATTAATATTATCACTCAAAACACAGCACCCACAGGCGCACCTGTAATTTCCGGTACCCCAACGCAAGGTCAAGTATTAACGGCTTCATCAGGTACATTAGCCGATATTGATGGATTAGGTACTTTGTCATACAAATGGTATGCAAACGGCACTGAAATTAGCGGCGCAACTGCATCGACGTTGACTTTAACGCAAGCGCAAGTGAGCAAAACGATTACAGTCAGTGCGAGTTACACGGACGGTCTCGGTAAACTGGAAACCGTGTCTTCTGTTGCAACAGCGGCTGTCGCGAACGTGAATGATTTGCCTACCGGAGTGCCAACAATTACCGGCACAGCAAGGCAAGGTCAAGTCTTAACGGCATCTTCAACAGGCATCGCCGATTTGGATGGTTTAGGTACGATATCCTACAAATGGTACGCGAACGGCACTGAAATTGTTGGTGTGACAGGATCGACATTGACATTAACACAAGCGCAAGTAGGCAATGCGATTACAGTGAAAGCGGGTTACACCGATGGATTTGGTGCATTGGAATCAGTCACGTCAGTAGCGACGGCAATTGTGTTGGACGTTAACGACGCGCCCAGTGCGACGAGCGGCACGATCACTGTATTAGAAGATGGAACTAAAACCTTTGCAGCAGCGGATTTTGGTTTCACGGATGTGGACGGTAACACGCTCAGTGCTGTGATTATTTCAACACTGCCCGCAGCAGGTACGTTGAAGCTCAGCGGTGTGGCGGTGACAGCAGGTCAAAGTATCCCTGTGGCAAGTATTGGAAACTTAGTTTATGCGCCTGCGGCGAATGCGAATGGGGCGGGTTATGCGAATATCGGCTTTAAAGTCAAGGACAACGGCGGCGTGGCGAATGGCGGTGTTGATACCAGCGCGGCAGCGACATTGACTATCAATGTCACGTCCGTGAACGATGCACCGAGTGCGACGAGCGGCACAATTACCGTATTAGAAGACGGTAGCAAAACCTTTGCAACAGCGGATTTTGGGTTCACGGACGTGGACGGCAACACCCTCAGCGCGGTAATTATTTCAACATTGCCAACAGTCGGCACGTTGAAACTCAGCGGCGTCGCAGTGACAGCGGGACAAAGTATTCCTGTGGCGAGCATTGGAAACTTAGTTTATGCGCCTGCAGCGAATGCGAATGGCACGGGTTACGCTAGCATTGGTTTTAAAGTGCAAGACAACGGCGGCGTGGCGAATGGTGGTGTTGATATCAGCGCAGCCGCAACGTTGACCATTAATGTGACGCCCGTCAACGACGCGCCAGTGTTTGCGACGGACGTCACCAGAAACACGCTAGAAGACACCACGTTTGAAGAGCAAGTCTCCAGCCTCTTGGCGGGTAAATTCACCGACGTGGACAGCGCGGGTATTGCCGGCATTGGCATTAATTGGGACTTCGCTACTGGACACGGCGCCACAGGCGTCTGGTATTGGGCCGATTCGAGTAAAACCAGCTGGACAGCGATCAACAAGCCCGATTATGGGCCATCGACCTCCATCTTCCTCAAAACCACCGACTATCTGCGCTTTGTGCCTGCCTTAAATGCAGACACCAGCACCCAGCAGGGTAACTTGGTGGTGCGCGTGGCCGATGACAGCATGCCCACCACAGCGTCAGGCTCAATCTTGAACTTGACGGGCTTGTTAGCCAACTACTGGAGCGTAGGCGAACACAGCATCATCGTCAACCTCACGCCTGTGAATGACGCGCCTACGTTAGTCACGCAAATTCCAGATCAGACGGCTGTGATGGGATCAGCTTTCAGTTATACAATGCCTGCTAATACGTTTGCTGATATTGATAGCACGCTCACCTACAGCGCAACGCGCGGAGATGGCACGGCTTTGCCTGCATGGATGACGTTTAACGCGACCACACGCGCTTTCACCGGTACGCCAAATTCAACAACCGATTTTAATGTGAAAGTGATTGCTAGTGATGGCGCATTGAGTGTGAGCGATACGTTTCATGTTGGTATTGCTCCTATTGTAAATAACGTGGCAATAACGAGTGCAACCGGCATTCAAAACAGTACGTTGAATGCAAATGACGTTGTGACAGCTAGTGTCACTTTCAGTGAATTAGTGAATGTGACAGGTGTTCCAAAATTAGCGTTAAATATTGGTGGTACGACCGTTTATGCGGATTACACCAGTGGTACAGGCACATCGACGTTGACATTCAATTACACGATTTTGGCAAGTCAAAATGATGCAAATGGTATTAGCGTTGACGCAAATGCGTTGAGTTTGAACGCAGGTACAATTAAGGATGCGGCGGGTAATAACGCCATTCTTACCACGTCATTAATTGCTGATAATGCGGGTTATGTCGTCGATAATTCAGCGCCTATATTGATGGGAAGTAATCCTAGTGATAATGGTTACTTAATGGGGGTTGGCAATAATCTAATATTGAATTTTAATGAATCGGTGGTTAAAGGCACAGGTACTATCGCCATCTATAAATCGTCGGATAATTCGCTGGTTGAAAGTTTCGACGTTGCCAGCAGTGCTCTTGTCACAGGTTGGAATAGCTCAACACTGACTATCAACCCGACCGCTAATTTGTTGGCTGCCACCGGCTACTACATCAAGATAGCGCCAACTGCCGTGAAAGACTTGGCGGGCAACGCCTACGCAGGTATTGCGGACGCGACGACGCTCAATTTCACCACCTCCAATGCAGACGGCAGTTTGAACCTTGGTACGGGCTACCAGTTCGGCACAACGGGTGAATCAGAGCTCGGATGGTCGGCCTCTTCCGCAGGCGATGTCAATGGCGACGGCTATGAGGACATGATCATTGGTGCCCGTACAGATACCTATCTTGGTGGCAATTCTTACAAGGGCAGCGCTTACGTGGTGTACGGCAATGCAGCTGGTGCGGGCGCAAGTTCGCCCAGCACTTCGATTGCCGCTTCGCTTGGTTTCAAAATTATGGGTGATGCCAGCGGGTTATGTTTTGGCAACGATGTTGCAGGACTAGGTGATGTGAACGGCGACGGATTAGATGATGTTCTGGTCAGCGCCATGAACGTCGGTACTGGTACTGGTTCTTCCGGTTATGCCTATGTCATCTATGGCACCAAAACAGGCACCAGCTTTGATGTGACAAACATTGTCGATAGCCAAGGTTTCAAAATCACAAGCGCAAGCAGCGTGGGAAAGAGCGCCAAGGGCGTGGGCGACATCAACGGTGATGGCATTGCCGACATGACCTTGGGTAGCTACGGCAACGTGACCTATGTCATTTATGGCAGCAGCCAAACTGGCGCATTGAGCTTGGGTGCGAGCAGCATTGCACAAAACCGAGGCTTCATCATCCAAGCCGACGCAGTCGAGTTGACGTCGATTTCGGGCGCAGGTGACGTCAACGGCGACGGCTTGGCAGATTTGATCATTGGCGAGAATGATTACAACGGCAGCACAGGTGGTGCCGATGTGTTTGTGGTGTATGGCACCCAAGGCACCACCACTAACTTGCTGGACTTGAGGGGGGGCACCATTGCCAGCTCATTAGGGTTCAAAATCACGGGTGGAGCAACGGGTACCGAGATGGGTGGTAACGTGGCCAGTGCCGGTGACGTGAACGGTGACGGCTTGGCCGATATTGCCGTGACCAATAAAAACTCTGTATTTGTCCTTTATAGCACCACCAGCGCCACCAGCAGCACATTGAGTTTGGCCACTGACAGCGTTAATGCAAGCCAAGGCTTCAAAATCACGGGCCCAACCACCAATGGCAGACTTGGTCGTATCACGACTCAAATATCGAGCATCGGTGACATGAACGGTGACGGCTTGGCAGATCTCTTGGTGGGAGACACTTACTACAACCAGGACGCTTACGTGGTTTATGGCAACGCCACCGGTGCGTCGGTGAACCTCAGTGCAGGCACCATTGCGTCAAGTCAGGGCTTCAAGATTGACTGTTCCGGTCATGATTTCGTAGCTGCGGCGACTACCGCAGGCGACATCAACGGCGATGGCTTGAATGACTTGATCGTGACGGACTACGGTCAATCAGGCCTTGCGGGCGTCTACTACATCATTCTGGGCGGCACGCAGTGGATCACAAACGCTGTCAATTTCACTGGCACCACTGCCGCTGAAGCCGTTTTAGGCTCCGCTGGCGATGATACGCTAATTGGTGGCGGCGGTATCGACCGCTTCTATGCGGGCAAAGGCGACGACACCATCGTGCTCAGCAGCACCGACGTGTCTAACCTGGCCAACAACGTGGTCGCCAGCACCAAGGCCTTTGTCATCGGTGGCACTGGTTTTGACACTGCGCAACTCACCGGCGGTGCCAACCTTAACCTCACAAGCATCAGCAACGTGGGTGCCGTGGGCTTGACACTGGACAGCCGCATTGAAAGCATCGAACGCATCGACATGCGCAACGACTCCAGCGCCAACACGCTGAGCATCTCGGCCAAAGATGTGGCAGACATGGCCGGCATGAATTTATTCCACACCGGCAGCGCCAGTGCGGACGGCAAAACGTGGACGAACGTGACAGGCACGGCCTTGAGCGCGACCACGAAGTTTCATCAATTGGTGGTGGATGGCTCCGCCAGCGATGTGGTGAACTTCACCAGTGAGGCGGGTTGGACAAACGCAGGCACCGTGAATAATGGCACTAGCAATTACACCGCCTGGCAAAACACGGCCAAGAACTCACAAATCTTGATTCAGTCCGGCGTCACGGTGGTCACCCCCCTGAGCCTCGCCTTGGCCAGTGACACGGGCACCAGTGCGTCCGACTTCATCACCAAAAACGGCACGATGAATGTGAACTTGTCGGTGTCCACCGACACCTGGTCCTACTCGACCGACAGTGGCACGACATGGGCCACCGGTTCTGGCACCAGCTTTGTGGTCGGTGCAGGCAGCTATACGGCCAACGCCGTGCAAGTGCGTGAAAACGGCGCGGGGGGGCAAACCGTGGCCAAACTCGCCAATGCCTTGACGGTTGACATGGCTGCGCCCACCGTGGCGGTGACTCTGCCTGCTGGTGCCGTCAACGGCCCGAAAACCGTGACCTTCACCTTCTTAGAGGCGGTGGCTGGGTTCACCAACGCCGATGTGTCGGTGGCCAATGGCACGCTGTCCAACGTGACGACTTCTAACAACGTGGTGTGGACAGCAACTTACACTCCGACAATCGGTGTCACCGCTGCTAGCAACGTGATCAGCGTGACGTCTAACAGCTACACCGACGTGGCTGGCAACAATGGAGCTGCAGGGCAGGTGTCTTTCAACTTGGATACGTCTTTGAATGGTGCGATACGCACATCAGATGGCGCCGGTGTTGGTTTGACCGGCATGACAAACGGTGTTTGGGATAGTGTGCGTGTTTATGCTTATTACAACCCCTTGTTTGTGGACGGTACTGTCACGGTCTATCGTGGAGCAACCGTGGTGGGCACGCATACGATCACGGCTGGAGATTCCGGTAGTTACGCGGCTTACTTGAGCCCGTACACGAACTCGAATGGCGGGCTTTGGACAATCACTTCTGGCCAGACCGGTGTTTACTCGGTGGCACTGACCTACAACGGTGTGACCAAGACACTTCCACAAATGTATAACGTTGGAATGTCGACCAGTAGTAACTATTTAAGTCCATTGGTTTTGGATTTGAATGGTGATGGTGTGCAGACAGCAGATATAAGCGAGAGCGTGGTGTTTGACTTGTCAGGCACTGGCAAAAAGCAGGTGACATCTTGGGTAGATCGCCACGACGGTTTGCTGGCCATCGATTTGAACGGTGACGGCCAGATCAACAGTGGTACTGAGTTGTTGGGTTCGGGCACTCAATTGGCGAATGGCAACAAGGCTGCCGATGGTTGGCAAGCTTTGACCCAACACGACACCAACATGGACGGCCATATCAATGCCGCTGATGCGGTGTTCAGCCAACTGCGTGTTTGGGTGGACGCCAACGGCGACGGCGTGACCGACGCTGGCGAACTGCGCACCATGGACGATGTGGGCATTGTGGGTATCAACCTAGCTGCGGACGACGCGATGGTCGCGCAAAACGGTAACTACTTGCGCGGCTTCTCTTCGTACACCACGAAAGATGGCATGACGCATGAAATTGTGGACGCTTGGTTCCAAACGGTGACCACCGCGACTTCGGTATCAGGCAACGGCGTCAGTGAAGAAGGTGAAGTTCGAAGTTTGGCAGATACTGACCTTGCGGTAATGAATTTGAACAGTGATGGTGTTCAAATAATTCCAGCAGCAGGCGTCACAGAAACTGGACGCAGTCCGGCTGAATTATCAAGCGGTTTATCGATGCCAGTTGCTGACGTGGCGTTTGATTATGTGAGTGCTGCGCCAGAATTCGTGTTGACAGGTTTAATCGTTGACGTATTGATTTAATGGTTCAAAAAAAGTTGTAGATATAAAAAACACTGCTACTACGCAAAAGCATCTTTTGCGTGATGGCGGTGTTTTTTTGTGCCTGAAAAATAAACTGTGAACTGCTTCACAGATTTGACACAAAATTCAAAAAAGGGGAGGGAGAGTTTGTAAACTATACAAAATGATAAGAAAAGTGCGGTGATGGGAATAGCGTGATGTTCGGGTACAACGTATCAGTTTACATCACGATGTTGATGTTTCAATAAAACATGGAAACGTACTGCAAAGATTTAGTGTGATATAAAAATTGAGGTATTGACTATATTGGCTTTCATTTTTAACATGAGGCAGGTAGTTGTATTACCTTTGGGATATCTAAAAATCACATGGAGACACCTTCATGAAACTAAGTTGTATTTTACATTTGTTGGCGTACTAGACACCCTCGGCAAGTGCATAAAAATAACTTAGTTTCATGAAGGTGTTTTTTTTTGATTTTAATTTTTCAAATTCATGCCGATACAAAATATTGCGCTATTTTTGGCTTAAAACATGTCGAGGAAGTTTGACACGCATAACGCGTAAATAATTTCACTTATTTTATTACGGGTTTTATATATTCAACATGAAAATAATAATTTATATTTTTGATTGAATAGGCAATTAGTAATAAAAATAACGCAATTCGTTCGTTCGTAGGAAGGTTTTTTTGAAGTCATCCGTATAAAATAGGGATGACGAGTTCTGACTGTCAATTGTTTGATTCTATCTAAATTGCGCTAATTTCTATTTGCAGAATGCCATTACACGTTTTTTGAATAGAAAAATCGCTTGGTGCTTGCGCGAGGAAAATCATTTTTTCAAAAACTTAAGATGTAAAGAAAGCCCATTTATTTACATTTAATATTTTTTCTTAGTGAAAAAAACACGCAATATCATTCGATTATAAATATTTTAGCCGTTACTTCTCGTCAATCAACAAGTTTATTTCAAAAGTGTGACAAGCATCACATTTTTGAAATAAACCTAAAATGAAAATACGCCTTAATTATACATAGATTTGCGCAATTGTGATGTTTATTTTTCGTTTTTTTATTAAAAATTTCAGTCTTTCATTTTGAAGGCTATCAATCAAGATACCAATTAATTTATTTAATATCTTATTTATCAATCGGATAAGATTTTTTTTGTAAACATTAAAGTGACAACCCCGCTAATTTGGAAAAACATGAACAAAAAATTTAAAGTTATTATCAGCGCAAAAAAAGCCGGCAAAAGTGGCTCTGTTGACAAAACAATTGACCTTGTTCAAGGTGAGGTGGTGCATATCGTCGCCAAAGGTGGCGAGCGCTATCAATTGCTAGATGCTATAGCGGGCGTATCACCTAAAAAGGTACTCATTAAGCGGGTGGGTAATCACTTATATATTTTGCTTGAGGGAAGCTCTCAGCCCGATATTATTATTGATAATTATTTTGATGAAACGTTGCCCCCAATCAGTCTTGAAGGCGTGGCGGAAGACGGCAGTGTATTTGAATACACAGTCAATGAAACGAAAGATAGTATTGCGCAAGATACGCCTGTTGATTCTGTAGGGACTGCATCTAATGGTGGTGGCATGCTTGATGCACTATCCGACTATGCGTGGCCATTAGGTATTGGGCTTGCAGCTGGTGGTGCTGCAGCGGCAATGGGGATGGGCGGTGGTGGTAAAAAATCGTCTTCGAATACGGGGTCGACAACTACGCCGAAAGGCACGCCTTCTA
>ERZ1034365.948-NODE-948-length-15425-cov-3.378812_pt1 | contig 15425 bp, 21 predicted proteins | sample MGYA00520615_ERZ1034365 | MGnify/ENA primary metagenome ERZ1034365 (study PRJEB33736, sample SAMEA104284505) | Azolla filiculoides | biome: Urban; feature: Water surface; material: Ditch water | place: Netherlands | collected 2015-10-28 | depth 0-0.1 m ... | reverse complement strand
ATGACAGCTGGTATGCGTCTTCAGTTTGAGCTAGTTGACCCTGCGGCATGACATGACGGTAAATACAAGCTATATCACTGAGGATGTGAAATGAACTCATTCAAACAAGGTTTTAACTGTCAGGCAATCGGTCGGGTTGTCATTCATGATCAAGCAACCGGCGAACTGTTGCTTGACAAAAAGAATGCCATCCACCCTCAAAACATGGCGCTAGTCATTGCACGGGCTCTTGCACGTGATGACAACGGCTTCATCTCAAAGCTTTGCTTTGGTAACGGTGGTACCTTCTTGAACTCAAGCGGGCAAATCAACTATCGTTCACCAAATGTGATTGGTGCTGCTGATCTTTACAACATGACCTATTCAGTGCAAGTTGATGATCAAACTATCGGTACCCCTCCAGCAAACTCGGTTGTGTCACTGCCATCGCCTACTCCGGCTACCACCGCAATGATCGTTGTGACCGCTCAGCTTAGCGCTAGCGAACCAGCAGGTCAAGCTGTTGCTGACAATGTCACAACTAATCCAGAATCACTGTATACGTTTGATGAAATTGGCTTGAAGACTGAAGACGGCTTGCTGCTATCTCATTTGGTCTTTAGCCCAGTTGAAAAAACCGCTAACCGTGCGTTTCTGATTACTTACACATTGACCGTTAGCGTAAGCTAAATGCTAGTCGAATTCGTAGACTGGATAGATGCCTGGCTCCTAAATATCTTCGTAAGCTACCTATAGAACTACGGAGATAATAATGGATAAAGGCTTTTCAACAATTGACATTATCCTTGCTGCCTATTTGAAGGTGCATGGGTATAAGTTAAAGGGCATCGAACGTCAAGGTAATCGTGGTACATTCGTTTTCGATTCTGTGCCTCAGGATGTAGTTGATCAATATGACTTAGGTCAAGCTTCGGTTGAACCCAAAGCCTTGAACAATGAAATTCGAGCACTTGCAACGGCGGCACGCCGGTAGGGGTATCTTATGACAGAGACCGTTTCTGACTACACATATTTTCGTTCTTGTATAAAGTCGGGTGATACAATTGCCATTAAAAGCAAATCTATTTTTGGCAAAGGTATTCGTCTTTTAACAGGCGATCAATATTCACATGTTGGTATAGCCTTTTGGGAAGGGACGCGTCTTTTGCTTGCTGAGATGGATGGTGTTAAGAATGTAATTGTCCCATTATCACAATATGATGATGTGGCTTTAGCAATCTATCGAGCCCCAATTGAATTACCGGCTGACATTGAGTCTGTTATTTGGGATACGTTAGGCGTAGAAAAGCATTATAGCTGGGTTGACATTTTGAAAGTATTTGTTTCATATGTCTTATCAGGTGGTGCTACCATGCCTAAAACTTCTAATGACACTGAAATTTGTACAGAGTTCAACATGGAGTTTTATCGTAAACTCGGTTGGGTAAATACTTTCAATGGCTATGCTGTTACACCTGGATTGCTTTGCAAACAGCTAGGTGACCCGATTATTCAGTTTGTGCCTATTCAGCATAAATAAAAAATCCTCTACTAAAAAGACCGGTGGTAGAGGTATCATAATGAGCCGGCGTTAAGGAGCTTTACATGGCAATCAATTATACTCTCAATTGGTCCGATGACTCGTTGAAAGCACCGTTCACCTTAGTTGGTGGCACAATCGACACAACCACTACCTCTCTGGCCTTGACTGGTAAGAGCTCGGTAAACTGGGGTGAGCGCGTTCAAGAAAACCTCTTGCACCTGCTTGAAAACTTTGCATCCAGCGGTATTGCACCTGCTAATCCTACACAGGGTCAGCAATGGTATGATGCGGCTACTGGTCAGCTGAAGCTGTTCACAGCAACAGGCTGGGTTGTGGTTTATCCGCAACAAGGTGGCGGCGGTACTTCAACTGCAAGCACATCAACATCAACCGGTTCCGGTCCTACTGTGTACGGCATTCCGTCACAAGCTACCATCAACTCCACCATTACATGGGGTGTTTCAGGTGGTGTACCGAATTCCACATTTAGCTATAGCCATAGCCTTGGAAGTGGTAGCCCGGTTACACAGACATACACGCTTGACGGCGCAGGTGGTTTCACATCCTCACTGAACGTTGGCGGCACAGTTGGTAACATGAACCACACATTCGTGTTTGCAGGCGGTGTTACACGTACAGCCTCTACCTTGGTTGTGACTACCGGTACTTCCACCTCGACTTCGAGCACTTCAGGTACTTCCACCTCGACATCGAGCACTTCAGGTACAAGCACATCGACTTCGAGCACTTCAGGTACTTCCACCTCGACATCGAGCACTTCAGGTACAAGCACATCTGCTACATCGCGTACAGCAACATCTGCTACATCGCGTACAGCAACATCTGCTACATCGCGTACAGCAACATCTGCTACATCGCGCACTTCCACCTCGACAGCAACATCAGGCGGCGGCGAATAACCGTAGTTCACGGTTTCAGAAAGGTGGGTCATTTGACCCACCTTTTTTACTTTTTGGCATTGCATAAATATACTCATACCACACAATAGGAGATCATATGCTAAGGTTCAAGCCTTACTTCAGGGTTCATAAGACACCCGAACATCTTGAGCTGATGAGCGAAGCCTCATATCAGCAATTCCCGCTAAGCTACGAAGGAATCTTTGATAAGCTGCAAAGCGCGGAAGGTTTAGATCCAACCTCAATTACATCGGCCGATGAGTTTTCGCAATTGAAAGCCTTAGCCGATATTGACGCCGTTGTTGATAAACAGCAAACCAATCTTGAGAATATGCTTGATTTTGCAGGGTTCCCTCAAAATTATATTGCTGATCAGCTAAAGCATGTAACACTTTCGATTGTCAACTTACACCCTGATGAATACTATTTCACTAGTGTGGTAAAACGCTTACAACGCTTAGGTGTTGTGTTTAATGATGATAAGCCACGGTTGACAATTTATATTGCAACAAAGCTAAATGCAATACGCGATGCACAATTGCCATCACATGTTGCACAAATTGGGTCATATTACCTTTCGATCAGCCCACTGCTAAATCCATTGCATCCGGCTGAATCGTACTATGATTTTATTACTGAGTGCAAAGGCACTTTTGCTGAAGAAGGCTTTCAAGCTGTCTTGCCACCAATGTACAAAGAAGTTGCTATCAGTCTTTTAGCACATGAGATTTTCAACATGGTGCTCCGTGGCGGGTCACATGATTCATGCACGGCAACTGTCACCTGGGAAATGGCAACATTGAAAAGGAAAGTATATGGCATTTGATGGATTAAGCGGGTTTTATGATGGCACCATGCATATGGGCTACAATGACATTGATTGGACATCAAGCTATAGCCCAGATGACAAATACTTTGTTCGTGCTGATAATATCGGCCGCCCACTCGATGGGCTGAGCAGAGAGTTCTTGCGTGCAGCAACGGAAATTCGTGCTGCATTTCCCAACTTACCCATTTACGTGCTCAACAGCGGTGGCATTGATAGTGAAGCTATTATTGATGCATTTGTACGTGCTCGCATTCCTGTGACTTCGGTGACCTTAAACTACGAAGACAACTTGAATGAGCATGAAGTCAAGTATGTGCATGAGTATGCTAACAAGCGCAAGAACTTGGTTAAGCTGAAGATCGTTGACTTCAAGATGCGTGACTGGTTGCAATCAAATGAGGCAATGGACTACGCCCGCATGGGACAGACTGTTCAGCTGGGTCACACCCATATCTTTAAGGTTGCAAATGACATGCTACGTGATGGTTTAGTCATCACGGGAACCGATCAGCCGAAGATCATTCGTGATGACACGACTGGATCCCCACGCTTCCTCATTGACTTCGAAGAGAAGCATTGCAGCGCGCTGAAGTTTTTCAAAGCTACTGGCATTCGTTCTGTTCCATGCTTTTATCAATGGAGCTCTGCATTGATGACATCCTATATGTTGGCTAGCGGTCATGTTGGTTTCTACAATGACCTATACAACCCCAACTATTGGCTCAATGAGCAATTCAAGTATCACTTCTTGCAAAAGGAGCTGAAGCTTATGCCACGTCGCAAATACACGAGCTATGAAAAGTTGAGCAATCTATTGCTATCAGCAAATCGTAAGTATCGCGAAACCCTCCCTTATCCATGGGAACGGCATTGTGAGATTGAGGTATATGACTGGTTCAAGATGGCGGGGGTAATGCAATGAGTATTCTTCGTTTAGATAAGGAGCATGCATATCTGCTCTATCCATTCATGGTTGCTAATTCAGCAAATGGTATTTTCAGCCACCATAAGCGCGGTGCTGAAATTCTTACCGATGATGAGCTGGGTAACCTTTATCTAGGTGATATGTTGGCATTAGGGGTATTGCAAAAGGGTAAGCTGGTTCAGCTTGTATTGACATATGCCGACGGTTCAAACAATCTGATCGCACGGTACATCTACGGTGCATATAATGCTGAGACCCCTGCATTGTTAGATGCCATTCGCAAATATGCCATTGTTATGTACCCGAACATCGATCAATACACCTTTGTGTTTCCGACTACAGCTGTTGATCAATTCATGGCTGCATGGAATAAGACGAAACTTTCAAAACAATCATCACCACTAATCTGGAATGATTGCTTTGCAAAAGTTCGACCGGGTGACTATTGGTTGCGAGATACAATCTTGGGTTGTGGTGTTCCTTGCTGCGACTTGCATACTGTGACTACCTCTATAAATTATTCTGAAGACGAATATCTTCCATAAGGATAACATATGTTTTGGGATACACCAAAAGACAACACAGTTGATGTTGCTGATACAAAATGGTATGGCAAGTTTGAAAATATCCATGCTACAACACCTGAAGGGTATCATTGTGACACTCTTCAACCCACACCAGTTCTTTTCCTAGGCTCATGTGATGTAAACGGTCCTGTGCCAGATCCTTCGTTGGTTTGGTCTAAGGTTATGCATACTGAGATTGTGCGTGAGCGTGGTGCATTCCCATATATCTCGATGGGCCGAATGCATACTGCTTGTCAGGCCTTAGTCCGTCGATTCAATGGTTTTTGCGAAGTATATGGGCCACCGAAGGAAGTGTTCATTGTAATGCCTCGGCCGGTTTGTCTTGAAGTTCCAATACGTGGTCAGCTGATCAACGTGGCTGAACGCAGCCGGTATGTAAACTTCCTCATTCGTTCTAACAAGATCACTAATGATGAGCGGCAGATACTGATGAAAGCCGTTCATTTCAATCGATCCCAAAAGGACAACCCTGACTATCAGCTATACATTTTTGAGCAGGTGGCCACCACATTGAAGCTGCTTTGCAAGGCATATGATATTAAGCTTCGCTGGACAGTAAACCTTGCAGCACCGGCTACAGTATACTATGCGCAATGGTTGGAGCTGTTCTTAACCAACAATCAGTTCATGCGAGACACCTTCGTAGGCGTTGCTAAGATCGGTAACTTTACACCTGATGGTTGTGCAGGTGCATTGACACAGCATAACCTTGCAATGAAGCTATTAGCTGATCAACGATTTGATCTCGATGAATCATTGAACATTGCACGCGGGAATGTAGAGATTTTACGAGAGCAGCAACCCGAAACATATGAGCGGTTGTTTATTGACGCAGAGGTATCAGCATATGAATAATATCCAACTTGAAGTATCCAACCTGATTGGACGCAAATATGTCCAAGGCTCATATATCATTAGTGCAGTTGTAACACAGCTGGCTAGCATGTTTGAATCTGTGACTGATTTTGATTTACGCATTCGTGCTCCATTATATGGGAATCCAGTAATGATGATTACTGATGAGCCTATGCTCCCAGTAGGCACGGTTGCATCGGGATCGTTTACAGCAAATGATAAGCACCAACATTACTATTTGACTGATACTGGTAAGCCGATCACCAGCTATTATGAGTTTGATGAAGCAACTGCTGAAAATAGCATTGAAGCTTATCAAGACACATGGATCCTTGCAGCTGACAAAGTTATTGATGACCCATTTATTGGGTGGAGTGTTATCGAACGTTCAAAGAACTTGGAAGTATTTCAGCATATTGATCCACCAGGGTCACAACGAAAGATGTGGTTTACTGGTATTAAGTTTAGCTCACTTGATTTTTTGAAGTCACCTGCTAAATTCATTCAAAGCTCCATCAACCATAAGATGGTAACACCCAATTGCATCTCACGTACAATTTCGTACAACGGTATTGAAGTAGGTCAGCGTTTTGCTGTGGGGAAACTTGTTAATGTCTAATGTAGTAATCTATACCGATGTTGGTGACGTTGAATTCATGCGTTCGCTAGGGGCATATCAAATTGCATCCCAGCTTCGTGAACATGGATATACTGCACAAGTAATTGATCATTTTACATATTTGACGTTTGAACAAATTATGGAGACGATCAATAAATTTGTAACAGCTGAAACGTTGTTTATTGGATTTTCTAGTACATTTATGCTTAACCGGCATAAGAAGGAAGATTTGCAAAATAACAAGTACCGTGTTAAAACCCAAACTGAGCCCAAAGGTATTCCATTAACCGATGAAGAGTGGACTATCTTAAAGGCCCGTGTGCAAGAGTTAGCCCCAAAGGCTAAATTGGTAAAGGGTGGAGTTAAGGCTACAGCAATGACTGATAAGTTCATCGATACCTTTATTGTCGGGTATGGTGATAAGATGGTCATTGATTATGTTAAATTCCTCGATGGGAAAAATCCACTATTCCTATCACGCCGTCGTTTACCGCCTAATGAACATCAGCGCGTAATTGATTATGATACCAAAGGTGATCAATTTGCATTTACTACTTCAAAGCTTAAATGGGAAGAATGCGATTTAATTCAGCCTAATGAACCACTACCTATTGAAGTTTCACGTGGGTGTATTTTCCGTTGCAAGTTTTGTTCATATCCACTAAATGGTAAGAAGAAGCTTGATTTTGTAAAAGATGTTGCCGTGTTAAAGGCTGAAATGATTCGAAACTATGAATTGTTTGGCACTACACAATATGTGTTCATGGATGACACATATAATGATCGTATTGAAAAAATCGATGCATTTGGTAATATGTTTAGAACATTGCCTTTCAAAATGCAATTTATTAGCTATTTGCGGCATGATTTAATTTGGCGAAATAAAGAATCGGCTGACATCCTGCTAGAAAGCGGTTTGGTAGGAACACAATTCGGAATCGAAACATTAAACTATGAAGCGGGTAAAGCTGTTGGCAAGGGATTACCACCTGAACAAACCATCGAGCTGTTGCATTGGTTGCGTGATGTAAAGTGGGGAGAACAAGTTCTTACCCATACAAACTTTATTTTGGGGTTACCTAAAGACACTCGTGCTGACATTGAACGTTGGTCTGAGCCTTTATTTGATCCTAGCTTCCCATTGCATTCATGGTCGGCTAAAACTATGATGTTAAAACATCGTACTGAGAAAAAACTCCAAATGGAACTGATTAAGCCAAGCTTACAAATTTCGGAGATTGGGCTTGACTATAAAGCATACGGCTATGATTTTCCTGACCCAACTAGCCTAGAAGGAAAGATAAGCTGGGTTAACAACGAAACAGGGACTTCGTTCAAAGAGATGTATATTCTTGAAAAGGAATTTAATGCACGTCGGCCACCACAGCGCATCTTATGCTGGGGTCTAATGCAATTGCAAACGTTGGGTTATGAATTCGAAGATTTACGTAAGCGCTACTTTAACATTCCAGCCTTAGAGCGATTAGAGCGTAGAACTCAGCTGGTAAATAAGTACTATGATCAACTGATGAGATTACAATGATATTGAAAAAACCACCACAGCCTGTAAAGCTTTTGAAGTGGCCTGTATTCTTTGAAGCAACATATGCTCATTCTAAGGCCTTTGCATTTGTGCTAGACCAGTATAATGACTTCATTAAAGCTGGATTTGCTGATACTGAGCTAGCCTTCGGAAATTCAAACATGGTAGTCTATGTGCTGGATCTTGATAAGGTAGTTGGTGCTTCTGTTTGGTCGTACGACAAGCTAAAGCGTTCTGCTTGGATTTTATTTTCTGCTGTGCTACCATCATATCGCGGGAAGGGAGTTTATAAAGCCTTGAATGCAGAGATCGAACGGCGTGCTAAGAATCTGGGTGCAATTGCATTGTACTCTGGTATGCATGTTGATAATGAACCAATGGTGACCGCAGCTGCGCATAGCGGTCGCGCACTTAATTGGTATCGTGCACGAAAGGCTTTGGCATGATCAAATCCTTGTTCACCCCGTGGCAAGATAAAAGCATTGAACCTGTAGCAGGGCTTATTACTAAGCCAGGGCTATATTTCGTCAATGCGCGGGCACATGGATTGAAAGGCCTAATTGGTGGGACCCATTCATGGATTGTTGGTAAGCTATCAGATGGTTCTGAATTAGTAGCAGAAGTAACAGATATTGAAACCCTTGAAGTACAAGGTGGTTTAATTCTTATTGATCCAACTGGATTAGTACAACGGTCAAAGACTGAGAAGGCGGTAATAGTTTCCAATAGGAATGCGTCTCAGCGATGGTTTGGCTCTGCACCGGTTGTACAAACCTATATCGAGCTAACAGATGCCAAGATTACCTCATTTTTGTTTAATGCGGCTAATAGCTACCCTTTAAATGGATATAGGTTTAAGCTATTATATAGAAATTGTAATACTTTTGCATCATGGGCTGCCCACTATGGATCATTTGAGGTAGCACTTAAAATCGGTGGTCGACCAGCCTATTATTGGGGCAATATTATCAATGAACAAAATTTTATGAAAGAGACCAATGGCTAAATTTAATACTTTTGCAGTTCTTGAAATTGGAACAAGTGCGCTACTGTATTTTGCCCCTACAAAGCTTAATGCAAATCTCGTGAGTGCCGGAACGTTAAACACCCTAGCCGTGCAATATAGCACGGCTGTTAAATGGCGTGAAAATTTATTCAAAGGATATGATTTATCTAAGGATCATCTCCGGGTCTATAAAGATGGAAACAATGTGCTTGTTAAGCATCTTGATCCAGCTGTAATTACTCCGGAATTTTTAGCTAAAAAACAGTTGGTAACTATGCGCGGTGAATATTTGTATGCACTTGAAATGTATACTATGGCACCGATTATTCGTACAGCTGATTTATTAGATCCAAGCGTATTGCCATTCATTACTGATCAGCTGGGTAAAGCAAAGCCAGAAGAAGGATATTATCCGAATGCTATTCAAGAATATGCATTTATTTCTGGTATTGAAACTGATACAGCCTATCAAGAATTATCAATGCGTGTGGAAACTGTCGGTTTGATTCGTTTACGTGCACAAGCCATTTTTGACAAATATGCACGAATGATCAATATTGCAACTACCAAAGCAGAATGTTCTTTGGCCCTTAATAAAGCTCACGAAGAGCGTTACATGAATGCATTAGTATGACATCAAATACCCTTTTTATTAGCAATTGCGCAAAGCTGCTCGGACATGAATCCAGTGATACTAATCGCTGGGGTGAAATTTACAATATGATCAAGATCAACACTAGTCTAGTTGATCGATCAATGCAAACTGTCATGCCTTATAACATCAAAGTCTATCCAGGCTTTGAAATGATCACTGATCTATCAGGATTCTCAAAGACTTATGAAGAATGCTGTGCAGATCGAGTTAAGGAATTGATAGCTAAGGCTGATAAGCTGCAAGTTCCTATTGGGCTGCTTTATTCCGGTGGTATTGATTCAACAATGGTGCTTGTCTCATTCATGAAAGCATTAACACCAGCTGAGCTTAAATCAAAGGTTGTGGTGTTGTTGAATCATGATAGCATAAACGAAAACCCCAACTTCTATTACAACTTTATTCGTAAATCGTGTACTATCAAAACGTCAGATACAATGTCATCATTATTCGATGGGAAATATTTGATAGTAGGCGGTGAGCATAATGATCAGCTGTTTGGTTCAGATCTTATTGGCGGTTTGCTAAATCGTGATCCATCATTTGATTTTACAAAGCCATATACTCGGGAGCTCATTCTTTCATACTTCAGAATGTTTGGGATGAAGTCTGAAGAAGGAATGAATACGTGGTTTGACATAATCGAATACACGGCTAAGAAGTCACCATGTGAGATCAAGACTGTTTTTGATTTTTTCTGGTGGTTGAATTTTACATTCAAGTGGCAATCAGTATTCTTTAGAATTCTTCTGCGGGTTGATAAGCATCTTCGCAAAAACATCACCTTTGAGTTCATAGACAACTACTATCACCACTTTTTCAGCAGCCATGATTTTCAAAAATGGAGCATGCTGAACCCAGAGCTAAAGATCAAAACAAAGTGGAATACATACAAGTACCATGCAAAGGACTTGATTTTTGAATTCAACAAAGATGCAGAGTACCGTGATCACAAGCTAAAGTGTGGTAGCTTGTCCCGGTTATTTTTGCAAAAAGAGATGCCATTGGCCATGACAGATCAGCTGGAGTATGTGTATGACCTAGATCCAGCCCTCTTCTATCAGCCAAATAATAGCTTTAACACTACCACCAAATAAATACTAGCAAGCATGCCATTAAGGAGAATATCATGTACGTAATTATTGAGACACTTGTTCGTCCAAGCCTCGATGTTAAGTTCCCATCGACCAATATTGATACTGAACTTGGTAAATTGCTGACTGAACAGGCCGGATTACGTGCAGCTTCAGCAGCATGGATTGGATCAGCATTTGAGAAAAACGAAGATGGTCTTACTGCAACAATTACTCAATTTTGGTCTACGCGGACCGGTAAAAAGGAGTTTTATGTTGCTAACAAAGATCTAACGGCTAAGGTTGCTGCTGCTCGTAATGACTATTTGAAAGAAAATGGTATTACTAGCACGATTATTTCACAAGTTGAAAAAATCACAGTTGCAACTGCAAAGGCACGTATTGCAACTGCAAAGGCACGTAGCGGCAATTTTGAAGCTGCTCGGATTGCCAAGCTTGCAAAAACATCATAAAATATTGTAGCAATACGCTACCTTGTTTAAACAAACATTTAAGGAGAATTCCATGTTAGTAGTTACTGAAACCCTTGTTCGTCCGGCTCTTAAAGTTAAGTTTCCAACTGTAAAACTTGACAATGACTTGTCGGCTCTGCTTACTGAGCAAAGCAAAGCTCGTAAGACATCACCAGCTTTTGTTGGATCATCCTTTGAATTGAGTGCTGATAGCCTTACTGCTATTATCACCCATATTTGGACTGATCAAGCTGGCCTGAATGAATTCAATGCAATGCACAAAGCATTAGTTGAAAAAACTGCAGCGCTGCGTGCACAATATGTTGCATCAGTTGGCATTGTTTCAACACTTACTTCACGTGTTGAAAAAATGACACTCGAAAATGCAAAAACGCGCATTTCGAATGCCCGTGCCCGTGCCCGCGCTGTTCGTAAAGCTAAAGCCGCAAAGAAAGCAGCTGCAAAGAAAGTAGCCTAATTTAGGTTCAACTAAAGCCCATGTACAGTCGTGCATGGGCTTTTCTTTTATGAGAATACGATATGAATACCAAACAAGTCTCTCAAGCTGAACTCGAAGCCCTCTTCGGTGTTAAGTATTTCCAAGCTGGTGAAGCTGTACAAGTATCCGCAAATGAGCAGGACATGTATTACTTTGAAGCTTACCATGGTCCATCACAAGTAGTGGTAGAGCGCGGTGATTGTGCGTTTACTGTGGATGAGGAAAAGCAAATTGCATCTGTTTTGCGCGGACCTGTTGAATTTACAAGCCCGCATTTTACTTGTGTTGTTCGTGGGTATATGCCACCGAACAAGTGGGCTTCATTAGACAGCGGCATGATTCTTCCGTATGTAAACGGTTGCGCTACACGTCAAGTCTTCCCACCTGAACGGCCAGGTGATCCTACAATGCAGCTGTTGACTATTCCACCGTACTCATCTGAACAAGCACATCATATTCATTCAACCGTTCGTGTGGTTCATGTGCTCAAGGGACGCGGTTTTAGCATAGTCGGCATGAATGATATGAGCATTCGCCAAGAACTAGTTCCAGGAATGATGGTAGTTCTTGAAAAGATGTGCCCCCATCACTTTGAAACTGAAGGTGATGCATTAGTGGTAATGCCTGTTCATGTCTGGTCTGCTCCGCCGAACGGTATCGAAAATAACCATCCGATGTTCAACGGAACGTTTTTAATGAATCAGGGTGCTTGATTTCCTAAATAGCTCTTGTACATAATGCGGGAGCTAAACTATGGAAACTGGCGTACTATCCACTATTAACGAATACTCCAATGAAGGGGCATTTATCATTGCCTCGTTCATTGGAGGTTTGACCCACTATTTGAAGAAAATGCTTCGCGGTGAAACTGCGGTGCAAATGCATGAATGGTTTGGTTCGGCTAACCTAGCTTCAACCATCTATACCGGTATTGTGTTCTTCTTCGTAACCGTTGGTGCTCTGGCAGGTGGTATCGTTGATGCTAATACCACCTTTTGGGCTGCGCTGTACACCGGGTTTGCCACTGGCTTTGCTGTTGATGCCGGCTTTAATTCAGATGGGTCAATCACATCACAGCTCAATACTGTGAAAAGTGAAACTACAACCCTGTTCGGTGATTCACAAACAAAGGCATCACCTAAAAGCACAAACCTCCCGTCGTTCCAACCAGCCGATCAGGGTTCAACTAGCTCTGCTGAAGTACAACCGGGCAAAGTCAAAGTTGTAATCAAGCGTCGATAATCATAAGGAGCATATTATATGTTAAGCATTGCGTGGTTGGCTTTCCGCGGAACAGTGGGTAAGCTATTAAAAGATTGGCGTGTCATTGCACTCATTTTGATTTCGATTGTTGTTGCAATCATCTACGCCAAGTTCTACTTTCTTCAACATAAGCTGGTTAAAGCACAAGAGGCTGTACAGCTAGAGCAGCAGCATTCACAAGCCTTGCAAACAAACCTTGACCAAGCTGTCAAGATCAATGGTGAGAACACACTTGTGATCGGACAGCTGAAGACTGACAAGGACAATGCACTGAATGCTGTTAGCAAGCTCAATACAGAGCTGCAGCGTACCAATGCAAGTGTTACCCAAATCAAAGACCGAATCAATGGTTTGACTGTTGCCCCTACACAACTGACACCTTATTTGTCAGAAGCTGTCAAAGGCGTACAAGAACTACGTGATGCTGAAGTTGATAAGGTGAAAAAATGAAGAAGCTACTTGTTTTGCTTATGGCACTTTCATTAACTGGGTGTGCAAGCTGGCTTTGTAAAGAACCGACACAAGTTGTCAAGTACAAGTACATTGTCAGCACGGTGCCGGATGATCTGCTGGCTATTCCGGACCCAATGTACAAGATTGACCCAACTACAGCAACCGATAAGGCTGCTGGTCTATGGATGACTGATTCGGAACGGCGTTCACTTGAGCTTGAAAAGAAGCTGAAGCAAATTAAGGCCCTTCAAGCTAAACAGCTAGAGGACCTTAAGAAGCTACCACCGGAAGATGTGATCACCAAATAAAAAAGGCACCTTCGGGTGCCTTTCTTATTAAACTACATCATTGAACCAGGAGCGGAAGTCACCTGGGAAGTCCTTCGGGTCATAAATCCATAACCCATCCGCGCAGATGTGGAATCGTACCACTTGCAGCTCACCTACTTGGATAGAGGTGGTAAGCGAGATAAACCGCTCACATGCCGGGTACACAATCATCGTGCCGACTTGTGGCTGAAAGCCGAAGTTGTATACTGGGAACTCAAGCTTGCCACCATACACGTGCTTCTTCAAGTCAAACGGTGGAGCATCGTTGAAGTCCTTCAACCAGATTACACCCGTAAGGTCTCGGTCATTGACCCTGATCCACTTCTTACGTTTGTACACTGCATTCTCACAGTGAGGCTGTTCAGCGAGCTTCCCGTTAGTTGCAGGGAACTGCTGGAAGATTAGCCGTTCGGTGCCCTTATAGGTCACACCGAAGTGCTTTTCAATTTGAGGGATATACGGTTTGATCAGGTCAAAGACCGTTGTCTCATGGTCACGAGACTGCCGTGCGACAGGCTGTGGGATTCCATCTTCATCTACTGATGGCTGTACACGTAGCTCGTTGGCTAACTTATAACACAGCTCATCATCGATTACGTGCTGGAATACTAAAAATGGTGACTTGCTTTTTGGTTCGGTCATTTGCTATCCGTATGAATATGATGTAGACGGATTATTTATGTCCGTCTTTTCCATCACTCTTCTTCTATTTCAATATCGCTTGGATCAGTTGCTGTTAATTGCGATCCGTCATCATTGTATACCATTACTGGCAAACCGATCATCTTCAGCAGGTTGCGGCCGATCAGGGCCTCATACTTCATACCTGCACGGTCAGTGATGGTAAACTCAACTTGGTTGAAACGGTTCCCACGGAACATGACATCCAGCTTAATGACTGGGCGACGATTCTTACCATGTGCATTGCGAATCTTGATCTGGCGATCAATTGGCACCTTGTAGGTAATCTCACCACGTGTAAAGCGGATCCAGTCATTCAGCTCTTCAACCTTGTCAACGTGCAAGCTTGAGTAAGCAGCACCAGTGTCAACGCGTGCATCAATGTCACCGGTTGTCAAACGAATGATAGACAGCTTTTCAACATCAGCCAACGGTTGGTCAGCTTGGCTGACCGGTGCCTCTGGGGCGACGGTTACTTCTGGTTCTTCAACTTCAGCTGTAGCATCATCTTGCACCAATGGTGCTTGTGCGGCACCACAATCCAGTGTAGCACAGTATTCAACAACTAGCTTGGCTAGCTCACGCTCGCCTTCCCAATCCTTTTGAATAGCTTCAAGCCCTGGTGAACCATTTACTTCTAAGACGATGATTTCGTCGCCAACCATGATATAATCAATAGCACAGAAGCGGCAACCAAACAGGTCAACAATCTTGCGGCCGATTGCAAGTTCTTCTTCAGACGGTTCATATTTTTGTGTGGTGGAGCCAAGGTGAGAGTTAGTACGGAACTCATCCTTCTCCTTAGGTTGCATGCGGAGGTTTGCCGCAAGCATTTGCTCGCCGATCATAATGATGCGAGCTGATTTGTCATGCTCGATAAACTCTTGCAGCATGATCTGGGCACCATGAGCAATAAACGCTTGGGCAACAGAGACCAAGGATGAACGGCTATCCACCTTCATCACGCCGATGCCGTGTGTACCCCGCAAGGTTTTTACGATCATTGGGAACTTCAAGTTGCCATCAGTTTCAGCAAGCTGCAATGCAGGTTCTAGCATGTCAACTGAACCAACAGCCATGCTCCATGGTGTACGAACACCAGCATTGTTCAGCACAACTTGAGAGCCGAGCTTATCATTGCACAGAGCCATTGATTCGGCTGAATTTAGCAAACAACCGCCATGGAGTTCCAAACG
>ERZ1034365.946-NODE-946-length-15437-cov-6.945768_pt1 | contig 15437 bp, 16 predicted proteins | sample MGYA00520615_ERZ1034365 | MGnify/ENA primary metagenome ERZ1034365 (study PRJEB33736, sample SAMEA104284505) | Azolla filiculoides | biome: Urban; feature: Water surface; material: Ditch water | place: Netherlands | collected 2015-10-28 | depth 0-0.1 m ... | reverse complement strand
GACTTGGCGCGCTGGTACTGGCCCTGCAACTTGTCAACGCCGAAGTCGTAGCCGCCACGCAGGCCCCATTCCTTGATGTTGTTGTTAGCACCTTCGAGAGTGACCTTTGTGTAGATCGCACCAGCGGTGATCGGGCCGTTGGCGTAGCTAGCAGACAGCAGATCGCCATGGGCGTCGGTATTGCCAGTCGTACCAGCGGTTTCGGTCACGCGAGCGTGGTTGTAAGCGACGGTCACACCACCGAAGGACGGCGAGATGTAGGCGATAGCATTGGAGTGACGACCGCCGAGCAGGCCGGAAATCAGGTGGGTAGCGGCGCTGGCTTGGAGACCACCGATACCAACGTTGGCGGCGCCGAGTGCAGAAGAGCCACCGAGAGCAGAAGCGGCGACGGTGAAGTCAAGACCCGTGGTCTGCAGGTGGCCGGCAACAGCGGTACCGAAACCGCCGGTCAGGCCAACGAACTGCTGGCGAGCAACAGCGGAAGAGGTGGTGCTGTAGCCGATGCCATTGGAACCATCGATGCCCAGACCGTATTCCAGAACGAACAGAGCCTTCAGGCCGTTACCCAGATCTTCAACACCCTTGAAGCCGATACGGGAGGTAGAGAGGGTGCCGGAGTTGACGTTGTACTGGGTCTGACCGTTGGTGTTGCCCATACGGGTCGTGGCGGAAACAGAAGCGTCAGCGATACCGTAGATGGTGACGTTGGTTTGTGCGAAAGCGGCGGTAGAGGCCAGAGCGGCAACAGCCAGAGCAATAATCTTCTTTTGCATCAGAAAATCTCCTTAGTGGTTAGTTTTTAACCCGGCAGTAAAACCGAATTAAGCTTTACCTCTCGGATCGAGAAGTTGGCGATGATTGTGGCAAAGAGCACTAGGCCCTAGCAACCGCTGATTGGCCTGTTGGGCCGTTTATCAGCAACTGTGTTGTTTTAGCGCAACAGGCGCATTTGCCCGAAAAACCTGAGGCGAACCTCAGCGCTGCAGCGGCACAAGCAAAGCACGACCGACGCGGGCGATATGCTCAAGCAACGCCGGATTGTCGATTTCGTGGCGCAGCAGCAAATCGATCTTCCAGGGCAGCAACAAGTCATCGAGCCGATTTTCCAGTTCCAGCCGCCGGCGCATGCTGAGTGCCTGCGCATCCAGGCATAGATCAATATCTGAGCCCGAGCGGTAGTTCCCCTTGGCACGGGAACCAAAAACAGTGACTCGAAGCACTTCCGGGTAGTCGCTCAAAACAGCAGCGATCTTTTCATGCGCCGCCACGGGCAGGCCGAACGCGTCATCATCAGGCCTGTTTTTGAGCATTACTGCACGCCCAGTTGCTGCATGCGCTGCTCAAACCGGACGAACAGTTCGTGGTATTGCCCAATCACGGCCTCAACAATAGCTTCGGCTATGGCCTGATTGTAAGTATGCGATGACTGGTTACGGCTCTTGATCATCGCCATCCAGCCCTCCCCATCCTCCAGCAAACCTTTGGCGTAAGCTTCACGGGTCGCATCACGGGAACCTGCGATGGCTGAATTACCCTGCCAATGGAAAAAATCCTTCATGACATTCCAGGCCAATTCATGGGTGAACTCGAAGGCCTGAATCAGGCCTTGCTGCTCCAAAGGACTCAAGGTACGCTGAGCTGCAAGCTCCACACCCTCCGACAGACGCTGCAGGGCCTGCGAGTAGTTATTGAGGCGCTGTAGCCAGCGGACATCCTGCTCAGACGAAGGCATGGCAAACAACCTTGCCAGCTCCACCCCCGGCTCCGGCGCCCGCATGAAGGCTTCGCCGACGAGGAAGGCGCCGACCTTGTTCTGGCGCATGAGGGCGACGTCTTGCGGCGTGACGATGCCGCTTTCGGTGACCACGATCTTGTCGGTGGGAATGCGCGCCAGCAGGCCGAGCGTGGTATCGAGCGTGACGTCGAAGGTGCGCAGGTTGCGGTTATTGATGCCGAGCAAGGGGGTTTTCAGTTGCAGGGCGGCATCAAGCTCTTCCCCATTGTGCACCTCGACCAGCACGGCCATGCCATAGCCAAAGGCCTGGGCTTCGAGGGCCTGCATTTCCGGCAAGCTCAGCGCGGCGGCGATGAGCAGGATGGCGTCCGCGCCCATGGCACGAGCTTCGGCCACCTGGTAGCTGTCGACCATGAAGTCCTTGCGCAACACGGGCAGGGCGCAGGCGGCGCGGGCGGCCTGGAGGTATTCCGGGCAGCCCTGGAAGTACTGGCGGTCGGTCAACACGGAGAGGCAGGCGGCGCCGTGCTGCTCGTAGCTGCGGGCGATATCGGCCGGATGAAAATCGGCGCGGATGACGCCCTTGGAGGGGCTGGCTTTCTTGATTTCGGCAATGATGCCGGCCTTGCCCTGGGCGATCCTGGCGCGGATGGCGCCGACGAAGTCACGCGGGGCCGGCTGGGCGGCAGCTTCGGCTTCGACCACGGCGAGCGGCTTGACAGCCTGGGCAGCGGCGATTTCTTCGTGCTTGGTGGCGATGATTTTGTTGAGGATGTCGCTCATTTAGCCGCCAGACTTTGCGTGCATTCAACGAACTGTTCAAGCTTGGCCCTTGCCGCGCCGCTGGCGATAGCCTCTCGCGCCTTGGCAATGCCGTCACCGATGCTGTCGGCGACATTGGCTACATAAAGTGCCGCACCGGCATTCAGGCAGACAATTTCACGCGCCGCACCGGGTTTGTTGTCGAGGGCGCCGAGCATCATTGCCTTGGATTCCTCGGCGCTACCGACGCGGAGGTTGCGCAGGGACATCATCTGCAGGCCGAAGTCTTCAGGATGCACTTCGTATTCGCTGATTTCACCGTTCTTCAATTCACCGATCAGGGTGGCGGCACCGAGCGAGATTTCGTCGAGGTTGTCACGACCATGCACGACCAGCACGCGCTCGGCGCCCAGGCGTTGCATGACGCGCACCTGGATGCCAACGAGGTCGGGGTGGAAAACGCCCATCAGGGTATTCGGCGCGGCGGCCGGATTGGTCAGGGGACCGAGGATGTTGAACAGGGTGCGGATGCCCATCTCGCGGCGCACCGGGGCGACGTGTTTCATGGCGCTATGGTGGTTGGGCGCGAACATGAAGCCGATGCCACAAGCCTCGATGCAGGCGGCAACCTGCTCAGGGGAGAGCATGATATTGGCGCCCAGGGCTTCGAGCACGTCGGCGCTGCCCGAACTCGACGACACGCTGCGCCCGCCGTGCTTGGCAACCTTGGCGCCAGCTGCGGCCGCGACAAAGATCGAGGTGGTCGAGATATTGAAACTGTGGGCCGAATCGCCGCCCGTACCGACGATATCCACGAAACGGTTGTCGTAGGGCACCTTGACCGGCGTCGCCAGCTCGCGCATGACGCTGGCGGCGGCGGCGATTTCGCCGATGGTTTCCTTCTTGACGCGCAGCCCGGCAACGATCGCCGCGATCATGACCGGCGAGACTTCGCCACCCATGATCTGGCGCATCAGGGAAACCATTTCGTCATGAAAAATTTCGCGGTGTTCGATGACACGCTGGAGGGCGGCTTGCGGGGTCATTGCCGTAGTCATTACTTGTGTTCGTCCAGAAAGTTTTTGAGCAGGTCGTGACCGCGTTCGGTCAGGATGGATTCGGGGTGGAATTGCACGCCTTCGACAGCCAGCGTCTTGTGGCGGACACCCATGATTTCACCGTCGTCGGTCCATGCCGTGACGTCCAGACAATCGGGCAGCGATTCGCGCTCGATGGCCAGCGAATGATAGCGGGTGCAGATCAGCGGATTGGGCAGCCCCTTGAAGACGCCGACATCCTTGTGCTGCACCGGCGACACTTTGCCATGCATGAGCTGCTTGGCATGAATGATTTTGCCGCCGAACGCCTCGCCGATGGCCTGATGGCCGAGACAGACGCCAAGCAGCGGGATCTTGCCGGAAAACTCGCGGATCGCCGCCAGCGAAATCCCGGCCTGGGCCGGCGCACAGGGGCCGGGCGAAATGACCAGATACTCGGGCTTGAGACGGGCGATTTCGTCGAGCGTGATGGCGTCGTTGCGGAACACCTGCACGTCCTGCCCCAACTCGCCGAAGTACTGGACGATGTTGTAGGTGAAGCTATCGTAGTTGTCGATCATCAGCAGCATAAATTCATCTTCCCAACCGGGGTCTGACCACGGATTGCTCGGTAAGTACACGAAACGACCATTGTCGCGCAGATTCTTCGCTCGATAAACCCTTAGCTCGTTGAGAGGGCAGAAAAGCCTTGTCGCGAAAAGCGCTCCGGCCCATAATATCCCTTTGTCATATTTCGCAGTAGCGCATTCGGCCAGGGGGACCAAGGCGCCAAAACGATTTGCGCAAAACAGGGTTTGTATATACAATGAAAATCGATATTTCTGATCGTGTTCTGGAAAAACTGAACACCAAACACGGCGGCGTGACCCTTGACGAGTTACGCCAATGTTTTGCCAACCGAAACGGTGAGTATGCAATCGATGACCGGGAAGATCATTTGACCAACCCGCTGACGCGCTGGTTTATTGCCGAAACGAATTTCGGTCGAAAACTAAAGATATGTTTCATCCCCCTCCCTGATCGGGTTGAACTGAAAACTGCGTACGAACCGAGCGCTGGAGAAATCGCACTTTATGGAAAATACGACAATGACCAATAAAATTCCCGGCACGCCCGAAGCTTGGGAAAATGGCCCGCTGGGCAAAGATGCCGCCTACGCCGAAAAACACCTGGAGACCGAGGCTGAACAAAGCGTGATCGATGAAGCCTTTGGCTTGAAGGCGATTTCCATTCGCCTGGAAACCGAATTGATCGCCTCGTACAAGGCAGTGGCCAAGCATTACGGCATGGGATACCAACCGCTCATGCGACAGGCGCTACACCGCTTCATCGACAGCGAACTAAAAAAAATCGCTCTCGATGCCATGCAAAAGGATGCGCCATCCCGGGAAATCGAGTTCCCGGGCCTATCCAAGGCCGCATGAGACAAGCCACCTTCGGGTGGCTTTTTGTTGCAGGCTGTTGATTCATTGCTTATTTCACCAGCACTGACATCTATATTAAAGACCCGCCACGCCGCCCTTGGCCTGCTTTTGCATTAAAATGCACCCTTTCCCGCCGGATTCACCCATGAGCGCCGAACTCTCGATTGCCCCGCACAGCCTGTCCATCGTCGTCCCGTTTTACAACGAGGAAGACAACATCGCGCCGCTGGTCAAGCGGGTGCATGAGGCCCTGGTCGGTTACGACCATCCGTGGGAACTAGTACTGGTCGATGATGGCAGCAGCGACGCCACTGTCGATCGTGCCGTGCAGTGTTCGCGTGAGTATGGCCCGCACGTCCGCGTCGTTGAACTGACCCGTAATTTCAAGCAGACGGCGGCCATGCAGGCAGGTATCGATGCGGCGCGCGGCGACGTGATCGTGACCATGGACGGCGACCTGCAGAACGACCCGATCGACATTCCGCGCATGGTCGCCCGCCTGATCAACGAAGACCTCGACCTCGTCGCCGGCTGGCGACAGAACCGCCAGGACGGCCTGATCCTGCGCAAGATTCCCTCGAAGATCGCCAACAAGCTGATCGCCCGCATGACCGGCGTCCATCTGCGCGACTACGGCTGCAGCCTCAAGGCTTTCCGCGGCAGCGTCATCAAGAGCGTGCGCCTGTACGGCGAAATGCACCGCTTCATCCCGGCCTGGCTGGCGACGGTAACGACGCCGCGCCGCATCGCCCAGGAGCCGACAACGCACCATGCGCGCACGGCCGGTGTCTCCAAATACGGAATTTCGCGCACTTTCCGCGTCATTCTCGATTTGATCGCGGTGTATTTCTTCATGCGCTTCCGCGCCCGCCCCGGCCACTTCTTTGGCGGCATCGGCCTTGGCCTGACGGCGCTTTCCGGCCTGATCATGGTCTGGCTAGGCTGGGTCAAGTTCGGCCTCGGCGAAAACATCGGCGGCCGGCCGCTGCTGATTGTCGGCGTCGGCACGCTGATTGCCGGCGTGCATTTCATCACCACCGGCGTTCTCTCCGAGCTGCTGGCCCGCATCTACTTCGAATCCGGCACCATCCGCTCCTACTCGGCGCGCCCGGAACGCGCACTGGCGGCTGACGAAGGCTGGCACAAAACGGCGTGAACCTGGCTGCGCTCAAGGGTAACAACAGCGTGAAATGGCTGTTTGGCCTGACGGCCGCCCTGCTCGCCTGGCGTTTCTGGCTGCTGCCCCAACTGGGCATCACGCTCTACGTCGATGAAGCGCAATACTGGACCTGGGCGCAGCATCTCGACTGGGGCTATTTCTCCAAACCGCCCGGCGTCGCGGCGCTAATCTGGCTATCGACCGCACTCTTCGGCGACGGCTTGGTCGGCGTCAAGGCCTTGTCCATGCTCTGCTACCCGCTCGCTGCGGCGGCCTGCTGGGCGATTGCGCGCCGCCTTTACGACGAACGCGTCGCCTTCTGGTCGGCCATCGCCGTCCTCACCCTGCCCATTTTTTCCTGGCTCGGGCTATTCGTCTCGACCGACGCCCTGCTCACCCTGCTTTGGGCGTCGGCCCTGTGGGCTTTCCTGCGCGCACTGGACACCGACCGCTGGGGCGACTGGCTGCTGCTCGGTCTGATCTGCGGTCTCGGCCTGCTCTCCAAATACACCATGGCGGCCTGGCTCGGCGCCGCTTTCCTTTATCTGCTGGCCTTCCACCGGCCGCGCCTGGCCTCGGCCAAGCCCTGGCTGACAGCGGCGCTGGCCCTGCTCATGCTGTCGCCCAATATCGTCTGGAACATCAATCACGATTTCCCGACCCTAAAACACACCGCCGACATCACGCTCAACCGGCAATCCGGCGGTGGCCTGGCCTCGCTGGGCGAATTCTGGGCAGCGCAGTGGATCGCCTTCGGCCCTGTCCTCGGCAGCATTTTCCTGCTCCTCTTGCTGCGCGTCCGCGAAAGCTGGAACGACGAACGGACACGACTCCTGCTCTGGTTCGCCCTGCCGCTGTGGGCCGTCGTCTCGATGCAGGCCCTGAAGAGCAGCGCCAATGCCAACTGGGCGGCCCCCGCCTTTGCCCCGGCCGTGATTGCAGCCGTCGCCTGGCTGCTCCAGCGCGAAAAGAAAAAGCTCCTGATCGCCGGCCTCGCCCTCAACCTGCTGCTCGTCGGCCTGCTCTATCACTGGCCGCAAATACTCGCTGCCAGCCGCCCCGACAGCCAGGCCAAACTCAGCCCCTACAAGCGCGCCATGGGCTGGGATGAACTTGGCCGCCAGCTCAAGCCCATTGTGCAGGCCCACCCCGACGCCATCCTCATCGCCGACAACCGTACCTTGCTCGCCCACATGCTCTACGAGCTGCGCGATGTGCGACCGCTGGCCGCCAGCTGGAACCCATCCGGCGTCGTCAGCGACCATTACAAGCTGACCACCGACCTGCGCCCCCATCTCGGCAAGGATGTGATCCTGATCACCGACACCACACCGGGCACCGATTTCGCCCCGCGCTTTGCCGGCATGGAGCCACTGGCCAGCCTCAAGGTGCCACTCGACGCACAAACCAGCCGAAACATGGATGTTTACCTGCTGCATGCCTTCAAGGGTTATTGAGCTCCGCATTGCCGGCGTCGTGTTTGCGCTGCTCGCGGTGCTCTTCGTCGCATTCCCGGAGATCGACCTGGCGACCAGCCGCCATTTTTATCAAGACGGCCGCTGGGCCTTTTCCGATGGCAACTGGCCCCTGTTCGAACTTCTCTACCGTGGCACACCGCGCGCCGGACAGGTCTTGCTGATCATTCTCACGGGCGGACTGCTGCTCGGCACATGCAAACGTCTGCCCTGGCTGCAGGCGCGGCGGACGACCTTGGGCTTCCTGCTGGCCGCAGCGCTGCTCGGGCCAGTACTGCTCGTCGATGCCACGCTCAAGGATGGCTGGCACCGCGCCCGCCCGACGACCGTGACGGAATTCGGTGGGCCGCTCAAATTCACCCCGGCTTTCATGCTGAGCGACCAGTGCGTCAAGAATTGTTCCTTCGTCAGTGGCCACGTCGCCACCGCCGCCTTCGTCATGGCCTTCGGCTGGCTGGCCACCCCGGCCGTACGCCGGCGCTGGTTGCTGGTCAGCCTCGCCACCGCCACCCTGCTCGCCCTGGTACGCCTCACAGCAGGAGGGCACTTCCTCTCCGACACCCTCTTTGCGTGGTTCGCGACCTATTTCAGCCTGTGGCTGACGGAGTGGATTTTTCGGCGCCTGAAATGGCTGCCGCCAGTTACTGACTAAGTATCGTCATTGCTGACGCAAAAAAAACCGCCGAAATTGGCGGTTTTTTGTGTCCGGGCAGGCAAGGATATCAATCGACTCGCGTATCCAGCCCCTGCTCGGCCAGTTCGGCGGCGCGCAGCACGGCGCGGGCCTTGTTGCGGGTTTCTTCCCATTCCGAGTGCGGATCGGAGTCGGCGACGATGCCGGCACCGGCCTGGACGTACAGCTGCTTGTTTTTGACGACGGCCGTGCGGATGGCGATGGCGATATCCATGTCGCCATGGAAACCGAGGTAGCCGACGGCGCCGGCGTAGATGCCACGCTTGACCGGCTCCAGTTCATCGATGATTTCCATGGCCCGAACCTTGGGGGCGCCGGAAACAGTACCGGCGGGGAAAGTCGCTTTCAGCACATCAAGTGCATCGAGCCCCGGTTGCAGGCGGCCTTCAACATTGGAGACGATGTGCATGACGTGCGAGTAACGCTCGACGATCATGTTTTCGGTGAGTTTGACACTGCCGACCCTGGCGACGCGGCCACAGTCGTTGCGGCCGAGGTCGAGCAACTGGGTGTGCTCGGCGCGCTCCTTTTCATCGGCGAGCAGTTCGCTGGCCAGGGCGGCATCCTCTTCCGGAGAAGCACCGCGTTTGCGGGTGCCGGCGATGGGGCGGACGGTGACGCGGTCGCCTTCGAGACGGACGAGAATTTCCGGCGAGGCGCCGACGACATGAAAATCCTCGAAATCGAAGTAGAACATGTAGGGCGACGGATTGAGGCTGCGCAGGGTGCGGTAGAGCGCCAGCGGCGTCGCGCCGAAGGGCTTGGTCATGCGCTGCGAGAGGACGACCTGCATGACGTCGCCTTCGGTGATGTAATCCTTGGCCTTGAGCACGGCTTTCTTGAAGGCCGCTTCGCCGAACACCGAAACGGCCGGCTCGGAGTGCACCGGCTTTTCGCTCGGAATGACAACCGGCGTGCGCAGCTTGGCGAGCAGTTCCATGAGTCGCGCCCGCGCCTTCTGGTAGGCGCCGGGAAATCCCGGTTCAGCAAAGACGACCAGGGTCAGTTTGCCGGAGAGGTTGTCAACGACGGCGATTTCTTCGGAGAGCAGCAGGCCGATGTCCGGCGTCCCGATGTCGTCCGGCTTGTTCGTGCGGGTCAGCTTGGTTTCGACGTAGCGGATGGTATCGTAGCCGAAGCAACCGACCAGGCCACCGCAGAAACGCGGCAGGCCAGCCTGTGGCGCGGCGCGGAAACGCTGCATGAACTTGCCGATGAAATCGAGCGGATTGGTGTCGTCCTCGCGCTCGGCCACCCGGTTGCCGGTGAGCACCATGACCTGATGGCCATTGACGACAATGCGCGTCTGGGCAGCGAGACCGATGATCGAGTAGCGGCCGAAACGTTCGCCGCCCTGGACCGATTCGAGCAGGTAGGTGTAGGGCGCGTTGGCCAGCTTGAGGTAGATCGACAGCGGCGTATCGAGATCGGCAAACGTTTCCAGCGTCACGGGAATACGGTTGTAACCTTGCGCGGCAAGGGCGTTGAATTCGGTTTCAGTCATGGGGAAGCCTCGAAAATGACAGGGTCTTGCGGTCTGGTGCGATGCGCCACGACGGCGCGCGAAAGGAGATCAGGGGCGCCAGCGACGCCAACCTTGCCATTCGTTCCAGATATGCAGAGTCGTCATTTTTGTGAGAGGTCTTTGAAAGTAAGGGCTTGCTGGTAAGCAGCAAGCAGATCGGATACTAGCGCATCGCAATCGGCACTGTCCACCGGCTCGCCTTCGTTGTAGCCGTAGGGCACGGCATAGGCCAGACAGCCGGCGGCATGGGCGGAACGGATGTCGTGCCGGGAGTCGCCGATGTGCAGATTACGTTCCGGCACCACACCGAGTTGGCGACAGGCGTAAAGGATGGGCTCGGGATGCGGCTTCTTGTGGGCCGTCGTGTCACCGGAGACGACCACATCGAAATAGTCGGCCAGCCCCATGCGGGCGAGCAAGGCGTCGGTGAACATGGCCGGCTTGTTAGTCACCACACCCATCTTTATCCCGCTGGCTTGCCAGGCTTGAAGACCCTCGATCACGCCCGGATAAATCCGCGTGAATTGCCCGTTGACCACCGTGTAATGCCGCTTGAAGGACTCGATGGCCACATCCACCTGCTCAAGGCTTGGCGGCCGTTCATGCGTCAGGCAGCGCTCGACGAGCACCGCCATGCCTTTGCCGACAAAGCTGTGCACCTCGGCCTGCGAGCGCGGCGGCGCTCCGACCTCGGCCAGCATGAGACGACAGGCCTCGGCGAGGTCAGCAACGGTGTCGAGCAAGGTGCCGTCGAGATCGAAGGTAACGGAATGGAAGAGCATCAGACTTTGGCCAGTTCAGCGCGCAGTGCACCAACGATGGAATCGTAGCGATGCGGGTCGCTGTCCTTGCCGGCACCATAGACGGCCGAACCGGCGACGAAGGCGTCGACGCCGGCACGGGCGATGTCGGCGATATTGCCAACATTGACCCCGCCATCGATTTCAAGACGGATGCGCCGGCCGCTTTCCTTTTCGTAGGCATCGAGTTTGGCGCGTGCCTGGCGGGCCTTGGCCAGCGTGCCGGGGATGAACTTCTGACCGCCGAAGCCAGGATTGACGCTCATGAGCAGGATGACGTCGATCTTGTCGAGCACGTAATCCATGTAGTCGAGCGGCGTTGCCGGGTTGAAGACGAGGCCGCCCAGGCAGCCGGCATCGCGGATCAGCGACAGGCTGCGGTCGACGTGGTCGGAGGCTTCCGGGTGGAAGGTGATGATATTGGCCCCGGCCTTGGCAAAATCGGGGATGATGCGATCTACCGGCTTGACCATGAGATGGACATCGATCGGCGCCGTGGTGCAGGGCCGGATGGCCTCGCAGACGAGCGGACCGATGGTCAGGTTGGGAACGTAATGGTTGTCCATCACGTCAAAGTGAATCCAGTCGGCGCCCGAGGCGATGACGTTGGCCACTTCTTCGCCCAGTTTGGCGAAATTGGCGGACAGAATGCTCGGTGCGATGACGTAATCTTTGGCTGACATGATGTTTCCCTGAACAAAAACAGATAGACGAAATTATCCCATGCCCGACACCGACAAGTACCGAATCGAGATTCAACCCATGCCGCAGTTCATCCCGGAGCAGTCCGACCCGGAAAACAGCCGCTACATTTTTGCCTACACGATCACCATCAAGAACATCGGCAGCGTCCCCACCCAGCTCGTTTCCCGGCACTGGATCATCACCGACGGCAACAACGAGGTGCAGGAAGTGCGCGGCCTCGGCGTCGTCGGCAAGCAGCCCCTGCTCCAGCCCGGCGAAAGCTTCAGGTACACCAGCGGTTCGTCGCTGACGACGCCGATCGGCACGATGAAAGGCAGTTACCAGATGGTGGCCGAGGACGGTACGCATTTCGAGGCGGAGATTCCGGAATTCGTCCTGGCCAGCCCGCGCGCCTTGCACTGAGGCCTGCCTTGAACGGGGTCAAAGCCGCTAAAATAGCGGCCTGAACGACCCATAACTCTGGATATTTGTCCCATGTACAAGGATTACTTCCGGCTTGGCGAGATGCCTTTCTCGATCGTGCCGGACCCCCGCTTCCTGTTCATGAGCAACCGCCACCGGGAGGCGCTGGCTCACCTGCTCTACGGCATCCAGGGCGAAGGCGGCATCGTCCTGCTCACCGGCGAGGTCGGCACCGGCAAGACCACCGTCTGCCGGTGCATGCTTGAACAGTTGCCGGACAATATTGACGTCGCCTTCATCCTCAACCCGCTGATGAGCGCCGAAGAGTTGCTGCAGACCATCTGCGAGGAATATCACATTGCCGTGGCAGCCGAGCGGCCCGGCATCAAGGCCTATGTGGACGCCATCCACCACTGGCTGCTGGAGGCCAATGCGCATGACCGGCGCGCCATCCTGATCATCGACGAAGCGCAGAACCTCAACCCGCTGGTCCTTGAACAACTGCGCCTGCTGACCAATCTCGAAACCAACAGCCGCAAACTGCTGCAGATCATCCTGATCGGCCAGCCGGAGTTGCAGGAAATGCTGGCCCGGCCGGAAATGCGCCAGGTCGCCCAGCGCGTCATAGCGCGCTACCACCTGACCCAGCTTGCCCAGGAGGAAGTCCGCGCCTACGTCGGGCATCGCCTGCGTGTTTCGGGCGCCGCCCAGGTCATTTTCCCCGATGCCTTGTGTGACAAGCTGCATCGTGCCACCGGCGGCGTCCCCCGATTGATCAATCTGGTCTGCGACCGGGCGCTGCTCGGCACTTATGTCCAGGCCAGGCAGGAGGTCAATGCGGCCACGCTGCGCCAGGCCATTCACGAAGTGGTCGCGGCCCGTCAGCCGACCCGTCGCCCCTGGCGGGCCATGGCGCTCGGCGCCGTGCTCCTGGGCTTGGCTGCCCTGGCAGCGACGACGGCCCCCATGAGCGATGCCTTGAGCGATTGGCTTGCACCGACTGCCGCCAGGACAGCGCCCGAAGCCGCCGTCAGCCAGCCCTCGCCGGCCGATCAGCCGCGGGCGGATGCTGCACCAGTGGCTACAGAAGCCGGCCCGGAGGCGAGTCAGGGCAAGGACAGCGCTTTGCCGCTGGCCGGCATCGAATGGCCAGAACAGGTTGCCAGGACGGATAGCGAGATGCTGGCCTTTCAGGCGCTCTTCAAGCGGAGTGGCATCGCCGCCGCCAGTTCGTCCCGTGGCGGCAACTGCCGCCTGGCCGAAGCGCACGGCCTGCGCTGTTACGCGGCGCGCGGCGGCATTGCCGATCTCCGCCTGCTCGACCACCCGGCACTGCTCCGGCTATCCGACGCCAGTCGCCGTGACTATGCCGCTACCCTGATCGGTCTGGAACAGAAGACCGCCCGCCTGCTGGTCGGCACCGAAGAACGCCGGGTCGCCCTGGTCGACCTGGCCGAGGCCTGGTCGGGAAACTTCATCCTGCTCTGGAAGGCACCGGCAGGCTTCGGCGAACAGCTGGCACCCGGCCAGCGCAGCCCGGCCATCCTGTGGCTGCGCCAGGCCATGAGCAGCGTCGACGGGATCGCCGACAACGGCTCGGCCGTTTTCGATCCGGAACTGGCCCGGCGCGTTCGCGCTTTCCAGCTGGCCGAAGGCATCCGTCCGGACGGCTATGTCGGACCGGTCACCGCCATCCGCATCGGGGCCCGCAGCAACCCGGGCGGCCCCCGCCTGAGTAACAACAAGGAGGGCTGAAGAATGTCCTACATTCTCGACGCCTTGCGCAAATCCGAACAGGAAAGGCAAGTCGCCGCCGGCCGCGGCGCCGGCATGCTTTTCCCCGTCGCCACGGAAACACGCCCCGGCATCGGCCGCAAGCTCATGCTGCTCATTGCCGTTGCCCTCGTCCTGACCTTGGGCCTGAACGTGTGGTCATGGTGGCGCCTCTCGGCACCGGCCAGACCTCTTCCGGCCAGCCCCGCTCCAGCCCTGGCGGCAGCGCCGCATGACGCACCAGCCGCCGCCCCGAGCATCAGCCCGGGCGTCACCCCGACGCCCCCGCCCGTCCCGGTTCAGCCTGTTGAGCCGCCCGCTGTTGCACCTCTCCAGCCAGCCGAACGCAAGCCAGTCGTCGCCGCCACCCCGAAACCGGCAGCCCTGCCGGAGAAGCCGGCCCGGGTGGCGCCACCAACCCCCATCCAGCCGCCCGTCGCCGAACCAGCCGCACGGCGCGAGGCATCGGGCGAGAACCCGAAAGGCTTGCCGAACGTCAGCGTTTCGGGCTTCATCAGGGATGAAGCGACGGGCAATATGGCGATCATCAACGACAAGCTGGTGCGCGAAGGCGAAGAGGTTCTTCCGGGCCTGCGCCTGGAGAAAATTGACGGCGAACAGGCCGTTCTCAATTACAAGGGCCAACGCTTCCGTCGCTGAGGCTGGCATTCTTACCAGCCATGAGTCTGAAACAGAGCTACACGCTGATCGCACCGTTCTACGATGCCGTGATCGCTCGGGCGACCTGCAGCGCTCGGGCGAGGAGCCTCGCTGCCCTGCGCGAAGAGTCCGGCCGGGTCCTGCTGGCCGGTGTCGGCACCGGGCTGGACCTGCCGCACCTGCCCGCCCGACACCATTACGTCGGCCTCGATCTGACGGCCGCCATGCTGAGACTAGCCTTGGCCCGTACCGGCCATGTCGATTTCGCACCGGTCCAGGGCGATGTACAACGGCTGCCTTTTGCCGATGCGTCTTTCGACTGCGCCGTACTTCACCTGATTCTGGCCGTCGTTCCTGAACCGGAAGCCTGCTTCGCCGAGATATCGCGAGTCCTCAAACCAGGCGGCCAGATACTGATTTTCGACAAGTTTCTGCGCCGGGGGCAGTCGGCCCGCCTGCGTCGATTGATCAACCCGCTGGTTCGCCGGGTGGCTACCCGCCTTGATGTCGTTTTTGAAGACCTGCTGGCAGCAACACCGGGCCTGACGCTGGAAAGCGATGAACCGGCATTGGCCAGCGGCTGGTTCCGGCTGATCCGGCTCAGAAAAACCTGAGGTTCAGGCTTCGTCCGGTCCCAGACCGTCGTCGATCCAAGCCAGGGTCAGCGTGTAAGTCACCGCCAGCACGACCGGGCCGACAAAAATGCCAACCAGGCCAAAACTCAGCATGCCGCCGATAACCCCGGCAAAGATCAGCAGCAAGGGCAGGTCAGCGCCGCGCTTGATGAGCATAGGCCGCAAAAAGCTGTCGAGACTGCCGACAATAACGCTCCAGACCAGCAATCCGGTCGCCCAGGCAGTTTCTCCGCTCCAGACCATCCAGCCGACAGCCGGCAGCAGGATCAGCATCGGCCCGATCTGGGCTATGCACAGGATCAGCATCACCGCCGAGAGCAGCGACGCGAACGGCACGCCGGCCGCAGCCAGCCCCAGCCCGCCCAGCACCGTCTGCACGATGGCCGTCACACCCACCCCGAGTGCCACACCGCGGATTGCCTGGGCGGCCAGAATCACGGAATTCTCGCCGCGCTCTCCAGCTAGCCGACGACCGAAACGCCGGGCCATGCGCGCCCCGGTTTCACCGCCGGCATAAAGGATGGCAGCTATCGTCACGACCAGCAGAAACTGGATCAGCATGCCGCCAAAACCACCCACCTGGGCGAGCATCCACTTGCCGGTATCGGCTGCGTAAGGCGTCACCTT
>ERZ1034365.945-NODE-945-length-15442-cov-2.942727_pt1 | contig 15442 bp, 7 predicted proteins | sample MGYA00520615_ERZ1034365 | MGnify/ENA primary metagenome ERZ1034365 (study PRJEB33736, sample SAMEA104284505) | Azolla filiculoides | biome: Urban; feature: Water surface; material: Ditch water | place: Netherlands | collected 2015-10-28 | depth 0-0.1 m ... | reverse complement strand
TTGTGTTGGTCCCAGAGTTCCCGACCAACTACTACGGTGATTTGCTGTACATTCAATCAGAACCTGATGAGGTGCTGATGGCCGCTGCTGATCTGAAAGACATTCAAATCATCGGTAGCTTGAACAAGGTTACATTACGCCAACGCTAACATAACCTTAGCACAAAAGCCCCCAAATTGGGGGCTTTTTCATTTGGGCCTTAGCAGCCTACATCGTTTTTGAATGCTCGATGAATGTCACGGATAACAAGCTTCAGCACACCGATTGCAATGACTGTGGCAACAATGAGGTTAAGCACAGGAATGCATGAGATGATAACCATACCGATGATAGCTGACTTATCAACTAGTCTTGGGTAAGCAAACATTGTCCCGGCTAGATAGATCAGAAAACAAACCAACACCGCATTCATAGAAAACATATTGACCTCACTTTAGTGTTACACGAAATGTCCGTTGTAGCTGTTCTGCATTGACGATACGATCCATCGGGAACTTGAAGATGCGCACATCCCAATGGTTGTTACGCACCTTGATAGGCGTGTACCGCGGCTCAACAAGTGCATTCTTCTTCGAACGCTTGATCGGTTGATGCAGGACCTTCTGGCGAACCTTCTGAGCTGTGAACAGGAAGATGTGCTTCCCATCACGAGATACCACACCATTGTAACGATGCTCACGGCTACCGCCCATGGTGTAGTGACCGTAGTTGGCCATCTGTGTGTAAACCGCATTTTTAGAATGTACCGCAAGCTCCTTGTACAGGTAGTTCGGCGGTGGTGCAAGTGTAATCATCCGTGCCATATTAGTTCTCCTTGGAGACATGGAAGATGACGGTACCCGGAACAGCACGCATCTCATGCTTGCCTTCCATGAATGTGATTGGGGTGGCCATGGAGGCGGTCCCATCATTCCATGTAATTGCACGCTTAATGGCAAGTGCAAGATCAGCCTGCAATTGTAGCGCGTCATCCAAGGACAAACCGACCATAAGTTGGTTGCCTGCAGTTTGTTCGATGAACATTTCAGCCTCTTGTATTATTGATTTGATAGATTGATTGTATCAAAGGTTCATGCAAGAAGTAAACAGGCTTTAGGGCATAATTTCTACATACTCGTACACTGGGCAGTTCATGATCTCATGCCGCACAGTATTGGTGGCATTCTTGAACCATGCGGCAGGATCCCTTTTATCAATCTCTTCACCGATGAAACGCAGCAGGTCACAGATAGGATCGACGACTTGCTCGCGATATACCATGTCATTCTTCACATAGCCAAGATGCAGATTTTTGATGCAGTTCCCACGGCACCATGTAAAGGCCTCGCAGTCATTACAAGGCATAGCCGCATTATGTTGTAATGGGCTTGGCAGCAGGTAGTTAGCCTTGACATCACCCATCTTCATGTTGTGCATGTACATCATATCAGGACAAGGGTAAATCTCGCCATTTGGCATGACATTCAGCAGATGGGTGGATACCCGGCATTGTGTTCGGCCTGCGTACAGCTCTTGAGCCCGAGTTGGGAACAGCTTATTGCGCACGATACCCATTAGCGGGATCAATGGGTATAGCTTGTCAGGGGATGAAAAGAACTTGTCAATCAGCTGTACAATCACGGCCTTGCGCTTCTCGATTGACATGGCATCGTACTGATTGTCGGATACAAATTGCCAGTACAGATAGTTGAAGGGTGACTCATCACCAACTAGGCTATCGAGCTCATCAAATGTGGTATCGGGGTTGCTCCATGTCACACGGGCTGTTAAGCTTCCGCCAACCTTGTCTTTGACAGCTTGAAGGTTCTTCACTACTTGCTTGTAGATGCCCTTACCACGATAGCCGTCGGTTGTAACCTCACCGCCGTCAATAGAAGCCAACACATTTGATAACCGACCAAGCACCCAATCAGGTAGGTTGTCAATCAAGGTTGCATTGGTTTGAAGCTGAAAGCGAAACAATGGGAATCGTTCGAGCACATCATGCATCAACTGTTGATTAAGAGTAGGCTCTCCACCATAGAAGGTAACATATACCTCTTTGCCGGTGAGATGGGTCTTTACGAATTGCTCGAGCTGGTCAATATCGTATTCGACATGGGTTTGTGACCCAAGTACATCTCCTACTCCTAATGAACAGTAGCTGCATTTAAGATTGCATTTCAGGGTTGTAAGCAGCTGCAGCTCAACACGGCCGCCGATGATCGGGTCTTCCTTTGTTAGCTTGTCATGGTGATGGCCACGAGCCTGATCGTTGTAGAATTCAATTTTGGTGGGTTGGATCATTTTGTTATTTCCATGAACAAGTTAGGTAATGACGCTTAAGTAATAGTATCACATCCGTGCCGACCTTGAAATTAGATGACGACTTTGCCACATAATCATCGGTTGGTAAATAGCAGTATCATACTTTATGTTACATCGAGAGACGAATGGCAAACATTGATCTAACCAAGCTGCTTCCAAAACGGTACCGTGACAAGACCATTGATACCTTGTTGCGTTCGTTGTTTAACAAGCATCTTACCAAGGATGAGTCTGAGCCGCTTTACGGTTTTATTGGATCACTTGACGTAGTAGAACGCACCTCACAAGACATTTACTTGGGCGAACGGGATTTGGAACGCCAGATCAACCGGCTCGAGCCGATCGTCTATGTCAAAAACGCTACAGAAGAACGTGCGGTAGCCTGGGCAGAGCTTTTGCAAAAGATGGTGCTCATGGGTGTACCTTATGAGCAGATCGATCAATGGTTGTCGACCGAAACATTCAACCTGCTGCCACCTATTGACATTGATAAGTTCTCAAACTATAACGAGTACTTTTGGGTAGGTAAGTGGGTGCTGGATTATCCGTCACTGCCTTACCATGAGCTGGGTATCCCTGCAGCGGCTGTAGCCCTTGCTCTGACTCGTTCAAATCCGAAGGCTGCTCCAGAATACTACACCATCCAGCGTGGTGAGCTGGATGCAAGCCACAATCCGTTACCACCAGTTGGAAATGTAACCACTTGGTCGGATTGGTCATTGTGCAACCTATGGGTGCACCGTGATGAGGCATTGGCCTTCCAAACCAAATACAATGCGGACCTTCGCTTCAGTGACCTGATCGGTGCAAAGCTGCCGATCATTGAATACTCAAGCTTGCTTAAGCTCAATACCCACTTGAATGCAATGGGTGAGCCTATTGACGCAGGCGGTACAGCTCGTGTAAACTTAAAGAAGACCGTCAATCAACCACCGTTGTTTGACCTGTACACTCACGATGGTGCACACTCCAAGCTGGCATCAGCAATCTTTTACTACAAGGAAGATTCAAGCCATCCTGTCGATGCACGCATCGGCCGCCGGATTGTAACGGATGAAAATGCTGACTTCATCTTTAGCCTTGGTATCACAATGCCTAGCTCTGATGAGCTGCTGTGGTTCAAGCTTTGGGGTGGTGAGCAATTCGATCTCGCAACTGTATGGCGCGGCGGTAAGCAAACCAAGGCACAATATGTCAAGTATGATTCGAGCGGTACGCTCATCAACCATGACATGTTCACCAACTATCAGAACTACTACTGGGTTGGCACTGCTGAGCCAGCAGAATTACAACCGTTCTACAACCCGGTAGGTGACGCCGAGTACTACGTTATTGAAGTAGGCGGTGAAAGCGGATGGTCAAAGGACAACAAGTGGGTACACGTTAGCAAGCTGCAACGTGCCAACTTGTCCTTGTATGCGCAGGCTCAAAAGCCGATCATCGAGTTCAACCTTGAGCTTGAAAGTGAGCTTCGGGATGATAAGCGTGAGTTCAATCAAGTCCCACGCTTTAAGCTGTATTCCTTTGATCAGGATTCTGATACTTTCCTGCAAATTCCAAATGCCGCAAATGAGCTAAACAATGATGGCCACACCATGGGCTGCTTGCTTGCTCGCCTTGAGGACTTGGGCTTGACCAAGGATGCAATCAAGGCTTCAGCTGATCTGTCATCTCAGCTCTTCACCTTTGAGGATGAGTTCTACGTACAGTCCTTTGTCAATGGGTACTTTACCAATGTCTCGGGCAGCACAGCTTATGGGTTTATCACCCGTGAGGTTGCACGTACAACTGTTGGTGATGGCCAGCTATCAATAGAACCTACTGCATTTGATGCAACGGCTCAAGTTTATCAGCTGACTGCAATCAACCAAACCACCTTTGCTGTGAACAGCTCGGTGTTAGGCCCATTGCCTGATCTTACAGTAGGTGAGCAATATGAAAGCTACGGTGTAAGCTTCAAGCTGATCGATGGCCTCGTTCCTTTCAAGGTAGATGATGTAATCACCCTTGATGTGAAGTCAGTCTTGTTTGAGCGTGCTCAGCTATATGCAAATGTAAACGGCTCATACCGTACCTTTTCTCAGCCTGATGAGGTGCTGACAAAGGATGTGTCATCATCCAAGCTGATCCCGGCTAACCCAGCATTGCGTAACGGTGTTTGGGCTGTGCCTGAACAGCTGGCATGGAACCCAAGCAATGAAACTCGTGCTGACCTGAAAGAAGGTGACCTTGTTTATCACTTTGCAAGCATCATTGGTGCACAGAAGGATATTATTGGGTCACCAAACGGCCGTAACAACTGGCGCCAGCTGACCAATATTGACCTTGGTGCTGGCGGCAAGATCAAGCAGTTCAATAGCCGGTTCAGCCTGCTTATCGGAATGCTGATGCAAGAAGGGGTAACACCTGTCAGCCTGCTTGACTTCTCGCATTCTAGCTATGAACAAATGCTTGGCCAAGTTCGTGAGTTCATCGAACAAGAGTTTATCACGAAGCTTGTGGAAGGTACTGTGTCTATCCCGGCTAATGGGCAGCTGTCGGCTACAACCAAGGCTGAGCTGATTGCATACTTAGAGCGTAAGGCCTCCGTATCCACATCAGAGCTGATCAATGCTGTCAACAATATCTACTTCGATACCACAATGCCAATCAAGGCTTGTACAGTAACCTTACCGTACATGGGCCTGACACCGTTGGTAGAACCGCGCATCGAGCTTGATAAAGAGCAAAACTTCGAAGTGATGGTGCACCATGACGGCCACTCTGTAAAGCTCCCAACCGTTGACCAGCAAGTGTTGAAAAATGCTGTGCTGCTTAAGTTCAAGCGTGAAAACGGTCAAGAGACAGCAGGTATTGTTTCGGGTCCGGTTGCACCGAACCGTCCGTTTGCAAAGCTGCTTTGGCTTGACCTGTCATCAATGTCCCTGTACATCTACAATGTAATGGATGACCACGGTACAAAGCCTGCTAACCCCGAGCTCGGTGCATTTACATTCAACCGTGCAACAGGTGAGGTATGGTGTTACAACGGTGAGTGGGTGCTGCTAGGTAATGATCAAGTTGCACAAGAACAGCCATGGACAAAGATTGACCTTGATGCCGCATTGCATGCGGCAATGCTTGGCATCGAGCAAGAGCTGTACAAGCATTGCCCACCAGTGGCCCAACGTGTTACTGTAGACACAGCAAATGCTGCATATACCAAGCTCATGAAGAAAGAGCTGGATGCATTTGCTGCACGCTACGGAATCCTTGACCCGTATGCAATCACATACGATGCAAGCAATGCATTTACGTGGAACTACAAGGGTACTGGTACACCTTACTTTATAGAAGCACCTGCCGCATGGCATGTAATCTACAAGGCTGTATATGGCACATCCCGCCCTGATATTGAACCATGGGTAACCGCTGGCTATGCATCAGAGCAAGAGTTTTTGGATGATGCTATTGCGGATGGTTTCTTGCCAAGCGGCACCACAAGCTTTACAAAGAGCATGTGGGCTTCGGTTGCATTCTTCGTGCGTAACAAGCAAGTTGCATTGGGTAAGCCTAACACGCTTTCAGTTGATGTACCAACCGGCAACTTAATCCCTCCGTATGCATTTGGCAACAATGAACAGCTGTTTGCAACTGTGCCGCCGTCACCATTAGCAAAATATAGCTATGGCGACCTTGGTCCTATTGAGCTGTTGTGGACTCGCACAGGTGACTATCTTGCTGCAGTAGCAAAGGTTACCTTCATGCTTGATCCTCTTAAGGTCATGGATAAATGCTGGGGTGATGATGTCAAGCTTGTAGGCAACTATGAGCTGAATGCGGCATTAGGTCGTAAGGCTTCACCAGCTGATGTTCAGCTGCATGGCTCTTTGATTGTTGATCCTGCATTTACTGCAGATCATGTTACTGTTTCGAATGTTACTCCTGATCTTTATGCTCGGACAATCGTTGTTGAAGTTCTGTCTCCAGTAGACGGGCTTGTTAAAGTAACAAACGGTGACGAAGTTACTTTCTCAGGGTATGCTGTTACTACCGACCTCTTTACGCTTTCGCTGAAAGAGCCAAAGACTGGATTTAACACAGGTGACACAGTTGTAGTAACCGTGGATGCAGACGGCGGTGTAACCGTGGATGTTGCTGCAGCAACTGTAGTTAAGCTGCTGGGCCTGTCACAGCTGTACACACATCAGCATCGCTTTGTTGGTGCTGATGAACAGCTTGTTGCAAATACAGCATGGCTGCGTGATTGGACCACACGGTTAGCATATCGTGTTGGTACCTTCGTGGACACTGATACCCTCAAGGTTCAGATTGAAGACTTAACCATTGACCCTTCAGCCTACTCTGTATTGCTGAAGGAAACACCATATGTTGCAAAGGCTGACATCACTGCACTGCGTGTAACATTGCTGCAAGCCGGTTCATCCGAGCGTGTTGCAAATAAGACTGTGCCGGCTAAGCCATACGGTGGTCAACGTGGTGATGACTGGGTGTTCCGGATTGATGGATACTTGCCAGGCCGCGTTGATCTTGAATGGTACCAGTATGACACATCAGCTGAGTATCAAACATTCTTTGCAATGGGTGCTAAAAATAGCACCGATGAGTGGAAGCATTATTCCAAGCGCGGCCAAGTGCTAAAGGCAAAGGCTCCGTTCTTGGTAACAGGCTTGCAAAACTTGGTAAACTTTGTGTTTGGCTATGCTGAACGCCTTGGTGATAAAGGCTTCGTGTTCAACGACATCGAGAACCCAGTTATTGATGAAACTTCCGGTCGGTTGCTTGACTGGCAGCTACAAGTTGAACAATTGGTTGATCAACAATTCGGTGGGGTGGAAGCTGGTTCAGCATTCTTATTGAACCCATTTAGCCGTAAGCTGTGGTTCAAGACCCCGTTCGGTTTCGTATCTAACTTGGCCCACCCATCCACTGTGTTGGGTGAGCTTACACCTGCTTTGTACACAAGCCGTGGTAAGCACATTCATAAGCACCAGTTCCGTGTATTCCGTGATGATGCATTGACTGAAATTGCATTTGATGAACCAGCTTATGCAGGTACAGTATTGACCAGCTCACATGAGCACTTGATGCTGTTTACCCAATACACCGGTTTGAGCACCCTGTTGTATGACCCATTCTTGGGCCAACGTGTAAGCCGTTTGTTCCTGTCGGGCGAACGTCAAGCTGTACCAAACGGCCGTGCATCCTACGGTGGTAAGTACTTGGTCAACGGTGGCATGCGCCGTAACATGGAGTCAAGCGTACAGAACATCCTACAGATGTACGAAGCTTCCAACTCGCAGCTGAATGCACCAGACGTAGAGCGTGCTCGTGCACTGTTGGGATTTGAGTCCAAGCAATATTGGCGTGATCGTAACTCACCGGAGCAAACTGAATTCCGCTTCTGGCAGGGTGCTATCAAGGGTAAGGGTACAAACTTTGCCGTGAACGCTTATGTCAACTCGAAGTCATACCGCACAGCATCGCTTGATGAGTTCTGGGCTTACAAGGTTGCTGAATATGGTGATGCACGCCCAACCACAGACGTAGAGCTGAAGGTTGAGCCAAATGACTGCCCAACAGAACGGACCAACTACCTGTTCTTTGAACCTGACGAAATGTCATTGATCAAGACATGGAAGACCATCAATGGGTATGATGTTCCGATCTACGACGTCACACCGTATGATGATTGGTCATTGTATCTGTCTGAGCAAGCTGAGCTGATGGAGCGTGTTGACCCACGTGGTACAATCTTCATCAAGCCTGATGATGAGACACGTTGGTTCCGTTACTCGGACCTCAATGCATTGACATACTTCCCGGCTGATGTGATTGCAGAAGTGCACCTCACACCAACTGATCTCGAAGCTGTGTATCGTTTGACAACACCAGACGGTAAGCCGGTTCATGCTGATTGCTTTGAAGTAATTGACATTTCATCTATTCAAGGTGCTGATCTGTACGACATGCTGCCGTACGACACTGCACCGTTTGAAGCAATGGTCAATCAAGTGTATCGTGAAGTCGGTGACTACATTCCGGGTACCAACCCACCGCAATATGAGAAGCCAAAGTTCAAGCGGATCAACAGCTCAACAATTCAATTTACTGACCCTATCTTCATTGATCGTCCGGTCAAAGTTGTTTGCTATGCACCGCCACTTGCTAAGTTCAGCCCATCGCAGCTGTACAGCTACCAAGGCCAAGATGTGCGTGTGAAGTCAGACCTTGTTTGGTGGGACCCAGCACGTGGAGTGCACCACCCACAAGCTCATGCAGCAATTGATTATGAGCTGGAACGTGACCCAGCAAAGTACAACACATCAGATCGCGTGTTTGCAAACAGCAACACCGACGGCATGCGTGTATGGGGTCGGAATGAGATTGGCAAGGTTTGGTGGAACACTGCTAACTTGTCATGGATTCCTTACTCCGACACCAAGCTGTTCCCATCACAACAAGAGCGTCTTGCACGTTGGGGTGGTTTGGCCGATGATGCAGCAATCAACGTAGCTGAATGGGTTGAGACCGATGTGCCACCAGCCGAGTATATCACAAAGGTCATGGCTGGGGAAGCAACAGGTGAAGTAGCAATTGTTGAAACCCTAGCACGTAAGCGTGCATGGAATCAACGTGTTGTTGCTTGGGTGCATTCTGATAATCCACAGCTAGTCCCGCGTGAAGCAAAGGCTTATCAAGGTGCTCGCCTGACTCCAGTTTTAGTCGGTGGTCGCGGTTCGTTGGTTGCATCAAACGGTGCAGCACCAGTGCTGAACAAGGGCTCAAAGATTGCTGCAGTTCTTTACACAAATAACACACGTTCAAAGACTGAAGTAAGCAAGCCATTCGGCCTATACACTGTATCGGGTGATCGGTCATCATTGGTTGCAGGATCCACCAACAGCTTTACTACACCAGTATTTGCTGCGATGACATATTTTACTAGCCCGAAGGTTACCATTGATTCTACATTGGTTACCTACCTCGGTGATATTTCCGGTGCTGTGGTGCTTAGCTATGAAGCTGATGCATCTAACTTCTATGTTCGTGCAACTTACAGCTCAACAGGTAAGACACAGCGTCTTGCAATGGATGACACACCTGCTTCAGCAGGTACAGTATTCACCTTGAGCTTTGATCAGCTTGGTCTGAAGATAGAGCTAACAGTTGTTTATGGTCAAGCCGATGCATGGGGTACATTGGGTGTTACTACAGCTGCTCAACGCAAACAGCTATTGGCACAAGCTGTAGGCAATACAGCCAATGATGTAATCATTCGTGAAGGTCTTGCCGTTGTTGAGCAAATCGCACCGGTTTATCAAGGTGTGCCATTAGAGTACTTGCCAGGCATTGCTGATGAAGGCATGGTAGGTTGGATGGCTTGGGAAGATCCAACGGATCTGTCAACCGACAATCCTGCACCATACAACAAATTTGAGCCGGTGTTTGGTGATTGGGAAGTTGTTGGTGACAAGCTTGTTGATGTGGTTGATGCTATCAAGCTCGAGCAGCGTGCACCGTTGCTCATGCGTGACGGTACCAAGGTGCTTGGATTCCAAAGCGTTTGGACTTCATGGGAGATGCTGCAGCCAACCGTTCGTGAAGGCTGCTACTTTACCAAGACCGGCCGCAACCACGTTGCAACATGCAATGAGATGTTCAGCTTTGACGGTGTTCAATCAAACTTCAAGGTATATGTGAATGGCCGTAAGACAAACTACTTTACGACCGGCCCTAACGGTACCAAGACTGTTGTTTATCCAGATGCAGCTAAGCTGAAGAAGGGTGATTTTGTGCGTGTGACATTGCAAGCATACGTGCCTACAGCCGATGATCTCAAGTATGATCCAACTGATCCGGCAGCTGACCCAACTGTGATGAACATGTACAAGGTCAACATGCCTTGCTCTGTGTTCTACGATCGCAATGAGCATGGTCGTGTAAACAAGACACGCTATTATTTCTGGGTCAAGAACAAAGACTCTGCCATCTATGGCAAGAACAATAGTGTGAAACGTGTTACTGAGCTGCTGCATGAGCATGACGATATGTACTGCGTACCACAGATTCTGAAGTTCTACAATCAGATCGATGGTCGCCCAAATCGCTATGCAATGCTCAGCATCAAGAACCTTGCACGTTATGTTCGTAAGTCGGCTGACTACAAGCTTCGCATCCGCGGTGTTGCATCAATGCGTAATGATGACAACAATATGCAGCTGAAGAACATTCACGAAGAGTGGATGGTGATTCGCCCATATCAAACTACACGCTTGCCGAAGGAGCTGTGGGATCGTTTGACCGATACACTGTGCGGTGAGACCGTGTTCGGTCAGGTGCTACCGTATGTTCCGTATGCTGGATATGATGAACGTAACCCGCATGCTCCATCCGCCGGCTATGGAGTTGGTGTTGGTCAGCTGTTGACCGATCCAAAGAATGCGCGTCAAACAGTAAAGGCAACTATCTTAAATACTAGGGTAACTAAATATGATGAGACTACTGGCGAAATCATGGCTGACCCGATCAACTTTACTAGCTTCGACATTAACAAGCTTGACACATACCTAGGTAGCTCAGATGCTATCCGTGCGTTCATGGGTGATTTGTGGCGGAAGGCAAAGCCAAAACAGATCAACGAGCTGTTCTTTGCGGTGCTCGAAGATACCTTGGCTAAGACCAAGGAGCTTTCGGGTATCTTCAAGACCTCCTTCATTTCCCTGAATGAAGTCCGCACGGTAGCAGTTGATCCCCTAGGAGCAAATCAGTGACATATCGTTCCCGTGATACACGGCTTGTTGAATCCTTAGTCAGATACGTTAAGGACATCAAGCCGTATCACGTGAAGTTGAAGAACTTCACGTCTGAGCTGTTTTTCAAGGACAAGTTCAATGTCGCCTTCCTGAAGGAGGACTTGTCGCATGCATTCTACTTCCAAAACGTTTGGACGAAAAACGATGTTGGTGGCTGGCAATTATCAAATGTGTCCGATGGCACAAACCGTGATCGATACTTTCGATTACCTGCAACTGTATTCCCACGCTTCTCTGCAAATACAAATGTAGGACAAACACCAGCTGGTGACGACCCTGGTTCGCTGAACACAACGGATGTAAATGCAAACGGCCTGCCTGATGGTGAAGAGCCATGGCAAGGCGAATGGTCCTACTCACACCGCCCAGGTGATGACATTGCACCGTATGAGCTCGATGTCATCTCTGTTAGGGCTTATGTAGTCAACTATACCTTAGTAGGTACGAATTATCAAGTTGAGTATGATCTTGAGGTGACCGCAGAAGGTCTCCTCAATTATCATGGCATAGATGCATCCGTTACATCTTGCACACAAGCTGATTCATCAACTGCAGCTGTATTAGTGCAGGCTTCCACCAATGTTTGGAAGGCAAGTGGGGTGCTGGGTACCATTCCTGCAAATAAGCTTGCTGACATCTTTGAAGAGGCAGGTCTTGCAGCTCAGCTTCAATCATATATTGAAGCACAAGCCATGCAGCTGTTTGTGCTTACCGGCACTGGTCGGTATGATGTTCCATTCCACCATGGCTCCCAAGTATTTGTCAATGGTGTTCGAAAAGTATTCGGTGAGGATTATGTAGTTAGTTCGAATCGCGGTGCAATTCAATTTTTAGCAGGGAAGCACCCGAGCCCACTAGATCAACTAACTATCAACTATTTCAATTGTGACCGACTGTTTATTTCCAAGGTCGATCCGTTCGATTTTAATGTCTCACGTGCATATGACATGGCGCCGTATGGTGAACTGCCATTTGACACAGAGGATGAAGGCTCATACGATATTGTCGGCTATGACGACAATGAATATGATCATGACTCGGCTACCGACATTGTCAGTGACACTTTTACAATTATTGTAGACAAGACCTACATGGGCTGGCATCGCCCGGTCGAGTTTTACAATTGCCGCCCGGGTACAAACAAGGCCCAGCTTGATGAGATATTCATCTATCCATCACAAGACACTGGTGCTATTTGGAAGGTAACCGCCACATCCTTCTTGTCTGTGAAGGTGCAGCAGGTTGCTCCTATCTTAGGTCCGATCGAATATGCTTACTTGGGTCAACGCTTTGACAATGGTAAGATCGGCTTTGTGCTCAAGAGCCCATGGATCCCGTACTACTTGGTGCAGGATGACAATAGCTACATTGCATATGACCTGACCGGCTTTGATACCGATGCTTACGGTGAGATGCTTGAAGAGACTGACTTCTGGGTCAACCTCGACATTCAAACAGAGCACGGTGTTGTAACTGATCCGGCATCACCGATGCATGCACCAGTTCGGTTGAACAAGCTCGGTATTGTTCAACAGCGCATGATCAACACCATGCAAGGCCCACAGCCAATCTACGAATTCATCTTCGATGACATTCCTGTGCGTGGCACCTACATTGAAGTTCGTGTAGAGCAAGCTCGTCAATACAACCCGCGGGTCAATGCTTCATTCCGTGAAAAGTTTGAGATTACTGAGCTGCTAACATTTACTGATAGCTTCTGCACGAATGCTGTTCGTTACAGCGGCCAAGTAGCCCTGACCGAACCGATGCTGAACTCTGGCTACGATGATCACCCATACGATTCAATCCCGTATGATGATCTGTTGGTTTCAGGCTACGATGATCAGCCGTATGACACCATGATGTATGATAGCTTGACGCTGTCATATCCGGATAATCTTGCGTCCACATTCTACCCAGCTGTGCCAATTGTTAACTGGAATGGTTTAGTAATTCCTAACCTGACTGCAGCTGTAAATGACTCATTGAATGGTGCACCATTTGTGATCCCATCATGGTACGGCTTTGATGATGCCGGCTTTGATCTAATTCCATACGATGCAAATCCATATTTGCTCGGTGTATTTGACATTCGTTTGTTTGAGCCGATCTGCTTGGGCACGATCAACACAGAAGGCTACGACACAACCAATTACGACACAGACGTGCTTGATGGTGCTGAAGTATACGCAACAATCAAGGATGACTTCTACCTGACGGTGACACAAGACTATCGGCCATACGATGCATTCGATGATGCAGGGTATGCTGAGGTACCGTATGATGCTGATATTGATGATTCATTATATCACCATGTTGAGCTGCATCCAAATGCAAACTTCTACCAAGAGCCACAAGAAGTAAATGTGCTGGTGCTTCGCCACTACTTGGGTCCGAATGTGATCGTTGAGATTTTCCACAACGATCAGCTCATTACAGCTGACATCGAGGTGATTATTGAAGAGCAGCGTGTTGAGATTCGGTTGCCGACAGCTATGTCAATTGCTGTGCTGTTGACACAGACTGAACCGGCTCCACCACCTCCGCCGCCGCCACCACCGCCACCTCCAATGGAATCGCTGTACTTTAATAGTCAGCCATACCCAGTGTTGGTGCTTGAAAATGTGGCAAGCACGTTAACACCATTAGGTGGTAATGGGCTCACAATTCAACCACCAGCTGATACGCTTACAACGTCGTTAGCTGTAGTTAGTGGTAGTGCGGAGATTTACGGTTATACCGCTATTGACATAAATCAAGATGTCCTTGTCACAAGCCTATCAGTAATAGATAGCTCAGCACAAATTATCTTAACAGTTCCACTAACTGTTGAGGGCGATACAGTATCATCTGATATTAGCATTCTATCTGGTACACTAGATAAAGTGCTTATCGAATATCAAAACAACGATGACGCAATCACCAGCGGCATTACAATTCTTGGAGGAAGTTTAGTATGATTTGCAATAAAGTTTCTGGTGAATATAAAGTCACCGTGTTATCAGCCGAAGGCGAAGAGCTTCGCACAACCGGCTGGTTCAAAAATCTGATTACTGACACCGGGCTTAATATGCTGGCGGGTAATGCCGGCCTGCCTATCATGTATTACTGCTTTGTAGGTACCGGCTCTGCTGTGCCGGCGAATACAGATACTCAGCTTGCTAGCCTGATCGGTACGTATTCATCACCTGCATATATGAATCCACAGGGTACAAACTTAGGTGCACCTGATTTCAATGGTGTGTTTACTGGGTCTTATGAGTTTGGGATCGGTGCTATCGTAGGTAACATTACTGAAGTTGGTATTGGCCCGAATACTGATGGCACCGGCTTGTTTAGCCGTGCACTAATCAAAGACATCAATGGTGACCCTACAACCATCAGCTTGCTTGCAACTGAAATTTTACAGATTACTTATCGAGTGACTTTTGCTCAAGATATGGCTGACCATACAGGCACCATGGTAATCAATGGCCAAACCTATGACTTGGTAATTCGCCCTGCAAATGCAAGCGCGTTTACTCCAAATTATGCTTACTCTGGCTCCAGCGGTATGTACTTGTATGCATATGAAGGTACTATTAAAGGTCCAACAGCACAACCAGGTGGTGCACAAGCAGGAATTTCTGAAGGCACAGCTGATGCATTCAATGGGTTTGAATGTTGGTAACTTCCCAACCGGTATCAATACCTTGCATGCACTGTATCGTTTTTCAGCAGCAAGCGGTGGAAGCTATCAATATCAAATCGGCATTACACCACCAATCCCTAAAGACGATACCATGATTTTGAATCTGAAGCTTCGTCAAACCTGGGCACGTGCATAATGTTACCACAAAATGTTACAACTCCGGCTGTAACAGCTTCAGCTTTTACAGCACCACGGGATCGTGTATATGATCCCATGGTTTCATATCACGAAGGTGGGAATACATTATATGCAGCAGCACCATCACGGAGGCTAAAGGTCTGGAAGGCTGATTATGCAGCTGGCTTCATTCGTGTGACCCCCGAAGATGAATCATTGCCTCCAAATAATGTTGTGGCTGCAACAAATGTTACTTCCATCTCATTAGCCTTTGATGCTAATATGTTCCCTGTGTTAGCTTATCGTGAAAATGGAACATTTAAGCTGCGCTGGTATAATGCGGCTGTCAGCGATATTAGCATTACTGAGCTAGTAGGTGTTACTGCAGCACAGATAGCAGTTGATGATCTTCGGCCAGAGCTGATCGGTCGGGATGACATCATCTTAGCATATACAAAAGGCGGCAACTTATACTGGGCCATGCAACGTGACCGTTATACGGTCGAGCATT
>ERZ1034365.944-NODE-944-length-15444-cov-3.137763_pt1 | contig 15444 bp, 12 predicted proteins | sample MGYA00520615_ERZ1034365 | MGnify/ENA primary metagenome ERZ1034365 (study PRJEB33736, sample SAMEA104284505) | Azolla filiculoides | biome: Urban; feature: Water surface; material: Ditch water | place: Netherlands | collected 2015-10-28 | depth 0-0.1 m ... | reverse complement strand
GACTGGGACCGCTACAAGGGCTTCAAGGCCACCATGCACGAGGCCAATTTCGAGCTGATCGAGATCCCGCATGTGCGCCAGTCGGGCAAGAACTCGGCCGACATCCGGCTCGTGGTCGATGCGCTCGACCTCTGCTACACCAAGTCGCACGTCAATACCTTCGTCATCATCAGCGGCGACTCGGACTTCTCGCCGCTGGTCTCCAAGCTGCGGGAGAACGCCAAGCAGGTGATCGGCGTGGGTGTGAAGCAGTCCACATCCGACCTGCTGATTGCCAACTGCGACGAATTCATCTTCTACGACGACTTGGTGCGCGAAAAGCAGCGCGCCCTGGCTCGCCGCCAGCCGGCCGACGCCCAGCCCGCCGCCCGCCGCACGCCCGAGGAGGAGCGCAGCCGCAAGGAGTCGATGGACGCGCGCCGCACCCAGGCGGTCGAGATGGCGGTGGAGACTTTCGATGCGCTGGTGTCCGAACGCGGCGACACCGGCAAGATCTGGGCCTCGGTGCTGAAGGAAGCCATCAAGCGCCGCAAGCCGGATTTCAGCGAGTCCTACTACGGCTTTCGCACTTTCGGCAACCTGCTGGAAGAAGCGCAGTCGCGTGGCCTGCTGGAGTTCGGGCGCGACGAGAAATCCGGCGCCTACGTGTACCGCAGCAGCGGCCTGGGCAACACCCCCGTCACTACCTCGGGCCAGGGCAACCCCGCGCCCGGGCGCATTGAGACGCCCGTGGACCGGCCGCCGTCCCGTTATTTCCAGCAAGAGCCGGCCGCCGCGCCGCCCGAATCCGCCCTGGACACCGCCGAACGCCGCGACCGCGGACGCCGTGGCCGCAGGCCGGATGCGACCCCTTCCGAAATCGCAGCCTCCTCGCAGGTGCATGAGGCCCCGCAGGCCCGTGTCCCGGATGAACACGCGGCAGTGCCAGACGAGGTCAACCCACCCGCCAGCGCCATGGAAACGCCCACGGCGTCTGCCGCCCGCGCGCCGGTGCCCGAAGCCGGTGCCCAGCCGGACGACAGGCAGGGCCGGAGCTACTTCCGCCCGGCGCCCCCCGCCACCGGGGTCGAGCCTGCCGCTGAAAAGGCCGAACCGCGCCGCCGCGCACGGGGGGGCCGCAAGCCCGCCACGGCCCAGATGGAGTCCACCGCCGTCGCCCCGGCACCCGTCGCCCCCGATCTGCCACCCGCCCCACAAGCCGCTGCGCCCGCGCCACACGCAGCCCAGGATGAGGCGACCGCAACGCCCCATGCTGCGCCGAAGGCACCAGCGCGCCCTCGACGGCCGCGCAAAGCAGCGCCCAAGGCGGACAACAGCTGAGAACGGCAGGGGAGGTTCGCAGGGGCTGGCGCCTGAAGCCCTGTGCAGCGTACGCCCAACGCCCCCTCCCCCGCGCCGTTACGATCCACCCCATGATGGCCCACCTCTTGATGACTCGCCTGTATCGATGCGCGCAATGCCGCGGTTCGCGTCCGAGCCCCCTGCTCCATGAACAAGGTGTGACGCCATGAAGAGGCGCTGGCTCTGGCTGGCCGGTAGCGGACTGGCGCTGGCCACAGTGGTCGTGGCCGGCATGACCCTGCGCGGCACGCTGGTCGACGCGGTGGAGGTGCGCGCGGCGCCGCTGGTGCGCACCATCCAGTTTTCCGCGCGGGTGACCACCTTGTCCCGCGTGGACGCGGGCAGCACGCTGACCGGGCGCGTGACCGAAGTGCTGGTCAGGGAGGGGCAGCCGGTGCGCCAGGGCGAGGCCCTGGTGCGGCTGGAACCGGACGAATTGCAGGCAGCGCTGGGCCAGGCGATGGCGGCCGAACGCCAGGCCCAGGCCCGGCTGGAGGGCCTGCGCAGCAGCGGGCGGCTGCAGGCCCAGGCGGCCGTGCTTCAGGCCGACGCCACGGTGCACGCGGCCCGTGCAGAAATGGAGCGGGCCCGGCAGCTGGTGGCGCAGGGCTTTGTCAGCGCCTCCCGGCTGGACGACGCCCGGCGCGCCAGCGACGTGGCCCTGGCGCAGCAGGGCAGCGCCCGCGCGCAGGCGCAGGCGAACGCCGACACCGGCACGGATGTCGTTCAGGCGCAGGCCCAGCTGGCTGTCGCGCGCGCAGCCACCACGGCCGCACAGGCCAGGCTGGCGCAGACGGTGATCCGCGCCCCGGCCCCGGCCCGGGTGCTGTCGCGTGACGTGGAGCCGGGCCAGATCGTGCAAGCCGGGCGTGCGCTGATCGGCCTGGCGCTGGAGGGCCCGACCCAGCTCAAGGCCCAGGTGGACGAGCGCTTTCTGGAGCAGTTGCAGCAAGGGCAGAAAGCCCAGGTGGTGGCCGACGCCTTTCCCGGACAGCGTTTTGCGGCCCACGTGGCGTCCATCGCACCGGCCGTGGACGCGCAGCGCGGCGCCGTCGAGGTCAAGCTGGTGCTGGAGCAGCAGCCACCCGCCTTCCTGCGCGAGGACATGACCCTGTCGGTCGAGGTGGAGACAGCGCGGCGCGCGCGGGCACTGGCCCTGCCGCTGGCCGTGGTGCAGGGCCCGGCCTCGGGCCCTGCCGCGCAGGTGCTGGTCAGCAGCGGGGGAAGGGCCCAGGCACGCGCGGTGCGCCTGGGGCTTCGCACCCTGGAAGCCGTGGAAGTGCTGGAGGGCCTGCGCGAGGGCGAGACGGTGCTGCTGAACCGCGACGTCCAGGCGGGCGACCGGGTGCGCACCCGGCTCGTCACCGCCGGGCCCGCCGCAGCGGCCGCAACAGGCGAGGCAGCGGGGGGCGCCGGTGCCGCGCTGACCAACGCCATGGGGCGCTGAACGGTGATGGCACCAACGGGCTGGCTGGGTTTTGAGCGGCGTATTGCGCTGCGCTTCCTGCGTGAGGGCCGCATGCAGACGCTGCTCATCATCGTGGGCGTGGCGGCGGGTGTGGCGGTCATCGCCTACATCTCGGCCCTGATCAGCGGCCTGCAGGCCAGCACGCTGACCAAGACCCTGGGCGCGCAGGGCCACGTCACGTTGCGCTCGCTCGACGACGCCGTGGTGCCGGCGGCCCTCGCACAGGCGGGCGCCAGCACCCTCACCCAGACCCAGCCGCGCGCGCAGCGGCTGCGCTCGGTCATCAACTGGCAGACGCTGGTGCCGGTGCTGGAGGCCATGCCGGGCATCTCGGACGTCTCGCCCATGGTGTCGGGCGCGGGCCTGGCCCTGCGGGGCGAGGCGACCCAGTCCATCGCCCTGCTGGGCGTGGACCTGGACCGCTATGACCGCATCGTCGGCCTGCGCAGCAAGGTCATCAGCGGGGTGGCGCGTCTGGCGCCCGGAGAAGCGGTCGTGGGCCGCGAGCTGGCCGCCGACCTGGGGGTGCGCGTGGGCGACCGGTTCACCTTGCAGACGGGTTCGGTGAGCGACTCGGTGCGCGTGTCGGCCCTGGTGGACCTGGGCGTGCGGGATCTGAACCGCCGCACCGTCATCGTGCCCCTGCGCGCGGCGCAAAGCCTGCTGGGCCTGCCGGGCGGCGCCACCAACCTCGACCTGCGCCTGCACAATGTGTGGACGGCCCAGACGCTGGCCGCCGACCTGCGCCGGCAATACCCCTACAAGGTGGAGAGCTGGCAGGAAAACAACGCGCAACTGGTGTCGGCACTGAACGCGCAGTCGGTCAGCACAGCCATCATCCGCGGCGTGGTGCTGGTGGTCGTGGTGCTGGGCATTGCCAGCGTGCTGGTCGTGTCCGTGGTGCAGAAGCAGCGCGAGATCGGCATCCTGCGTGCCATGGGCACCACCCGCGGGCAGATCCTGCGGGTGTTCCTGCTGCAGGGCGCGGTGCTGGGGGCGGTGGGGTCCGTGCTCGGGCTGGCGCTGGCGGTAGCGATGATCTGGCTGTTCACCACCTTTGTGCGAGGCTCGGACGGCCTGCCACTGTTCGTCATCTCGCTCCCCCTGGCCACCGGCCTGCAGGTGGCCGCAATTGCCACGGTCTGCGGCGTGCTGGCCGCCATCGCCCCGGCGCGCCGCGCCGCCGCCATGGACCCGGCGCAGGCCATCCGCATCTGAGTCGCCGGGAATCTGAAAATGGCCCAGGACACCCCCACCGCCAGCACCGGACCCGGCGCCCTGATCCACGTGGAGGGGTTGCGCAAGTCCTACAACCTGGGACTGCCCAGCGAAGCCGAGGTGCTGCACGGGCTGGACCTGCAGGTGGGACGGGGTGAGTTCGTTGCGCTGATGGGGCCGTCGGGCTCCGGCAAGAGCACGCTGCTCAATATCCTGGGCCTGCTGGAGCCCATGACCGCCGGCAGCTACCGGCTGCAGGGCGAGGAAGTGCGCGGGATGGACGACGCCAACCTGACCCTGCGCCGGCGCAGCACGCTGGGCTTTGTGTTCCAGTTTCACCATTTGCTGCCTGCGTTTACCGCGCTGGAAAACGTGACACTGCCCGCGCTGATGCGCGAAGGACGGGTCACCGCCCAGGCGCAGGCACATGCCCGCGCGCTGCTCGCCGAGGTGGGCCTGGCACAGGCAGAGAACAAGCGGCCGGCCGAGTTGTCTGGCGGCATGCAGCAGCGCGTGGCCCTTGCCCGGGCCGTGGTGCTGAACCCGCCGCTGGTGCTGGCCGACGAGCCCACCGGCAACCTGGACCAGGCCTCTTCGGCCGAGGTCTTTGCCCTGCTGCGCCGCCTTCACGCCGAGCGCGGTACTTCGTTCATCGTGGTGACCCACGACCCCCGCCTGGCCGCGCGCTGTGATCGCCTGGTGGAACTGGTGGATGGCCGCATTGACCATGACGGGGTGACCAGCCGCCCCAGGTGACCCCGGGCGAGCCCATTGCGGGCCGGCGCGCCTACCGGGCCGTCTGCATCCGCAGGCGACGCGCAGCCTCCTCGGCCCGGGCGTCGTCAATCTCGCGCAGCACATGGCCCACATCGACGGCGCCCGCCTTGCGCGTGAAGCGGCCGGTGAGCGCGGTCTCGGGCGCCAGCAGACCGCGCTGGTAGAGGTCCCAGATCTCGGGGCCGAAGTCGGTCTTGCGCAGCTCCGGCGCGAATTGCCCGAAGAAACCGCGCAGGTTCTCCACGTCGCGCAGCAGCATGCGCTGCGCATGGTTGTTGCCGGCGGCATCCACCGCCTGCGGCAGGTCGATGATGACCGGGCCGTCGGCGGCCAGCAGGATGTTGAACTCCGACAAATCCCCGTGCACGACGCCGGCGCACAGCATGCGCACCACCTCGGTCAGCAGCGTGGCGTGGTGCAGGCGCGCCTGCTCGGGCGTGAAGGCCACGTCGTTCAGGCGCGGCGCCGCGTCGCCATGTTCATCGGTCACCAGCTCCATCAGCAGCACGCCCTCAAAGAAGTTGAGCGGCCGGGGCACGCGCACGCCGGCACCGGCCAGGCGGTACAGGGCATCGACTTCGGCACTCTGCCAGGCCGCCTCCTGCGCCTGCCGGCCAAATTTGGTGCCCTTGGCCATGGCGCGGGCCTGGCGGGTGTTCTTGACCTTGCGGTTCTCGGTGTAGTCCACCGCCTGGCGAAAGCTGCGGTTCGTGGCCTCCTTGTAGATCTTGGCGCACAGGGTTTCGGCGCCGTTGCGCACCACGAAGACCATGGCCTCCTTGCCGCTCATCAGCTGGCGCACCACGGTGTCGATCAGGCCTTCGTCGATCAGTGTCTGCAGTCTCTGGGGTGGTTTCATGGTGCCCATTTTGCGCCAGGGACGTTTCGCGCTGGCATGGCCAGCGAGGCACAGCCGCCAGCCGGGACCCGATGCCCTCAGGCGTAAGCAACGGAACCCGACGCCGGCACCGTGATGGTCTTGCCCACGGCGGCCGTGTAGGTCGTGGACTTGACCGTGCTCACAAAGACAAACTCCCCCTTCACGGCCTGTGCCGTGACCGTCATCAGCAGATAGCCACGGCGGTTGGAGTCGGTGTAGTTGAGGTCATCCACCAGGCCCAGGCCGGCGCCAATGGCCGCATTGCCCAGCTGCGGCACCAGCGCGCTGCCGTCCAGTGACGAGGCCAGACTCCCCAGGCCGACGCTCTCGAATCCCGGCGCGGTGACGGAAGAAGTCGCAAATTCCACGCCCACCTTCTCACCCGCCAGCGTGGTCAGGTTGGCAAACCAGGCGTTGTGCGAGTCACCCGACAGCACGACCAGCTTCTTGTTCTGTGCCTTGATGGTTTGCAGCAGGGCCTCCCGGTTGGAGGGGTAGCCGTCCCAGGCGTCCAGGTTGTAGGGAATCCTGGGCGCCGCCAGCAGTGCCGTCTGGGCGGGGGTGAGCGCACCGGGTGCGGCGGCGCGCGTGGCCTTGGCGGTCAGGTAGTCGGTGATGGCGGTGGTCACGGCCGTGGGGTTCGTCGCCGCTGCGGCGTAGGCCTGCAGTACGGACGCCGGGAACCACATGCGCGCCATGATGTCCTGGTTGCCCAGGAACTGCCAGGTGGCCTGCGACGCGGCCATGCCGCTGGTCAGCCAGGTTTGCTGCGTGGCGCTCACCATCTTGCGGGTGGCGTCGGTGCCGGTGGTCAGGCCGGTGACGTAGCGCCCCACCCCGCCGTCGGCATCGCCGAAATTCCCGTATTGCCGGTCGCGCCCCTCGATGCGGGTGTCGAGCATGTGCAGGCTCAACAGGTTGCCGAAATCAAAGCGGCGGTAAATCTTGAGGGGGTCGCCCGAGGCGTCCGTGCGGATCGGCATCCACTCGTGGTAAGCCCGCGCAGCGATGGCCTTGCGCGTGGTCCAGTCGCCCTGGATCGCGGTGTTGTGGTTTTCAGCACCGCCGACATAGGCGTCGTTGGCGAATTCGTGGTCGTCCCAGACGGTGATCCAGGGCATGCGGGCGTGCAGCGCCTGCAGGTTGACGTCCGATTTGTACAAGGCGTGGCGTGTGCGGTAGTCGCTCAGGCTCACCATGTCGTTGGCGGGGCTGACCACACGGCCCAGCGACACGGCCGTCGTGTTGGTCAGCGGGTCGGTGTTGCCGAACTTGGCCGGGTCCGCGCCGTATTCGTACAGGTAGTCGCCCAGGTGGATGGCGTATTGCGCGTCGGATTTGGCCGCAGCGTCGTAGGCATTGAAGTAGCCGGCGGAATACAGCGCGCAGGAGAACACCGCGAACTTGACCGAAGTCGCACTGGAGGCCGGCAAGGTGCGCGTCGTCCCGACCATGGAGAGGGCACCGGTGGCGTCAAAGAACCGGTAGAAGTAGCTGGCGCCGGCCGTCAGGCCAGTGGCATCGACCTTGACCGTGAAGGACGTTGCCTCCGTGGCCGTCAGGGTGCCGGACCGCACGACCTGGGCAAAGTCCTTGTCGCTGGCCACCTGCCAGGTCAGCGGCACGGTCTCCACACTGTCCTTGATCTTCGCGTGGGTCCACAGGATGACGCGGTCGGTCAGCGGGTCGCCACTGGCCACGCCGTACAGGAATTCAGCCGGACGGGCATCAGTGCCGTTGCAGGCGGCCAGGGTGCCCCCCATGGTCACTACAGCGGCGGTAGCCGCAGTTTTGACAAGAAATTCACGACGGCGGGTGGAATCGGACATTGAAGGAGGCTCCATTGAAGATGGCTTCATTACAGCGACCGCGTGTGACACCGCTGTTAAACCGCGGCAAGTAGACTGGCGCGGCCCGGATGGCCGGGCCGATGCCCAGCCCACCGCAGCAGGAACCCCACCATGGCCTCCGATCAAGCCCCCAAGGACCGATTTGGCGTACACCCCGATGTGCTGAAGCTGGGGCTCGTGAGCTTCCTGACCGACCTCAGTTCAGAGATGATTTTTTCGGTCTTCTCGATTTTCTTCACCACCATCGCGGGCGCATCGGCGGCCTTGCTGGGTCTGGTCGAGGGCCTGGCCGACCTGTCGGCGTCTTCACTGAACTACTTCGCCGGCTGGCTGTCGGACCGCACGGGCAAGCGCAAGGTCTTCACGCTGGCGGGTTACGGCTTTTCGACGTTGGCCAAGGCCATCCTGCTGGTCAGCAGCACAGTCACGGGGCTGACCGTCTTTCGCGTGATCGAGCGGCTCGGCAAGGGCTTTCGCGGGCCGCCGCGCGATGCCTGGCTGTCGGCCGTGGCGGACAAGGACACGCGGGGCTATGCCTTTGGCGTGCACAAGGCGCTGGACAAGTCGGGCGCCGTGCTGGGGCCGCTGGCGGCCTACGGGCTGCTGGCGTGGCTGGGGGACGGCGCGTCCACCTACCGGGTGCTGTTCTGGGTCGCCATGGTGCCGGCGGTGCTGAGCATCGTGGCGCTGAGCCTGGTCAAGGACCAGCCTGCCGCACAGCGCCAGCGCGAAAACCTGCTCGAAACCTGGACGGTGCTCAGCCCGGCATTCAAGCGCTACCTGGTGTCGGCCGGCCTGTTCTCACTGGCGTATTTCAGCTTCGGCTTCCTGATGCTGCGCGCCCACAGCGTGGGCTTCGCGGTCAAGGACATTGTGCTGCTCTACGCGCTGTTCAATCTTGCCTGCGTGATGGCCGCTCCGCTGGTCGGCCGCCTGGGCGACCGGGCCGGTCGCCCGCGCATGCTCCTGCTGGGTTACGGCACCTACCTCCTGCTGTGCGTGGGCTTCGCGTTTGCAAGCGCCCGCTGGGAGGTGGTGGCCCTCTTCGTCCTGTACGGCGTGTTCTATGCCATCGACGAGGCGCAGAACAAGGCCTTCATTGCCGACCTGGAGCCCGAGCGGAGGGCGTCGGCCATCGGTCTCTACAACTTCGTGACCGGCCTGCTGTACCTGCCGGCCTCGCTGCTGGCCGGCGCCTTGTGGCTGCTGCACCCGGCCAGCGCCTTTCTGGTGGCGGCCGGGCTGGCTGGAGCGGCGATGGGCACCTTTGCCGTGCTGGTCACCACCGCTGCGAAGGCGCCAGGCGGATGCTGAACACTATATTTTCAATAGCAAACAAAGACCATTCGACGCTGGGAAAGCATCATATTTTCTGATTTTTCAGCCCTGTACCCGGTCTGGCGCCCCAGCCTCGTGCGGCACGCCGTCGTACGGCTTCGCGTGGTCCAGATCCGGCCGGCGCCAGGGGTCCACATGGGTCATCAGGTTCAGCACGCGATGGCGCTGCAGCACCCGCTGGCGCGCCACCACGGCAATGTCGTGACCGGCTTCAACAGTGAGGGTGGCATCAACTTCGATGTGCGCGTCCACCACGATCATGTCGCCCATCTTGCGGGTGCGCACGTCGTGTACGTCGCTCACGCCGGGGGTTTCCAGCAGCGTCTGGCGGATGGCGGCAACCTCCTCCTCGTCCACCGCGCGGTCCATCAGGTCATGCAGCGCGTCCCAGCCGAATTCCCAGCCCATCTTGGTGACCATGAAGCCCACGATGAGCGCGGCGATCGGGTCCAGGATCGGGTAGCCCGCCAGGTTGCCGGCGATGCCGATGCCCACCACCAGCGACGAAGCCGCGTCCGAACGCGCATGCCAGGCGTTGGCCACCAGCATGCTGGACTTGACGCGCTTGGCCACGGCCAGCATGTAGCGGAACAGCAATTCCTTGCCCACCAGCGCGCCGCCGGCCACCCAGAGCGCGATCACATGCACCGTCTGCACCGTCTCCGGCGCCTCCAGCTTCTGGGCGGCCGACCACAACATGCCCAAGCCGACGACCAGCAGTAGCACACCCAGCACCAGGGACGCGGCGGTTTCGAAGCGGTGGTGGCCATAAGGGTGGTCGGCGTCCGCGTCCTTCTGGCTGTGGTGATTGGCAAACAGCACGACAAAGTCGGCCACCAGATCGGACAGCGAGTGAATGCCGTCGGCGATCAGGCCCTGTGACTTGGCCAGCACCCCCACCACAATCTGGACCGTGGTCAGGACGAGGTTGACGCCGACGCTGACCCAGGTGCTGCGGGAGGCGGCGGCAGCGCGCTCGGCTAGGCTGTGGTCCGCGTCTTCGGGGTCATCGGCGAGTTCAGTGAAGTTCATGGCAGTCAGGGAAAAATTCAGTGCGGAAACGGCAGTCTGGTGGAATCAAAACGATGGCTCAGGTCATGTGCTGGCCCGCCAGCGCCGCAGCCGACCGGACGTCCCCCGGGTGGCCACCCAGGTTGAACGGAACCGACAGGAAGGTCACCAGGACGACAGGCGCCAGTGCAGCGATGACCACACAGAGGTAGTGGGAAACAAACAGACGCAGGGAAGTGGGCATGGCGAACCTTGTCAATGAAGTGAAGCAATGACGCCATCTTCGCTGCGGAACATGAAGGCGGTCTGATGCGACGCTTCCGGGAGGCGCGCAGCAGCCCTCTGCTCACCCCGCGAGCACAAAATCAATGAAGCCGCGCTCGACATTGGTGGACACCAGCTTGACACGCACCTTGTCGCCCACCCGCAGGCCGCCATCGCCCTTGATCAGCTTGCCCTCGGCGGGCGGAGTGAAGACGCGGACCCAGATGCCTTCGGCAGCGCTGCCGGTGACGAGGGCGTCGAAGCGCTCGCCCACACGGGACTCCAGCAGCAGCGCCGCCTCCGACTTGCGCATCTGGCGCTCCACCTTCTGCGCCGCATCTTCCTGCCGGGTGCAATGCAGGGCCAGTTCGCCCAGCTCGGCGTTCGAATACGGCTGCGGCTGGCCTGCCAGCGCAGCCTTCAGCAGGCGCGAAGTAATGAGGTCGGGAAAACGCCGGTTGGGTGCTGTGGAATGGGTGTAGTCGCGCACGGCCAGGCCAAAGTGGCCAATGGGCGGCCCCCCCGGGGTCTCAACCACGTACTCACCGCGCCCCATGAGCTTGACGATCACGAGCGAAAGATCCGGAAAGCGCAGCGGGTCGGCCTTGTGCTGCCGGGCCAGAAAGGCTTCCAGCGCCCGGGAATCCGGTTCCTCCGGCAGGGTGACACCGTATTCCTTGGCCACGCCGACAATGCGCAGCCAGCGCTCCGGCGAGCGCACCACGCGCCGCAATGACGCGCCGCCGTGGCTGGCCAGGTAGCGCGCGGTGCAGCCGTTGGTGGCAATCATGACCTCCTCGATCAGCTGGCGGCCGCGGTTTTGCACCTGCTGGCGGATGTCGATGACCTGCTCGCCCTCAAACAGGGCGCGGGGCTGGAAAGTCTCCAGCTCCAGTGAGCCCTCGGCATGCCGGCGCGCACGCAGTTGCTGCGCCAGCGCGTCCTGCGTGCGCAGCTGGGCTTCCATGCCAGGCACCAGTGCAGCCGCCTCGGGTAACGGACCTTCTCCATCGATCCAGGCACTCACGGCGTCGTACGCCAGCTTGGCCTTGTTGCGCACCCGGGCGCGGTACACGGTGGAGCCGGCCAGCGAGCCGTCGGCGTTGAACACCATCTCGGTCACCAGCGCCAGCCGGTCTTCATGGGGGTTCAGCGAGGTCAGGTCATTGGACAGGCGCTCCGGGAGCATCGGGAAGATGCGTGCGGAGGTGTACACCGAGGTCGTGTTGATCAGGGCATGGGTGTCGATCGGGGTGTCTTTCTTGACCAGCGCATCCACATCCGCAATCGCCACCCACAGCCGTACGGCGCCCTTGGGCAGAACTTCGCAGACGGTCAACTGGTCCAGATCCAGCGAATCGTCGTTGTCTAGGGAGCACCAGAGCAGCGGGGTAAGGTCGTGAATCGGCGCACTGGCGGTGCCAGCCTCGCTGCCCGGGCCGGTGATGGAGGCCAGTTGCACCTCCACACGGGCCGGAAATTCGGGCTCCAGCCCCCGCTCGGACATGGCATGGATGGCAATGCGGACAAGGTCGGCGCGTTGGTGGGGACGTTTGGAATGCATCGAAGAAATATACAACTGTGCACACCCCATCTTCCCGCTTCATTTTTTACGCCAACCCGAATCACACTTCGCCAGCGCGAATATCATGGGGTATCGCCATTGCCTTCCAACTTCAGCCTGCCTTACACCATGTCCAAAATCGTCTACCGCACCCTTGACGTTTTCGAGGCCTTCGCGGCACTGAAACGACCGCTGTCCCTGACGGAGTTGATGAAACGCCTCGACATTCCGATGTCCAGCTGCCACGACGTGGTCCACGCCCTGGAAGAGCGTGGTTACCTGTACGAAGTCAAACCCCGCGGCGGCTTTTACCCGACCGCGCGCCTGCATGACATCGCGCGCACCATCCTCGACAACGACCCGGTCACGGAGCGCGCCGAACCCATCCTGCAGCAACTCAGCCTGGACCTGGCCGCCTCGGTGTCGCTGGGCAAGGCCAAGGAACACCAGCTCACCTACCTCGTCGTCTGCAATCCACCCGATCCGCTGCGGTTCTCCGTGGTGGTGGGCACCAGCGTGCGCAACCTGTACGCCACGTCTGCCGGCAAGGCACTGCTGGGCAGGTTTTCACCGGACGCACAGGCCGCCTATCTGCAGGGCGTGGAGCTGGTGCCCATGACACCCTTCACCATCACGTCGCGCGAGCAACTGCTGGCGGAGTTGAAGGTCTCGGGAGAGCGCGGCTGGTACATCAACCGGGAGGAAAGTGTGGAAGACGCGCTGACGATCTCCACCCAGTTCCTCTGGAATGGCGCGCTGTACGTGATCACCGCCGCAGGGACGCGCAACCGGATGGAGCGCCAGTTTGACCACGCAGTCCAGTCCCTCCGGGACGCCGCGGACCGTCTGCAACAAGGCGAAATCTGACCTGAACCTCCCGTGGAACACCGCCAAAACTAAGTGAAAACCCTGATTACAAGGTCCCTCTCTTGATTTAAATTCGCAATCACGAATTTTTATTCGCTATTGCGTAATTTTACCAAGAGGGTAGGACATTGAAAGACAGCCAAGCAGGACCCATCCACACCGGCACCGCGCCCCCCGGCCCCCTGGCGGGCGTCAAGGTTCTGGACCTGACCACCGTCGTCATGGGACCCGCCGCAACACAGATCCTGGGCGACCTCGGCGCCGATGTCATCAAGGTCGAAAACCCCGGCGGGGACATCATGCGGGCCATCGGCCCGGTGCGGCACGAGGGCATGGGTCCGTTGTTCCTGCAGTTCAACCGCAACAAGCGCAGCGTGCTGCTCGACCTCAAGACCGAGGACGGCCGCGCCGCGCTGCTGGCGCTGGCCGCGCAGACGGATGTGCTGGTGTCCAACATCCGCCCGCAGGCGCTGCAGCGGCTGGGGCTGGACTACGACACGCTCAGCGCGCTGAACCCGCGCATCATCTTCTGCACGGCCGTGGGCTACGGCACCGACGGCCCCGGAGCCGGCAAGGCCGTGTATGACGACCTGATGCAGGCGGCCTCCGGCATTTCAGGCCTGTTCCGGGCCGTGGACGGCGCGCCGCGCTACGCCCCGGTGAACTTGTGCGACCGCGTCGTCGGCCTGTATCTGACCATTGCCATCCAGGGTGCGCTGCACCACCGGCTCGTCACCGGCGAAGGCCAGGCCGTGGAGGTGCCGATGTTCGAGACCATGGCGCAGTTCGTCCTGGGCGACCACATCGGCGGCGCGGCCTTCGTACCACCGCTGGGCCCGATGGGCTACAAGCGCCTGCTGTCGCGCACCCGCGGCCCGTACCGGACGAAGGACGGCGACCTCTCGCTGGTGGTCTACACCAACACCCAGTGGCGCGCGTTTTCGGTGCTCGTCGGCGTGCCCGACCTGCTGGACACCGACCCGCGTTTCCTGAGCCAGGAAACCCGCAACCAGCACGCCGAGGACATGGGCCGCTTCATCGCCAGCCATCTGCCCGCGCGCACCAATGCCGAATGGATCGAACTGCTGACCCGCGCCGACATCCCGGTCTCGCCGGTCAACGCGATCGAAGACCTCTTCGACGACCCGCACCTCCAGGCTGTGGGCCTGTTTGAAGAGCGGGAGCATCCGACCGAGGGCCGGCTCAAGCTCACGCGCTTTCCGGTGCGCTTCAGCAAATCCCCGGCCTCCATCCGCCGCCTGGCGCCGAACCTGGGCGAGCACACGCAGGAGGTGCTGGCCGAACTCGCGCAGGCCGGTGCCGCCAGCGCCACCCGCCCCCTCTGAAAACCCCGTCTTTTAGTCTCCGCAGGAAACCCCATGAAGTTTGAAGCCCTAGCCAACACCCCTGAACGCATCGCCGTCCGTGAAGCGGTCACCGCCATCTGTGACCGTTTCGATGACGACTACTGGAGCGAACTCGACCGCACCCACACCTTCCCGCACGAATTTTCCAAAGCCATCGCCGAAGGCGGCTGGCTGGGCATCGCGATGCCTGAGGAATACGGCGGTGCCGGCATGGGCGTGACCGAGGCGGCCGTCATGATGCAGACCATCGGCGCCTCGGCCGGCGTGTTTGCCGCCTGCTCCACCGTGCACATCAACATCTTTGGCCTGCATTCCATCGTCAAGCATGGCAGCGCGCAGCAAAAGCGCGACTGGCTGCCCAAGGTCATCAGCGGCGAACTGCGCGCCTGCTTCGGCGTGACCGAGCCCGATGCCGGCCTGGACACCACCAAGATCAAGACCCGCGCCGTGCGCAAGGGCGACCGTTACGTGGTGCACGGCCAGAAGATCTGGACCAGCACGGCCCAGCAGGCCGACCGCATCGTGCTGCTGGCGCGCACCACACCGATCGAGGAATGCGCCAAACCCACCGAGGGCCTGTCGTTGTTCTTTGCCGAGAAAGATCCCAAGACCGTCACCGTGACGGAAATCCCGAAGATGGGCCGCCACGCCGTCAACTCCAACCAGGTGTTCTACGACGGGCTGGAGATTCCGGTGGAGAACCGCATCGGTGAAGAAGGCCAGGGCTTCCGCTACATCCTGGACAGCCTGAACCCCGAGCGCGTGCTCAACGCCGCCGAAGTGATTGGCATCGGACGCCGCGCGCTGGGCAAGGCCGCGGACTACGCCGCCGAGCGCGTCGTCTTCGGCCGCCCGATTGGCAAGAACCAGTCCATCGCGCATCCGCTGGCCGAATGCTGGTCCGAGCTGTACGCCGCCGAACTCATGACCCTGCACGCCGCCGAACTGTACGACGCCGGCCAGCCCTGTGGCGCCCAGGCCAATGCAGCCAAATACCTGGCCGCTGACGCCGGCTTCCACGCCTGCGACCGCGCCATCCGCACCCATGGCGGCATGGGCTACGCCACCGAATACCATGTCGAGCGCTACTTCCGCGAATGCGTGGCGTGCCAGATCGCCCCGGTGTCGCGCGAGATGATCCTGAACTTCATCTCCGAGCGCGAGCTGGGCCTGCCCAAGTCCTACTGACCTGCTGAAATGGAAACCTCCATGACAACGGCCCCCACCGACAACGTCATCCTGAGCACGCGCAAGGGCGCCGCGCTGTGGATCACCATCCACCGGGAAGAGCGCCGCAACGCCATGAACCCGCAGGTGCTGGCCGGCATCGAGCAGGCGGTGCGCGCCGCCCGCGCAGACAGCGGCATCCGCGTGCTGGTGCTGACCGGCGCGGGCCCCAAGGCCTTCTGCGCCGGCGCGGACCTCAGCCGCGGCACCGGCGTCTTCAGCGACGGGCTCGACGAGCCCCCCCCGGCCTTCGGCCGCCTGGCCCGCGTGGG
>ERZ1034365.941-NODE-941-length-15465-cov-3.384715_pt1 | contig 15465 bp, 24 predicted proteins | sample MGYA00520615_ERZ1034365 | MGnify/ENA primary metagenome ERZ1034365 (study PRJEB33736, sample SAMEA104284505) | Azolla filiculoides | biome: Urban; feature: Water surface; material: Ditch water | place: Netherlands | collected 2015-10-28 | depth 0-0.1 m ... | reverse complement strand
CACATCGTAATCAGGATCTGGTGATTCCCTCAAATGCACTTCAAACGGTTTACCATCCACGAACTCGACGTTTATACGGGTTACGCCATTATCAGCAATATCATCAAAGAAACTTCCCAATTCAGGGTATTGACCACACCTTTCCCACTTCTGAAATTTATATAGGTGTTGATCGTCAACTGTGGCTTCCCAGCATGATACAGGGTTCCATTTTCCTGCCCATTCGTAGTCTACAGATATCTGATGACCCTCAAACCACTGACACCAAAAATAACCGGGATCTACGCCCTTAGTATCACCACCTTCAATCCACATTTTGGCAGCCCCCACCGACATGCCTACTAAATTTATAATGGGTCTCACAATATAGTGACCTGATCTTGTCGGCGCTATCCCAGCAGGACCACAATCGTAACCCAGCTGTTCCGATAGCCAGAGTTTATTGAACCAGTTATGTAGATTTGGATATGCTCTATAGGCCTCTGAGTCGGTTTCGATCATTCAACCAACCTCGGGGAATAAACACTTGCTAACGAAGGAATCCACATCATCTTCGTTGAGCCCCAATGCTTTCATTGTTCTGGGGGTATGTGGGTTCTGCTTTTGAAAATAGGCATATCTGTTATGCAAGTCAGATGAATTCATATCCGACCGAACATCCATACGTTCCAAGTACCACTCCGTATTCGTTTTGATTAACGACGAAAGAAGGGATACCTCACTATCTGTCTGTATATTTCCAGCCGCCACCATATTTGGAGAAAATATAGCTCGAGCCCACTCAGGCAACTCTCTTTCCTTACCCCACGTATAATTGGAAGCAACGTCAGCAAAATATTTTAATGCTGGGTCCGTAGGATTGACTGGCGAAAAGTCATGAAATGCACCTGTAATCTTGGATGGGCCTGATATGACATCAAACCCGTATATTGGTGCGCCTGACTGTAGATTCGGGAAGATACACACATGCATCATCCACAGTTTCTTCGTTTCTCTTGCATCTACGACATCGACGTGAGCTCTTCTGAATTTGTCTGATTTCCACGTCCTGTTGATCCACCTAGGTTGATTGAACCTTTCGAGATGAGGCTCCTCGTATCGTTCGAGGTTCTTATCTAATATACACTCGATGTCACTTTGCAGTGTTATCAGTCGATCCCATATCGGCAAAACTATTCTCCAATTCCTCAAAAAACTCGAATATCATGTTGAAGCATACATTCGCCTCAGTTGCCATACCATCATGCAATTTTGCGCGAATTTTATTTTTCAAATCATCGATATCACCGTCAAAGCAATAATGGAGGCCCGATCCTGGTATGAAACGCTTGATAATCTGACCGCCAGAAAGATCCCCCATATGACGCACGTATACGTGAGCCATCAAACTGTCAGCGTCTGAGGATATGCTTTGGATGTACTGAATGTACTTCGTCGTCGAAGGAAGAACATGTGGAATTGTATCTACTGGATCAAACCCGTACACACTTTCCAGTTCATCCATGTCTTTAGATATTCTACTAGAACGACAAACATCTTCGATGTCCTTAAATACGCCTTTGGTTGAGGCTGCATACTCGAGCGCGTAATACGCTACCAATTGATTTGACAAATATGTATAATATTGCTCAGGGGTTATTTGCTTTTTCAATAACCGATGTGCAAATCTTGTATGCTCAACACGTTTGTGGTTGTCGTGAGTCAGTTCTCTCAAATTACTCATGGCTTACAAATATTGCTGTTTGGAAAGGATATGGCCGACAGCTCCTTGGAGAAGGCAGTGTAGTTCTTCGTGATTACCTTGCACAGCTCCGTCTGCTTGTCAACAAACTCATGAAGACCCTTTCGCATGACGTCATTTGTAACGGTGGCGTCGACAAATTGTTTTTTCGTCGACTGTATGTAGTCAATAGACCAGTTGATGTTGAGCATATTCATTCTCCTACAAAAAGAGGCAGCCATCGATGGCTGCCTCTTGTATTTATTTATTTGCGATACTTTTCTTCAATATCTGACATTCTATGTGACGATGAAGTCCTTGACACAGATGGACTCGAATCAGAAACAAAACCGTATAGGGACGAGGCTTTGGCTATCACTTCATCTGGAGAATACATTTGCGGGGCATTGCTTTCCACGTACGCGTTTACTGACCCAATGTTTGTAGTGCGGAGGGCCTCAACCTGTTGGTTGAATTTGAGCTCCTTCACATGCATCTCTTTGTCCATCATCTCTTGAGCCATTTTTAGGATGTCGAGACGAATTTCAAAAGGGTTCTTATTACTCATCTTTAGTCACCGCAGCAGTACGTTCTTGGTCAGTGAACCCCATGGACGCGTACGCTACTGAGGATTCCATACCCGAAGCATATGCTGACTTCATACGAGAGGTCATAGCCGAAGCTGAGCGAATGGAGTTTGCTGTTGCTGCTGTATCGTACTGAATAGTGTTGTTGACACCAAACCCAAGAGCAGACCCTGCGTGGAAAGCGTTGATATTTGCACCTAGGAACATGAATCCCCAGTTCTTTGCTTCTGCTTTCGCCACCATATCTTTGATATCGCTGTTACGGAAGGTGCGAGAAGAGTTTTCTTCACCGTCAGTTAGCACTGTGACGATCACTGATTCTCGATCAGATTTTTTGGTAGCGGACAGTTGAGTGTTGATGTTCATCATAACACCGCCCATAGCGTCCAGAAGATTAGTACCGCCACTGGGGTTGTACGAATTGCGATCCAGAGGTGCAACATCATGTACATTAACATGATCCACAATACATGATACTGATGAACCGTCAAACTTGTACAAAGAGACGAATGTCTCAATCCCTGTTTGTTCTGCATCAGCCTTTTGTGACTGTAGGTATTCGTTGAACCCGGAAATAGTATTGTCTCGGCAGCTCTGCATAGAGCCCGAGTAATCTAGCACGAAAATGATGTGAGATTTGTTTTTTCCAGCTTTCTTGGGCTTGAAAGCCTCGCCGAGAGATGGTTTGGGTGTTGATACCGTAGTGGTGGTCGTTACAGTAGTAACTGGCTGTGCAATTCCCGTATATGGAATATTAGTAGCAGGCTGCCAGATCGGATTGTAATTTGGTTGTTGAATAAATGTCATGTAAAATCATAACCTTTCTGTGATGTTGTGTGTAAATTGGGCCCGTTCTGTTTCGAGGTGGTGCCCATACCCAAGTAGATTAGGCTGCTAGAGCCATAGCTACAGGAGCAAAATTTTGATTTGCACTTGTTATTTTCTTGCGTTGCGTAGCTTGCGCACGGTAGCTCCATCCTGCCTAGTTCGCCTGTCGATCCTATTTCAGGCCCATCAGAGATACACTACACGGGAATTCGCTCTTTATAGCCTGCCTCGCGCTGGCGTCCAATCACAACTTTCAGTATGCATCCATCCGGTTGTGATTAAGTGTATCTGTGGTGGACCTGAGCGGTACCGCCCCGCTGTCCAGAACGTGTTCAGTGAATATCATCACTACAAACTTATTTATAATAGGAAAAGGGGGCTCTGCAATACAGAGCCCCCTTTTTATTAGAATGCTACGCCGAGCTTAACAGCCAGGTTGGTTTCATCTGCAGCAGTGTCGAACGAACGGGTAACGCTCGAACGGACATACAGCCCATCCGTGATGTCGTAAGTCGCACCGACCTCTACCAGACCACCCTGGCTTGCCCAGTCGTCAGTAGCGTCCCATGCATACGACACTTCGCCAAATGCATCCAGCTTATCGCTCAGATCGTAAGAGACACCGACCAGAGGGGTAGCAACCCATGCGCCATCAGTAGATCCCGAACCAACAGTATATGCTGCTTCCAGATCCACGTATCCGGTCATCTTACCGTAGTTCTTCGACAGCCCATAGGTGGCCGAGAAGGTCAGATCTTCATCGACGATACCATATTCAGCACCGAGAGTAAGATCAGCGGTCGCACCGAGCACTTCGTGCGGCAGGATAGCAACGCCGAAGGTCAGAGCAGTAGCTTCGCCACCAACCGATTCGAGACCAACTGCGACGTTGTCGCGGTACAGTTCGAGAGAGACAGCGTTGTTGTCAAAGTCATTAGCCATTGCCGAGGTAGCAAGAGCTGCAACAGTCACCGAAGCCAGAACGAAAGATTTCATCATAATTTTCTCCTTGTATAGATGAAGTTGATCGGACGTTTGTCCGATCTGGTAGTTAAATGTTGTAGTGAGCGTAGTGGTCGCCTGCGAACGAGGCAGCGAAAGCCTCAGGCTTGAGCTTAGGCTCGATTCCGGTCACGCCCAGGACATATCCTGCGGCTTGGGTGGCAACACAATTCGATCCGTGTTTAGGATCGGTGTTGATATCCAAATGGATTGAACAATCGAACTCGTCAATGAAAGGAGCTAGCTGCACATACAGTTCGCACGACTTCATGACTTCGTTCATCAACCGAGTCGATGGACGGTTCTTCTTAACGTCATAATCCGGTTCGATGGAACGGTGTGTGAATACACGACATCCTTTGTTGCCATTCATGTGGATGACACATACCGAAGCATACTTCGCATACCATCGACCGTCTTTCCTAAATTTGACGGAATCTGTACCGATGTATACTTTAGTCTCTTTATTCAAAGTATACAACAGGTCGACTAACTCTTCTATTTGCGCCTGAGTGAACATTATATCACCTCACTATCTCCTTTCTGATGGACACTGGTTGATCTGCTACGCTGGTTCAACCAGTAAAACCTCGATACAGCCCATCACATAAGTGACGGCTTCTTCACCACTATATACGTTCACCTGACGCTCGGTCAGATCAGCTTCTCAAAGCAGTATCAGGGCACCTCTCGGTTGCGGCTCGTCCCTGTATTAGTAAGTATTTATGTAGTGTAATTATGCCACAAAAACTCGTGGAAGGCAACAGGACCTTTGATGCCCTCATAGTACTCGCCAATCACGTACCGACCATAGAATACACCACCTGCATCCAAATTGACCCTGTTTGGGGATGTAACAGGACCATGTTTCCGTGGGGTGTGACCATGTGTTAGAAACAGTCTGTCTGATTGGCTACTATATTTCATCCAATCGTCCATCCGAGTCCACAACAAATTGTGCTTCTGTTGATGTTCGGGCAGAAGATCGTCGTCGTAGTGAGCATGAGCAAACACGTTAGGGCCTTCAAAATGGAACAGCTTCAAATTCCACATCCAGTCGATGACCTCTTTCGGAACACCCTCTCTAGCGTCCTGCAGTGTCTTGGCGTCGGGGGCATATTCACGCACGACAGCAGGATCATAAAACTTCATCTTACCATTCAATGCGTCGATGAACATCTCTTCGTGGTTTCCCATCAAGCACACAAATTCCCAATTTTCTTTGGGATTCATCACAGTTTCGAGAACTTTTTTGTTATCAGGACCGCGGTCGATGTAATCACCGAGGAAGATGATTTTCCCGCCGTTTGGATTTTCCTGATATACGAAATCCAGAGCTTTTTGCAACAGGTCATAACGACCGTGGATATCAGGAAATGCGTAATAACGTTGTTCATTCATCTTCATACTCACCTAATCGCTCTAATGCGTCATTTATTTGCTTTAATGCTAAATTCTTTTTGTGCAACCTTCAGTTCATCGAAAGTCTCTGCACCAAAGCTATTCCAGGATGAACATTTGCGACCCAACCACCCGGTGATCAAGCAAATGCATTTTCCTCTACTACACTGACCGTAAAGATCCAGAATATCGTCTTTAGACATGATATTACCCTACCTACATTACAAATAACCGTAGACGATTGCTCACCGTCTACGGTTATTTATTTCAGGCCTTGTAGATCTTCTGGTAGTAAGAACGGGCGGTGTTGAACGAGATCCCCAGAGCCACTGCTTCGGCGATCACCATGCTGCGACCCATGGTGCCCTTTTTCTTGGCAATGAGATCTTTGAGGATCTGCATATTCGTGCCAGTCTTGGCTGCCCGAACTTTTTTGACTTCTTGCATCACTGCTTCGGAAACCGAGATGCGACCGTCAGCGAGTTTGTTGAACACAGGATTCGAGATCTTGGCCCGAACAGCACCACGTTTGGCGCTCGACATGGTCGTGTAGATCTTTTCAACGGTGGTCATTTTGTGTGTCCCTCTAGTGTGTTTCTCTATACCCTATATATAGATCACCAAGGGGGCAGGGTCAACTACTATTTTTCAATTTCGTTGAGGATTTTCAGAGATTACCTGTAGGGGCTTCTTCTACTATCAACTCGACGCCTATCCAGATGATATACACAGGGAATACGAACACCATGGCCAACAGCGCCACTAGCCAGTTGCGCCTAAATGCGAGGTAGGTTCCTCTTACAAACGCATATATGAGTCCCATGAAAAGAAGAAGCAGAAACCCAAAATATACGATTACAACAAAGCCTTCCATCTGTTCTTCACAGCTTGTTCTTCATATCGCCAGTGACTTTATCCTGTAGATCTTTGGCCCACTTTGGTTGGGGAAGATTCCACCCGATAACGAGTCCTACAATAGCACCTAGAATGAATATAGTCATATAGTATCCTTCACATGTTGTTAAATCAGGAACGCATTATGCCACCATGGCGTCGATCGACATTACTCGATTGATAGGAGTTGAACCTATTATGATTATTTGCGGAAGCGTTCCTATGTATTTGGCCCTCCCTGCGTGAATCGAACACGCCTTCCCTGGTTTAGGAAACCTGGCTCCGACCCAGCGGAGAGAGGGTTATTTTGGGTAGTAAGTCATCTCTGACCCATAGTCAGGGTCATAATCTTGCTCGTCGTGTTTGAAGCCGTGCTTCTCATACCACTTGATTAGTCTGGGCGTAGACCTAATGTGTTCAGGTCTATTCGAGTAGGCTTTAGCAAACAGATTCAACTTCACATTATGCTTATCAGCAAGAGATGTCAAGTGTTTAAGTGCTTTAGCGCCCGCCCCACTTTTTGGGTCTGTGGTCCGGATATCATGTATATGTACTTGGTTTCCATCTCTAGAAGCATGTACAACAGATCCATGAAGGATTCTTGCTACAGGGTTAAACGGATGTTCGTCAGAATCGTTAGTAAAGTCAACCATGAACTTTTGCGCACGTTCGCCTTTTGGTTTTCCAAGCTGGATGCGCACAGGCTCTTCTGACTCGTTTGTCATCTTATACGATCTTGCCGGGATGATATGGAGATGTTCACCATACTCCAATTCTTTCGTTTGCCCCCCATGCTTCTCGGTATATCGCGTATATACCTTAACTCTAGACGGTTCTTCGTCATCAGAAGTAAAACGAACCCCTTTAATTTCAGGATGTTTTGCTAGATGATGCTTGATGATATTGTGAACTGTTGACATCACTTTGATAGCCGATGATCCTGACTTATTAGTCATCCAATACGTATGACGACCTGATGGTGTATGTTGTGCAAAAGATACACTCACATGCGGATTCAGTTTGTTCTTATGAGTTAAGAAAGTGTTGTACTTATTACCCCCGTAACTGAAGGAGTATCGATGATATACTTCATTATCTCCGGCATCGAAAGATCCATCATACTTAAATGGAAGTGTAGCATCGCCAGCTTCATTCAGAAAACTCTCAGACATTTTGTACGACCTAGCAGGAATCACGTGGTAAGTTTCGTATGCTGTAGGGTCCGTGATCCCACCGTGCTTTTCGGTGTATTTGGCATAAAGCCTTCCGCGGGAAGGTTCGTCGGGACTCGATGAAAAATGCACTTCTTCTATTTCAGGGTGTTTCGAGAGGTGATGTTTCACTATATTGTGAACAGTAGACATCACTCTGACAGCACTGTGCTTTGCCCGATTGGTGATCGTCTGTACCCCAAACGAATCGCCGTGATCAGTATGATCGCCAAAGTTTACATCAGCAATGTGGTGTGGTATATCGTGGTGTGCAATATTCACTCGATAATCACGCCCACCATTCGCGAATGTGTACCGATGATATCGACGGCCATACTCGTCCTTCTCACCCTGGTAAGTATATGGAAGTGTCGCGTCGCCAGCTTCATTGAGGAATTGTGAAAATGTTAACATGTTGGGATCTCCTTCATGTCATATTTATCAAATGGCGGAAGGCCGAGTATTCGAAACCCAACCACGTCTTAGGTGATCCCATCGCTTTCGAGGCGAGTCCGGCACGCCTGTCCGGTTGACCTTCCGTTATAGATATTTCTTACCTTGCTCAACAATCTGCTGTTTCAAACCCTCGACAACCTTATCTTTATCAGCTCCCATCATCCAGGACGGAAACTTCCAATAAGTCTCTCGTGAAACACCATCTACCCCATGAACAAGAGTGAGTTCAATGTTTTTACCTTTGTTAGCTAGTTTGACACGAGCGATCTTTTTCTCAGACCAGTCAACGTCTGAAACAGCATTCTTCAAAGGGACATACAGCGACAATACGGTTTTTGCAGATCGAATCAGTTTGGCATACGCTTTGTCGTGATAGATCTTCGCGTTGTCATATTCTTTCTTAGCACGTTTATACTGATCGACCGAGTTGTCACGAACTCTATACAACACTTTCAAAGCCATATCGTTTCCTCATAATATAAAGGTGTCTCTGGAAGGATTCGAGCCTTCATTTTCTGCTTTAGAGGCAGCTTCTTTATCTTAGAAGACAGAGACAAACTTGTGGTCCTGGTGGAAGGGGTCGAACCTTGCTCTTCTGAGTCCACAGCTCAGCGTACTACCGTTATACTACACCAGGATTATTTTTGGCACCACGCCGGGATTCAAACCCTGTCCGCCTCAGTCACAGTGAGGAATGCAAATTCAATTACACCTGTCGTGGCATTGTTAATCATATTTATATAGGATTGTCGCGTAAAGGTCAACTGATCTTTTTATTCAACTCAGCTAATTCCGCTTCGAGTTGCTTTTTCCTAACAGCGGCTCGTTCCAATTCGTACTTGATTCTTCGTTCCTCTTGAAGCTGTTTAGCCCTTAAAGTTTTAGGAGACTCCTGCCACTCGAGAGCTGGGATCGATTCGATTTCCGTCTCAGCCACCTCAAACGTAACGACCTCGCAATCACGGTAGTAGTCGTTTTTTGTCTTGCCTGAGTAGTAAGATCCCACTTGCTTCATGTGAGACGATACGTGGTTGCGAGCCTTCCAGACTTTTCCTTTATCGTTGAAGTCCGGCGACGCCCCACCTGTGCTGAACAGACCATCGGCCTGACGGCGGATTTTGAAAATAGTCGTCATGCATCACCTTTAGCTGGATATTTGTTGTCGCGATTCTTGCCAATGTGATATCCTTCACAATGTAAACATTTGTAATTCGAGAACCACACGCCGTGCTTTTTTGCCATAGACTCAGCCGCTTTTGTGGCAGATGCTTTGGTGTTGTACTTCACCTTTGGCTTCCCTGTTGCTCCCACTACATGAGAGTTGGTATAGAACAACCCCCACGCATTCCGAGTAATGAAAAAGTTCCGGAGCAACCGCTTCAAAGGCATCTGGTCTTTGATCACAAGCATTATATTACGTAGTTTATACATTTGGATTCTCGATAAAACTATCGACCCATTCTGGGACTGTCTTGCTCGCAGCTCCTACAACACGTACATCGAACTTGGAAGATATTTCTGATCTATCGACGTTGAATTCAATAGTCCGCGCTTTTTTGCCAGCTACACGAACAAACCCAGCAGCAGGATACACGTTGCCCGAGGTTCCAATCGATAAGAACAGATCGCAACGACGAAGCTCGTGATCGATGTCGAGCATGTAGTGTGGTTCCTCACCAAACCACACTATATCGGGCCGGACAGCTAATTCACCACATTCCATACAATGATCTGTAGTAGACATGTGGTCAGTTGCTGGCTGACGGTGCCCACACGATTCACATATGGCAGTAGCCAGTGATCCGTGCATATGAATAACCTTGGATCCTGCTCTCTCGTGTAGATCATCTACGTTTTGCGTGATCAGCGACACCTTGTGGCTACTGCCCTGGAGTTTTGCAATTGCGTAGTGAGCAGCATTTGGTTCTGCTGCAGCAACGTCTTTCCGTCGATCGTTATAGAAGTCTAGTACATGCTGGGGATTCTTACGATATCCTTTAAGGGTGGCGACGTCCTCGATCGAGTGCCCACTCCATAAACCATCAGCAGCTCTGAATGTAGCCAAACCGCTTTCGGCTGATATACCAGCTCCTGTAAGTATCACGATATGCATAATGTAGTCCTTGTTTTGTTACGCTAGATTTTTTGTAGGTACTGTATGGAACGTATCAAATGCAGTCTTTACGTTTTCACCGCCATGCCTCAACGTATATCTTGAGTATAGTTTCACTCGTGATGGCTCGTCGTTATCTGACGAGAAAATGAATTCTTTCACGTTAGGGTAAGCCCCAGCGTGATGTTTCAGTATTCGATGCACTGTGGATAACACCTTAGCGGATCTTGTCCCATATTCCCCTGTTCTGCGGTACCCACCATGAGGATCTTCAAAATTGACATGAGCTGTGCCACTGTCGTTATGTAATATCTTCACTTTGAAATCCTCAGTATCATCCCCTAGATGGAAACGGTACACGTGGCCTTTGGGGCTCGGCTGGATATGATGGAATGGCTGAGACGGCTCAGCCTCCTCACAAAGAATATATTGACGGAATGAAATCATTTACTCACTCCTATACGAATCAGCCGGTATTGTATGTACCTTGATATATCGATCACGCTCATCATCTGTTGTCTTCCCGCCCATATTTTTCGCATACTTTGTATACAGCGAGACTCTAGACGGGTCTATAATATCGGACACAAAATGGACAGATTCCATCTCAGGGTGATCAGCAACATGTTGTTTAATTATATGATGGATAGTAGACAATACCCGAGTTGCCTTGGTACCTTTGTCTTTAGTCAATTCATACGGAGATCTGAATATATCATCACGTTTAACCCCGAATACGACCTCAGCATCCTTGTCGCTATGGTGTATTACAGATGCGTGATAATTAGTGTCGCCAACTTTGAAACGGTATGTTGAGGTATGTCTATGATCTTCAGTTTCAGGGTCTCTAGCATCTTTGGTAAAGCTATGAGGGTTATCTCCAGCCTCTGCTAATATGAACGTTTTGAACGAAATCATGGCGATCCTCAATATTTGAAATATACTGAGGATATTTATAAGACAAGTACCCCAGACAGGATTCGAACCTGCACCCACGTCGACTTTATAAGCGGTGGGCCCAACTTGTTGAAGGTCCCGGTGTTTACCATTCCACCACTAGGATATTATTTTGGATCTCTGTACATTGTTTCACGTGTACTGAAATCCTTATTCCGTCCTTTATTCTCTATGAAACCGTGTCTTTTGTAAAACGAAACTAATTTTGGTTTCGAGCCACCAAAGTCGGATGATGGAGTTAAGGTTATGCGTTTCTTATTTGCATCTGCATATCGTTTGATATGGTCCATTGCAGTTGAACCAACACCTTTATTTCGGTGTTCTTTAGGAACAACTATTTTTGCCAAATGTAAAGTTCCATGGTTATGATGGAGAGAATGTGAAACACCTAATTTATCTAGGGAAGATCTCAACCCATCAAGATCATCTTCTTCTTTGATAAAATCTCTAAAAGAAAGCATAATTTCCTCTTTTATACTATTTATAAAATGGAGGCCGACAATGGACTCGAACCACCACCCCAAGCCCTTGCGCGTGCTCGAGTCCACCATGGTACCGCTGCGCTAACGGCTAGTGTGCTTTTAAATGGTGCTAGTGGAGGGACTCGAACCCCCGGTGTGGAATGCCTGCTTACAAAACAGGTGCTGTCGCCGCTGAGCCACACTAGCATTATTTCTTCAGTGGTGTTTCACGCGGTAAGGATCTTCTGCTTGCATATACCAATCAGGAACTTTACCTGTTTTCGCATAATCTTCATCATTCGGAGCATTGAATTTCTTTTGGAATTCAATAGCGGCTTCGTAGGTATCAAATGACTTGACTTCGTCGACCTTAGAGCCCCATCCGCGTTCACTCTCAATGATTGCAACTTTCCACATAATCTCACCTACATGATTTTGGCAGGGGCGCAGGGAATTGAACCCCGTCCGCAAGGTTTTGGAGACCTGCATGCAAAGCCATTACACCTCGCCCCTATTAGTCTTATTTATACTTCTCTACAATTGCTGCAGCTTTTTTCCGCAGCTTCTTCAATTCGACAACCCGTTCTTTGATGTTTGGGTTGTTTTCGATGAACTTTAGAAGAGCCTCTTTCTTTGAGGTGCCACGACCATAATTCCCACCATATACATAATGAGCGACACACCAATCATCATCGCTTTCATTTAGAGGGTAGACGTGATAGTGACCATATCGGTCTCCGTTGATGCAGATATTGTCATGTTCATCAAAACCAGCAACAGGATGCTTTGCAGCATGATCAGTGATTGCTTTAGCTTGGCTGACTGATGTAATCTTCGGAAACATTCTAGCACCTCTTTGTTATAATAATATATAGCTTACGTAGGAAGAGATGTCAATAGGCAGTTTTAATTCATGCCCAGGAATTTCTCGCTCCGACCACTTGTTAATCGTCAGTAACAAGACTGTAAGATCACAACACGAACTCCCGATGAACCTGTCGTGCGTCTTGGGATAGGAAGGACGATCCTAGCAGATACCTCACAAAGGAGAGATAAGGGAGCTTCCACTATCTGCAAATGGTTGCTTTTTTCGCCTGATGCGCTACACACCCTCGGGGTAGGATGGAGAAGCGTGGCACCTAGTGTTTATGCATCTACCCAAGCTGTAATATGCTTGATGTCGATGTTAGGGTTCGAGTACTTCTTGACAAGAGACAGAACTCGAGGAAGAATACTTGTACGGAACATATACTCGCGTTCAGGTTTTCTCTTCTGTTCCACTTTCTTGTAAGCCTTCTCAGCAATGTAGGCTCGGGCAAGAAACGTAGCTCTATTCTCGTTACGCACATCCCATCTACGGTGTTCGTTGAGAGATGACCACTGATCTCTTTGGATCGTTTGGTCTTGCTCGTTCTGCTTTCTCCATTCAATTTGCCGCTTGAGTTTAACCTCTTCGTGGCGAATGATACGGGCCTCAACGCTGAGGTGCTTGGATTTTACTTTAAGTTCGATGCTCATTTTCTAATTCCTTTTCTATTGATTATGATGTTTAGTTCATTGTCAGATAGAAAAGTCGTTAGGGAGGTGCCCAATCTTCGATGATAGCATTGCCATCACTATCGATTTTCAGGATACACTTTTTAACCTTGATAGCACCTTTTGTGCTGGGGTTATCAGGTGTTTCCTTCGTGCTCCAGGACTTGTTACAGTCAACGTGGTTGACATAATAAGAAGAACCGTTAGCCTTGATTACCCAAGGAGGTACGGAAGCATCCTCCAAATGTTTTTTATTGAAATGGAATACGATCTCTCGACATTTCAGTTCAACCTAGGTATTATCGCCCATTGTATTTTCCTTTACATGAAGTTAAGCGGGAGTTTTTCGGCTATCTCCCATCGCCTATCCCAACATCTAAGTCGAGCACCATTGGTCAATACAAATTTTAGCTAACTGTTTTACCCAATGCCAACTGGCAGCTAACTGTTAACCGGATCGGAGGACAATTGACAATCCTATTTTGTCGGGTATGTGAACGCTCCCCGGTCGCGTTTCAGCAACTAACTACAGGTAACCACATTTGCGGTTCGCATCAAGTAGCAGTCGTGGCTGTCACATTCAGCACTGAAATGTATGGCGGCCCCGGTGGAACTCGAATCCACGACCTTCGCTTTTAGAGAGCGTGACTCTAACCATCTGAGCTACAGGGCCAAATGCTGGTTTTAGGGTCCAGCAACCCGTTTTATAATAGCAGAACCGCACGCATTGGTTCCGAGTCATCTAGCATTGCGACGTGTTGTAAAGTTGCAGGTTAACTACCTAAGTTACAACATGTATCTAGATTGAACACCATAAAGACGAATCTCTAGGTTCGACCGGGCTTTATTACACTTTTGCTTCGAATGAAATCAGGATGGTTTGAAGCTACTAATGTACGTTACCGATCTACGCTGATAAAGAGTTGTTACACTCTATTTTCTTGTTGGCAGTATCCATCCAAAAGATCGATCTTTCACCGGTTAAGATCGGCTGTTGCTTTCACGGGCTCTCCTGAAAGATCAGGTTAAGCAAGCAATCAGTTTAAACACAGATTGAATTTTCTACTTCTTTGATAGACCAGGAAATCGAAGACTGGGGTGACCTTTGAGACTAGCTCGGTGGTCGTGCTATGTTTGCTTTGTTGCGGAACACTCAATCTTAGTAACTCGTTATATCACAAAACTTAATATAATTGGTATTTCAATCAACGTCAACAGGATTTTAACCTATCTTCCTCCTTGCGACTGGTATCCGTTCATCGGACCGATACGTTGATTTTCTGGTCCTTCCAACCCTGCCAGAAACCCTTTGGGTAGGGGAAATATTTTACAGGATCATTTGTTACGCGCTCTACTACTGAGCTACTCTCCCATCAAGAACAATCTACAAGCCTTCTTCCTCGTCTTCGGCTTGATACTCCGGGCACCTAGGAGGAAGTAGTTGTCCGGTAGTGTATAGATTGTTCGTGGTGGGAGAGGGTGGATTTGCACCACCGACCACGGCTTTATCAGAGCAAAAGTTGCTGAACTGATCCTTTAATTTTTAACAGGCTCGCCTTTTACGTTGTCCTACCACTAGACGAACAGCCCATAATAAGTTGGCGGGCTGTAGAGGAATCGAACCTCTGTTCACGGCTTGACATGCATATTGTATGCTGAACCGAGCCTTTTATTCTGGTGCTGCAAGAGAGGATTGAACTCTCGACCTCTTCCTTACCAAGGAAGCGTTCTCCCACTGAACTATTGCAGCGTCTATTCAACTGTTTGGAATAACTTCGAGTCGAGTTATTCCACATCTGACACGAAGCACGAGCAATTTGTCGCCAGCCTCGATAAGATCTTTCTTAGTTGTATCCATCAATTCCTTGACATAAGTTTCTGCTGATGAATTAGGCATATCAGCAATATTGACGTATAGGACGTATTTCATTATTTTACACCAAGCAACCACTTGACGAATTTGGTCATAGCCATAGTCTCGTTAGGTTGGGGTGCCAGACGGCCCACCTTGGGTGTATCGATGTAGCGCTGAATCGGATTGGTCATTTCACTTCTCCATGATATTGTGTGTTGGCATACAAAACGTATTTTGTCATGTTATTTAGAAGCTTGTTTTTGTGCTTCTACGAGAACTTCGATTTCTTTTTCTTTAGTCTTACCGAGAATAAGCAAAAGAATCGTGGCGAAGATACCGAAAGCCACACCACCGATAGCCCAACCAAATTCGTTTCGTCCGCGTTGCCCAGCAAGATAATAGTTGAGCCAAGCAATCAGAATCATACCGATAATAAAGCCAATA
>ERZ1034365.940-NODE-940-length-15473-cov-2.669265_pt1 | contig 15473 bp, 15 predicted proteins | sample MGYA00520615_ERZ1034365 | MGnify/ENA primary metagenome ERZ1034365 (study PRJEB33736, sample SAMEA104284505) | Azolla filiculoides | biome: Urban; feature: Water surface; material: Ditch water | place: Netherlands | collected 2015-10-28 | depth 0-0.1 m ... | reverse complement strand
GCCGATGCTGATCATGGGTTACAAGGCGCCAGTGCTGCGTGATGTGGAAAAAGACAACGACCCGTTTGCGCTCGAAATGCTGACCGCCGTGCTGGATGGTCATGATGCCGCCCGTTTCAACAAGAAACTGGTGCGCGAAGACAAGGTGGCGCTTTCGGTCGGTATTGGCTATGACGCCGAATCCCGCGGACCGGCCATGATTACGCTGCATGGAACGCCTTCCGAAGGGAAAACGATTGCCGATCTGGAAGCTGCCTTGCGTGGCGAAATAGCCCGCGTGCAAAAAGACGGCGTCAGCGAGCAGGAACTCAAGCGCGCGAAAGCACAACTCGTCGCGTCACAGGTGTACAAGCTCGATTCGATGTTCGGTCAAGCGATGGAAATCGGCATGTCGGAGTCGGCTGGTATCCCCTATCAAAAAATTGACCGGATGCTCGAGCGCCTGCAAAAAGTGACGGCTGCCGAAGTGCAGGCGGTAGCGAAAAAGTACTTCAACGATGATGCGCTGACCATTGGCGTGCTCGATCCGCAGCCGCTCGATGGCAAGCCGCGTCGTCCGGCCGTTGCAACGCGTCACTAAAAAATACCGGAAATGTCCATGAAAAAGCTGTTGACCGCGTTATTGATGTTTGTCGCAAGCCAATCCGTGCTGGCTGGTGTGAATATTGAACACTGGGTTTCGCCGTCGGGTGCCCGAGTCTATTTCGTTGAAACCCATGCCCTGCCGATGCTCGATGTGCAGGTCGATTTTGCCGCCGGCTCGATGTTTGATCCGCAAGGCAAGTCCGGACTGGCTGCCTTGACGCGCGGCCAGCTTGATCTGGGTGCCGGCCCGCGCGACGAGAACGCCATTGCCGATCAGCTGGCGGACATTGGTGCCCATCTCGGTGGAGCGGCTGATACGGACAAGGCGGGTGTTTCCCTGCGCACTTTGTCGGCCAAAGACAAGCTGGAGCCGGCCCTCGATATTCTGAAAAGCGTGCTGCATGCCCCCCTGTTTGATGCGCAGATTTTCGAGCGCGAAAAGGCGCGCACCATCGCCGGTCTGAAAGAAGCGATGACGCGGCCGGATGCGATTGCCGGCAAGGCTTTCTGGGCCGCCATGTATCCCGATCATCCCTATGGGCGCCAAGCGACACCGGAATCCGTCGCCGCCTTGAGCCGGACCGATCTGCTGGTGCATTACCGTAGCTTCTACACGGCCGAAAATGCCGTGATTACCTTGGTGGGCGATCTGAAGCGTTCCGAGGCGGAAGCCATCGCCGAATCCATCGCAGCCGGTCTGCCGAAAGGTAAAGCGCCTGTTCTGCCGGCGGCACCGGCCAAGCCGAAAGGCACCGACGTTCGTTTGCCGCATCCGGCTAGCCAGTCGCACATCTACATTGGTATGCCGGCGATTGAACGCGGTAATCCGGATTTCTTTCCGCTCATCGTTGGCAATTACACGCTGGGTGGCGGTGGTTTCGTCTCGCGCCTGATGAAGGAAGTGCGTGACAAGCGCGGCTATGCGTATAGCGTTTACAGTTATTTCGCGCCGATGCGTCAGACCGGCCCGTTCCAGATCGGCCTGCAGACAAAACGTTCGCAGGCGAAAGAAGCGACAAAAGTCGCACGGGAAGTGCTGGAAGGTTTTCTGAAAACAGGCCCGACGGACGAAGAGCTCGCCGCCGCCAAGGCTAATCTGACCGGCAGCTTCCCGCTGCGTCTGGACAGTAACAAGAAGATTCTTGATAACGCAGCGGTGATCGGTTTCTATGGCTTGCCGCTCGATTATCTCGATCGCTATCAGGAAAAAATTCAGGCGGTTACGGTCGACGACATCAAACAGGCCTTTTCCCGTCGCGTGCGTGCGGGCAATCTGATTACCGTGACGGTGGCGGCAGATTGAATTCGGTTCGTATCATCGGTGGCCAGTGGCGCCGCCGGATCTTGCGTTTTCCCGATAGCGAAGGCTTGCGTCCGACGCCGGACCGGGTACGCGAAACCCTGTTCAACTGGCTGGGCCAGGAACTCGATGGTCAGTATTGTCTTGATCTGTTTGCCGGTAGCGGCGCCCTGGGTTTTGAAGCGGCTTCGCGCGGCGCCGCCAAAGTGGTGATGGTGGAAACTGGCGGGTGTGTATTGGCGTCGCTAAATGACAACGCCGAACTGCTCAAAGCCGGTGCGGTATTGGAGATCAAGCGCGTGGATGCGCTACAATATTTAGCTTCGACGCAAGCAAAGTTTGACTTGGTCTTCCTCGATCCGCCTTATCACAAAGGCTGGATTCCGCGCCTGGAGCCGCTTTTGCCCAAGGTGCTGAACGAAGATGCAGCGGTCTACGTGGAAGCCGAGCATGAAATCGAAGCACTGGGCGATTGGCGCACAGTGCGTCATGGCAAGGCGGGTGAGGTTCATTTTCATCTGTTGCGCCGCTCTGACGTTTAAGGACGTGGTTTGAAACTTGATCATCGCGTAGCGATTTACCCCGGTACTTTTGACCCGATCACCCGTGGTCACGAAGATCTCGTGCGTCGCGCCAGCAGCTTGTTCGACCGCCTGATTCTGGCGATAGCCGAAAGCCCGTCGAAGCGTCCGCAATTCAGTTTGGCTGAACGGGTCGAGATGGCGCAGGAAATTTTGGGGGATCTGAAGAATGTCCAGGTTGTTGGCTTCAACTGCCTGCTCATGAATTTTGTGCACGATCAAGGCGCTAAAGTGGTTGTGCGTGGTCTGCGCGCGGTGTCTGACTTTGAATATGAATTTCAGATGGCCGGTATGAACCGCAGCCAGTATCCCGAGGTCGAAACCGTGTTTCTGACACCGGGCGAGCAACATATGTTTATTTCAGCCACCATGGTCCGCGAAATTGCGCGATTGGGCGGCGATGTCAGCAAGTTTGTGCAGCCGGGCATTGAAGAACGCCTGCGCGCAAAAATTTTAGTTAATTAATAGAGGAAAACAGCCATGGCCCTGCTTATTACCGACGAGTGCATCAACTGCGACGTGTGCGAACCCGAGTGCCCGAACGAAGCGATTTCGCAAGGTGCCGAGATTTATGAAATCGACCCGGGCAAGTGTACCGAGTGTGTCGGTCACTACGATGAACCGCAGTGCGTTCAGGTCTGCCCGGTTGATTGCATCCCGAAGAACCCGGATGTCGTCGAAAGCGAAGACATGCTGTGGGTCAAGTACGAAAAGCTGACCGGCAACAAGCGCCCCTGATTTTTTGTTGAGTGTTTGAGCAGAAGCCCGCGATTCGCGGGCTTTTTTCTGGGTCAGGCGGCGCGGGCCAGTGGTTCGCCGGCTGTCTGGTTCAGCGTATTGCCGATACGTTCGGAGAGATCTTGTAGCGACTGAATCTGGGCGAGCATGTTCTTCTCGACCGTTTCCAGTTCGCCGATCCGGTCTTCCAGTGTGTCGGTGGCCTGATGAATGCGCTTGATACTTTCCAGACGGCGCTTGAGCTGAATCTGATGCTCGCGAACCTGCGTTTCCATCGGCGCCATGATGGCGCGCAGCCAGGTTTCGGCATCCTTGTTGGCGTGTTCAAAAGCGCGGCGGACCTGAACGGCCACTTCTTCAAAGAACTTCTGCGTGATGTTCTTCTTGTCGTGCGTCAGCAGGCTGACCATCGTATTCAGATGCTCATTGCACCAGGCTTCGAGGCGATCCAGTTCTTTCTCGTAACGAATCAGCGAGAACGATGTGGGCGAACCCAGCTTGAGGCCGTGTTCGACGGCAAATTTCTTGTAGACCGCATCCATCATGACGAGAATTTCCTTGATCTCGCCATTTGACTTGCTCAGCGCATCGCGTGAGCGGCCAAAGAAATTGCCCATGGATTCGGAAAGTGTTTTGGAGAAACTGGCTTCGAGCATCGCGGCCCGGGTTTCAAAAGTCAGCTGTCGCAAGGTGTCGAGGCCAAGGTGGGCGAACAGCTTGTTGGTCAGGGTCGAGAAGACGCTGCGCACGGCGTAATAGCGCTGCAGGCCGGATTCAAATTCTTCCTTCTCGGCGCGGACCTTGCCCATCATGTATTCGACGACGCCCTTGTTCTTGCCGCGCAGTTCGGTGAGTTCGGTCAGTTGTTCGCGCAGGCCGCCCAGACGGGAGTCGAGCAGGCGCTGCACGCGCTGGTTGATGTCGCTGAATTCGCCTTCGGTGTTGTCGCGGACGATATCCTGCTTGGCTGGAATCAGTTCTTCCGAGAGCGCGGTTTCGAGCAGCGGCAAACGGCTGCGCATGAGCAATTCGGTGTCACCGTTGATCTTGGCGACCAGCCCTTTCTGGGCGGAAACCGGGAAAACCTGTGTTGACGGCAGTTTGAGGATTTCGGCGCAACTGTCGGCCTGACGCTGAATTTCAGCGTCGATTTCAGCCAGAGTTTTCAACTCATCCCACTGGCCGTCGATCTTGTTCAGAACGACCATGCGCCCGCGCTTGGTGCTGCCGCCATCGCCAATGTGATCTTTCCAGATGCTCAGGTCGGATTGAGTGACGCCGGTGTCGGCGGCAAGAATGAACAGCACGGCGTGTGCGTTAGGCAGCAGGGAAAGCGTCAATTCCGGTTCGGCGCCGATGGCATTCAAACCTGGGGTGTCGAGGATGACCAGTCCCTGCTTTAGCAGCGGATGCGGGAAATTGATCAGGGCGTGGCGCCAGCGCGGGACTTCGACCAGTCCGTCGTCGCCGACTCGATACAGATCGATTTCTCCGCTGCCGACTTCAAAGCCGAGATTCGCTGCTTCCTCCGGCGTGACGCGGACCGTTTCGCTGACATGGTGCAGGGCTTCCTGCATGGCTTCGGGCGAAGCGATGTCGAGAGCAACCACCTGCCATTCTTCAGCGAAACGTTTGTATTCGGAGACGCTGGCGTTGGAAGCGCGGGTCTGGATGGGCAGCAGCTCAATGCAGGGCGGCTTGCCGGCATCGAAGAGCAGTTCGGTCGGGCACATGGTGGTGCGGCCGGCCGATGAAGGCAGCATGCGGTTGCCGTAATCCGCGAAGAAAATCGCGTTGATCAGTTCCGATTTGCCGCGCGAGAACTCGGCGACAAAAGCGACATTCAGGCGATCTTCGCGCAGCCGTTCGAGCAACTGGTTGAGGCGCAGTTCGGTTTGCGCATCGGAGAGTTCATTGCGGCCCAGCCAGCTGGAAAACTCGCTGATCAGGGATGAAAGCTGGCTGCGCCATTCGGTATAGGCAGCAAATTGGTGGGTTAGGCTCATGCGATACACCGTCAATCGTTGAATGTTCAATCTAGCATAAAAGATCAGGGCTTGCTGTCAGCTTTAACGCTGGCACTTCGGGCAATAGAAACTTGATCGGCCTGCCTGACGAATCTGTTTGACCTCACCGTCGCAGCGCCGGCAGGCTTGTCCTGCCCGGTCATAAACGGCGCAATCGACCTGAAAGCAGCCGGCGCCACCGTCGCTGTGCACGTAATCACGAATGCTGCTGCCGCCAGCGGCAATGGCATCCGACAGGGTTTTCTTGATCGCCGGCACGAGCAGGGCATAGCGTTGCCGGCTGATCTTGTTGGCCGGACGCAAGGGAGATATGCCGGCGCGAAAGAGGCTTTCTGAGGCGTAGATATTGCCGATGCCCACGACGAGATGGCTATCCATCAGCACCGGTTTGATCGGTCCGCTACGTTTCGAATTGGCCTCATAAAGCCAGTCGACCGTGAAATCCTCGGTGAGTGGCTCAAGTCCCATGATGGCAAGCAAAGGGTGCGATTCCACGTTGTCGCCGGCGTGCCAGAGAATGACGCCGAAGCGGCGGGGGTCGCCATAGCGCAGGATGTGTTTGGCAAACAGGAGGTCCACGTGGTCGTGTTTGCCGGGCGGTGTGCCGAGCGGTACAAAACGCAGGTTGCCGGACATGCCGAGGTGAATGATCAGGCAGCCGCTGTCTCCGTCGTCGCGTGTACAGTCAATCAGCAGATACTTGCCGCGTCGGCGCACATTGAGAATATGCATGCCGGCCAGCGTCTCCGGCAGGTCAGGCGGAATCAGGTGGCGCAGCTTGGGCTGGCGCACGGTGGCGCTCATAATCTGACTGCCGACGAGTTCCGGCAACATGCCTCGACGGCAGACTTCGACCTCGGGTAATTCGGGCATCGCTTGTTCCTCCGGCCAATCCCCAATAACATCGCAAACTTATGCCATTTTATGCGTTCCAATGCGCAACTCACGATTGAAAGCAGTCCATGTCTCTTAAGCCTCTTGTCGCAGCCATCGCACTCGCCTTTGCCGGCCAGTTGTTCGCTGCCGGCGAAACGCCCGCCAAAGTGCCCGCCAAGCCAGCGCTCAAGCGGCCGCTGGCAACCAAGCCCGGTACCGAATCAGAAGATGTTCTGGGGCGAACGGTTTATCAGGCGCTGCTCGGTGAATTCGCGCTGCGACGGGGAGATCTGGATCTGGCGGCAAGTGCCTGGGGTGATCTGGCCATTCGCTCGCGCGACCCGAATGCTCTGGCGCGGGCCGTTGAAGTCCTGACTTTTGCGCGCAAAATGGAGGCGGCGCTTGAGCTGGCAGAGCTTTGGGTGCAGGTTGAGCCTGACTCCGTCAAGGCACGTCAGGCGCGTTCGGCCTTGATCATGCAGACCAACCGCCTCGATGAGCTGGCGCCGCAAATCAGTGCTTTGCTCGCCCAGGATGTGGCTGGCTTGCCGTCCAATCTGATGCATCTCAATCGTCTGCTGGTTCGCCATGCAGATAAAAAAGCCGTGCAAAATCTGGTCGACCGCGTCGCCTCGCCTTACCTCGATCTGCCGGAGGCGCATTTCGCCATGGCCCAGGCTGCGATCAATGCCGGCGATGATTTGCGCGCCTTGAACGAAGCAGAGAAGGCGCTTTTGTTGCGTCCCGATTGGGAGCCGGCGGCACTGATTCGCGCGCAATTGCAGACGCGTGTGAATGTTGGAACGGCGATTGATGGCCTGAACGATTTTGTCCGCCGTTACCCGGCGGCGCGCGATGCCCGTTTGGCCCTGGCGCGCCTGCTGATTACTGAAAAGCGTTATCCCGAGTCGCGCGTGCATTTCGATGTGCTGATCAAGGAAGCGCCGAACAATCCTGAAGTGGTCTATCCGCTGGCCATGCTGGCGTTGCAACAGGGCGATGCAGCACTGGGCCGGGCGCAGCTTGAACATCTTCTTGATACCGAGTTTCCGGACAAGAGCACGGTGCACTTCTTTATCGGACAAATTGATGAGGAGAGCCGGCAGCTTGATTCTGCGTTGGCTCAGTACCAGCAAGTGATCTCTGGCGAACAATATATTCCTGCCCGCACCCGGGCAGCGCTGATCCTGCAAAAGCAGGGAAAGCTGGAGGAGGCGCGCGAAACCTTGCGTACGACGCGTACTTCAACGCCGCTTGAGCGGACGCAATTGTTGCTGGCCGAGTCGCAGATGCTGCGCGAGGTTGGGCGCAATGAGGAAGCTTATGCCTTGCTCGAAAGAAACCTGCTCAAGCAACCGGATAATCTTGAACTTCTTTATGAAGCCGCTTTGCTGGCGGAGCGTCAGGGCAAGCCGGAGGTGCTTGAAAAGCACTTGAAGCACCTGCTTGAAATCAAGCCGGATCATGCACATGCCTTGAATGCGCTGGCTTACTCTTTTGCTGATCGAAATATTCGTCTGGGCGAGGCGGAAAAGCTGATTACACGTGCCTTGCAGTTTGCCCCCGGCGATCCTTTCATCATGGACAGTCAGGGCTGGATCTTTTTCCGCCAGGGGCGGTTGGCGGAGGCTTTAAGTACGCTGAAGAAAGCCTATTCGCTGAAAGAGGATGGCGAGATCGCGGCGCATGTCGGCGAAGTCCTGTGGGCCCTTGATCGCAAGGAAGAGGCGCGGACAATGCTTCGCGAAGCCGCCAGTCGGCATCCCGAAAATGAAGCCTTGCAAGCAACGATCAAGAAACTGCTGCCTTGATCCGCTGGTTTTTCCTGCTGGTGGCCTGCTTGTTATTGGCGGCCTGCCAATCGGCGCCGCTGATTCAGGCTGACTTGCCTGCGCGTGAAGTGATGCGCGATTTTGCGATTGAGGCGCGCTTCTCCTTGAAGATGGAGCGTGTCGGGGAGCCAGTTCAGAGTGGCAGCGGTCGACTCTCGTGGAGTCATCGAAATGGTGCCGACACGGTTTTGCTGGCCAGTCCGCTCGGAGCGGGCTTGGCTGAACTCGAAATAACGCCCGGCTTGGCGCGTTTGCGTAATGGGCAAGGCGAGGTTTTCGAAAATGCCGATGCAGATCGATTGGTCCTGCAAGTTACCGGGTATGCCTTGCCCGTCGTGCGGCTTGCTGCCTGGTTGCTCGGGCGGGTGGGCGATGACGGTACTTTGCTGCGCGATGACTTTGCTCGTCCGCTGCGCTTGCGCGAGGCCGGTTGGCAGATTGATTACGCGTATGCCGACGAATCGCCGCAAGCCTTGCCTTACCGCTTGAATATCCAGCGCGCTGGCGAGGTCGGGTTAACGCTGCGAATTGAAGAATGGCGGGATGCGCCATGAGCGACTGGAACTGGAATAGTGATTGGCCGGCGCCGGCTAAGTTGAATCTCTTCCTTCATGTCGTCGGCCGGCGGGCTGACGGCTACCATTTGTTGCAAACTGTTTTTCGCTTTATTGATCGCGCGGATTGTCTGCGCTTTTCTGCACGGGATGATGCGGACATCGTGCTTGCTACACCGATTCCCGGAGTGCCGCCGGAGACGGATTTGACGGTTCGGGCGGCCCGTCTGTTGCAACAGGCCACGGGCTGTACGCAGGGTGCGACGATCTTTCTGGACAAGCATTTGCCAATGGGCGGTGGCTTGGGGGGCGGTAGCTCGGATGCGGCGACGGTTCTGCTGGCGCTGAATCATTTGTGGCAAACCGCTTTGTCCCGCCATGAACTGGAAGTGCTCGGCCTGCAACTGGGGGCCGATGTGCCGGTCTTCGTGCATGGGCGCAATACTTTTGCCGAAGGTGTCGGGGAAGCATTTACGGATGTGGATTTGCCACCGGCGACCTATCTGGTGCTGCATCCTGCGGTCAACGTCCCGACCGCGGCGATTTTCGGCGCACCAGAATTGAAGCGCGACACCCCGGCGATTGAGCCCGGGGAATGGCGTGATGGCGAAGGTCATAATGATCTGGAAGTGGTGGCCTGCGCCAAGTTCCCTCCCGTGGCTGAAGCGCTGGCCTGGCTGAAACAGTCGGCGCCACAGGCGATGATGACCGGCTCCGGTGCCTGTGTTTTTGCGGCATTCAGCGGTCGACCGGCTGCGCAGGCTGTATTTGAACAGTTGCCTAGCGGCTTGAGCGGCTGGCTGGCGGAAGGCTTGGCTGAACATCCGTTGGCTCATTTGTAAGAAAAAGCTGGATTTTTTCAAAAGGCTTCTATATTATTCGCGCCTCGTTCGCACGCGAACCCGTGTAAACGACCCGCTGGGGAGTCGCCAAGTTGGTCAAGGCACCGGATTTTGATTCCGGCATTCGAAGGTTCGAATCCTTCTTCCCCAGCCAGCTTCCTTCGGGCAGGTCACAAGCCTGCCCGATTTCATTTTTGCGGCTCAAGCGTGTCTGGTGCATGTGAAAACCGCGAGGGATGTGGACATGGCCTATAACAGCTTGATGGTCTTCACCGGCAACGCCAATGCCAAACTGGCGGCCGATGTTGCAACGCAACTTAACGTCGATCTCGGGCGCGCCAATGTTGGCCGCTTCTCCGATGGCGAAGTCAGCGTTGAATTGCAGGAACATGTGCGCGGCCGTGACATTTTTGTCCTCCAATCCACCTGCGCTCCCTGCAACGATAACCTGATGGAACTGCTGGTCATCGTTGACTCCCTCAAGCGTGCTTCTGCCGGCCGGATTACCGCCGCCATTCCTTATTTTGGTTATGCCCGTCAGGATCGTCGTTCGCGTTCGTCGCGTGTGCCGATTGCCGCCAAGCTGGTTGCCAATATGTTGGTGGCTTCCGGGGTCGACCGCGTGTTGACCATGGATTTGCACGCAGAGCAGATTCAGGGCTTCTTCGATATTCCGGTCGACAACATCTACGCCTTGCCGATCCTGCTCGAAGACATCAAGAAACAGAATTACGAAAACCCGCTGGTCGTTTCACCGGATCATGGTGGCGTGGTGCGCGCCCGTTCGCTGGCCAAGCGCCTCGAATGCGATCTGGCGATCATCGACAAGCGTCGCCCGAAGGCCAATGTCTCCGAAGTGATGAACATCATCGGTGAAGTGGATGGCCGTACCTGCATCATCATGGACGACATGGTCGATACCGCCGGCACGCTGTGCAAGGCCGCTACCGCCCTCAAGGCCAATGGCGCCAAGAAGGTGGTTGCTTACTGTACGCACCCGGTGCTGTCCGGTCCGGCCGTCGAGCGCGTCAATGATTCCGATCTGGATGCGCTGGTTGTCACCGATACCATTCCGCTGAATGACTCCGCTGCGGCTTCCCCGCGCATTCGTCAGCTTTCCGTGGCCGAAATCATGGCCGAAACCATTCGTCGCATCAGCAACGATGATTCTGTCTCGTCGCTGTTCATCGACTAACGATTTTTTTAACTTCCCGTTCTGGTCGCGGACCGGGAAAACCTACTGGAGTATCACATGCAATTCGAACTGATCGCGCAATCGCGCACACTGCAGGGCACGAGTGCGAGCCGCCGCCTGCGTCGTGCGTCCAAAGTCCCGGGTATCGTTTACGGTGCCGGCGCTGCCCCGCAAAATATCGAAGTGGATCACAACGATCTGCTGTTGAAGCTGAAGAAGGAAGCCTTCCATTCTTCCATCATCAACCTCGTTGTTGATGGCAAAAAAGAACCGGTTCTGTTGCGCGACACCCAGCGTCACGCTTACAAGCTGCAAGTTCTGCACGTCGATTTCCAGCGCGTTGATGCAACCCACGAACTGCACATCAAGGTGCCGCTCCACTTCGTTAACGAAGATGTCGCTCCGGGCGTCAAGCTGTCGCACGGTCTGGTCAATCACGTCATGACCGAACTGGAAATTCATTGTCTGGCCAAGGATCTGCCGGAATTCATCAGCGTTGATGTCGGCGCCCTGAAGGTTGGCGAAAGCATCCACGTTTCCCAGCTGGCGCTGCCGAACGGCGTCAAGCCGGTTCTGCACACCGCTGATGACCCGGTTGTGGTCGGCGTGGTGGCCAAGGGCGGTGCGGTTGAAGCTGCTGAAGGCGAAGCTGCCGAGTAATTTCGGACCTGCTTCTGCGATGGCCGCCGCAGGCATTTTGCCGCCGGCGGCCATTTCATTTGATAAGCCATGAATCCTCCTCGCCTCATCGTCGGCCTTGGTAATCCCGGGCCGGAATACGAAAACACCCGGCACAACGCCGGTTTTTGGTTTGTCGACCAACTGGCCAGCCAACTGCGGGTAACGCTCGCACCGCAGGCCAAGTTTTTCGGCAGGGCCGGGCGTGTTGGCGAGTTGTGGCTGCTGCAGCCCACGACCTTCATGAACCGTTCCGGTCAGGCGGTAGCTGCGCTGGCCAATTTTTACAAGATTTCACCGGCCGAAATTCTCGTTGTGCACGATGAGCTGGATCTGCCGCCGGGCGGTATCCGCCTCAAGCAAGGCGGTGGCAATGGCGGGCACAATGGTCTAAAGGATATTCAGGCCAAACTCGGTACGCCGGATTATTGGCGCCTGCGCCTTGGTATCGGCCACCCGCGCACGCTTGGTTTATCGCAGCAAGTCGTTGATTTTGTGCTGCATCAGCCGCGTAAGGAAGAACAACCGGACATCGATCAGGCGATTCATCGCTGCCTGCTCGCCTGGCCAAAACTCGCCGCCGGGGATTTTGCCGGCGCTCAGCAACAGTTGCACGGCAAAGCCGTTTAGTTGGCAAAACCTTAGGAAAAACCCATGTCTTTGAAATGCGGCATCGTCGGCCTGCCCAACGTCGGCAAATCTACCCTGTTCAACGCCCTGACCAAGTCGGGCATTGCGGCAGAAAATTACCCCTTCTGTACGATCGAGCCGAATGTCGGCATCGTCGAAGTGCCGGACAAGCGTATGGCGCAACTGGCCGCCATCGTCAAACCGCAAAAAATGCAGCCGGCCATTGTTGAATTCGTCGATATCGCCGGTCTGGTTGCCGGTGCCTCCAAGGGCGAAGGTCTGGGCAACCAGTTTCTCGCCAATATTCGTGAAACCGATGCGATCGTGCACGTTGTCCGCTGCTTTGCCGACGACAACGTGATTCACGTTTCCGGCGGCGTTGACCCCATCCGCGATATTGAAGTGATTGATACCGAATTGGCGCTGGCCGATATGGCCTCCGTCGAAAAGGCGCTGAATCGTTATCGTCGTCCGGCCAGTTCGGGTGACAAGGATGCCAAGGCGCTGGTGGCTGTCCTCGAAAAATGTTTTGCCCAGCTGGATCAGGCGAAGCCGGTGCGTGCGCTGGATTTGTCCAAGGAAGAACTGGCGCTGATCAAACCGTTCTGCATGATTACCTGCAAGCCGGTGCTGTATGTGGCGAACGTCGCCGAGAATGGTTTCGAAAACAATCCCTTGCTTGATGCGGTGCGCGCTCATGCCGCGACCGAAAAGGCGCAGGTCGTTTCCGTCTGTGCCGCCATCGAAGCCGAAATCGCCGATCTGGATGATGAAGAAAAGCAGATGTTCCTGGCGGATCTCGGTCTGGAAGAGCCGGGTCTGGATCGGCTGATTCATGCGGGCTACAAGCTGCTTGGTCTGGCCACTTACTTCACTGCTGGCGTCAAGGAAGTGCGCGCCTGGACCATTCATCAGGGCGATACCGCGCCGCAAGCGGCTGGTGTCATCCACACCGATTTCGAACGTGGCTTCATCCGCGCCCAGACCATCGCCTTCGATGATTTCATTACCTACAAGGGTGAAGCCGGCGCCAAGGAAGCCGGCAAGATGCGCGCCGAGGGCAAGGAATATGTCGTCAAGGACGGCGATGTCCTTAATTTCCTGTTTAACGTCTAAGTTCGGATTCCGTCGAATTCAGGCAGCCAGCGAAAACCCCGTGCAGCCTGGTGCTCACGGGGGAGCCTTTTCTTGTGGGGCATTCAGGACGATGGGTTATCATGAACAGGCGGATCAATGCCTTCCTTTTGAAGTTGTTTCTGCCTTTAAATAAGTGTTTTCACACCATGAAGTTCATTGCCCCCCTCATGTCTTGTTTAAAAAACTTGCTGCCGGCCCTGATGTTATTGAGCGTGCTGGCAGTGCCTCAGGCCCAGGCAAATGATCATGGCGGCGGTGCAGCGGGTCCGGAACCGATGAAATTTACGGTGAACGTGGGCTCAGCCAACGGATTCGGCAAGTATCTGCAACTGGAAATGGTGTTTGAAACAGCCCACCCGGAAGCCGGGATGGCGATTGCTGCGGTCAAGCCCAAGGTGCAGCATCAGATGATTTTGCTGTTGTCCGGAGAAAACGCGGATCACCTGCGTACGCGTGAAGGCAAGCGCGAGTTGATGGAAAAAATCATTGAGGTGGTCAACAAGGTGATTGATGAAACCGAAAAGACCGGGGTGAAGGAAGTTCTGTTCACCAACTTCATCATTCAGTAAAACAACGGCTTAAGAAGTCAGGGTGGCCAGCAGTTTTTCCAGTTCAACCGGTTTAAGCAAGACCGGCCATTTTGAGCGGCTGGACAGATTACCCTGTGCCGGCGTGGCCCCGCCGGTGATCAAAATAGCCTTGATCGGATGAGCGCAACGCTTCTCGATCTCCGCCAGTAGTTCGAGCCCGTGCAGTTTGCCGGGCAGGCGGAAATCCGAAATATAAAATTCCGCGCTCGTGATTGCCGGGTTCGCCAGCGCTTCCTCGGCATTCATGCAGCTTGTCACCTGCAGACCGACGCTGCTTAGTGACAAGGCGATGGCCTTGGCGACGAGCGGGTCATCCTCGATCACCACGATGTGCTTGCCATTCAGCAACTGCTTTTGATGCTCGAAAATTTCTTCGGGTGTCGCCATGGTTTTAGTCGATCTGATGCGGTCGACCGCAAGCGGCAGGGTGAATTCAAACAGGGTGCCGCGTCCGGACTTCGATTGGCAATTGACCTCGCAATGGAGCAGGCGGGCCAGGCGGCTGACAATGGAAAGGCCCAGTCCCAGCCCTTTGCGGTTGTCGCGTTCCGGATTGCCCAACTGCACATATTCTTCAAAAATTTCATGTTGCTTCTCGCGGGAAATGCCGATGCCGGTATCCCACACCTGAATCAGTGCCTGTTTTTTGCGCCGGCGGACGCTGACCAGAATGCCGCCCTTTTCGGTGTATTTGATGGCGTTGTCGATCAGGTTGCGCAACAGGCTGAACAGGAGTTCCGGATCGGTGAATAAGGTCATTTCACGCAGCGGAAAATAAAGTTTGAAACGTAGCTTCCGGTCGAGTGCCATCGGGGCAAATTCCGCCTCGATGCGTTCGAACAGCTCGCTGCTCAGGATCGGTTTCGGATTGGCAATGATCATGCCGGCGTCGATCTTGGTGATGTCGAGCAGCGTGTTGAGAATTTCCCCAAGGGAGTGCAGCGACTTCCCGATAAATTGATTCAGCTTGGTTTGTTCCTCATTCAGCTGTGCATTGGCCAGTGCGGAGTGAAAGAGGTTGAGCGCCTGGATGGGCTGACGCAGGTCGTGACTGGCTGCGGCCAGGAATTCGCTTTTGACCTTGTTCAGGCGGAGGGCTTCCTGCTGTGCGAGATGCAAATCATGGGTGCGTTGTTCGACCAGTTTTTCCAGATTGTTCTGGTGGTCGAGTAGTGCCTGTTCGGCTTGGGTGCGGGCAATGTCCCGGCGTTTCAAACCATCCAGCAAGGCCAGAAATCGACGTTCGAGAAGTTTGATTTCATCAATCTTTTCATGGGAATGGTTCTCGGTGCTGTCCAGTTCAGGCAGCGCATTGGCGATTGCTTCGTCGGTGCGGGTGGTCAGCGCCTGAATGGGGCGGATCACGCTGCGCAACAGGAGCCAGCGCAGTGAAAAGCCCATGGTGGTGAAAATGAGCAGCAAGGTGATGATGTTCTGGATCAGCCGCCGCTCCTGCAGTTCATCGTGGTCGCGGGTGGAAGCAACGATCTTGATCTTGCCGATCACATGGCCGCCCGTTTCGCGGGTCATCGCTTCCGAAACGAAGGTGCGTCCGATGGCATCCGGTGTTCCGAAGGTGGCGACGACGCGGCCTTCCTGAGAAACTTCAATGTAGCGGATGTTGTCATTCTTCTTGCCGGCGATGAGCAGGGCGTTTTCCAGCGAAGGGAAATCCAGGCTGATCAGTTGCTCAATGCTGAACGCTGCAAGCGTGTCCGAAAGTGTCTGATTCTGCTTGTCGAACACCCGCTCCACGGAGTCACGTTCGCCAATGGCAAAATAGCTGCCGGCAAAGAGCAGCGCCATGGCAACGGCTGCGGTGGCGCCAATCAGGATGCGGGATGACAGGGAGCTTGCGTGATATTGCATTCGACCGTTGCGGTTCGTTTAAGTGCCGATCAGCGATTT
>ERZ1034365.936-NODE-936-length-15505-cov-2.222842_pt1 | contig 15505 bp, 18 predicted proteins | sample MGYA00520615_ERZ1034365 | MGnify/ENA primary metagenome ERZ1034365 (study PRJEB33736, sample SAMEA104284505) | Azolla filiculoides | biome: Urban; feature: Water surface; material: Ditch water | place: Netherlands | collected 2015-10-28 | depth 0-0.1 m ... | reverse complement strand
AAATTCGTCTGTCAATTTTTACGAAGGTGTAAATCAAGCTGAGGCTACCGCATTTTATGAAAAAATGGCTAACACAGAGCCAAAACCAAAAGAAATGATTGGCTTAAATAGTAAGTTGGTAAAAGAGAATGGTGCCATCGTTGAAAAAGTTTGGAAAGTAGGCGGCATGTATTCTTCTGCCATCGAAAAAATTGTATTTTGGTTAGAGAAAGCTGTGACTGTTGCTGAAAATGCAAATCAAAAATTGGCCTTAGAAAAATTAGTGCAATTCTATAAGTCGGGATCATTAAAAGATTTTGATGATATAAAATCAGTAAATGATATTGTAAAAGAATATTTAGGGAGATAAAATATGTTAATAGTCATCACAGGTATGCAATCATTAAATAAAAAATATTTAGCGAGATCAATAATTGGGAATTTTAATACATTCTCTTATAAAGGATTTACATGCAAATTCTTTAGTTCAGGATTTGAAATATTTGATTCTGAAGGAAATTCAATTTATAAACCTAATTCTACTATAGATAATGGAAATGATTTTTTAATATCTAATTCTAATCCATTATTATTAGAAACGCTTTCTTATTTTTCAAAAATAAATGAAACTATATTTGGTGATGATATTACAAAAAATAATTTTTCTGATGTTTTTTGCTCTTTGGATGTTGATTATGGATTAACTAATGTTCCAATGTTTGAAAGATTTGAACACAAAATACATTATCCTTGTACATTTGAAGATGTTATATCTAATGTTAAAAATAGCGAACTAGATGTTAAAGTAATTACAGGAACTTTTGGTAGTGCATTTTTAGATAAATTAAAAAATTCTGAAATTGAAGATGAAATTATTATTTTAAATTTTAAAAGAAATCCATCAGTTTCTTGGTATTTTAATACTAATCCAGAAAATAGAAATGATGATTCTTTATTTTTTGATGGAATGTTAAATTGTATTGAACTTTCTAAAAGAGATGATGTTAAAACAATTAATTTTGAAGATGTTATTAAAGAAAAAGAAATAAAAATTTCTGAAGAAATGATTTTGCCATTAAATTCTGATTATTTTGCATTTAATGATTGGATTTGTGAAGCAGAAAGAAAAATATCTTCAACTACATCAGAAATGGATCTTTCAATTTTTAATAATAAAATAAGTAATTTTAAAACAGAATATTATTATACTCCAGATCCAGTTGATGATGCAATTTTCGAATTATCTCAATCAGATATTTTACAAAAAATTGAAGAAAATCTTCCAAAAAATTTGTTTAATGAATTAGAATATTTTCCATTAGATATTAATAAAATATTAAATAAAATTTAGTTATAATATCACTATAGGTGGTATTATGAATTTTGAATCAAAACAAAGACAAACATTAAGTAATTTTAAAAAATATGAATGCACATTAACCTCTTCTTATGAAACTTATCATGGAATTTCAGGTCATCTTTTTGAAATAATAGAATATTTTTATTATTTTACATTTTTTAAAAAAATTAAAACAAATATATTAATAAGTGATGGATTACCAGAAGAAGTTTTTTGGAATGTAATTAATGAAAAATATAATTTTTCAAATGAAGAATTAGAAGAATATAAATTAAATACATTTTTTCATTTTAGACCAAAAGCAATTTTAGCAAATAATCTTTTTATTGTTGATGGTTCTTTAAGAGTAAGAAATGCTTCAATTTTAGCTAAAAATATTTTTATGTTTAGATGTAATGAAGATTGCACTAATTATAAAAATGTAATTATTTTACAAGATTATGATGTTTATGCTCCTTTAGAAAATTCTATAGATTATAAAAAGAAAATTCTTTTAGATAAATATAAAACAATTAAAGAAACAAATAACAATATAGCAATGTTTTATGCTACATCAAATAGTAGAGCTCTTTCAGGTGAAGAAATTAAAGAAATTATTAAAGAATTTCCTGAATTTGACGAATACTTAATTTTATCTAATAAATATTTTGATGTTCCAGAAAAATGTAGAGTTGAATTGGTTCCTATTAAAAATCTTTGGGAATCATTTTCAACATATATTTACACTAATGCGTCTTCATTAATAGATTGTTCTCCACGCTTTATAGTTGAATGTAAACATTTCAATAAAGAAGTTATTTTTTGCACAAGAGGTAAAAAAGATAGAGGATTAGAAGTTAGAATGAAAGACATGGAAAAAATAGATTTAAACTTAAAGGAAGATAATGATATCTTTGCAAAAATTGAGCACGCTTGGTATAAAGCCAGATAGAGAAACACTAAAAAATTCAAGATCTTATTTAGATACTGGAAAACTTTGTAATTATAATTGCGAATTTTGTTATTATAAAGATCAATTAACTGAAAGAGATTCTTTTGAAAAAATTAAACAAAGAATAGATCATATTTTTGATTATGGCAATAGACAAATCGATATGGCTGGTGGAGAAAGTTCTGTTGAACCAAATTGGTTTAAAATTTTAGAATATTGTACAACAAAAGGTTTTACTCATATTTCAACTTTATCAAATGGTTCTAAATTTGCAAATTTAGAGTTTTTACAAAAATCAAAAGATTATGGATTAAAAGAAATTTTATTTTCTTTACATGGATATAATGAAGAAAATCATGATGAAATTGTAGGTGTTAAAGGTGCTTTTAAAAAAATACTTCAAGCAATTGAAAATGCTCATAGTTTAGGAATTATAGTTAGAGTAAATTGTACAGTATATGATATGAATTATTCTCATTTACATGATTTATATCCTGAATTAATTAAAAAAGTAAAACCATTAGAAGTTAATTATATTGCAGTAAAATATGATTCTGATAATAAAGAATTTAGAAAAGTTTCTTATAAAGAAATAACAGATCAAATTAAAAAATCAATAGATAATATTAAAGATCATGTTAAATTTATTAATGTAAGATTTGTACCTTTTTGTTTTCTTGAAGGATATGAACAATATGCATGCAATCATTATCAACATATATATGATTTATATGATTGGAATAGAGCAACATATAATCAAGTTTATGATACATCAAAAACATATACGCCAGAAGAAAAATTAAGACAAGATATGGATATTTGTGCATGGTTTAGAATAGAAGGATTTCATAAAGAAGATACTTGTAAAGAATGTAAATATTTTTATATATGTGATGGAATAGATAAAAAACTAAAAGGTGAAGAATTAATTCATATAGAAGGCAAAAAAATTCATGAAATAAATCATTTTAGAAAGGATTTTTATGCTGATGTCTATTCTGATTTTGACGCATGAAAGACCAGCATTATTTAAAAGATGTTTAGAATCAGTTTTAAACATTCTTCCTAAAAATATAGAAATTATTGTAAATAATGATAGTAATGATATAAAAGAAATTCAACACAAACAAGTTAAATATTTTTACAAGCAATCAAAAAATCTTTCAGATATATATTCATTTCTTTTAAAACAAAGTAAAGGAGAATATATCTATTATTTGGAAGATGATGATTATTTACATAATGATTTTTTTAATAATCTTTTTGATATAATAATTAAATATGATTTAATATGTGGAAATTATTATCCAACATATAAACCAGATTTTTTTATAAAAGCAATTAAACAATTTTCTTTAAATAAACCTTTTTGTATTGATAAAGAATTAATGCAATTAGGACAATTTATATTTAAACGAAATCTTATTATAGATTTTGATTTTCCAAATGATAGTCATATTCATAATGATTATAAATTGGTTCAACATTCTTTATCAAAACATCCAAAAATTTTAACACTTTCAAAAGTGTTTTATTTTCAAACAACAGATGGTGGAGATAATATTTCATTTCCTGAAAGTACAAATTATTATGGATATTAAACCAACTATTGAAAAATATAAAACACAAGGTCATTTACAACAAAATAAAAATAGATTAAATATACATTGGGATACTTTAACTATTTGTCAATTAAATTGCGCATATTGTTATGCAAGAAATGATTATGGAAGAGATTGGGGTAAATTAGCATCTAAAACAACAATAGATATTGTTCTTGATGCTTTAGAAAGAAGTTCATTAAATTTTAATCTAGGAATGTTAGGTGGAGAACCAACAATAGGGCCTCACTACAAATATATTTTAGATAAAGTTTCTAGTTTTGAAAAGAATATAGGAATATATGTAACAACTAATGGAGAAAGAGATTTATCAAACGATAATACTCCAAAAAATACTGCATTTTTATTTAGTTATCATCCTGCAGATTGTACAAATAAAGATCAATTTTTATCAAATGTTAAATTTATGAAAGATAATGGATATAAATGCAAAGTTAATGTTGTTTTACATCCAGCAAAAAAATATTGGCAAGATATTAAAGATACTATAGATATTGTTTTAAGTTATGGAGTAAAAGTTCATCCACATTTTCTTTATGGAAATTGGGATAGAAAACTTTATCAATATAATAAAGATTTTTGGGATTTTTTTGATTTTCTTGAAAATATGGAAAAAGATTTAAAATTTGATGAAGATCTTTTTAATGATTATCAAGTTTACAAATATAAATTGACAAATTTTAAAGGTTGGTCTTGTTTTAATAATAATTATGAAATAGATATAAATGCAAATGTTGTTCAATTTTGTAAAGAAAAATCAGATAATATTAATTTATTAAGAGATAGAGATTTTTTCAAAAATATTAAAGAAACAAAACCAATGATATGTCCACATACTGAATGTAATTGTGATGGTTTATTAAAACAATTAAAGGTTAGAAATGATTGAAATGAATCCTCAAAATAAGAATAAGCTTGTTTTACATTATGATATGACATTAGCATGTAATTTAAGATGTTCTTATTGTTTTAAATTGCCGGAATTAGATAATAAAAAATTATTTAATGAAGAAGTTTATAATGATACATTAAATGCTGTAATTGATTTTAAAAATAAAAATACAAATATAGACATAACATTTGATTTAATTGGTGGAGATTCTTTTATGGTTATTGATAAAGCTATTCATTTTATGGATACTTTAGAAAAAAATAATATTAAAAGTGTTTGTTTTACTAATTTTAGTTTTGATAAAAATTCACAAAATCAAGAAATTTTAAAAATTAATAATTATATGAATTCACATGAATTATTTCTTCTTAATGTTTCTTGGCATCAATTTGCAAATCAAGATTGGATTAAAGAGAATTTATTAATTTTAGATAAATCAGTAGTAGTATTATTTGTATTATCTGATAATAATATAGATTTTGTTTTTGAATGTACTCAATGGCTCAAACAAAATACTAAACATAATTATGTTTTTGAATATATAAGAGATTCTTTTGATACTAAAGAGTTTGAATCTTTTGAAAATGAAAAATTTAAAATAATTTCACAAAATTCACTTAACAGCACTATGAGTGATAAAATAAATTTACTAGATAATATTCAATATGATGCAGCAGAAAGCAAACAAATGGATCTTGTTAATATAGCTAAAAATTTTCATACAATTTGTGAATTGTCTCAATTGAGAATTGATTACAATGGAAATATTCATAGCACTTGTGGATATCATTTTGAAGGCGGTAATGTTAAAAATGGAATTCCGCCACTTAAAAACGTATATTGTAATTCTTCTTGTATTTGTGGAACATATAATTATAAAAAAATAGGTAAAGAGAGATGACAATTTTAAATTCAGAAAATGAAAATAAAGTTTATATAGAATATTATATAACAATGTCATGTCCAAATAGATGTCCATATTGTTTTGTTTTAGATGAATTAAATAATGATAAATTAGTAGATAAAAGTGTTTTTGAAAATACTAATAATTCAATTAAAAATTTTAAAAAGCAAAATCCAGAAAAAGAAATATTAGTTAGTTTATTAGGTGGAGATTGTTTTAGTGTGCCTGATTATACAATTAAATTTTGTAAAGAATTATATGCTATAGCAGAAATAAATCTTTTTAGTAATTTAAATTATGATCCAAATGGAATAGAAATTGAATTAATGCAAAAATATTTATTAGATACTAATATTATTTTAACTCTTTCTTGGCATGAATCATCTAATCAAAAATGGGTTAAAGAAAATATTTTAAAATTCAATAAAAATTTAAGAGTTACTTGGGTTATTTCTGATAAAAATTTAATTCAACATTATAATGATTTTAATTGGTTAAAAGAAAATACTAATATTGAATATAGTATAGAACCAATGAAAACAAATAAATCAGGAATATCATTTACTAATTTTAAAAATAATTTATATATAGAAATGATGAAAGAATCTTTAAATCAAAAAATAGGGTTTGGTTTAGAAAATGAAGAGATGAAAAAAATAGCTTTAAATAAACTTACTATTTGTAGATGCAGCAATATTAGAATTAAATATAATGGAGATATTGATTCATTTTGTAATTTTCCAACTAATTGGGGAAATATTAAAGATGGTTTACCACAGATTAAAGATGTTTTTTGTAGATATAATTGTGATTGTACTGTATTAAATTATAAAAAAATAGGAAATTAAAATGAAAGAAATTAATTTAGAAAATAAAAATAAAATAGCTTTTCATTTTGATATTACATTAGTTTGCAATAATAGATGTCCTTACTGTTATATAGGAATGAATTTAGATAATCAAAGACATTTAAATTTAGAAACTATTAAAAATACTATTTCAGCACTTAAAGATTTAAAAATAAAAAATCCAAATTATGAAATAGAATTAATTTTTGTAGGTGGAGAACCTCTTCTTGTAATAGATAATGTTATTGATGTTATGAAACAATTAAAGGATTATGTTACATCATTTCAAATTTTTTCAAATTTAAATTTTCCTAAAAATTTTGAAGCAATTCAAAAAGTTAAAAATTTAAGAAAAGAATTTAAAAATTTTATTATTAAATTTTCTTGGCATGATGTTTCTGATGAAAATAATGTTAAAAGAAATCTTAAAGAATTAGAAGATTTTACTTGCGTTACTTTTTTGGTTCAAGATGAAAATTTTGAAAGAACTTGTTTAAGACATGATTGGGTTAGAGATAATACAATTGCTGATATTAATTTTGAAGAAATTAGAGATGATAATGGCAATAGCTTTTTTTCAAAATCTTCTAATAGTATATATAAAGAAATGATAAAAAATTCAAAAGATTCAGAATTTTTTGATGTTGAAACATCTCAAAAAGATTTAGAAATTTCAAAAAGATTTCATACATTTTGTCAAATATCTCAAATGTGTATTACATTTGATGGAGATTTAACACCTATGTGTTTTAATCCTGAAAAATTAGGCAATATTAAAGATGGAATAAATATTAAAACAATGTATTGTAATAATTATCATTGCAGAAATGTTACAACAACATATAAAAAAATTGGACCAAAAAAATGAAAGTTGAATGGGAATGCATATTAGATTGTAATTATAAATGTAAATATTGTGTTAATAGTAGAAATTCTGCTTTACCGGAACCAATACCTTTTGAAAAAGATAAACAAAAGGTATTTGAATTTTTAGATTCTTTAAAAGAAAAATATAAAGATGATGAATTATTTGTATTTGGTGGTGAACCATTTTTACATCCATTTATAGATGAAATTATAGAACACTTAAATAAAATAGAAATGAAATTTATAATTCAAACAAATTTTTCTATATATAGTAATATAAAGAAGTGTATTGAAAAAAATTTAGAATTCAAAGTTCAAGTTTCAATTCATCCAGGAGAAATAAGAAACCCAGATATCTATATTAAAGAATTGTCAAAACTTCAAAATATTATTAGAAGAATTGATATAATGTATATTGGAGAAGAAAGTACAATTTTTTATAAAAAATTACTTAAAGTTATTAAAGACAAAAGTATAATATTTTTAGCACCAGTTGCTGATTTTTTAATTAAAGATGTTGTTAATAATCAATTGTTTAGATTCAATGAATTAAAACAAGGAATTCATGGCAAAGTTTTTCAATTTGAGCCAGGCGAAAGAAGTTTTATTTGGGAAAGTCAACAAAGAGGAATAACCTCAATGAAATTTCAACCATGTATATATAAAGATAGTTATATACTTTTTGATCCAATGCTAAGAAGTTACAATTGTAGCTATAGACAAAATAATGACATTTGCCCAAATGATCATTGTTTTTTAATGTAAATAAAGGAAACAAATGATAAAATCTTCAAACCCTTATTATGAAGGATATACACTTATAAATTATGAATTTTCAACTCTTTGTGATAAAGAATGTTCATATTGTTATAATATGTATCAACATGATAAAAGATTTTCAATACCTCATCAAAAAATAATTGATGATATGACAACAATTTTAACTGCAGATAATCCATATTTAATTTTAATATTAATAGGTGGAGAAACATTAATTCAACCAAAATTTGAAGAAATAATTGATCATATTGCAAAAATAAAACAACCTGAAACAAAAATTATTCTTTATACACATGCTGATCATGAATTTAATTTTTTTAAATCAAAAATAGATACCTTAAAAGTATTTGGCGACAAAATAAAAATTCATTGTACTTTACACTGGGAGAATTTAAATTTTGAACAATTTACAAAAAATATAAAATATATTAATGATAATTTTAATTATTGTACTATGTTTTTCTTTTTAAATAACATGTTTTTAAATAATCAAAATTATATTGATAATCTTTTAGAAATTGCTCCTAAATTAAAATTATATGCTTTAAAATTCGATGGTGCAAAGGGATTAGATTTAATTAAACAAGTTACTCTTTATAAACAAATTGAAAAATATAATGATAGAATGGATAATACTATAACAATAAATCAAATGCCTTATCCTCATAATATAGGAATGAACATCTTATATAAAGAAACTAAGTATTGTTTTAAAGGAAAAAGATGTACTTTATTAGATTATGATATTGATAAATTTGGCAATGTAAAAATGTCATGTACAAATGAAATATTATTTAATATAAGAGAAAATTTTGATAAATCTTTTTTTAATCTTAGAACTATTACTTGTCAAGAAAATCAATGTATGAGTAGTTTAGCAAATTTATTAGTAGAATAAAGGAATAATATGAATCTTAATATAGCAGGAGCAAGTGTTCATTATAATACATTTATAAAAGAACTACCTGTATTAAAACTATTAAATAAAAATATAAAATTTAATGTATATGAAGGTCCAAATCTTTGTCAATGGAATGGTGGAAGAATTAATAGAGACATTCAATTAACAAAAGAAATGATTGAAAAATATAACTCATTTGGTATTTCAATTTCATTAACATTTACTAATTCTATTATAGATTTAAATGATAAAATAGGAAATGAACTATTACAAGTATTAAATGAATCTCAAGAAAAATATAATATTAAAAATAAAATTGTTTTAGTTAACGAAGATCTTAGAGTTTATTTAAAGAAACATTATAATTTTGAATTAATTTATAGTATAACAGGACATCCATCTTCTGTTTTATTAACTAAAGATATGATACAATACTATATTGATTTAGAAAATAGATATGATTTTATTGTACCTAAATTTGAATTTGTATTTGAACCAGAATTTTATAATGCAGTTAATACTTCAAAATATGAATTATTAATCAATGACACTTGTGTTTATGGATGTCCATATTATTATGAACATTTTAAAGCAATTGCAGATCAAAATACAAATTCAAAAGATCCTTGGAAAGAACTTGGACATCATCATTGTTTTAAAACAGAAGAATGTTGGTTACCTAATTTTAATCCAAATGTTGGATCAGATAAAGATAAAGAAAAACATGGCGAGAAATTAGGAATGGATTACAATAAAGAAATGCTTATAAAAGCTAAAGAACTTGATTATAATTCATTTAAAATTTCAGGAAGAGAAAACACATCAGAACAAATTATAAATGAAGTTAAAAAATTTTTAAAAGATATGAAAGGCATTAATTGATAAATTTAAAAAATGATTATAAAATTATTTCAAATGCACAAACTGGAATATTTAAGGAAGCAATTGATTATCATGTTACATTTAGATTAAATGATAAATGTAACATGTCTTGTGAATATTGTAGATGGTATGATGGAGAAAATTATAGAAATCCTTTAGAAACAGTAGATGCTTTATTTAATTTTTTTATTAAACAAAATTTTAAAACAGTTTTATTTTATTTTCATGGTGGAGAACCTGGAATTCATCCACAAGTAATTGAAACACTTGAACATTTAAGAAAATGGGAACAAGAAACAAAAATTAAAGTTATAATTGAATTTCAGACAAATTTATCATATGGAACAAAAAAATTAAACAAAATAATAAAATTAATTGACAACTTATCAATATCATATCATTATATAGATTTATATAAAATAAATGCTCATTTACAATTTGTTAAAAATTTCTGTTTTTTAAAATTAAAGAAATATAAAATTAGAAGATTTGATGTTATGTTAGAGAATGTTCAAGATTTAGATGATTTTTATAAAAAAGTACTTTGGTTTTTAAAATATAAAGGTATACAAGATTCTGAAATGATTCATAGTTTTTGTCATTATGATAAAAATCCAGATACTAAAACAAAACATTTAGAATTCTATAACAAATATAATAAGACGGAACAAAAATTTTTAATTGATAATATAGAATATAATACAAATGATTTATTTGCTCAAGGATTAAATTGCGAAGGTTGTTTATGTGATGCGGGGTCTAAAGATATAGTTATAAATTGTGATGGAAATGTATTTACTTGTGGAATTGAAATGACATATTATAGAATGCAATGCGTTCCTGTTAAACCAATTGTAAATGTTTTAACGGATAAAAATTATTTAACAATTCTTAATATAAAATTAAAAACAAAAACAAAATGCAAATATAATTATTGTGGTGGAGATTTTTACATTCAAAAATATGGAGTTAATAATGACAAATAAAAAAGAAAAATTACTTTATATTAATTTTATTATATCTTATAAATGTAGTTTAAATTGTGATTATTGTTCTTTAACTAAAGAAGAAAGAAAACAAACTGATTTTTTAGAAATAAAAAAATTTAAATTATATTTTTTACAACTTATTAACTTCTATAATAAAAATAATTATGATAAACTTGTAATTTCATTAACAGGAGATGAATTACACACTATTCCTAATTTTTTAAATTGGCTTCAAGAAGCATTAGAAATTATTGAAAATCATGTAAAAGATATTCCTAAAGAAAATATAAAATTAAAAATGCATACAAATATGTTTGCATCAAAAGAATTTTATTTAGAACAATTTAAAATGTTAAGAGATTCAAAAAGATTTTGTGAACCTGAATTTGAAACAGCTTATCAAGCAATGTATCATTCTGAACACAATGAAGAATTATTATATTTTATTATAAAAAATATAAGTGGAATTAATTATAATTCTTCAATGGCACTTAGAACAGAAGAAGATAAAAATATAGTTAAACATTTGCCGGTAGATTCATATTATGTTTTTTCAAAAATGCCAAAAAGAGAAAAACCAATAGATAAAGAAATAAACTTTATAATGATTGTAAAATCAAAAGGTATTATTAATGGTTGTGGTTATCCAATGGATTTAAATTTATTTAAACTTCAAGATAAAGATTTTTGTTCAGATTGTCCACATGAATCATGCATAATGTTAGAAAATATTAATAGGATTTAAATGAAAAAAGAATTATTAGAATATAGTTTTAAAAATAAATTAGCGCATATACCAAGTGCTTTATCAATGATAGATTATCTTCAAGAAGTTTTCAAATATATTAATCAAAAAGATAATATAATTATAGGTAAACCATTTGGAGCTCAAGCATATTATTTAATTTGGAAAAATCTTGGTTGGATTAATGATATTGAAAAATTATCAATGGGTGTTAAACACGATGAAATAGATTTTGTTAATTACAGTGAAGAAACCATTGGTAATGCTTTAGGAGTTGCAGCTGGAGTAGCTTTAGCTTCTAAGAATAAAACATATGTAAATTTATCAGATGCTTGTCTTCAAATGGGCAATACTTTAGAAGCAATTCAATTTATAGGTAAACATCAATTAAATATTTTTGTAACTATTGATTATAATAATTCTCAAGTAACAGGAAGTTGTTCTGATATTATTCCAATAGAACCTGTTTTTGACTTCTTTAATAAAAATGGTTGGGATCTTAAATTTGTAGATAATGATGATTTAGAATCAATTAATAAAAATATTAAAATGGATTATAATTCAAATAAACCTACTGTATTAGTTATTAAAACTAAAAAAGGAAATGGATTTAAATCAATTGAAAATGATATTAAAAAATGGCATTACAAGAAAATAGAATCACAAGAAGAATTAAATATGTTATATAAGGAATTCAATGAGAAAAATTGATGCAAAAGAAAAAATAATTTATTTAAAAACTTTTATTCAAATTTTAAAAGAACAATCTATAAATTATTCAAAAATAAATTATTTTAATATGTATATAGATGAAGATATGTTTTTTGATTATATTGCACAAATTGATAATTTTTATATAAATATTTGTAAAATAAATGAAAAAAATTTTATAAGATATAATACATTATTAAAAATTAATAAATCTAATATATTGAATTTTGAAAAATCAGAAGCCAAAATAATTGAATTTAATAATGAAAAATATTTTTTTGAAAAAATAAAAATGTTTGATAATTTTGTTGATTATTTTTCTTTAAATAAAAAAGATAAGTTAATTAATTCTTTAAAAGAATTAAATTTATCAATAAAAAATATTTTATTAAAAGATGAAAAAGAAGAATTATTTAATTTTTTTAATAGAAATGGATATATAGAAAGTATAGATAAAATGTTAAAAATAAAAAATGATGATTTTGTTTTGACTTATATTGATTTTGAAAAAGCAATAGAATTAAAAAGAATTAAATTTGAAAATGAAAAGTTTATTTTTGCAGGTCTTCAATCATTTTTTCCATTTTCAACAGAAGTTTCTGAATTTACCGCTGAACTATTTTTAAATAAAAAAATAAATTTTAATGAGTTTTCAAATTTAAAAATTAATTCTTTTTTAGATATGTATCTATTTAATTTTATTAATAATAAACATTATTATACAATAAACAATGATAATTTAATTTTAAAATTTTCAAATTATAAAAAGGAATTCAATGAGAAAAACATTAAATAAATTTTTAAATAGAGCAAAGAATAAAGATATCTATTTTTTACATTGCGATATGTTTCCTCATTGTACTTTTAATGAAATTAATTGTGGTATTGGTGAACCAAATATGGTTAATATTGCAGCAGGTTTAGCATCAAAAGGTAAAACTGTTATAATTTATGGTGTTGCAGGATTTGTATTATATAAATCATATGAACAAATAAAATTAAATATAAAGGGCTTTTCTGAAAATTATGGAAATATAATATTTGTTAATGCTGGAGCAAATGGTTGTTATAATGCAGCTGGTAGAGGTCATTTATTAGATGATGATATTCAACTTTGTTCTGCATTAGATTTAAATCATTATGAACCAAAAACAAGAAGAGATTTTGTAAGATTAATTAAACAAAAATGTCAACAAGAAAATGGTGCATCATTTATAAGATTAGGATGGGATAACGAAATATGGAAATAAATATTAAAAGACTTTGGTCTGAAACAGATTATGCTTTTTTTAATTGGAAAATTTGTGATAAATGTAATTTTGAATGTTCATATTGTGATGTTGGAAATGTAAAAGAAAATTTTTGGTTTTCTAATAATTATAAATTTGTAATTAGTAAATTATCAAAAATAAATTATCCATTTAAGATTTGTTTAACCGGTGGAGAAACAACTTTACATGAAAATCTTTTAGAAATTATAGAATTACTTTCAAAAAATGAAAACGTAATAGAAATTTTAGTTTTTACAAATTTGTCAAAACCAATAAATTATTTTAAACAATTTAATAAAGAAAAATTTAATAAAGTTAAATTGTGTATTTCATTTCATCCGGAATATCATAAAGATTTATTTTTAAAAAAGTGTAAAGAATTAAATGAACTTGATGAAATAAATTTAAAATTAAATGTTATGTTATCTGATTTAGAAAAATTTTGGGATAAAACTGAAGTTGTATTAAATTTTTTATTAGAAAATAATATAGAATATTCTTTAAGTACAATTTTAGCAAATAAAGCATATAATTCAGTTTATACAGCTAAAATTTGGAAAAGATTTGATTATTTCTTTTTAAATTCAAAAAGTTTTGATGATGTTAAAATTGAATTTTCAAACGGTGAAATAAAACAATATAAAAATTTTGAAATTGAAAAATATTCTTTAAATAATTTTAAAGGATATAATTGCAAATCAAAAGTTTTTAGAATAACTCAACAAGGTGAAATTTTTAATGAATGTACATTAGAAAAATTACCATTTCTTGTTACAAAAGAATCAATTTTAAAAACAGTTATTTGTCCAATGGATGCTTGTAGGGAAGATGTTTGTAGATGGTATGAAAAATGGAAATAAATCATATATGGACAGAAGAAAATTTTATATTTTTTAATTGGCCAATTTGTAATAAATGTAATTTTAAATGTTATTATTGCAATGCTGGAAATTCAGAGAATAATAATTATTTTAGTAATTATAAATTGACAATTTCAAAATTAAAAAATATTAAAAGGAAATTTAAAGTTTGTATAACTGGAGGAGAACCAACATTACATCCAAATATTGAAGAAATTTTAAAAAATCTTTCAAGTTGTGAATTTTTAGAACAAGCAAATTTATTTACTAATCTTTCAAAACCTATTGAATTTTTTAAAAATATAGATGAATTAGTTTCTAATAATATTACAATTTATGCATCATTTCATCCGGAATATCATAATGAAGAATTTTTAAAAAAATGCTTATATATTAATAAATTAAAAAATTTAAATTTTTCTGTAAATGTTTCAATTGCGGATGATAAAAAGTTTTGGGATAAAACAAAACAAATTTTAGATGAATTCATAAAAAATAATATTGATTTTATGGTTAACATTTTAGGCGATAGTCAATATTATAAAAATAATTATGATGATTCTATATATAATGAATTTAAAAAATATTTTATTGAAACTCCTACATATGATGATATAAACATTGAAACAAATAATAAAACATTTAAAATAAAAAGTTATGAATTAAAAGAAAAAGAATTAAATAAATTTAAAGGATTTAAATGCAATTGTAACATTTTTAAAATTCTTGAAAATGATACTATTGTTAAAATTTGCTCTGAAGAAAAAGCACCAATGGTTTTAAAAGATTCTTATTTTGATGAAAAAATTATTTGTCCTTTTGAAAAGTGTGAAAGTGATGTAATGTTATATTATGAAAAATGGAAAAATTAAGGATTAAAATGAAGAATGTATTAATAACAGGTGAACGAGGATTTTTACTTAGAAATTGTAAATTTTTATTCAAAGATTGTAATGTACAATA
>ERZ1034365.933-NODE-933-length-15521-cov-4.242554_pt1 | contig 15521 bp, 17 predicted proteins | sample MGYA00520615_ERZ1034365 | MGnify/ENA primary metagenome ERZ1034365 (study PRJEB33736, sample SAMEA104284505) | Azolla filiculoides | biome: Urban; feature: Water surface; material: Ditch water | place: Netherlands | collected 2015-10-28 | depth 0-0.1 m ... | reverse complement strand
CCAGATCTACGAAGGCACGAGCGACGTGCAGAAGATCATTATTCAGCGGGGGCTGTGAGGGGCACCTGCACTCAATTCCCCAGCCACCTCGCCGGAGCGGGGCGGTGGTGCAGGCAGGCCAGGATGGAGACGCGCCGTTCGCTCAACAGCTCGAAATGCAGGGCGTAGGGAAACCGGCGAATCAGGATGCGGCGGAAACGACCGCGCGTGGGCGTGAAGGCCTGCGGGTTGCGTGTGAGTTGTTCTTCAGCCGCTGCCAGCATGCGCAGGAAATCGCCACCCAAGCCGCAAGACTGCTGTTCGTAACAGGCAAAGGCTCCGGCAATCTCGGCTTGGGCCGCCGCTTCAAAGGCGACCTGCCAAGTCACAGCTTGACGCCGAGCGATTGCGCAATCTGAGCCAGGCTTTTGCCCTGGTTGGGGTGGGCGTCACGCCATGCGGCGCGGCGTTCCAGTTCGTCCAGGACTTCCGGCCGGGCCTCAATGCCGCGCTCGGAGGCGAACTCATCCCACAGGTCTTTCACCAGTTGCAGGCGTTCGAACCGGCCAAGATGCTCGATGGGTTGAAGTGAGGGTTTCATCTCGCGAAGTCTAGCAATCTGTATCCAATGCCTTTTGGCCAGAACAATGGCAGCGCCCACAATCGGTGCTGTTTCCCGGTCCAGCCGGTGGCGTGGGCCTGAGGGTGGAGTTGGCTCATCCAGCGCCAAGCGCTGGCGCCATCCGCCATGGCGGCAGGCTTCGTGGCCGGCCTGACCGCTCCACACGTCGCCGGCAAAGAGGCCCGTGCGGCCCGGGGACGGCGCACCAGTGCCCGCCTACACCCCGCCGCTGGTCTCCGCGATCTGGGAGGCGGCGTTCATCAGGGCGGGGGCCATTTCGGCGATCTTGTCGGCGTCCATCCGTTCTGCGGGGCCGCTGATCCCGATGGCCGCGATCGAGACGCCGGCGCGGTTGTGGATGGCGGCGGCCACCGAGTTGACGTTGCTGCGCCAGCCGCTGAGGCTGACGGCGTAGCCTTGCCTGCGGATGTTTTCGAGTTCCTGCCGCAACGCGTCCAGGCGGATCTTGGATGCTTCGGGATGGGTTTCGATGATGCGCCGGGCAATCACCTCGGCGTCGGGCCGGTAGGCCAGCAGGCATTTGCCCGAGGCCGTGAAGATGGCTGGCACCCGCGCCCCGGGGGACGCCGTGGGCCGCAGCGGGAAAGGTGACAGGATGTTGTCCAGGTACAGGATGTCGTCGCCCACCAGGATGGACAGGTTCACGCTTTCCTGGAAGCGCTGGTTCAGGTTGCGCAGGAAGGGCTGGGCGCAGCGCTTGATGACGCTGCGGCCGACCACCTTCATGCCCAGCTCCCAGGTTTTCAGGCTCAACTCGTAGCGGCTGGTCACCGGGTCCTGGCGCACATAGCCCAGGGCCTTGAGGGTGGTCAGGATGCGGTGGACATTGCTCTTTTGCCAGTTGAAGTGCTGGGCAATGGCCGAGACCCCCGCAGGCTGCTCGTGGGCTGCGAGGAACTCGATCAACGCAAAGCCCTTGACGATCGTTCCGTCCAGCCGGGGCTTTTTTTCCGGGGGCAGGTGTTCCGGCAAAGAGGCGACGGTCAAGGTGTTTCTCCAGGTCAAAAAAGGGGCGCGCTTCGGTCGGGCCATGACCAGCTGGCTGCGTCGTTGCCGCGCGCCATTTTGACGTATCCGGCCACGCACTTCCGGGGATCTGCGATTGCGGGGAAACCCTGTATCCATTCCATGGCACAAGAACAATAATGAACGACGTTCTAAATATCGGAACGATTTTTTGGAAAATGAACCACCAGATGGAATGCACGCCCGATCTCGCACCGCCGCCACTGGCAGGCGTTGTGGTGCTGGACCTCACGCAGGTCTACAACGGCCCCTACGCCACTTTTCTCATGGCCCAGGCCGGGGCGACCGTCATCAAGGTCGAGTCGCCCGAGGGGGAGCACCTGCGCAAGCGCCAGAAGGCCGCCGGGGTCGTTGAGCCGTTCGGGGTGTTGAACGCCAACAAGAAAAACGTGGTGGTGGACCTGCAGACCGCGTCGGGTCGGCAGGCGCTGCTGCGCATGGCGGCCGAGGCCGACGTGATCGTCTACAACTACGCGCCGGGCGTGATGGAGCGCCTGGGGCTGGGCGCTGACGTGCTGCGCCAGGCGAATCCCGCCTTGATCATCGCGTCCAGTACGGGCTACGGCAGCACCGGGCCTTACCGCGACTACCCGGCCATGGACCTGACGGTGCAGGCGATGTCCGGCGTCATGAGCGTGACCGGCTCGCCCGACACGCCGCCGCTGAAGGCCGGGCCGGCCGTTTGCGATTTCTTTGCGGGCGTGCACCTGTACGGCGCGATCACCACCGCGCTGTACGAGCGCGCGGTCACGGGCCGGGCCGGCACGGTGGAAGTCTCAATGCTGAGTTCGGTGTTCCCCAGCTTGTTGTCCAGCCTGGGTCTGCACAAGAAGGGCGACACCAGCTGCAAGCGCACGGGCAACCGCCATGGCGGACTGACGATGTCGCCCTACAACGTGTACGAGACGGCGGACGGCGCCATTGCCATCCTGTCGGTGAGCGAGTCCCACTGGAAGACCATTGCCGGCCTGCTGGGCCAGCCCGGGTGGCTCGACGATCCGCGCTTCTGCGTGAAGGCGGCGCGCATCCAGCACATGGATGCGCTCGACGCCGCCATCAATGCCGTCACCCGCACCTGGGCCAAGGCGGCGCTGTTCGAGGCGCTGGTGGCCGCGCGCGTGCCCTGTGCCCCGGTGCGCGAACTCGACGAGGTGGTCAACGACCCCCACCTGCACCAGACCGGCATGCTCAAGTGGGTGCAGCACCCCCTGTACGGCGAGATGCTGGCCCATGGCAGCCCGCTCAACTTCTTCGGCCACCAGACGCCGGACTACGTCCCCAGCGGTGCCCTGGGGCAAGACACCGCCGCGGTGATGAAGGGCTTCTACAAGCTCTCCGACGCCGAATACCAGGCACTCGCCGCCGGCGGCGCCTTCGGCTGAGCCGGGTCCGACGTTCGCTCCCTTTTTGAAACCCCTGCTTTTATCCCTACCAAAGGACCCTCCATGTCAGATCACGATGCCGGATTGCCAGAAGAACTGATCCAGATCCGCGACACCACCCGCCGCTTCATGCAGAAGGAAGTCAAGGCCGCCGAAGACCAGGTGCCGCACGACGCCTTCGAGCTGCCCGAGCATTTGCTCAAGCCCCTGCAGGACAAGGCCCGGGCCATGGGCCTGTGGGCGGCGCGCACGCCGGTCGAATACGGCGGGGGCGGCATGAGCCTGCTGGCCACGGCGGTGATTGCCGAGGAAACGGCCCGCTGCCGCATGGGTGCTTACATCCCGGCCTGCGGGGCCATGGGGTCGAACCCGCCTGCGCCCATGCTGCTGGGGACCCGCGCGCAGATCGAGCGCTTTGCGGTGCCTGCCATCCGCGACGGCAAGAAGGCGTTTGTGGCGATCAGCGAGGCTTCGGGCGGGTCCGACCCGGCGCGCTCCATCCGCACCCGCGCTGTCCTCAAGGGCGACCACTACGTGCTCAACGGCGCCAAGATGTGGATCACGGGCGCGGCCAGCGCGAGCTGGGGCCTGGTGTTCGCCCGTACCGGCGAGCAGGGCCAGCGCGGCGGCATCACCTGCTTCATCGTGGACGGCAAGCCCAAAGGCATGACCTGCCGGGAGATTCCGGTCATCCGCTCCTGGTCGCCCTACGAGGTGGTGTTCGAGGACGTCGAGATCCCCGTCGAGCAGCGCCTGGGCGAGGAAGGGCAGGGCTTTGCGCTGTGCGAGAAATGGCTGGTCGAAGGCCGGGTGCCCTACGCCGCAGGCACGATCGGCATCGCGCAGGCGGCGCTGCAGATCGCCATCGACTGGGCGCGCGAGCGCGAGGTGTTCCGCTCCAAACTGGCGGAGAAGCAGGCCATCCAGTGGATGATTGCCGACAGCGAGATGGAGCTGCGCGCTGCCCGCCTGCTGGTCTTTGAAGCCGCCCGCCGCGGCGACGCCGGCCTGAACTTCAAGACCGAGGCGTCGATTGCCAAAGTGGTGGCCACCGAGACCGCCGGTCGCGTGGTGGACCGCTGCATCCAGATCCTCGGCGGCATGGGGGTCTCCAAGGAAATGCCGCTGGAGCGCTGGTACCGCGAATTGCGCATCAAGCGCATCGGTGAAGGCCCGTCCGAGGTGCACCGCATGGTGCTGGCCCGCGAAATGTTCAACGCTGCCTGAAGGAACGCCCATGTCCATCGACCTGCACGTGGATGACGCCGGTGTGGCGCTCATCACCATCAACCGCCCCGAAGCCCGCAACGCCTTCGACGCCGCGCACTACCAGCAGATCTCGCGCGCCTGGGAGCAAGTGCGCGACGACCCGGCGATCCGCGTGGCCGTCATCACCGGTGCTGGGGACAAGTCCTTCAGCGCCGGCGCCGACCTCAAGACCTTCGTCGGGCGCAAAGCCGAGATGTCCGACTTCTGGCTCACGCAGAAGGACCAGCTGCTCAACCGCGGCCTGGAGGTCTGGAAGCCGGTGATTGCCGCTGTCAATGGCTACTGCATCGGCGGCGGCATGACGCTGCTGCTGGCCACTGACATTCGCGTGGCCGTGCCGCACGCGACCTTTTCGCTGGCCGAAGTCAAGCGCGGCATCATCGCCGGCAACGGCGGCACGCAGCGCTGCATCGCGCAGCTGCCCTACGCCATCGCGATGGAAGTGCTGCTCACGGGCGACACCATCGATGCAGCCACGGCCGAGCGCTGGGGGCTGATCAACAAGGTGGTGCCGCCGGAGCAGCTGCTGGAAGAGGCCATGAAATACGCCCGCCGCATTGCCGCCAACGCCCCGCTGGCAGTGCAGGCCGCCAAGGAGCTGGCCGTCAAGGCGCCCGAGATGGGCCTGGCCGCCGGCCTGCGCATGGAGCAGTTCACCAACAAGCTGCTGTCGTCCACCAACGACGCCCGCGAGGGTGCGCTGGCCTTCCAGGAAAAGCGCCCTGCGCGCTTCACCGCCAGTTGAGCCGCAAGGAGATCCGACATGCGCGGTAAATACGTCATCGCCGGCATCGGCCACACCGCTTTCGGCAAGCTCGGGCTGGACACCGTGACGCTGAACACGCTGGCCTGCCAGGCGGCGCTGCAGGACGCGGGCGTCGAGAAGGGGGCCGTGGACGCCCTGTTCGTCAAGGGGCCGACCTCTTCCAAAGAACTGCTCTACGGCCAGAAGGTGTCCGAGGCACTGGGCATCCAGCCCCGCTGGGGCGGGGCCTGGGACCAGGGCGGCGCGGCCAATATCACGCTGATCGACATGGCCATGATGGCCATCGAGACCGGGCAGTGCGAGGTGGCGCTGGTCACCTTCGCCGACAACCCGCGCAGCGGCTCGCGCGCGGCCTACGCCCGGCCGCGCGGCAACGACGCGGTCTACGGCTGGCTTTCCACCGCCGCCGGCTACGGCATGATCCACCAGGCCCATGTGGCCGAGTACGGCACGCCGCCGGAGGCCTTTGCCGCGTTCGCGCTGGCCGCGCGCAGCCACGGCGCGCGCAACCCGCACGCGCAGCTGCGCAAGGCAATTTCGCTGGACGACTACCTGGCCTCGCCCTGGGTGGTGGAGCCGCTGCGCCGTGACGATTGCTGCCTGGTCTCGGACGGCGCGGCCGCCGTGGTCGTGATGAGCGCGCGCCGCGCGCAGGCCCTGGGCGTGCGCCAGCCGGCGCCGATCCTGGGCATTGGTGGTGGCCAGACTTCGTATGACGTGCACCTGCGCGATGTGCTCACCTCCACGCAGGCCGTGCAGTCCGGCCGCATGGCCTTCGAGATGGCCGGCATCCGGCCGCAGGACATCGACGTGGCGCAGATCTACGACTGCTTTACCGTCACGGCCCTCATGACGCTGGAGGACTACGGCTTCTGCCCCAAGGGCGGTGCACTGGACTTCGTGCGCGACGGGCAGATCGAACACGGCGGGCGCCTGCCGGTCAACACGGCCGGTGGTCTGCTGTCGGAGACCGGCATGCCGGGCATGCAGCTGATTCTGGAGGGCGTGCGCCAGGTCCGCGGCACCGCAAACCTGCAGGTGCCGAAGGTGCGCCACAGCCTGGTCAGCAACCAGGGCGGCACCATGCACACCCACTCCACGCTCATTCTGGGAGGCTGAGATGGCCGAAACATTCACGGTCGAGATCGACGACATCAACGGTCCCTACTGGGCCGGCCTGCGCAAAGGCGTCCTCCAATACCAGGCCTGCGACTGCGGCTACCGCTGGCTGCCGCCGCGCAAGCTTTGCCCGTCCTGCCTGGGCACTGGCTGGCGCTGGGAGACGGCCAGCGGCGAAGGCACGATCCGCAGCTGGGTGGTCTACCACACCGCCTACCACCCGGACTTCAAGGACCGGCTGCCCTACAACGTGGCCATCGTCCGGCTGGCCGAGGGGCCGCAGCTGATCGCCAACATCGCCGCGCCCCATGAGGCGCTGCGCGTGGGCGCGGGTGTGCGCCTTCAACCCGACATGAGCCGTGCGCAGCCGATCGCGCTGTTCGCACTGCACCCTTGGTACTGAACCTACAGGAGACACCATGACTATCCCGCACCGCATTCGCGTCCGCGCCCTGGCCGGCGCCGCCCTTCTGGGCCTTGTGTCCTTGCACGGCGCTGCATGGGCCCAGGAGGCCTTTCCCGGCAAGACCGTCAAATTCATCGTGCCCTATCCGCCCGGCGCGTCCACCGACAACCTGGCCCGCGCCTTCGCCCAGGAGCTGGCGAAGGAACTCAAGGGCACGGTGATCGTGGAGAACAAGCCCGGCGGCGGCACCACCATCGGCGCGCTGGCCGTCAAGAGCCTGCCGGCCGACGGCCATGCGCTGCTGTTCCAGGTGGACGGGCTCTACAACGGCAAGCTCGCCACGCCCAGCGTCGGTTACGAATACAGCGACTTCGAGATCCTCTCGCCCCTGGCGCAGACGCCCTACGCGCTGGTCGTGCCCGCCAGTCACAACATCCAGCGTCTGGAAGACCTCAAGGCCCATGCCGCGAAGAAGAAGGGCGAGCTCGACTTCGGTGTGCTCGGCATGGGCGTGAACCAGTATTCGGTCCTGGGGCGCAACCTCAGCCGGCACCTGGGCGTGACGCCGCGCATGATCCCGTACAAGGGCGGCATGGAAGGCGTCACCGCCGTGATGACCGGCGAGATCGACGCCTACTTCGCCACGGTGGGCCTGGCGTACGCGCAGAAGGACAACCCCAAGATCAAGTTGCTGGCCCTTACGGGCGATGCGGGAAAGAACAAGTTCCTGCCCAACCTGAAATCCTTTACGGAACTGGGCGTGAAGGACATGGTGTTCAAGAGCCTGTACGGCGTGGCGATCCGCGCCAACACCCCGCCGGCCATCAAGGCGCGGCTGGAGCAGGCCGTGCGCAAGGTGGCTGACTCTGAGGAAATGAAGAAGGCGCGCGCCCAGATCTCCCTGGAGGACTACCCCGGCTCCGTGGAGGACTACCGCGCCGAGGTGCAGCGCAACCTGCAGATGTACCAGGCCGCGCAGGCGCTGGAGGCCCGGCGCTGAGGGCTGGCCGCCCGATACGGCGGGCGTGTCCTGCGGGCGGCGATTGCGGAACTCTTTTTTTTCGGTTGAACTTTTGTGAGGTAGGTATGCAACGATCCAAACGTGTGGCTCTGTGGGGGCTGGCTTCTCTGGCGCTGTGGTCGCCTCTGGCCGTGATGGCGCAGGCGGACTATCCGGCCCGCCCCATCAAGATCATCATTCCGTTCCCGGCCGGCAGCGGCACCGACTCCTCGGCCCGCTTTGTGGCCCAGCAGATCGCGCAGCAGACCGGACAGGCAGTGGTAGTGGACAACAAGCCCGGGGCCAACGGCTTCATCGCCGCGCAAGGCGCAGCCCAGGCGGCACCCGACGGGTACACCGTGTTCATCACCACCATGACCACGCAGTCGGTCAACCCCTTCCTGTTCAAGAAGCTGCCGTACGACCCGGTGAAAGACTTCGAGCCGGTGTCGCTGATCTCCCAGTCGCCGATGCTGCTGGTCATGCGCAACACCGACGACCAGCCCCGCACCGTGGCCGAGCTGACGGCGCGCGCACGCAAGCCCGGCGCCAGGATCAGCTACGCCAGCGGCAACACGTCCTCGCGCGTGGCGGCCGAAACCTACAAGCAGATCGCCGGCGTGGACTTCCTGCACGTGCCCTACAAGGGCACACCGCAGGGTATCAGCGACCTGCTCGGCGGCCAGGTGGACCTGATGTTCCCGGACCTGACGCCCTCGGTGCCGTTGGTCAAGGACGGCCGGCTGCGCGCGCTCGGTGTCACCGGCACGCGCCGCATCGCCACCCTGCCCGAGGTGCCCACGCTGGCCGAGGCCGGGCTGGCGGGCTTTGACCTGGTGACCTGGTCCGCCGCCTTCGTGCCGGCGAAGACGCCCAAGGCGGTGGTGGACAAGCTCAACGCCTTGATCGTCAAGGGGCTGGGCACGAAGGAGGCGCAGGTCCACTACGCCCGCACGGGCAGCGAGGCCACGCCCAGCACGTCAGCCGAACTGGGCGCCTTCACGAAGAGCGAGCTGGTGAAGTGGGGCCGCGCGGTCAAGGCGGCCGGCATCGAGCCCGAGTGAATCCGCCGTTGGCGGGGTGGGCTGGATTGGTTGGTTATTGATAGCAGACTATGACCATTCCACGCTGGGGTAGGGGCGTTTTGATGCTGAAAGCGTGAAAAAAGGGGCCCGCGCGGGCCCCTGGGTCGATTGGCGGGCTGCGCCGTGCCGCAGGCCGGTTCAGGCCAGCAGGCTGGCCAGGTCGAAGGCTGTGTCGGCCGCCTGCGCGGGCGTGGGGGACTTGCCCGCGTCCAGCAGCTTGCGCGCCTGCAGGTGGTCTTTGGACGCGCTGACCGAGTCCACGGCCAGCAGCCGCTCGCCCTTGAAGTGGTAGACCGAGAAGCTGCCGGCGGTCATGTCACCGCGTACCGCCCAATGGTCGGCGCCGGTGGACAGCCCGGCCATCTGCAGCTTCTTGTCGTACTGGTCGCTCCAGAACCAGGGCGTGGCGGTGAAGGGGCGGTCCTGCCCCAGCAGCGCGGCGGCGGCACTCTTGCCCTGCTCGGTGGCGTTCTGCACCGATTCGAGCCGCAGCAGGCTGCCGTCGGCCAGACGCCGCGCGGTGCAGTCGCCGGCGGCCACGATCCGGGCGTCGGAGGTCCGGCCGCAGGTGTCCACCACGATGCCGCGGTCGCACTCCAGCCCGGCCGCGCGGGCCAGCTGGTCGTTGGCGGCCACACCGATGCCCACCACCACCAGGCCAGCGGGCAGCACCGTGCCGTCCACCAGGCGCACGCCCGCAACGGCACCGTCCGTGCCTACGTCCATCGCCGAGATCTGCGCGCCCAGCACCAGCTGCACGCCGTGGCTGCGGTGCAGTTCGGCGTACCAGTCGCTCAGGGTCGGGGCCAGCACGCGGCCCAGCAGGCGCGGCGCGGCCTCCAGCACGGTCACGGGCAGGCCCTTCTTGCGCGCGGTGGCGGCCACTTCCAGGCCGATGAAGCCGCCGCCGATCACGACCACGGGTTGTTGCTGTTCGATGCACAAGGCCATGCGGTCCGCGATGGCGCTGGCGTCATCGCGGCCACGCAGGGCGAACACCCCGCTTGCGTCACCGCCGGGCAGCGGCAGGCGGCGCGGCATGGCGCCGGTGGCCAGCACCAGGCCGGTCCAGGGCAGGGCGCTGCCATCTGCGAGCCGGACGGTCTGCGCGGCGCGGTCGATGGCGGCCACAGTGGTGTCAGTGCGCAGGGTGATGCCCTTGCGCGCCAGCATCTCGGGCGCGCGCATCACCAGTTGCGCCGCGTCCATTTCGCCGGCCAGCCAGGTCTTGGACAGCGGCGGGCGGTGGTAGGGGCCGTGCGGCTCGTCGCCCAGCAGGGTGATGGCACCCTCAAAGCCGCCCGCGCGCAGGGCTTCGGCGGTCTGCACGCCGGCCTGGCCGGCGCCGATGATGACGATGGAGGCGGTTGCGGTGACGGAGGTCATGGGGGGGCTTATTCCTGTGTTTCCGGCAGGTGCACGATCAGGCCTTCCAGCGCGGCGCTGGCCTTGAGCTGGCAGGCCAGGCGGCTGTTGGGGCGGCGCTCGGCGGCCACGTTTTCCAGCATTTCCAGCTCGCCGGCGCTGGCCGGGGGCAGGTCGCCCAGGCGGGCTTCATCGACGTAGCAGTGGCAGGTCGCGCAGGCACAGGAGCCGCCGCATTCGCCCAGAATGCCGTCCACGCCGTTGGCGGTGGCGCCCTGCATCAGGCTCCAGCCGTCGGCCAGGTTGACGGTGGTGGACTGCCCGGAGGCTTCGATGAAAGTGATGTGGGCCATGTTGTGGGTCTCCAGAGTGGCAAAAAGCTGCCGGCGGACGAACCGGCGGCAGCGTTGGGGCGGTGTGAACCGCTGATTATTGAACAGCGAGTTCCAGCACCAGGGGGCTGCGGAAGGTGCTGGACGGCATCCACGGCAACTGGTCGGCCATGCGGCGGTACTCGGGCACGACCTTGTGGAACTCTTCGAAGGCGATCTTCACCGACAGGCGGGCAATCGCGGTGCCCAGGCAGGCGTGCACACCGCCCCCAAAGCCCAGGTGGCCGCGCGGCTTGCGTGTGATGTCGTACACATCCGGGTTCGGGTACTGGCGCTCGTCGCGGTTGCCGCTGCCGTAGGCCAGGCAGACGAAGTCACCTTCCTTCATGGTCTGGCCGTGCAGGGTCACGTCCTTCATCAGCCGGCGGCGGAAACGCTGGGCCGAGGTGTTGAAGCGCAGGCTTTCCTCGATGGCGTCAGGCAGCAGCGCCGGGTTGGCCACCACCGCGCGGCGGGCGTCGTCAAAGGTCGCCAGGTTGTAGGCGAACATCATCATGAAGCCGCCCAGCGATTCGACGCCGGCCATGATCAGCGTGGTGGTGGTCAGCAGCACCTCGCGGTCGTCCAGGCGGTCGCCGTCGATCTCGGCCAGCGCGAAGTTGCTGATCAGGTCGTTCCGGGGCTCGGCGCGGCGCATCGCAATCACTTTGCTGGCGTAGTCCTGCACCCAGTTGTAGGCGGCAATGTGCTCGGGTCCCTTGGCGCGGGTGCGGGCGTCGCTCTGCACCATCAGCACGGCGTTGTCGCGCACTTCCTGCTCGGGCACGATGGCCTCATCGCCCATGGGCAGGCCGAGCGCGGCCATCAGCACCTTCACGGTGAACTGCGAGGACACTTCCTTGAAGTCAAAGGACTTCGCACCTTTGAGCTGGCCGAACACCTCCTGCGCCACGGCGCGGATCGGCTCTTCGAGCGCCAGCAGGTTGCGCTTCATGAACGCGTGCTGGATCAGGCCGCGCAGGCGGTCGTGCTTGGGTGGGTCCGAGCTGCCCAGCGTGGCGCCGGCGCGGCCCGGCAGCTCGGTCATGAGGTTGCCGCTGGCCGACGAGTAGGTGGGCCAGTCCTGCCCGGCCGAGACGATGTCGGCATAGCGCGAGAGCACCCACATCTGCGCCTCGGGGCTCCAGAAACAGGGTTGCTCATCGCGCAGGCGCTTGTAGTAGGGGAACGGGTCCGCATCCACCGCAGGGGAATACGGGTCAAAGCTGAACATGGCGTGTCTCCAATGGTTGTGACAGATCAAATGTAGGCGCCAGGGGGGATGGGGGCACTGTAAAAAGAGCGGGTAAAAATGGTACTTTTCATCCAGAATGAGGGGCCATGTCTTTCCGTTCGTCGTCCTCTCTTCCTGCGCAAACCCCTGAAAAATCAGGGAAAACCCTTGAGTTTCGGCGTGCCCGCAGCGGCGCGGCCATTCCCACGTTTGCACTTTATGGCGAGACGGCCACGCCGGGCCAGGAGGTGCTGCACATCGAGGAAGTGCAGTCGCGCAGCAGCCTGTACCACTGGGAGATCGAGCCCCACGTGCATCAGGGGCTGTACCAGGTCCTGTGGGTGCGTGCCGGTGCGGCCGAGGTGGTGCAGGACGAACGGCGCGAGACCGTGCAGGGGCCGGCGGCCATCGTCGTGCCGCCCGGCGTGGTGCACGGCTTCCGCTTCGCGCCCGACACCGACGGGCTGGTGCTGACCTTGAGCGCGCGCTTTCTGGTGGAGGGCGAGTTCCAGTCCGTGGGCGAGGCGTTTCGTGCGTTGTTTTCCGCGCCGGGCGTGTTGCAATTGGCCGCCGGCGAAGCCCAGTCCGACCGGCTGGACGCGCTGTTTGCCGCGCTGGCGGCTGAATTTGCCCAGCCGGGCGCGACCGAGGCGCCCGTGGCCGGCTGGCTGGCGCGCGCCGTGGTCTGGCGTCTCTCGCAAGCGCGCGCCCAGGACCAGCAGACGGCGGGGGGCGGGGCACGGGCGCACCGGCATCAGGCACTTTTCACCCGTTTCACGGTGCTGGTCGAGCAGCATTTCCTGGCGCACTGGCCGGTGGCGCGCTACGCCTCGCTCCTGGGCCTGAGCGTGCCACGCCTGAACCGCCTCGTGCAGGCCGAGGCCGGCCGCAATGCGCTGGAGCTGCTGCACGAGCGCCTCACGCGCGAGGCCTGCCGGCGCCTGCTCTACATTGCCGCACCGGTGGCCCATCTGGCCGCCGAGCTGGGTTTTGACGATCCGGCCTATTTCTGCCGTTTCTTCAAACGCCGCATGGGGGTCAGTCCGCACCAGTTCCGCCAGCAACATGCGGTCTGAGCGCATTCGCGCGTGCAGGGTCCAAAATGCGTACCTAAAAATTCAAACAGGAGATTTCATGCCCATTACCAAAGGATTTCGCCAGCTGGTGGACGAAGCCACGGCGCAGATCACCACCTACAGCGTCGCCCAGGTGCGTGCGCGGCTGGGCGACCCGCAGGTCCAGATCGTCGACATCCGTGATGTGCGCGAACTGGAGCGCGAAGGCACGGTGCCCGGCTGCATCAACGCACCACGCGGCATGCTGGAGTTCTGGGTGGACCCGGCCTCGCCCTATTACAAGCCGGTATTCGGTGACGAAGACAAGGAATACATCCTGTTTTGCGGAGCCGGCTGGCGCAGCGCGCTGGCGACCAAGACCTTGCAGGACATGGGCATGACCCACGTGGCGCACATCGATGGCGGTTTTGCCGAGTGGGTGAAGCAGGCCGCGCCGGTGGAGACCCTGGAGGCCCACAAAGCGCACCGCCAGAAGGACAAGGCATGAGCGGTGTGATTGCCATGATCGACGCCGCCTGCCAATGCGGCCGCGCTGACGCCAAAGGCCGGCCGCAAGCCTATCTCACCTGCTGCGGTCGCTACCTGGAGGGGGGCCCCGCCCATGCCGCGCCCGACGCGGAATCCCTGATGCGGTCGCGCTACACCGCTTTCGTGCGCCAGCATGCCAGCTACCTGCTCTCCACCTGGCACCCCACGCACCGGCCGGCGACGCTGGACTTCGAGCCCGGCGCACGCTGGCTGGGCCTGCAGGTGCGTGGCCACCGTGTCACCGGCCCGGACACGGCCGAAGTCGAGTTCGTTGCCCGCCACCGGGTGGCCGGCCGCGCGGTGCGCCTGCACGAGCGCAGCCGCTTCGTGCGCGAACCGGTGCAGGGTGTGGCGTGCTGGTTCTACCTCAATGGCGACATTCTGGAATGAAACTGGTCCGATCCCAGCGTGGATAGGTCATCAGTAGCTATGCAATTTGAAGCGATCCTGTTTGACTGCGATGGTGTGCTGGTGGACAGCGAGCCCCTCACCAATGGGGTGCTGCGCGACATGCTGGCCGAAGGTGGCTGGGCCATGACGCTGGATGAATGCATGCGCTTCTTTGTCGGCAAGGCGGTGCGTGACGAGCGCGCCACCATCGAGGCGCGCACCGGCCGGCCGCTGACGGAAGACTGGATGGCGCAGTTTTACGCGCGCCGCAACCGCGCACTGCAGGCCGGACTCGAAGCCATTGCCGGCGCGCACGCCGCCGTCGAAGCCGCGCACCGCCAGGTGCAGCAGCGCATTGCCTGCGCCTCGGGGGCGGACCGCTTCAAGGTGGAAATGCAGCTGGCCCAGGTCGGGCTGATGGACTACTTTGACGGCCGCATCTTCAGCGGCCACGAGATGCCGCGCTCCAAGCCCGCGCCCGATGTCTACCTGGCCGCGGCTGCGCACCTGAACGCGCCGCCTGCGCGCTGCCTGGTGATTGAGGACACGCCCACCGGCGTGGCGGCGGGGGCGGCCGCCGGCGCCACCGTCTGGGCCTATTGCCCGCTGCCTGAACACGGCCCGGCGCTGCGCCAGGCCGGCGCCAGTCACCTGTTTGGCCACATGGGCGAGTTGCCGGGGCTGCTGGCGGGGGCCTGACGGTCCGCCCGCCGCCAGATGCCTGCTGCCTGTTTCGCAGGCACCGCGTGGAAACCCGCGCCAGGCGGTGATTTGGCGGGTTTCCCCTGCCGCCATGCACAAACTTGTCCACAGAAGCTGTGAATGACGTGTTTTGGGCACTTTCCCACCGTGCTTTGGTGATAGTTTGCTATGGATTTGTGACTTTCCGGGGCGCGGCCGTCACCGCCGGCGTCCGCTGCATCGCGGTGATGGCCCTCGTCCGCTGCAACGGCGCGGCCCGCCATGCCCATCCGGCGGGGCTGCCACGGCCCGGCCGCGTCTATATTACCGGCCAGGAGATTGCCATGAACGCCCCCCAGACCGTCCCGGCGCACGACGCGCCCGCCACCCCGGCCACCTTGCCGCTGCCCGGCCGCATCCTGCTCCTGAGCCGCGACCCGGCGCTGGTGGATGCCCAGCTGGCCGGCACCGACCTGACCCTGGCGGACGCCCGCCCGCTGCGTGATGAGGTGTCCACTGACGAGATCACGCCCGTGGCCATCCTGTCGCACTACGACGAGCGGCTGGGGCGCTTCGCCCACACGGGATTCCAGGCGGGCGGACGCTGCCCCATCGCGCCCGACGCGCTGCGCCATGGGAACTTCAGCGTGCTGGTGGCCGGTGGGCGCTACGGCAAGGGGTCCTCGCGCGAGCACAGCCCGGCGGCCGAAAAGCTGGCCGGCATCCGGCTGGTGATTGCGGAGAGCTTCGAGCGCATCTACCGCCAGAACGCCGACAACATCGGCCTGTTCACCTCCACCGACTTCGGGCTGGTGGAGCGTCTGCAGCGCGGCGAGGCCATCACGGTGGATGAGCTGGTGGCCGGGCGCGACGCACTGGCGGCGGCCGTGTTGAAAAGCGGCGGGCTGCTGCGCTTTGGGCAGCAGCACCTGCGCGATGTGGTGCCCGCCGCGACGGTGACGGCTACCGCGCCGCAGACCCTGTTCGAGAAAATCGTCGCCCGCCACGCGCTGCGCACGCCCGTCACCCGCACGCAGGCCGCCGTGGGCGAGGGCCTGTTCGTGCGGGCCGACTGGCGCTTCATCCACGAGTACTACACCGGCATGGCCGACACGTTGCTGCGCGGCGCGCTGGGGCCTGACTTCACACTGCAACGCCCCGAGCAGATCGTGGTGTTTGAAGACCACACCTCGTATGTCGA
>ERZ1034365.927-NODE-927-length-15582-cov-2.324605_pt1 | contig 15582 bp, 13 predicted proteins | sample MGYA00520615_ERZ1034365 | MGnify/ENA primary metagenome ERZ1034365 (study PRJEB33736, sample SAMEA104284505) | Azolla filiculoides | biome: Urban; feature: Water surface; material: Ditch water | place: Netherlands | collected 2015-10-28 | depth 0-0.1 m ... | reverse complement strand
TGGTGGATGTTATTAGTTTTTGTACCACTCGTAGGTAGCATCATCCTGCTAGTATGGTTCTGCCAGCAAGGCACTCAAGGCGATAATAGATTTGGTTCACCAGAAGCTCAAATCGCCTCTTAAAGCATTAGAAATTAACAAAAGAGCACTTCTTATGAAGTGCTCTTTTTCTTTAGATCTGCCTAGATCAATTTTTGATGCCAACCTTTGTAAATAAACTCATAAATATCAATGAGTTATTAGAAATTAATGCACCTAAATTGAACATAAACACAAACGATCTACGAAATTAAGCTCAAAATTTGAATTCTCAAATCTGCATACGCTTACAATAAGGCCTGAAACAAGTTTTTTGTGCAATTCCTGGTGCTTAAATACCAGAAGAGCTTATCTTTTCTCAGGAGAAATTGATGTTAGAAGCCTACCGTGCCCACGTCGCAGAACGCGCAGCTTTGGGTATCCCCCCACTACCTTTAACTAAACAACAAACTGTTGAATTAGTAGAACTTCTCAAAAACCCACCAAAAGGTGAAGAGAATACCGTTGTAGACCTCATCACTTACCGCGTTCCAGCGGGTGTTGATGACGCAGCTAAGGTTAAAGCTGAATTCCTCGCAAAAGTTACTACAGGTGCTGAAAAGTCACCTGTTATCTCAAAAATTAAAGCTACTGAATTACTAGGCACAATGCTTGGTGGTTACAACATCAAACCTTTAATTGATATGCTTTCAGATGCAGAATGCGGCCAAACAGCTGCTGACGCACTAAAGAAAACATTGTTAATGTTTGATTACTTCCATGACGTTCAAGAATTGGCTGAAAAAGGCAATGCGAACGCGAAGTCAGTAATGCAAAGCTGGGCCGATGCTGAGTGGTTCACTAGCCGTCCTGAAGTTCCAAAGAGCTTAACCGTAACAATTTTCAAAGTTACTGGCGAAACAAATACTGATGACTTGTCTCCAGCACCAGACGCATGGAGCCGTCCTGACATTCCTCTACATGCATTAGCCATGTTGAAGAACCCACGCCCAGGTATCAATGCTGACGAACCAGGAAACCGTGGCCCAGTTAAACAACTTGAAGAGTTACAGAAAAAAGGTAACTTGATTGCTTACGTTGGCGACGTTGTAGGTACAGGCTCTTCACGTAAATCTGCCACAAACTCAGTACTTTGGTTTACTGGCGAAGATATTCATTACGTTCATAACAAGCGTTTTGGTGGAGTTTGCTTGGGCAGCAAAATTGCTCCTATCTTCTTCAACACAATGGAAGATGCTGGCGCACTACCAATCGAGCTTGATGTTAACCAAATGGATATGGGTGATGTCGTTGAACTCCGCCCTTACGATGGCAAAGCATTTAAAGACGGTAAAGAAATTTCATCATTCACAGTTAAATCTGATGTGATTTTTGATGAAGTTCGTGCTGGCGGTCGCATTCCTTTGATCATCGGTCGTGGTTTAACAGCAAAAGCTCGTGCAGCCTTAGGCCTTCCAGCTTCAACAGTATTCCGCTTACCTTCAAATCCAAATGACAGCGGTAAAGGCTTCTCATTGGCACAAAAAATGGTTGGCCGTGCTTGCGGACTTCCTGAAGGTAAAGGCGTTCGCCCTGGAACATACTGTGAACCACACATGACTACAGTTGGCTCACAAGATACAACCGGCCCAATGACTCGTGACGAATTGAAAGATTTGGCATGTTTAGGTTTCTCTGCAGATATGGTGATGCAGTCTTTCTGCCACACAGCAGCCTACCCTAAACTAGTTGACGTGAAGATGCACCGTGAATTGCCTTCATTCATCACAAACCGTGGTGGCGTTTCTTTACAACCTGGTGATGGCGTTATCCATAGCTGGTTAAATCGCCTACTTCTTCCAGATACAGTTGGTACGGGTGGCGATAGCCATACACGTTTCCCAATCGGTATCTCATTCCCAGCAGGCTCTGGCCTAGTAGCTTTCGCAGCTGCAACTGGTGTTATGCCATTAGACATGCCTGAATCTGTATTAGTTCGCTTCAAAGGCAAAATGCAACCTGGCATCACGTTACGTGACTTGGTTAATGCAATTCCTTTGTACGGTATTAAACAAGGCTTATTAACTGTTGAGAAAAAAGGTAAGAAAAACGTTTTCTCTGGCCGTATCCTTGAAATCGAAGGCTTGCCTGACCTTAAAGTTGAACAAGCATTTGAATTGTCTGACGCTTCAGCAGAACGTTCAGCAGCAGGCTGTACTGTTCACTTAAACAAAGAACCAATCATTGAATACATGCGTTCAAACATCACTTTGATGAAGTGGATGATTGCAAATGGCTACAACGATAAACGTACTTTAGGTCGTCGTATTAAAGCCATGGAAGCATGGATTGCTAAACCTGATTTACTCAAAGGCGATGCTGATGCTGAATACGCAGCAGTGATTGAAATTGATCTTGCTGATATCAAAGAGCCAATCGTTGCATGCCCTAACGACCCTGATGACGTTAAATTGCTATCAGAAGTTGCTGGTGAAAAGATCGATGAAGTATTTATCGGTTCTTGCATGACCAACATCGGTCACTTCCGTGCTGCAGGTAAAGTTCTTGAAGGTATGAGCGACATTCCTACACGCCTATGGATTGCACCTCCAACAAAAATGGATGCAATGGTTCTTTCTGAAGAAGGTTATTACGGGGTATTAGGTAAAGCTGGTGCTCGTATGGAAATGCCTGGCTGCTCACTATGTATGGGCAACCAAGCTCAAATCCGTAAAGGCAGCACAGCAATCTCAACTTCGACACGTAACTTCCCTAATCGTTTAGGTATTGATACGCGCGTATTCTTGGGATCTGCTGAATTGGCAGCAATTTGCGCATTGACTGGCAAATTACCAACGCCTGCTGAGTACTTAGAGAAAGTAAGCGTCCTTAATGCTAAGGCAGCTGAAGTCTATCGCTACATGAACTTTGACAAGATCGCCGAGTTTAAAGAACTCGCAGATACAGTCACTGTTTAAGTCGTAAGACCAAGAGTTAAAAGCTCACAATTAAATAAGGCTAACTTCTGTTAGCCTTATTTTTTAAGTGGTTTCTATTTAATACGCAGTTTACAAAATTGTGAATAATAGAGGCATTGCAGTATTAAATAATTAAAGGATTAATAAGCATGTCCAAATCAAGAATTTCTTTAAAAAATATTACTAAAACTTTATTCATGGGCATCTTGGTTTTAGGCTTTGCTCAAGCAGCATTTGCCGGTCCAAAAGTATTATTCAAAACAAACCAAGGTAATTTTGTAGTTGAACTAGATCCTGAAAAAGCCCCAAAGACAGTTGAAAACTTCATTAACTACGTCAATAGTGGTTTTTATACAGGCACGATTTTTCATCGTGTCATCAATGGCTTTATGGTTCAAGGTGGTGGCTTCACAAAAGACATGCAACAAAAACCAACTAACCCAGCTATTCCTCTTGAATCAAATAATGGTTTAAAGAATTTGAATTACTCCATCGCGATGGCAAGAACAGGAGATCCTGATTCAGCAACAGCTCAATTCTTCATTAATGTTGTTGATAATAAAAATCTTGATTACCCAAGACCGGATGGACATGGCTATGCAGTTTTTGGTTTAGTTATCAAAGGCACTGAAACGATCGATAAGATCAAAAAAACTGTCACAACAAGACAAGGTCCTTTTACTGATGTACCAGTTCAAACTATTTTGATTCAGAGCGCTACAGTTATTAGCAAATAATCATGAATCACCATGAGCATCTCTCTTGTAGCATTCTTCTAGATGATGCTCATAGTCCCATTGAGCAACCGACCAGTCGACTATATCAATCTGCTAGTCAGTTCATTCAAGCGCATGATTCAATTAGCCTTGAATCAGCTCTCAATCAAATACAAACTGCGATTGCCTCCCAAAAATATGTAGTGGCCTGCTTTAGCTATGAATTGGGTGAATATCTTGTTGGCCTCACTCCACGACAGTCGCCAACACCCTGGGTAAAAGCCTGGGTGTTTGATTCACTTCATAAACTCAGCAAACAACAAGTTGATCATTGGTTACAAGAAGAAATAACGCTGGAAGAAAGTCGTTCTATCGGAAGTACCAATGCATTTATTAGCAAACTTTCAAGAAGTATTGAGGAAGAAGCTTTTAAGAAAAAAATCAATGCCATTCAAGAATTAATTCGAAATGGTGAGACCTATCAAGTCAACTTTACCTATCGAATTAATGGCAGTGTCACGGGCTCACCCTTAGCTCTATATGAACAACTTAGAGAAAAACAACCCGGACCTTTTGGAGCCTACATAAAAGACCATGATGGTTGGATGCTTTCCTGTTCCCCCGAATGGTTTCTGGCCAAACAAGGAAAGAAGTTAATCACAAAGCCAATGAAAGGCACTGCAAAAGTTGGCGATATCGCCGCATCGCTCTTGGAGAAGGATCCCAAGAATCGCGCTGAAAACTTAATGATTGTTGATCTATTAAGAAATGATTTTGGGAAAATATCAAAGCCTGGAAGCATCAAAGTCCCAGAATTATTTCATGTTGATCAACACGGTGATGTACTTCAAATGACATCAACCATTGAATCTACAGCCAAAGATCACTTAAATCTTAAAGAATTACTACAAGCCATTTTCCCCTGTGGATCTATTACAGGAGCACCCAAGAAGAGAACGATGCAGATCATTCAAGATCTTGAAGATCAAGAAAGACGAATGTACTGTGGTGCTGTCGCCTGGTTTGACCCAAGCCCTGAAGGAGAAATCTTAGGCGATATCGGTATGAGTGTTGTCATTCGAACTCTTGAGATCGACCAAGATAAAAAATTGATGATGGGCGTTGGTGGCGGCATCACCATTGACTCTAATAGCGAGTCTGAATGGCAGGAATGTCAAACAAAAGCTGGTTTTTTATATCAACTTGAACCAAAGATGGGTTTGTTTGAAACAATAAGGGTTGAGCAGAGTCAAGCGCAACTCAGCGCTTTACATTTAGCCCGATTAACTGAATCTGCCAATCAATTAAATATCCCATTGAGCAGAAATGACGCAGAACTTGCCATCAAGCAAATTTGTGAAAGTATTCCCGAGAACGAAAAAGATCTAACTCACCGTTTACGCTTAGATCTTAGCCATGATGGCGTCATTTCAGCCAAGATATTTAAGCTCAGTGAATTGAGAGAAAATACAAAATTGCTATGGGCTCAGGATTTATTTGCACATGATGTAACGATGAACTCGAGCAATAGCTTCTTAAATCACAAAGTAACTCAACGTAGTATTTATGATCAGGCATGGCAAAAAGCTGAAAAGCTAGATTCTTTTGATGCCCTCTTCCTGAATGAAAAAGGTTATGTCACTGAAGGTGGCAGATCTAATATTTTTATTAAGCTTGAAGGTCAGTGGCTAACACCACCTGTTAAGTCAGGATGCCTTCCAGGCGTCATGAGATCTATTTTGCTCAAGGACTCATCCATGAATGCCCTTGAACGAGACATCCTGCCAAGTGATGTGATTCGAGCTGAAGAAGTCATTCTGTGTAATGCATTACGTGGCATCATTCCAATTAAGAAATAACAGGGTTTAGGACTAGAAAATGAAATTTTGTCCAAAATGTGGGGCAACGGTTGAGATCAAAATTCCAGAGGGCGACACAAGGGAGCGCTACGTCTGCTCCTCTTGTGCAACCATTCACTATGAAAACCCAAGAAATGTTGTCGGCACCATTCCATTATGGGAAGACAAAATCCTATTGTGCAAACGTGCCATCCAACCTAGATTAGGATTTTGGACATTACCTGCAGGTTTCTTAGAGGTTAATGAGAGTACTCAAGCCGGCGCTCAGCGAGAAACCCTTGAAGAGGCAGGTGCTCATGTTGAAGTTGGCCCACTCTTCTCTTTACTCAATGTGACTCATGCAGAACAAGTCCATCTTTTCTATTTGGCAAAAATGCAGGAACCTGTTTTTAGTGCAGGTATTGAAAGTTTAGAAGTTCAATTATTTTCAGAATCAGAAATCCCTTGGGCGGATATTGCTTTTCCAACCGTCACAAAAACATTAGAGTGGTTTTTCTCGGATCGTAGCGCTGGCAAGTTGGTGAATGCCAATGATGTAGCAACGCATCTCCATGACGTTGGCTTTGACGATCGTATTGATAGAAAATATAAAAAATAATGAGTGTTCCTTGGATATCATCCGAAGATGAATTTCCATCACCAGGATCTTCTTCTGATAGTGACCCAGAGGTTCCTGGCCTTATTGCCATCAGCGAGGAAATTTCATCCGAACAATTATTAAGAGCGTATAGAACAGGCATCTTTCCTTGGTACTCAGATGGCCAACCCATTTTATGGTGGTCTCCAAACCCTAGGATGGTATTAAGACCAAAACAGTTCAAAGTTAGCCACAATCTAAAAAAGGATATTAAAAATATTCTGATGGATGCAGATTGGGAAATTAAGGTTGATCATAATTTTCATGAAACGATTCTGTCTTGTGCAACGCAAACCAGAGATGGCCAAAATGGCACTTGGATTACCCATGCCATCATGCATGCTTATGGCTCCATCCATGAGCAAGGCTATGCACACAGCGTAGAGATATTTCATCAAGGTCAACGAGTTGGCGGTCTTTACTGCGTCAATATAGGTCAGATGGTTTTTGGTGAATCGATGTTTTCTAAAAAAACCAATGCCTCAAAAATTGCACTGGCTAGCCTATGCGCTTGGTGCATTGACCAAGACATAGAGATGATAGATTGCCAACAGGAAACAGAGCATTTGACCTCACTTGGCGGATCACCTATCCCCAGGGAATTATTTTTAAAGCATCTCGAGGAAAAATGTCCTGCAAACAATCCCAATTGGGGGTTTAATAAGAGTGTTTTAAGTTACTGGCTAAATAAACATTCATGAGCAAACTAAAGGAACTTCCTTTTACAACCCTGCAGTTCTATGCAACAGCTCCTTATGAATGCAGCTATCTACCTAATCGCCTCGCTCGATCGCAAGTAGCTACACCAACCCATTTAATCCATGCTGATATTTATGGGGAATTAGTATCCAGTGGTTTCAGACGCAGCGGCCTATACACTTATCGACCCTACTGTGATGGATGTAAAGCCTGTACTGCTTGTAGAGTTCAAGTTAATCATTTTCAGGCCAAGCGTTACCAACGTAGGGCCTTTCAAAAACATCATGGTTTAAGTGTTCAAGTTGGTCATCTTGGCTATTTTGAAGAGCACTATCAGTTGTACATGCAATATCAAAAACATCGCCACCTTGGCGGTGGCATGGATAGCGATGATCAAGAACAGTACAAGCAATTTTTATTACAAAGCAAAGTGAATTCTCGCTTAATTGAGTTCAGAGATGGTCCTAATGATTCTGAGCCGGGTAAATTAAGGATGGTCAGCATCATTGACATGATTCAAGATGGGCTTTCATCGGTCTATACCTTTTATGATGCTAGCGATAAAAAAGCTAGTTATGGAACATATTGCATCATGTGGCAACTACAGCAAGCAAAAGATTTGGGCTTACCTTATCTATATTTAGGTTACTACATCAAAGAAAGCCCTAAAATGTCATATAAGGCTGAATATGAGCCTATAGAAGTATTGCTTGATAGCCAATGGCAAGTAAATCCACCTATTGAAATAACTAAGTCACAATGAATCTTTACCCTTTTATTAAGCCATGGTTATTTGCCATGGATGCAGAACGTGCCCACAATCTCACCCTGAATAGTCTTGATAAGGCACATGCATGTGGCTTAGGTTTTCTAAGTCAAAAAAAGATCCCTAAAGACGAACGAATATTTTGTGGTTTGCGTCTTCCTAACCCCGTTGGACTTGCCGCTGGTTTAGATAAAGATGGTAAACATATCGATGCTCTAGCAGATTTAGGTTTTGGATTTATTGAAATCGGTACAGTGACTCCTAAAGCGCAAGCTGGTAATCCTCAACCACGCATGTTTCGCTTACCAGATGCTCAGGCTTTGATTAATCGCATGGGCTTTAATAACGATGGTGTTGATGCTTGTGTAACGCGCGTTAAACAATCTACATTCTGGCAATCAGGTGGCATTCTTGGACTGAATATTGGAAAAAATGCACTGACACCTATTGAATTAGCAGCAGATGACTATATTCATTGCATGCAAAAAGTTTATGACATTGCTTCATACATCACAGTCAATATATCTTCACCAAACACCAAAAATTTACGTCAACTACAAGGTGGTGATGAACTAAATTTGTTATTGAGTGCAATTGCGCTTGAAAAGCAAAAACTATCAGATACCTATAAAAAACAAGTTCCATTGTTTTTAAAAATTGCTCCTGATTTAGATGCTGATCAAATTCAAAATATTGCTGAACTTCTGATCAAGTATCAAATTGATGCTGTGATTGCAACCAACACTACTATTGCCAGAGACGCAGTAGCCCACCTGCCCCATGGCCAAGAAACTGGTGGATTATCCGGAGCGCCTGTTAAGGCTTCTTCTGATGCTGTTATTCGACAGTTAGCAAAAACCTTAAATGGTCAGCTTCCAATCATTGGTGTGGGTGGCATATTGTCTGGGCAGGATGCAAAAGACAAGATCGAATCTGGTGCTAGCTTGGTTCAACTCTATAGTGGGCTTATCTATAAAGGTCCTCAGTTAGTGGCTGATTGCGCTGCAGCACTTAAAAAATAGTCGAATAAAGTCGTTTCACAATGTGCAATTAGCCAGTTTTATGGCTAAAATAATGACATGACAAGTAGAACAGCTATCCAAGTTCTAGACAGAATGATGTGTCTCTTGGATGCCCTCGCCCAAAGTGATGAGCCTGAGAGTCTTAAAAAGCTCTCAGAGATTACTGAACTTCACCCTTCAACAGCACATCGAATCCTCAATGATATGGTCGCATGCCGGCTAGTTGAGCGTGCTGATAGCGGAACCTACCGATTGGGTCTTAAATTATTAGAGTTGGGCAATCTTGTGAAAGCCCGTCTTTCTGTTCGTGAGGCAGCTCAACTTCCAATGCGTGCTCTGCACAAACTAACAGGTCAAACCGTTAATCTATCTGTTAGACAAGGTGATGAGATTGTTTATATCGACAGAGCTTATAGTGAACGTTCCGGAATGCAAGTTGTTCGAGCTATTGGTGGTCGAGCACCCTTACATTTAACCTCTGTGGGTAAATTATTTTTAGCCGATGATGATTCTGCCAAGATCAAAGCCTATGTGGCTAAAACTGGCTTAAATGGTCATACACAAAATAGTATTCATGACGCAGCTCAATTAGAAAAAGAACTTGAATTAGTCAAAACGCTTGGTCACGCTAGAGATGATGAAGAATTAGAAATGGGCGTGAGTTGCATGGCCGCGGCCATTCTAGACGACACAGGTAAGTTAGTAGCTGGCCTATCTTTATCTGCCCCAACAGAGCGCATTCAAGAAGAATGGCTCAAATCACTCAAAGAAACTGCCGTGCAGATTTCGAAAAGCTTGGGCTATAAAGTTTCAAGCCCAACGATTAAAGAATAATTTCTTAATTTAAAGTCGACGAATAGGTGTTGGATTGGGATTGCTCTCCAACCATTCTTTAACTCGGACAGCATCAGCAAATCGCGAGAGCTTGCCAACAGAGTCTAAGAAAACCATTACGACATCACGTCCCTGAACCTTTGCCTGCATTACTAAACAGCGGCCAGCTGCAGAAATATACCCAGTTTTTTGTAAACCAATATCCATATCACTAGCTCTGACCAAACGATTCGTATTAACGAACTTCTGCTCTCGCTTCCCAATCATGATGCTGTAGTCAGGCCTTGTTGAAAACTCTCTAATGACTTTATGCTGATATGCAGCCTCTACTAAACGAGTTAAGTCTTCAGGACTTGAGACATTCTCACTAGATAAACCAGTGGGATCAGCAAACTTAGACTGACTCATACCCAATATTTTTGCTTTGGCATTCATAGCATCGACAAATGCTGAAACTCCACCCGGATAATTGCGCCCTAAGGCATGGGCTGCTCTATTTTCAGAGGACATCAAAGCTAATAACAATGCCTGCTCTCTAGTCATTTGCGCATGTTCTGTTACACGAGATTTAGCTCTGCCAGGATAGGTATTAACGTCATCTTGATGAATGACGATATTCTCACCTAAAGGTAATTGAGCATCCATCACAACCAAAGAAGTCATCAATTTTGTAATAGAGGCGATTGGCAATGCAGCATGTGCATTCTTCTCAAATAAAACTTCGTGTGTTTGACGATCAACAATGAGTGCCACACTTGACTTTAAATTCAAGGAATCATGATTGCCACGTAAACCCATCGCAGATGCAAAAGATGGTCGCTTTTCATCAGCAGTATCACTCGCCGTTTTACGGGTAGTTGTTGTTCTTACTTTTTTTTGCTTTTTAGGTGCTTTTGCTTGCTTACTTTTAGCTGCTTTGCTTTGAGTTTGAGATTGCGTCTGAGCTTGCGCTTCTAAAACAGGCGCGGCCAAAGTTAGCGATATCAAACCTATAAAAATGGCACGTAGAAATTTACTTGAAAGTGTCATGTGTGTCGTCAAAATAACCCAATAATTGATGTTTTCTTAATGTATGTGAATGATAAGCCATCAGACCTCATTTACTTAATCAATTTTGGTTAAATTTACCCGATTAACCAGTAATACAGCAGAGCTGGTGAGAGCAATACCTAGAATAATTGTCCAGGTAATTGGTTCATTAAATAAAACCCAAGCCATCAAAGCAGTTGTTGGGGGTGTTAGGTACATCAAACTAGTGACACGAGTTGTCTCACCATTACGAATCAGAATAAATAATAAAGAGATGGCCCCAATTGATAAGGCAAAGATTCCCCACAACAAGGCCCCAACCATTTCTGGAACCCATTCGATTTCCATCGTGTCAAAAATCAACATAAGTGGTACACAAATTAATACGGAAGCAGCAAACTGAATAACTGATCCAGTACGAATATCAAATTGTGCGCAATATTTCTTTTGGTAAAGAGTTCCAGCCGTGATACTTAATAAGGCAAAAAATCCAAAACCCAAAGATAACCAACTTAATCCAATGAGAGATAATTTTGTCCATACAACCAGACCAACCCCCATTAAACCAATCACTAAACCCAACCATTGTTGTCGAGTTACTTTCTCTGCAATCAATGCAGCTAACCAAGCCGTGAGGATGGGTTGAAGTCCTACGATTAGCGCAACCAGGCCAGCAGACATCCCTTCTTTTACAGCAACCCAGACACCGCCAACGTATCCTGCTTGTAAGAAAATTCCTGAAATCGCAATATGGAGTGCTTGTGATTGTGAAGGCCATGGTGCTTTGGATAAAAATACAATCGGCAACATGCAAACAACTACACCTGAAAACCTAAGGACAAGAAAAGTCATTGGTTCCGCATGCGGCATGCCGTAGATGGCAATAATAAAACCCGTACTCCAAAGAATCACAAAAATAGGAGCGATCCATGGCGCTAATCGATGTACCCACGGATTTTCAGTCATTTATTGGCCCTGTGCTTCTGATGATATTCAAAAGCTAATTGTATTGTTTGTGCATGAACACTAACAGTTGTTTGAATATCATGACCATAACCGCCTGCCATTGCTATGGCAATTGGACATTGATGAACGTTTGCAAAATCCAAAACCATTCGATCACGGCTAGCCATTCCGTCAGTTGTGAGCTTTAATCTTCCTAAGCGATCACCCTCATGTGGATCAGCACCAGCAAGATAAATAATTAATTCAGGTGTAAATCGAGCTTCTAAATACTCTAAAGCTTGATTAAGAGTATCTAAATATTCTTGATCTGTTGTGCCGTCAGCTAAACCCCAATCTAAATGACTAGCCTCTTTTCTAAATGGAAAGTTTTTTTCTCCATGCAAGGATAAGGTGAAACAACTCGGGTCTTGACCCAAGAGTGCTGCTGTTCCGTTACCCTGGTGAACATCCAAATCAATAATAGCTACTGATGTTGGTTTGATATTTTGAATGTACTTAGCCGCCACAGCTGCGTCGTTGAATACACAAAAACCACTTCCTTTATCCGCATAAGCATGATGTGTACCTCCAGCAAGATTAACGGCAACACCCTCTTCTATCGCTGATAAGCATGCTTCAATGGTAGCTCCGGCCGATCTTCTTGAGCGTTCAACCATTTTCTCCGACCACGGAAACCCAATCTCCCTAATTTGAGCTGGAGTTAACTGGCCACTCGATACCGCCTGAATGTAACCTTCAGTGTGAACACGCATCAAATCTTCGTTACTAGCAGCCCTGGGCTCTATTAGCTCTATACCAACTGTATTGCTGACTTGTTGTCTTAATAAGCTGTATTTTTCCATCGGAAAACGATGGCCAGATGGCAATGGCAGGACAAAATGATCGGTGTAATAGGCTTTCACAGCCTAATTTTGCCCTTTTTTCATAATGTGGGCTTGACTTCCCCCTTTTAGCCCCTATACTTATATTTGTGCAGTGCAACAAATATGTTGGGCCTACCTTTTAACCAATGGAGAATATCGAAATGACATTAACACCAGAACAAATCGCAGCAGCAAACAAAGCCAATTTAGAGACACTATTAAGCCTAACAAATAAGGCTTTTGAAGGTGTTGAGAAACTTGTTGAATTAAACATGGCAGTTGCTAAGGCATCTTTGAACGAAAATGTTCATAACGCTAAACAAGCTCTATCAGTACGTGATGCACAAGCATTGATGGCTATGCAAGCTGGCATGGTTCAGCCTTTAGCAGAAAAAATTATGTCTTACAGCCGTCACCTTTATGACATCGCTAACGAAACTCAAGCAACTTTCACAACTGTGACAGAGTCACAATTGAAAAAGAGCAATGGCAACTTGAACGGTTTAGTTGAAGAATTGTCTAAGAATGCACCTGCTGGTTCAGAGGCTGCTGTTCAAGCAATCAAACAAGCTATGGCTGCTGCTAACAATGCTTATGAGACAACTCAAAAGTCTATCAAGCAAGCTGTTGATCTAGCGCAAAACAACTTCAATGCTGCTGCTAATACAGCGGTTAAAGCAGCCCGCGGTAAGAAGTAAGAACTATGCAAGCCACATAGATCATCATAGTGGCTGTAAAGAATTGTTGCAGTAAAAGTTGTCTCCTCGGTACCCAGTCAGATAATATCTGCAAGTACCCTTTCAACCCCCGCCTTGTGCGGGGGTTTTTTTATGTCCGTGATCTGAAACATATAAAGCCCCAATAGAGGACGTAAAAAAAGCTCTTACAAGTAAGAGCTTTTTAGGATGCAAGTTGAGGCTACTTTTTCTTTTGCGGTGGTAAGTCGGTGCAACTACCATGGGCAACTTCAGCAGCCATACCTACAGATTCACCAAGAGTCGGATGTGGATGAATAGTTTTGCCGATATCTACGGCATCAGCACCCATTTCAATCGCCAAACAAACCTCACCGATTAGATCGCCAGCATGTGTACCAACAATGCCGCCACCAATAATGCGATGTGTCTCTTTATCAAATAGAAGTTTTGTGAAACCCTCATCTCGTCCATTGGCAATAGCTCGACCACTGGCAGCCCATGGGAACATCCCTTTTTCGTAGGCGATGCCTTTTGCCTTACATTGCTCTTCAGTAAGACCGGCCCAAGCGACTTCTGGATCGGTATAAGCAACAGAAGGTATTTGTTTGGCATCAAAGTATGCTTTTTGGCCAGCAGCCACCTCAGCAGCAACGTGTGCCTCATGAACAGCTTTGTGGGCCAACATAGGCTGGCCAACAATATCACCAATCGCGTAAATATTAGAAACGTTAGTTCTTAGCTGAGAATCAACTGGAATGAAGCCTCTTTCATCAACAATGACACCAGCTTTATCTGCATCAATCTTCTTACCATTAGGTGTTCGACCGACAGCAACTAGAACCAAGTCATAAACCTGCGGTGATGATGGCGCTTTATCACCCTCGAAGGTCACATGAATACCATCAGACTTTGCTTCAGCTTTGGTGGCTCTTGTCTTCAACATGATGTTGTCAAATCGAGGTGCATTCACTTTTTCCCAGACTTTTTCTAGGTCACGATCAGCGCCAGCCATCAAACCATCCATCATCTCAGCAATATCGATCTTGCTTCCTAGGGTACTGTATACCGTAGCCATTTCAAGACCAATAATGCCTCCACCGATGACCAACATTCTCTTAGGAACTGAAGTCAATTGCAGAGCACCTGTACTGTCAACAATGCGTGGATCTTTTGGTAAGAACGGCAACATCACTGACTGACTACCCGCTGCAATAATGGCTTTTTGAAAACGAATCACTTCTTTGGCACCAGTGGTTGCTTTAGAACTACCTTCTGTGACATCTACTTCCACATGATTAGCATCTAAAAAACGACCAATGCCTCGAACCGTTTTAACTTTTCTGGCTTTTGCCATACCAGCTAGACCACCAGTTAACTTTCCAATAACACTTTCTTTATGAGCTCTTAGCTTATCAATTTCAACTTTAGGCTCACCATAGCTAATACCATGCGCAGCCATAGCCTTGACTTCATCCATGATCGCAGCAGTATGCAAAAGTGCTTTAGATGGAATACAACCAACGTTTAAGCAAACGCCGCCCAAGGTTGAGTAGCGCTCCACAATGATCGTATTTAATCCTAAATCAGCGCTTCTAAAAGCTGCGCTATAACCGCCGGGACCAGCGCCTAGAACTAACATGTCACACTCATGATCAACCTTACCAGCATATGAGCCGGCAGCAACTGGAGCAGCAACCTTGGCTGGTGGTGGAGCTTCGGCAACAGCTGGTTTAGATGGTGCTGTAGATGCAACTTCAGCACCAGCCTCAATAGTCGCAATCACCATACCTTGATTTACTTTGTCACCGATCTTCACAGCAACACTTAGAATCGTTCCAGCTTGCTCACTAGGAACTTCCATAGTGGCCTTGTCTGATTCTAGAACTAGTAATGCTTGTTCTTTTTCGACCTTATCGCCAACCTTCATGAGAACTTCAATTACTGGAATATCGTGAAAGTCGCCAATGTCTGGAACTTTAATTTCTATCTTTGCCATGTCTATTCCCTTTTACAAGACGACACGACGGAAGTCGGCCAGAAGTTCAGATAAATAAACATTGAACTTGGTTGCTAAAGCACCATCAATCACACGATGATCAGCAGTCAAAGACAATGGGCAAATTAACTTAGGAACAAATTCTTTACCATTCCAAACCGGCTTCATAGAAGCTTTGTTAACGCCTAGAATAGCTACCTCAGGGGCATTAATAATTGGAGCAAAGTAAGTACCACCGATACCGCCCAATGAAGAAATAGTAAATGAAGCGCCCTGCATTTGGTCTGGCTTCAACTTACCTTCACGAGCTAACTTTGCTAACTCACCAGTCTCTTTTGCAATTTCAAAAATGCCTTTTTTGTCAGCATTCTTTACTACAGGCACAACAAGTCCGTTCGGCGTGTCAGCAGCAAATGCAATGTGGAAATATTTCTTGAGAACCAAATCATCCCCATCAAGAGAACTATTGAATTCTGGATATTTCTTCAATGCATTAACGGC